>Ga0256864_1000017_pt1 | contig 96066 bp, 75 predicted proteins | sample RVTome_11_FD_187336 | JGI IMG/M metagenome (GOLD analysis project Ga0256864, IMG submission 187336) | Soil microbial communities from uranium-contaminated site in the Upper Colorado River Basin, Wyoming, United States - RVT147D111 HiSeq ... | reverse complement strand
GACGCCGCTCCCCGGCGAGGACGTGCAGACCTTCGAGAAGGACCTGCCGGGCGGCAACACCGCCGGCTGGAACACCGCGACCGTCTCGGTCGAGCTTCCGCTCGAGACCTCGGCGACCATCGGCGAGTCGTGGGGATTCCGGCTGACCGATCGCGACCTCAAGACGGCGCCCGAGCTGGTGCGGCTGGTGGTGCAGGCGGCGGGGAGGAACGCCAACCTGTTATTGAATGTGGGACCGCTGCCCGATGGGAGCATTCACCCGGAGCATGCCGGGCGACTGCGCGCGGTGGGGGACTGGCTGGATCGCTACGGCGCGAGCATCTACCGCACCCGCGGCGGCCCGATCCCGCCGAGGCCCTGGGGCGTGACCACGCGGCGCGCCGATACGGTGTACGTGCATGTGCTGGATTGGGCGGACCCGGAGCTGTCGCTGCCGCCGCTGCCGAGGCCGGTGCGCGCCGCCACGCTGCTGATGGACGGCGCGCCCGTGAGCTTTCGGGAGAGCCGGGACGGCGTCACGCTGCGACTCCCGCCGCGTGCGCCGGACACTGTGGATCAGGTGGTGGTCCTGGTCCTGGCGGATCGGCCGGGTGGTTCGAGCGGGATATGAGGCCGTGCTGACGACCGGGATTCGGGCCCTGCGCAGGTCGGATGGGCGGATGTTGCTGGGACTTCTCGTTGTGCAGCCGTAGGTCAGGCGACTCACACGCTCAAAGGAGGATCAATGGGCCCAGACAGCTACGCATCAACCGGGATGGTGGTATTCCTGTTCGCCGTTTTCACGGCGTACTGGGCGCAGACAACCAACCGCAGCGCGTGGCTGTGGTTTTTCCTTGGTCTGCTGTTCGCCCCGATCACGGGCGTTGTGCTCCTCCACAAGAATGGCCAAGCACGCGCTTCCGAACGGGCCGCCTGATGTCAAGCGCTTGCCGTCGGCGGGCGCGTTCATTTCGGCGCAAGCAGCGTTCGTGCGCGTGGCGGTATCCCGTAGTATGGTGGCTTGACGGCGTGCGCGCGATGCGACCGCGAGCGCCCGAGGCTGAAACGATGGTAGGCCGAGACCGGTCAGCGCTGGGCGGTCGCGGCGGATGAGTTGCTGCCGTGGCCCCCCGCCGCCGCCGCCGACGCCGCTCATTCGAGCGCGTCGTGACCGACCAACCGCAACTCGTCCTCGAGCCCAAGCCGAGTCACCCAGTCCCCGAGCGCTTTGCGGGTCCGCCTCCTCGCCGCTGACCCGCAGCATCGCGCGAACGTCGTTCAGGTGCCGGGCCGCCCCGCCGCCGTCCCGGTGCCACTGGAGCTTCCGCAGGATGACGTACTCGATGGGAGCCACCCAGACCGGAACACCGCTCACGTCGTGGCGCACGCGGCGCGGCATGGCCCAGGCGTGCAAGGGATCCCGCCCCCCACGTGAAGTGACCGTGTTCCGGCCGAGCGGTTTCCTCCAGGATGACTTCGCGCGGTGGCACGTAGAAGTCGGTCGCGGGGAAGACGGCGGCGATGCGATCCGCGTCCGCGGGGGCGAGCGTCATCACGACGTCGAGGTCGTGCGTGAAACCGGGTTCACCATAGATCACGGCGGCCACCGCGCCGGTGACCATGTAGGGAATGCCGAGATCGTTGAGCGGAGCGATGAACAGCGTGACGAAGTCAGGAGGCTGCACCGCGGAAGATCTCCCGAACGCGGGCGGTGACCTGCTGGGGCGTCCAGTCGGGGTGCTGCCGCCTGACACCGGCGGATTTCAGCTCCCACGCCTGGCGCCACAACGCGTGCATCACGGCCAGCTTGGCGTCGGGCGTCATGCGGCGCAGGAGCGCGGTTTCAATCTCTTCAGGGGTTGGCATGCGTCAATCTGAGCGGCAGGGGCCACGGTGACAAGGTGAGGCGGTCCCGCGGCGTGCTACTCCGGAGGAACGATCCCGACCGGAACGTCAGGCGCGAGACGTGGGAAGATGAAGGGAGCTTCGACGTCGAGCTGCGAGAAGATCGCGTCTACCGCAGCCCCGTCCGAATCAGCGCGTCCTCGACCGTTCGGACGTCCACGGCGGCGGTCACCGGCGCCGGCAGCTTCGGCCGGTGAATCACGTCGTCCAACCGCACGATGAGTTCGGAGAACACGCTACCGCCGTTCGGCGATTCGAGCAGCGCCACCGCGACGTACTTCTTGCCGTCCCGCTCCACCAGGGCCGCGTCGGCGTGCCACTGCTTCCACGTGCCGGACTTGCGGAAGATCTGCGACGTCGGACGGTACTGCTCCAGTCCCGACACGAACTTATGATGGATCTCGGGGTGCGAGAGGATGTCTTTCATCTCGGCGGACGCCCACGGGCTGACCAGCCGTCCTTGATCCAGCATCATGAAATAGCGCGCCGTCTGCCGGGCCGTGGCGCCGTGGGAAATCTGATGCAGCGGATCGCGGCGCCACACCCCCACCCAGCCGCCGTAGTCCCTTCCCACCCAGAGACCACCGTTCAGAAGCGGGTTGTACAGGTTGTACCGCGGGTCGCGCAGCGTGTTGGCGATCGACTGGAACCCGATGAGCCGGATCATCTCCGTCGATTCGCGGTTGCTCGACCGCCGGATCATGTCCTCCAGGCGACGCCTGATGGCCGGCGTGTAGCGGATGCGCCCGCGGTCGATTTGATCGAAGGCGCCGAGCAGAATGGCGATCTTCGGGAGGCTTGCCGCGTAGCGCATCCGGTCGTCGTCCACGCCGGCGTAGCGCACGGCGCCGGGGTTCGAGACGTCGACCAGCGCCACCGACAGGGCGCGGCGGCCGACGAGCCGGCGGAACGGCTGCTCCGCCAGGACCCGCTCCAGATCCGCCTGGAGCTCCGGGTTCCTCGAATCGAGTTCCGGCGCCGCGACGTTGGCGACGGGCTGCCCCACCGAGCTACGGGGGGCCGATGCCGTCACGGCGAGACCGATGACGGCAAGGCACAGCACGTGTTTGACCATTCGGCGAAGCGGTACTCCCCAACCCTGTTAAAGCAACCCCGGGGACGCGCATCGCCCCGGGGGCGAACATAATGGTCCGTAACCCCCTGGGGCGCAAGTAGCTACGGCATGTCGCCAATGTGACCTAGATCACATTCGCCCCCCAGCTCCAGCCCGTCACTACCCTCCGCTTACCCCTGCCCGGCCCGCTGCCGCCTCACTCCTCACTCCTCACTGGCCTCCGGCGAGCAGCCGCTCGATCCGGGTGGCGATCTCCGCGTGCTCCCCCGCCGAGTTGAGTTTGAGGACGTTGGACATCATGGAGACCACGTACACGCGCTGGCTGTCGCCCGTGGCCGGCGACTCCACGATGGCCACCGAGTGCATCAGGTTCTGCGCGTTCCCCCGGTACTGGCCGCATTGAAAGCCCGGCTCCTCCTGACACCGGTACAGCGAGCCCGACTTGAAGTACACCGCCGCCTCCCGCAGGGCGGGGGATGCCGCGTACCGGTAACGCCGTCGGGTGAAGTACATGAGCCGTTTCATCTCCAGGCTGCTCCACGGGTCCACCAGCCGGCCCTGTTCCAACCGGAGCATCCAGCGGACCAGCTGGCGGGGGGTGGAGTAGCTCCCCTGGCCGGGGACGATGGCCTGGGCCGTGTTCGTGAAGAACGTGCGCTGCCGCAGGCCGGCGGTGTCGATGCCCGCCGCGAGCAGCGGCTCCTCCACCACCCGGACGGCCCGGTCGGACAGCTCCTGGCGGGACGTGCCGTCGAAGAACGTCTTTTCCTCTTCGGCGGTGGGCGGATAGCGGTAGCCGAACGCGTCCATGAGCAAAGCCTGTTTCCAGACCATCGAGGCCGCCGCGTTGGAGCTCGGCGACATCATGTGATCCACCCATTCCCACAGGGTGAACTCGTCGCCGACCCGGATGGCGCGATGGGACACGCCGGTCATGTCCGCATTCACGACCGGCACCGCGTGACTGTTGGGGATCACCCACCGGTCTGCCACGATGCGGGTCTCGCGCAGCAGGCGGGCTCGGGCCTCGACGTCGTGCGGGTACAGCTGGGCCAGCTCGTTGAACAGCCCGGTCAGCACCACCAGCTTCCCGACGCTGCCCGGGATGTAGCCGCGGCCCTCGCGGACGGCGGCGTAGCGTGGCTGGAGGGGATCGCTGACGTCCAGGATTGCGATGTAGTACGACGGGTCGCGGGCGCCCACAAGCTGGTCGATGGCCGCCTGGAGGCTCGAGTCGCGCGGCGTGTCGGCCGTGAGGTCGAACGAGTCGTTCAAGCCGTGGAGACGGAGGCGAATCGCGTCGGTCGGGAGCAGCGCCCCGGGGGGGAACCGCAGGTTCCCCGGCATCTCGCCGGCGTTGATGCGGCGGTACACCTCGAGGCGCCGGATACCGGTCTGCGCGTACGCGTCGAGCGGATAGGTGGTCGTGTCGGTTGCGGCCGCGCCCGTGGCCAGCAGGGCCACGACGGTCAGGACGGCGCGCATCAGAACACCTCCCCGAGCGACAGCGGGTAGGCTCCCCGGCGCTCGATCTCCGCGTCCAGCGCGCTCAGACGGTCCAGGAGCGCGCTCGAGCGGAAGCGAACGAACGGGCGGACCTGGAACAGCCAGAGGCGCCCGTCCACGAAGCCGTACTCGAAATCCCACACTTCGCCGGGATGGTTTTCGGCGGTGCGGGCTTTCCAATCGGCTACCACGTCTTGCAACTGCGCGATCTCGCCGGGCAGCAGCAGGTACTCGGGCCGCCGCGCGGGCAGCGTCACGACCCCGCCGGCGCCGCTCGAAACGAGCGCGCGGCGGAACGGCGCCTTGGCTTGCGACAGCAACGTCACCGCGCCCGCGGGGGTGACGACGATCGTCTCGGCGTCCTCGCCCTCCACGGCTCCCCCGGGGCCCTCGGCGGCCGCGATGGTCAGGTCGGTGGAATCGCCGTGCTGCAGGCCGGACGTGATCGCCACGCCGGATTTCTCCGAGGGCACGCTCTCCTGCAGCAGGACCGACGGATATACCTGGCCCTGTTCCTCCAGGATCTGCTTGCGCCACAGGTACGCCCGCTCGCTGAACGGCGACGTCCAGACGCGACGAACGGCGGCCAGGATGCCGTCGAGCGTGCGCTGGTGTGGTACGGTGAGGTTGAGGCCCGCGCCGGAGAACTGCGGCAGGTCTTCGACGTTGGTGTCGCTCCGGATAAACACGCCGACGCCGACGTCGCCGTCGAACGTCTCGAGCAGCGCGCCCACGATGGCGTCCCGCACGGCGGGTTGCCACTCCAGCTCGACGATGGCCCGCCGCACCCACGCGAGCCGCTCGAACATGAACCGGTCCACCTCGTCTTCCGCGGCCCCCGCCGAGCGCATGTCGGCGGCGCGCGTGTACGCGGCCTGGAGCTCCTCGAGCACCGTGCGGTCGCCCTCGAACGGGCGGTTCACGTGCTGGTAGAACATCCCGAACGGGAGCGCGAGCCCGCGCGACACCCGGCCCGGGAAATCCGCGCCCAGTTGTCCCAGGTTCGCGGCCTTGGGGCCGGTGTAGACGCCCGAGTGGTGCGAGCGCAGCTCGGTGAGCCGGAGCGGGGCGGTGTGGTCGAGGCGGAGCCGCGAGACGTCGAGCGCGACCTTCTCGGTCGGCGCGGCCGCACGCTCGCCCTCGAGCAGGGCCCTCGTGTCCGCCGCAAGTGCCCACGGGCTGTCCAGGATCACCCGGCCGCGAGGTGAGACCGCGTAAAACACCTCCCGGCCGCGCGCCGCGCGCAGTGTCGGCAGCAGGGCGGACGTCACGGTGGCGTTCGGGATGCCGAGGTTGCGGGCCAGGAGCTGGACGTGCGACAGCAGATTCCCGGCATCCAGGGTCAGGACGCCCGCGACGGGCTCGAGCTCCGCGGTGGTCTCCGGCAGGACGTAGATGGTCCCCTGGTCGAGCGGACCATGCACGTCCGACGCACTGAGGATCTCGAGGGGGCGCACGGCGAGGCCGGGGTTCAGGCCCCGGACCCCCTGGGCCACGTCCAGTCCGAGAATGTGATGTGACGCACCGAGCACGCGGTCCGCCTCCACGGCGAGCGCGTCCAGCCGGGTGGAGAGGGGCAACACCGCCGAGCCCCGCACCAGCGCGTCGAGAAACCCGTTCGCCGCGGGCTCGACGTGCACGTACCGCCCCAACACGGGGCCGAAGGAGCTCCGCGCGGTGGCGGTGGCCCAATCGAGGCTGCGTGCCAGGTAGCTCAAGGCATCGCGATAACCGAGCGCCGTGAGTGTATCGCCGGTCTCGAGGCGGGCCACCCCGCCGTCCAGCGCCTCACGCTCGCGCGCCGACAGGAAGCCCGCGCCGTGCGCGACCGCGACGTAGCGCGTCAGGTCGCGGAGGCGCTCGGCACGCGACCGAGGCCCCTCCGGCGCCTGCGCGAGCACGAACGCCTGCGCCTGAAGCGCCAGGCTCAGGTCCATCAGCACGAGGTTCCGCCGGCCGTTGGCGCTCGTGGCGATGGTGGCGCGCAGGCGCGGCAGCAGGTCGGCGATCCGTGTCAGGGCCTCCTCGCGCGCACCCACGGACAGCCGCTCGCGCAGGCCGGCCAGCTCGTCGGCGAGCGGCGGGCCCAGGCGGCGCTCGTAGCGCTGCAGCTGCTCGATGGCGGCGCGCCCTTCGTACTGGCGGTGCAGCTCGTCGCGCAGCTCGCTGAGCTTGTCGGCCACGGGGGTCCCCGGCTCCACCCGACCCACCGCGGCCGTGACCGAGTCGAGATCGTCGCGCGAGGGGAACGAGTGGATCTTCACGCGCAGGGCCTGGTATCGCTCGTTCAGCGCCGCCAGCTCGGTGGCGAGGTTGCGGATACGATGTGTGGCCTGCTCGCCGCCCAGGGAGCCGTGCGGAATCACGGCGGTCGCCCGGGCCGCGAGCAGGAAATGGCTCGCGGTCCACGCCGGCTGTGCCAGCAGCCACTCCAGGAACGCCCCCCCCTTCGCCTCCTCGTCCTCGATCTGGCGCGCGCCGCGGTAATAGCGTGCGCGACGCAGCACCCAGCCGTCGTCGATCTCGAACAGGTATTGGTGGAGGATCAGCTCTTTCAGGCGGTAGTGGTCCCGCTCCGCGTCGAACAGCGCGTCGAAGCCAAGGGGCGTCAGCAGAGTCCCGACGTGAAACAGCAAGTCGCCGAGGTGCCGTGCGCGGTCGTTCAGCTCGGCGTGTTGGACCCCGCCCCCCAGCTCGCGGCACGGTGTGCCCTGGGGCGGGTGCACCGTGCCGTCCGCGCAGAACCAGCGGATCTGGAGGTACGGGCCGCGCTCGTCGCGCTTCATGGACGCGAGGGCCGTGCGGACCTCCTCGATCTGCGCCTCGGTGAGCGGCGGATACAGCTGGGCGGCCGCCGGAGCGACGAGGGTGAGGACGGCCGCAATGATCGGAAGGGGTCTCATGCCGGGCCGGTGCGATGTGAGGTGGCTCACTAGGCGAACGTACGTAGGATACCGACCGGACCTGCACCTGGGAATATATTACCCTCCTCCCGGACCTCGGCCGCATGGCGGACCGCACGCATCTCGAAAACCGCGTCTACCTGTTCTCGACGCGACTCCTCGGGTTGATCGCCCGAGTTCGCCCCGATGAGCGGCGCCACACCCTTGGAGCGTTTCTCACGCTCTTCGGGTTCATGGCGGGGCACGCGTTGCTCGAGACGGCGCGGGACGCGCTGTTCCTGGCGAGCCTGCCCGCCTCGCTCCTCCCTTGGGTGTACCTCACCATTGCCGCGGTGGCGCTGACGCTCGCCAGGCACGAGCCGCGGCTGCCGGACCGTTTCTCGTTCCGCAACGAGCTGAGCGCGTGGCTCATGCTCTCGGGCGTCGTCACGCTCGGGTTCTGGGTCCTCGTCGGGGTGGCGGACAACTGGATCTTCTACGCGCTGTACGTGTGGTCGGGCGTGCTGGCGACTCTCGTCGTGGTCCGCTTCTGGACGGTGTTGTCCAGCCTCTTGACGGTGACCCAGGCCAAGCGGCTGTTCGCGGTGATCGGCTCGGGGAGCGTGCTGGGAGCCATCGTGGGGTCCGGCGCCGCCCGGATCCTGACGGAGCTGGTGGACGCGCGCCACGTGGTGCTGTCGGCCGGGCTCGTGTTCCTCGCCAGCGCCGCCGGTCCTATCCTGCTCGGCCGGGATCAAGGGGCGGGCGACGCGCCGCCGTCGCGCACGGGGTTCGACGATCTCGCGGACGTCGGAACCCTGATCTGGAACCGCCCGTACCTGCGCCGCGTCGCCGTGATCGTGCTGCTCTCCACGGTGACCTTCACGCTCGTGGACTTCGTGTTCAAGAGCACGGTCGCGCGACTGGTGGCGGACGACCAGCTGGGTGCGTTCTTCTCGAGCGTCTACTTCACGCTCAACGTGGTGTCGCTGTTCGTGCAAATAGGCCTCGTGGCGTGGCTGCTGCGGCGCGCCGGCGTGGGAGCGGCGCTCGCGCTCGTGCCCGCCTTGCTGGTGCTGGGCGCCATGGGGTACGTGGTGGCCGGCGGCCTCACGGCGGTGCTGCTCCTGAAGGGGATCGACGGGAGCACACGCTACTCGCTGCACCGCACCGGCGCCGAGCTTCTGTTCGTCCCGCTCTCCACGGAGCTGCGCGGTCGCGTCAAGGCCGTGATCGACGTCGTGGGACAACGTGGTGGCCAGGCGCTCGCCTCGCTCCTCATCCTCATGGCGCTCAGCGTCACGACGCGGGAATCGCTGTTCGCGGGCGTCGCGGTCGTCACGGCCGGGCTTTGGCTCGTTTACGTGGTCGACCTCCGCACCCACTATCTCGACGTGTTCCGGGACACGCTCCGCGGGGAGATCACGGAAACGCGCATCGCCTTCCCGGCGCTGGACGTATCGTCGCTCGAGACGCTCGTCGCAACGCTCAGCGACCCCGATGACCGGCGCGTCGTGGCCGCGTTGGACCTGCTCACCGCGCAGGGAAAGCTGCGGGTCATTCCGGCGCTGATCCTGTTTCATCCGTCGCCCCGCGTCGTGCTCCACGCGTTCGACCTGTTCATGGCGCGCGACCGGGACGACTTTCTGCCGATCGTGGAGCGCCTCAGGACCCACCCCGACGCGGGCGTACGGGCCGCGAGCCTGCGCACGCTCTCCGTACGGCAGCCTGACGAGCACGTGCTGCGGGCGGGGCTGCAGGATCCGGCGCCGGAGGTCCGGGCGACGGCGCTCGCGGGGCTCGTCGCCGGCGGCTGGCTGCCCGGCGAGAACGCCCGCGCCGCGCTCGAGCGGGTCATGGAGCAGGAAGGACGTGACGCCCGGCTCGCCTTGGCCCTCGCGGCCCGCTGGCACGCAAGCCCGGGGTTCGAGGAAGCCCTGCTGCGGCTCGCCGAGGACGACGACCCCGACGTGCAGCTCGAAGCCGTCCGCGCGATGCGCGCCATCGGCAGCGCCATCTTCCTCCCGTCGCTGATCCAACTCCTCGCGGTCCGCACCGTGCGCCCGGAGGTCCGCGCCACGTTCGTGGGGCTGGGGGCGCCCGCGCTGGCCCGGCTCGGCTCCGCACTCGGTGACCGGCGGCTCCCCCATGCCGTCCGGCGGCACCTGCCGGCGGCGGTCGGCGCGTTCGGGACGCCCAAGGCCGCGGAGATCCTGCTGCGCCACCTGCTCGACGAAGTCGACGGCATGATCCGGTTCAAGATCCTGCGCGCGCTCGGCAAGCTGCGGGCGGGGAACCCCGGCCTCCCGCTCGACAGCTCGATCCTGAATCGGGCCGTGCAGCAGAACCTGTCGGCCGCCTTTCAACTGATGCGGTGGCGGCAGGCGCTCGAGCGCGGCGCCATCGAGCGGAGCAGCCGACGGACCGAGGCGCACGGCTTGCTCGTGGACCTCATTCGCCACAAGCAGGAACACGCGCTCGAGCGGATCTTTCGGTTGCTCAATCTCAAGCTCGTCGACGAGGACTTCCGAGGCATCCACCGCGGACTCCAGAGCGCGCGACGCGAGTCGCAGGCCGGCAGTCGTGAGCTGGTGGAGAATCTCGTCTTTCCCCCGGTGCGGGAACAGTTGCTCCGGCTCATCGACGACCTGTACGATCCCGTCGGATCCGAGGACCGGGGCGCCGCGCGGGTTCCGACGTACGAGGAGGTATTGCGTGAGCTGCTCGAGAGCGCGACCGAATCGCTGAGCTGCCTCGCCGCCTATCAGGCCGGCGCGTTGCGCCTGCACGATCTCGCAGGGACGCTGCGCCAGCGGGCACGCCTCTCCACCTTCCATGCCGAAGTCCTGGGGCAAGCCCGGGAGGCGGTCGAGGCGGCAGTCGGAGGGACCGAACGTGGCGGATAAAGTGGTGCTGGTCGGTCCGCTGGACCGCGTGCTCTACCTCCGCACCCTGCCGGTGTTCGAGCCGCTGGGCTCCGAGGCGCTGGCGGCCATCGCGCAGCACGCCCGCGAGCGATTCTTCCGCCGCGGGTCCACCGTGTTGCGCCCGGATCGTCCCGCCCACGCGGTGTTCGTGGTCGTGGATGGCCTCATCTCGATCTATCGGGATGCGCGTCGCGTCGAGGACGCAGGGCCCGGGGAGGCCGTGGGGTTCCTCCACCTGCTCTCGCGCACGACCGAGGGTATCGAAGCCCGGGCCGACGTCGACACCCTCACCCTGGAGCTGGATTGGGATGCCCAGCTCGACGTGTGCGAGGACCATTTTCCGGTCCTCTTGCAGTACGTCCGCTACCTCTCGCGGCGCTCCGTCGCCGAGCTGAGCCGCATCGCCGACGGCACGCGACTGGGTGAGCCGCACGATGCCCCGTTCGTGGGGCCGCGGGCGCTCAATCTGGTCGAGCGGATCCTTGGGCTGCGCCGCTCGCGGCCGTTCTCGCGGTGCAGCGTGGACGCCCTCTCGGAACTCGCCCGCCACGTCGTCGAAGAGCGCCTGCGCGCCGGCCAGCCGATCTGGACGCGCGGCACGCCCGCCGGTCACCTCCTGCTCGTGGTCTCCGGCTCCGTGCGCTGCCACGTGGATCCCGGCCGGGCGTTCCTCGCAGGGCCGGGCGTTACGCTCGGCATGCACGAAGCGCTGATGGACGGGGTGCGCTGGTACGACGTCGTCACGGCGGAGGATCTGGTAGGTCTGCGGATCGACGTCGAGCCCCTCGTCGACATCCTCGAGGATCACTTCGAGATGGCCATCGATCTCACATCGATGATGGCCGTGCGGCTCATGGAGTTGATGAAAAAGCAGTAAGGAGTGAGGAGTGAGGAGGGGGCGGGGGTCGCCTTCTCACTCCTCACTTCTCAGAGCCTGTGAAGAAATCGGCGCCGGCCTAGGGGCAGAGTGGGTGGGGGCTCCCTCCGCGTGCTGCGGTGCGGCGCGGACTCGACGGCCCCGGTGTGTCGTTCGGCCGCTCAACCCCCCTTCGGCGACCCGGGGCCGCCGTGACCGCGCCGCCCCTCCGCGCGCTCCGGGAGCCCCCACCCACTCTGCCCCGACATCCCCGAACGCTGCTATGGCACTCCTCACTCCTCACTGTTTACTTCTCACAGCCGTCAGCCCGAACGCCAGTGCGGAGGCGAGAAGGGCAAGGGTGACGCCATTGAGCACCCGTTCGTCGGGAAGGTCAAGGAGGCGGGCGGTGACGAGCACGACGGTTCCGGCGCCGATCGCGGCCAGCGCCTCGGGCATGCCGGGACGCCGCATGGTCAATCCCGCCACCACGGGCACGAACAGGCTCACGCCGAGCACCGCATAGAAAATGGTAAGCGCGCCGATGACCGAGGGCAGCAGCACGGCGAGCGACACGCCGAGCGCGCCGCCCGCAACCGCGGCCAGCCGCGCGACGCGCAGGACCTGGCGGTCGTCGGCTTCCGGCCGCACGAAGCGGCGGTAGAGGTCTCGCGACAGCGAGGTGGCGAGCATGAACAGGATGGCGTCGGCGGAGCTGACCTCGGCGGAGAATACCGCCGCGAGCCCGAGGCCGCCGAGCCATGGAGGGAGGCCCTCAGTGAGGATGATCGGCAATGCCAGCTCGCGGTTCGTCAGCGCCGGCGCGTAGATTCGTGCGGCCATCCCGAGCAGCGGCGGGACGGCGGCGAAGACGAGCAGGGCCACGGCCGCGGTCGTGAGTCCGAGTCGCAGGGTGCGTTCGTCCCGGGCGCCGAACGCCTTTTGCAGCAGCCCGGGCGAAATGATGAACGCGGGCGCCAGCAAGGTGAGGTAGGTCCAGCCCGACGGTCCGTTGCGCCACGGCTGGAGGTACTCGGGGCTCGGTGCGGCCTGCGCGATGGCGTCCCAGCCTCCCGCGTGTACCATCAGCCACGGCAGCGCCACCCCGAATCCCACGAGGAGCACCACGAGCTGCACCAGGTTGACCCACGCCGAGGCGACCAGCCCGCCGGCGGCGAAGTAGACCGTCATGACCACGCCGCCGATCAGGCACCCCGCGAGCTTGGGCACGTCGGCGACGACCTCGAGGACCCAGGCGAGCGCGATGAGTTGTCCGGCGAGGATCGCGAGCGTGGCAACCCACAGCAGCCCCGCGATGATCGCCCGGACCGGGGCGCCGTAGCGGTACTCGAGGTAATCGCCGACCGTGTACAGGTCGTGGTCGCGGGCCACCCGCCAGATCCTGGGCCCGATCCAGAGGGCGAGCACCAGCGACCCGATGCCGGCGGAGCCCACCCACCACCACGCCGCCAGGCCGTCGCGGTAGCCAAGCCCGGCTGCGCCGATCGTGGAACCGGCGCCGATGTTGGCGGCGAGGACCGTGGCGAAGAGGAGGGCGGCGCCCAGCCGGCGGTTGGCGACGAAGAACGACACGCTCGTTCCCACCCGCCGGCCGATCCACACCCCGAGCGCGATCAAGCCCGCCGAATAGGCGAGCAGGAACGCGAGGTGGCCGCTCACCTGGCGGGCGGAAGGTCCGAGGCCGCGGGGAGGCCGGGCAGCGCGCCGGCGGCGCGGACGCCGCGCACGACGGCGATCGCCACGACCTCGGCGGCGAGCGCGCCGATCGTCAACACGTCGGCGGACCCCTCGTGCGTGCCGGTGGCCAGGGCGAACATGGTGTCGCCGTCCCACGGCGTGTGTGAGGGCGCGACGGCGCGTGCGATGCCGTCCTGGGCCATCTGGGCGACCTTGGTGGCCTGCGCCTTGGTGAGCCGGGCATTGGTCGCCACGACGCCGAGGACGGTGTTGGAGCCGTCGGGCGCCCGGTCGAGCAGCCCCTCACGGATGAGTACGCGGGCGTCGGCGAGCGCCGTGCCATCCGGCGTGCGTACACCCGCCACGATCTCCCCCGTGCCGGGATCGATCACGTCGCCGAGCGCGTTCACGACGACGAGGGTGGCAACGCTGAGCCCGCTGGGCAGGGTGACGGCGGCGCTGCCAAGCCCGCCCCGCATCGCGCGGGATAGCCCCTCGACCTTGCCGACGGTGGCGCCCGCGCCGGCCCCGACGCTCCCTTCCGCCACGACGCCCGTGTCGGCGCCGGCCGCCGCGCGGTACCCGCAGTCGGCGCCCGGCCGGATGCCGGGGTCGTCGCCCACGCCGAGATCGAACAGGATCGCACCCACGACGATGGGTACGCGGACGTCGCCCACCGGGAAGCCGACGTGCCGCTCGTCGAGGTAGCGGACGACCCCGGAAGCCGCGTCCAGACCGAACGCGCTACCCCCGGAGAGCAGCACGGCATCCACACGGTCCACGGTGTTCACCGGATCGAGGACGTCGGTTTCGCGGGTGCCGGGCGCGCCGCCGCGGACGTCCACGCCGCCCACCGTCCCGGCCGGGGCGAGGATGACGGTGCACCCCGTGGCACGCGCGCGGAGCGTCTCGTGGCCCACCCGGATTCCCGCCACAGCGGTGATTCCGCCGCCGGCGGGTGGTTGGGCGGCGGCCAGATGCGGAAGCGCCACCGTGATTGCACACAGCGTCGCTGCGGTTGCCAGGCGCGCTGGCCGGGCCGAAGTGCCGTTCATCGAACCCTCTGCGGGAACTGGGCCGAAGCGAAGTCTAACGCCGTTCGTGCCGGGCCGTCCGAGGGGACCTGCGAAAGCTGGCGCGTCGATGCGGGCGTACTACGGCCGGGGGGGACGACCCCGGCGTGAGGCGGGCGAGGAACGGAGTAGCGCAACCGGCAAAGCGCAGAGTGCTCCCGCTGCACTCTGCGCTTTGTTCACCGCATCCCGCCAACCGCCTCAGCGGTCCACGGTCGCTCCCCCCACCACCGCCCCGATCAGGAGCGGGATCACGTTCATGAAGGAAAGGGCGAACGCGCCGGTGCCCAGCAGCAGCCCGATCAGCTGACCGATGATGGGAATCCATCCCAGGAGGCCGCCCAGGAAGAAGCTCACCAAGAACAGGATCACGCCGGGGAGGACCGCAGCCACGACGGCCGGCCCGATGCCTCCCGCCCGCCTCCCGCCGACGAACCCCGCGATGAGCCCGCCGAAGAACGGCATCCAGAAGAGGAGGATTGACAGGCTGATCATCCAGCCCATGGCGGCGGGAATGCTCCCCCGGCGTGTGACGTGCGTGGCCATGATTGCTCCCGTGTCGTCGGATGAGGAGGTCCGGCCGGGCGGCGGCGGGACTGGGCACCTTACGGACGCCGAGCGCGGCCGGTTTCGGCGCATGGGCCTCAGGCCGAACTTCTCCTGAACGGCCGCTCGCCGCCACCCTCTCTCGGTGCTCCCTCACCCTCGCTCCACCCGCATGCGCTCGATGACGATTCGGACCTCTTGCTGAATCGCTCGTCTCAGGCCCGGCGGCGGCTCGCGGTCACTGAGGTAGGTGGCCGCTCGCAGGGCCTGGCGCTCCAGGGAGAACCACGGGATCCACGGCCGCAACCGCGCGTACCACGTCCGCTCGAGGCTTGGCCAACGCCGTCCGCGCCACAGGCGGACCTGCGCGAACCACGACGAGGGGTGCAGCTTCACGTCCAACCGTGCGTCCGAGCCGTGATACAGCGTGACGCGAACGGCGCTCTCGTCGGTGTGCTTCAATCCGTCTCCCATCCGACTGTCGTACCGGCGCGGCCGGCCCAGGTTTCGGAGCGGCGCGCTGCGGCCGTAGATTAGGGCCCGTGCCTCACCGCCTCGTTCGGCCGTCCGGTCGCCGATGACCGCCGACGTGCCGCCGCCGGGCCCCGCCCCCGCTTCCGACGTCGCGAGCCGTCTTGGCGGCGCGATAGGCGCGCAGTACCGCGTGCGGCGGCTGCTCGGCCGCGGCGGCTTTGCGGAGGTCTACGAGGTTTGGGACACCGGCCTCGACCGCCGACTCGCCGTGAAGGTGCTCCGGCCCGACATCGCGTGGACCGAGGGCATGCTAACGCGGTTCCGCGAAGAAGCCCGGGCGGTGGCCCGCCTGGCCCACCCTAACATCCTGGCGATCCACTTCGTGGGTGAGGGCCAGGGCCTGGCGTATTATGCCATGCCGTTCATCGAGGGAAAAACCCTCGGTGAGATCCTGCGCGGGCGCGCGGCGCTTGAGGTGCCCCACGCGCTGCGCCTCATCCGGCCGGTGCTCGAGGCGCTGCAGCACGCCCACGAGCGCGGGCTCGTGCACCGCGACATCAAGCCCGAGAACGTGATGATCGACGACACCACGGGCCGGGTGTTGTTGATGGATTTCGGAATCGCGAAGCGGTTGGACGGCGACAAAGCGCTCACGCAGGCCGGATTCGTGGTCGGCACGCCGCACTACATGAGCCCGGAGCAGGCGCTCGGCCAGCCGACGATCGACGGGCGCTCCGATCTCTACTCGACAGGCGCCATGCTGTTTCAAATGATCACCGGAGCGCCGCCGTTCGAAGGCGACACCTCCCAGGAGATCGTCGCGAAACACATCTCCGAGCCGCCCCCCGCGCCGGTCTCGCGGGACGCGACGATCCCCAGGTGGCTGTCCGACGTGATCGTCCGCTGCTTGGCCAAGCGTCCCGGCGATCGCTTCGCGTCGGCGGTAGAGGTGCTGGCGTCACTGTCACATGGCGAGACGGCCGGTCCGTCCGAGCCGGTGGCCGCGGAACGCGTTGCGCGGGTGATCGGCGACCCGGAGAACACGACGCCGCTCCCCACGGCGGCCCTGCGAGAGGAGGGACCGGGGAAGGGGGAAGCGGCCGCCGAGGCGCCGACGAGAAGGTTGGACTCGGCGCAGCACCACACGCGACGCCCCCGCCGCACCGCCCTGTTGCTCGGCGGCGGGCTGCTCGTGGCGGTGGCGCTGCTGGCCACAGCGTGGCTTCGGCGACCCGTCCTGTTCATGGCCAATCCGCTCGTGGTGCCGGTGCGGCTCGTGGTGGGCGGTCAGGAGCACGTGGTGCCCGCTGGCGACACGCTTCGACTGCCGCTCCGCCGCGGGCGGTCGCTGGTCGCACAGTGGACGGCGGTGCCGCCGGCGACGGCGAGCGGCGCTCCGATGGGGGTAGCGCTGCGCGGGACCATCGTCGCCGATCGGCCGCGCGGCGCGCTGCGGCGGGCGGCCGGCATCGGCGACAGCGTCCCCCACTTTGCGCCGGTGATCACCAACGCGACCGGCCGGGACCTGGCAGTGACGATGAACGCGGGCCTCATCGCCGAGCAGTCGTGCCGCTGCCGGGTGCCTTCCGGCGGCACCGGGGCGCTCGTCGGCTACTATCCACTCTTCAGCAACAGTTCGGTGAGCGTCCAAGCCCCGGACGGTCGCCGCGCGGTGTACGCCGATCTCGCGGGATTTGTCGACGCCAACAGCGGCGCGGTCGAGATTCGGATAGATGAGCAGGACCTGCAACGGCAGTGAGGAGTGAGGAGTGAGGAGTAAGGCGGCGACGTGGGGCCGGGGGTTCCCTCCGCGCGCTGCGGTTCGCGGCGAAGTGCGGGTAACATCCTGATTGCGTCTCGTCGCGAACCGACGCGCGCTCCGGGAACCCCCGGCCCCACGTCGCCGCCCCCTCCTCACTCCTCACGCTTCTCGGCCGCCTCTTCCGCTCCGGTGCCGACGACCAATCCTGCCCCGACGGCCTGCTTGGCGACGGCATCGCGCAGCTTGGCGATCTCCGCGTCGCTGTAGCCGGCGGCGCGGAGCTTCCGGTCCATTTCGAGCGCCTTCACCGCGGCCTGGAGCGTGCCGAGGGCGAGGGTAGCGCAGCGGTGGCGAAAGCCGACGACCTCCCGTCCCAAGAGGTCGAGCATCTCTTCGTAGGATACTCCTAGTACCTGGTCGAACGTCCAGCGCTCGCGGAGCGCTTTGCGGAGGAGGATCGAGGCGGCGGCCTGGCTGATGGTGCAGCCCGTTCCCTCGAAGCTCGCTTCCACGATGCGCCGCGCGCCGGAATCGGCTTTCAGATGGATCGTCACGAGGTCGCCGCAGCCCGGGTTGCCGCCTGGCATGCTGATGTCTGCGTCCTCCAGGCGGCCCCGGTGGCGCGGATTCTTGTAGTGATCGACCAGATTGGCGATCAGGGCCTCGCGATCCATGGACAATGTCCGCTACTTCTCGATGGGTGCCCGAACGAGATTGCCCCACTCGGTCCACGAGCCGTCGTAGTTGCGCACGTGCTTGAATCCGAGCAGGTAGGTCAGCACGAACCACGTGTGCGACGACCGCTCGCCGATCCGGCAATACGCGATGACGTCGTCGCCCGGCTTGAGCCGTTGTTCCTCGAGATAGATCTGCTTCAGTGCGGCGGCCGGCTTGAACGTGTGGCTGTCGGGATCCACCGCGCGTGCCCAGGGAATGTTGCGGGCGCCGGGGATGTGACCGCCGCGCAGCGCACCTTCATTGGGGTAGTCCGGCATGTGCATTCGTTCGCCCCGGTACTCCTCCGGGCTGCGCACGTCCACGAGGGGCCGCCCCGCCTTGACGTGCTCCCACACGTCGTCGCGGAACGCGCGGATCACGTCCTCCTTCCGGTCGCCGATCATGACGTTGCCCGCGGAGTACCTCGGTGCGTCGGTGGACAGCTCCCGGCCTTCCTGCTCCCAACGGGCGCGGCCGCCATCCATGATCCGCAGACGGTCGACGCCGAACAACCGCAGGACCCAGAAGGCATAGCAGGCCCACCAGTTGTTCTTGTCGCCGTACAGGACGACCGTCGTGTCGGTATTGATGCCTTTCGACCGCAGGAGCCGCTGGAGCTCATCGCGCTGGAGGTAGTCGCGGATCCGGGGATGGTTCAGGTCGCCGACCCAGTCCAGCTTCACGGCGCCCGGAATGTGACCGGTCTCGTAGAGCAGCAGATCCTCGTCGGACTCGACGATGCGGACCTTGGGATCGTCGAGGTGGCTCGCCACCCAGTCCGTGGACACGAGGATGTCCGGGCGCGCGTAGCCGCGTTGCTCGATGGGATTGGGTGCGGTCGCCGGCTTGGATCCGGTCATGGTACTTTACCTCCTGGCTGAAATGGCGTAGGGCGTATGGGCATATGGCGTATAGGCATATGGCGTGTGGGCATATGGTGTACGGCGAAGGCGCGGACCGTGGGGGACGCCGAAGTGATCCTGGCATTCGACGAACCACGAGTTAATAGCCATACGCCATACCCCATTCGCCATCAGCCATGAGCCATCCGCCATCAGCCATACGCCATAACACGAAGACCGTAGCCCCGGGGCGGGCTACGGTCGGTTGACGGTCTGACCGGTCTGGGTCCGATCAGCGCATCACCACCGGGCCCGCCGGTGAAGGGGCGGGCAACAGCACGCGCGCCGCCGGCGTGCGGGGTCGTTCCACCGGTCCGATCCGGACGGCATGAGCGCGACTGTGAACTGCGTCACAGCGGAAATAGGACCGATCCTATCGGTTATGTCAAGGTGAATCCTGAAGGGCACCGACGATGAGCCGACGCGTGGTCAGCATCGCCCTGTTCGTCACCGCAACGGCGGTGATGGCGCTCGTGCTGCACCAACTTCCCGACGGCATCACGATGGAGCGCCACGGCCTCCTCCCGGTATTCGCGCTGACGCCATCGCGCGCCGAGGTCGACAGCGTGGTGGCGGCGCGCCGCGCCGTACTCGATCGGGTCGGGGACGGCGATACGTACTTGCCGACCATGCTGGCTCAGCGGGATTCGTTCTTGTTCCGCTGGCCCGAACGTAACGCGCGTCCCCTACAGGTCTACGTCCGCAAAGACGGCGCGTACGTCTGGGAGTTCGAGCGGCCGGTCCGCGAGGCGTTCGCGCGCTGGCAGGAGTTCGGCGGCATCCCGGTCCTGTTCCGGTTCCTGGCGGACCCCGTGGACGCGGAGATCGTCGTGCAATGGGCCGACAGCATCGCTCCCGTCGACGGGAAGTCGCCCGCCGGGACGACGGCGATGGACGGTACGAGCGACGGTTGGTACCGGAATGGCATCGTCACGATCGCCGTTCGGCACCTGGGCTCGGCGCGACTGCGGGCACCCCAGGACATTCACGCCACGGCGCTGCACGAGGTCGGCCACGTGCTCGGCCTGCTCCATTCGGACCGCCCGGAAGACGTGATGTGGGGAACCGGCGCGCGCGACATCTCGGCCCGAGATCTGCGAACCCTCCGGTTGCTGTACGACCTCCCGCCCGGCTGGTTGTCGCTGGCCGTGTGGTGAGACAGACAGGGGGTGTAAGAAGTGAGAAGTGAGAAGTAAGAAGTGAAATGCCACCTGCTCGGATCCGGTCGAGAGCACGCCTCACTCCTTACACCTTACTTCTCACTTCTCACTTGTTTGGACGCCTTCCGCGGCCCGGTATACCGGTACCACGTCCGCCAACGGTTCCCAGTTCATGATGCCCACGGCGTCGTCCACGTACTCGACGCGGCGCATGCCGTTCAAGACGCATGTTACGCCGGGCGTGCTCGCCGCCGTCCATAGCGCCTTTTGCGACAGCGACGTGTTGCGCCGCACGGTCGGGACGTGGGGGTCGATCGCGGCGCGCACGGCGGCGCTCTGCGCCCGTGCGCGCGAGGCCGCGTGCCGCCGGAGTTCCAGGATCACGCGCTCCATCGCCGGCAGGTACCGCTGTCGCCACGCCGTCCAGCGCTCGGCCAGCTCGCCGTCGAGGCGCTGCTCCAGCGACCCGGCCACATGGCGTAGCGCGCTCGTCACCTGACCCACGATGTGACCCCAATCCTCGAGGCTGCGGATCCGCGTGCGGGCCCCCGCCAGCGGCTCCGCCCACCGGAAGAAGTCCTCCGGAGCAAGCGACTCGGGCGACACCCGGATCAACGGCGCGATGTCGCGGCGGAATTCGTCCTCGAGATCCGCGACGCTCGAGACCGTTCCCTCGAAATCGACCGGCTCGCCCTCGACGTCCGCGATGTCAGCCAGGCGGATGAGCGTTCCGTCGAGGACGGCGTTGAGCGGTCGATTGACGAGTACCCCGATGCCCCGAGCCCGCGCCTCCTCCAGCACCGTCCGCGCACCCTGCGGCCCGGTGTTGCGCTCGAATACGGCCCCCGCCTCGAGCAGGTTCATTGGGAGTTGCAGCACGGCGAAATGATGGCGCGTTCCCCCGACGGTCTCCGCGGCCTCGAGGAAGCGGGTGAGCGAGGTCGCTTCCGGCGCCGTCGCGGGCGCGGTCACCGTGTTCGACGACACGCCGTAGCACCCCAGCCTGCCGTCCGCCACCGCTTGCTCCAACTCCGCGAACGCCGCGGTCACCCGGCGGTGGAACTCGGCCCGCGACTGCTTGCTCGTGACGCCTCCGCGGCGCCCAATCTCGAGGTAGTACTCGGGATTGTGCAGCAGGCACACGTCGAGGGTCTCGAGCTCGAGCCGGTCGAGCGTCCGCTCCAGCTGGTCCGCGATGAACGCCGGATGGATGCAATGCCACATTCCCTCCCCCAGCTTCACCATCTCGGGGAACGGGTCGCCCAAGCGCTCGCGCTCGAGGGCCAGCGCGTAGTTCCGTCCCTGCACGTAGCCGATCTTGGATACCACGATCATTTCGTCGCGTGCCAGCTCGCCGTCCGAGGCCGCTTCGCGCAGCACGTCGCCCACCAAACGCTCGCTGGCGCCATCCATGTAGTTCGTGGACGTGTCGACGAGATTGATCCCGGCAGCGAGCGCGCGCCGGAGCGCGTCGCGGTGTTCCGGCGTGTCGTCGTCCACCCGATAGCCGCCGAATCCCAGCAGACTCGTGGTGAGGCCGGTGCCTCCCAGGTCGCGGTAGCCGTTGGCCGCGAATCGCGCCGCGTAGCGGGCGGTGCCCTCGCGCGTCGCGCGCCCGGCTCGCCGAGGGGCGATCGTCGCGGCACCGGCTCCGCGCGGCGCGCGGGGGAGCGCGTCGGCGACGTCGGCGGGATCGGTGATCGGCGCCCGACACGTGAAGTCCCGGCAGACGTACAACGTGGCCCGTCCGTCGACCGGCGTTTTGTCGCGGAGCAGCGGGAGCGCGTCCCCTTCGCTCGGGTGCTGCGGGTCGCGCACGCCCTGAATGCGGTTTGGCAGGTAGTGCGCGGCAATCGCCCGCCGGAGCGCGTCCAGGTCGGAGGCGCCTTCGTGGCCCACCAGGGCCAGCTCTACAGGGCCCTCGAGCAAAAAATCCACCACGCAGAGGCTCTTGCCGAACGCTCGTGGGTACGCGGTGATCGAGCGCCCGTAGGCTTTGATCGCGCGCGCCGCCGCGTCGCGCCACGCGCCGCGGTCGAGATGGTACGCCAGGCGCGCGAGCGCGCACGCGGCGGACGCGTTCGCCGAGGGCGTGGCGCCGTCCGCCCCCTCACGATGCCGCAGGAGCAGGCGCTCATGATGGTGGGCGGTGGCGAAGAAGCTGCCGCTGTCCTCATCCGCGAACTCCTCCAGCACGCGCTGCATGAGCCCCTCCGCGCGGTGCAGGTACCTGGCGTCGCCGCCGGCTTCGTAGAGATCGATCAGTCCTTCCGCGAGGTACGCGTAGTCCTCGAGGTACGCGTCCAGATGGGCGCGCCCGGCGCGGTACGTCCGGAGCAAGCGGCCGTCCGCGCCGGTGAGCGTGGAGAGTGCGAAGTCGGCGGCCCGTTCCGCCGCCGTGCGGTAGCGACGCTCGCCGAGCACCCGGAAGCCCTCAGCCATGGCGCCGATCATCAACCCGTTCCACGAGGTGAGCACCTTGTCGTCCAACCCCGGCTTGACCCGCCGTTCCCGGGCGGCGAACACGCGGGCGCGGGCGTCGTCGAGGGTCGCCTCGAGCTCATCCGTCCCGATCCCGAGGGCCCAGGCGACCTCCTCGATGGATCGGGGCGTGTGGGGGATGCTCTTTCCCTCCCAATTGCCTTCCTCGGTGATGTCGTAGTACGCGGCAAAGCGCTGCACCTCCGGTGGCGACAGGACCTCCGCCAGCTCGTCGGGCGTCCAAACGAAGAACTTGCCCTCCTCGCCTTCGGAATCGGCATCGGTGGACGAGTAGAACCCGCCCTCCGGCGCCGTCATGTCGCGCAGCACGTAATCGAGCGTCTCGCCGGCGACCCGGCGGTACCGCGCGTCGCCGGTGACCTGCCAACCCTCGAGGTATGCGCGCGTGAGCTGCGCGTTGTCGTACAGCATTTTCTCGAAGTGCGGCACGAGCCAGCGGCGGTCGGTCGCGTACCGCGCGAAGCCGCCGCCCACATGGTCGTAGATCCCGCCACGCGCCATGCCGTCGAGCGTGCCCCGGGCTATGCGGAGCGCGTCGGGATCGTCAAAGCGCCGGTGCACACGGAACAGCAGCGCGAGGCCGGTGTGCGGCGGAAACTTCGGCGCGCTCCCGAACCCGCCATGCTCGTCGTCGAACTCCTCGGCGAAGCGCGCCAGCGCGCGCCGCAGCTCCTCCTCGCCCACGGCGAGGCTGGTCCCGGCCCGCTGTTGCGTGCGGAGATAGTCCGTGACCTCCCCCGCGCCGCGGCGCAGCTGGCCCGGGTCGCTGCGCCAGGCGTCGGCGATCCGGTGGAGCACGCTCGCGAACCCCGGACGCCCCCACCGATCGTCCGGCGGGAAATAGGTGCCGGCGAAGACGGGCTCCAGCTCCGGCGACAGCACGAGCGTCATGGGCCACCCGCCCTGGCCCTGGTTGAGGGCCAGGGTCGCCTGCATGTAGATGTCGTCGAGATCGGGGCGCTCCTCGCGATCCACCTTCACGTTCACGAAATGCTCGTTCATCAACGCGGCGATCGCGGGATCCTCGAACGACTCCCGCTCCATGACATGACACCAGTGGCAGGCCGAGTATCCGATGGACAGGAGGATCGGTTTGTCTTCGCGCCGTGCGCGGTGAAGCGCTTCCTCCCCCCACGGGTACCAGTCGACCGGGTTGTGCGCGTGCTGGAGGAGATACGGGCTCGTCTCGTGAATGAGGCGATTGGTGGGTGTCGCGGACGTTTTGGTCATGCGATGGTCATGGGTCGTCGTGGATGTGCTGTCGCTTCTCGGAGGCTAACTCGGCTTCGGGGGCCGCCGCAACCGGGCGCCTTCGCTTGAGGAACCGGCCTGAGCCAGGTAAGATTCTTCCATAGGCACGCCGTCCGCACGAACAGGTGGAACCGATGGCCGATACTTCTCGACTCGATGTTCTGGACAAGCAGTTCACGCTCACGCTGACCGACGCGGCCGCCGCACGCGTGCGCGCGATCGTGCGTGACCTGGGATACGCGGCGGAAGACGCCGGCCTCCGGGTCGCGGTCGTGGAGGGGGGATGCTCGGGCCTGAACTACGACGTGAAGGTCGTGGACCGGCCCGGCGCCGGCGACTCGGTGCGCCCGTCCAACGGCATCCGGGTGTTCGTGGACGCCTTCAGCGCGCCGCACGTCAACGGCATGCGGGTCGACTGGATCTCGACGTTCCAGGAATCCCGTTTCGTGTTCGAGAATCCCAACGCCACGGGCGGTTGTGGCTGCGGGGTGAGCTTCACCACCACCTAGACCGTATCCAAGCGCCGCCCGCCCGCCTGCCGGGCGGGACTTGGAGCGAGCGCCCCGCCGTGCGGCAGCCCACCCCCCGTTCGCGCCTCCCGTGATCCGACACGTCGCCTTCGACGCCGACGATACGCTGTGGCACAACGAGCGGATCTTTCTCGAGGCCAGGCAGCGTTTCATCCAGCTGCTGGCGCCGTACCACGACGCACGGTGGATCGAAGAACGGCTGGACGATACCGAGCTGCGCAATCTCGATCACTACGGATACGGCATCAAGAGCTTCACGCTCTCCATGATCGAGACGTCTGTCGAGCTCACCGAGGGGCGCATCACGGGCGCGGAGATCAGCCGGATCGTGGAGCTCGCCAAGGAGATGCTGCAAACGCCGGTCGAGCTGCTGGAGCACGTGGCTGCCACGGTGGCCGCGCTCGCCGGGTCGTACCGCCTCATGATCGTCACGAAGGGCGACCTGTTCGATCAGGAGGCCAAGGTCGCCAAGTCCGGTCTGGGAGACTATTTCGAGCGCGTGGAGGTGGTCCCCCAGAAGGATCGGGCGACCTACGCGACCATCGTCGCCCGGAACGGGATTGACCCGGGCGAGTTCGTGATGATCGGGAACTCCCTGCGCTCCGACATCCTCCCGGTGGTCGACGTGGGTGCGCACGCCATCTACGTGCCGTATGCCACGACGTGGTCGCACGAAGACGTTCCCGAGCGGGTCGTCTCCCAGTACCGGTTTCTCCGGGCCCAGAGCATGCTCGACGTTCCCCGGCTCATCCGCCTCGCGGACGGGACGACGTCCGCGTAGTCAGCCCTCCACGTGCGCTGCCGTCCCGAGGGGCGGACTCTGCGCCATTTCCAGCCGGAGCAAGCGCCACACCCACGCCCGCAACGGGCGCATCAGCTCCAGGTAGCCGCAGAGCTCCGCCTCGAACTCGATCGTGCTCACATTGGCGCCGTCGAGGAACCGCGTGAGCGCCAGGCGGGACGTGTCCGGCCGGTTGAGCCCCGGCGTGCAGGTGGTCGCGCTCCGGACCTCGAGCGCCTCGAGCCACGGCCATTGGTGGGGCGCCCATTGGCCCGACGGGTAGCACAGGTGATGGAGCGTGCGCCCGACGAGCGGCTCGAGAAGCGCACGATTCTCCTCGACTTCGCGGCGCATGGCTTCCTCACTCTCCTGGGGCAGCCGGTGCCGGTGCGTGTGTAGCTGGATGTCGAATCCCCGCGCCGCGAGATCGCGGATCTCCTCCAGGGTCATGATGCTGAAGAGCCGGCGTTCGCGCGCCGCCGCATAATCGACCCCCAGGTGCTCGCCGAGCTCGCGGCCGAGCGCCTGCCGCCCCACTTCGTCGCACTGCGTTTCGCCGTACTCGACCACGTTCCACAGAGCACGCACCCGCGCGCGCGAGTCGGTCAGGTCGACCGGCGCGGCCGGCGCCCACGGGCAGGATGGTGCGGAGAGGGTCGTGCACGGGGAGCGCCAGAACATGTATTGGACGATCAATCGGAAGATCGGGGTCTGCTTGACCGCGTAGTAGGTCGTGACGTAGATGGTGGCCGTGAAGCCGTGTTCTTCGAGGGCGGGGGCGGCCGCGGCATGCACACCGTAGAATCCGTCGTCGATCGTGATGACCGTGGCACCGTCCGGGAGATCGCCACGGTCGAGCCGGGCCAGCGCTTCATCGAGCGCGAGCACGGGGAATCCTCCACGCGCGAGGAGCGCCAGGCGCTCCCGGAAATGGAGGGGGTCGACGAAGAGCGGCGGCAGGAACCGTGTCTCGTCGTCGAGCGCGAAGCCGTGATAGCACAGGATCCGCAACTGGCCGCGCGTCAGCCACCGGCTGAGGTGAAACAGCCCGAACGCCCGGCTCAGCGACAGGAACGCCCGCTTCACGGCGCCCCTCACCGGCGTCGCCTCCGCCGCGCGTGCATCACGGATCCCCGGCGGCGCGAAACCATGGCGCCGCCACGGTGCGCCGGGCCCGGACGGTGCCGCATCGCGTAAAGCCATGAGCCGCCAGCCGGCGGGCCAGCTGCTCCCCGTGCTTCGGCAACGCGACGTAGAGACAGGGGGCCGTGGACGGGGCATCGGCGAGGATCTGGCGGAGCTGACCGTCGAAGGCCGCGCCGTCGCTCACGCACCGAGTGGCGTCGTACAGCACCGCCCCCGGTTCCGGTGCGGCGAAGCGCGCGCCCGATGCGCCGATCGGCGCCGGCGTGGCCAGGAGCCAGCTCGGCGCCCCCTGGCCGTCGGCCGACGTGTAGAGGTGCGCGCCGTCCTCGAGCCGCCGCAGCGCGTCGGCGAGCGCCTCGCGCCGGGCGGCGCGGTCGGCTGCGGCCAGGAGATCCTCGATGCGATCCCGCCGGAGCGGCTCGGGCTCGGGACGCGTTACCGCGGCGGGGAGCGAGCGCCGGTAGAGCGGCACCGCCGACACGGCGCGCACGCCGTTCGCGAGTCGCCGCACGCCCGCGGTGGCGGTGCGGCGGGCGGCCGCCGGATCGATGCCCACCGCGCGCGCGGCGGCCTTGGCCGCTCCGCGGAGCCGCCGCCGCCGCCGGACGGCGGTGAGCGCCGCTGCGGTGGGATGGACGGTGAGCTCCCGCACCGTATCGTGCTCGTTGCTGAAGCGCTCTTTCCATGGGTCGCCGCCCGGGGTCAGGTCGAGCACCGCGATGCCCTCGTCGGCAAGAAGCCTGGCCAGGAGGAGCACGTGGAGCTTGCCGGGGGAATGGCGCGCGTGAAACGGGGAGTGCGACCCGATGCCCCAATGCACGGTGTGGGAGTCCGCGACCCCGAGGTGGGCGGCGAGCAGCTCCTCGCCGGCCCACAAGACCGTCACGTGCAACAGCCCCGGCACCTCCATCAACGCGAGGTGAAACGCCCGCTTCATGGCATCGGAGCGGAACGGCAACACGTCGTTCACGGCCCCTTGCCGCAGATCGTACTGGGCGATGACGGCGTCGAAGACGTGGTCCAGCCCTTCAGGGGTGGTCAACCGCTCGAACCGGATCCGGCCGGCGCGCGCGAGCCGGTTGAGCCGGCTCCGATTTCCCTTCTTGCCGAGCGATTGCTCGATCGTGGCCGGGTTGAGCCGCATCAGGGGCCGGCGGTGGAGAACCGCCTCCGCGCGCGCGCCCAGGCCCTCGGCGTCCACGATCGAGGCCAGGGGCACGCCGGGCGGCACGTAGCGGAGCGCGATGGCTCTTCCTGGAAACACCCGCTCCAGGGCGGCGAGGGCGGCCGGTCCGAACGTGGTGTCGTCCGGCGGGGCGATCCACGCGTGGTACTCGGCCTGGTGCCCGCCGGCCGACGTGAGCACCGATCCGTCCCGCCCCGCCCCCATCGCGAGCAGGCCGTCCGGCCGGCCGTCGGCCCCGGACCGCACCGCCAGGACCGGTTCCCAGCGGTGCCGGTAGGCCCGGTACCAGGCGGTGGCGAACGGGGCGCTCTGGAAGGCGGTGGCCCAGGGACACGCGGCCCGGAGCCGTTCCCACCCTTCGAGAAACGCCGGGTCGTCGAGCGCGTCGTGCGCCTCGTCGCCGCGCAGCACGGTTACCGCGTGAGTCATAGGGGTCTGTGAGTGTCAGAGCCGGGTTGTCATCTGGCATGGGCATGGGGCATGCCAGCCGGCTGGGTCCCGACAGGTTACGGCGTCCGGAAGGGCGGGACAAGCAAAGGGATGGAGTGGAAGAGTCACGGCGCCCGCCGCCTGGCGAGGCGGCAGGCGCCGTGTGGTTGGGCCGTGGTCCGGAGCTCTAGTTCGGGGCGTGCACCCCGTTCCCGCCGTAGTCGCGCCCGATGCTCGGGCCGTGCGGCGTGACGGCGCTGTTGTCGAACTTGGCGATGAACTGCTTGATCGACCCCGGGAAGGGCTCGGTGCGGCCGTTGCCGCCGAACGGGTCGGTGTACCACACTTCCGGACCGTCGGCGTTGGTGACCCTGATGCCGTTGATGTCCATGTCCCGGTCCGCCCCGTTGAAGGCCGAGCGCGGGTCATCGAACGGCATGGCCTGGATGGCGCCCTCGTCGGTGGATTCATCGCAGGCCCGTCCCTGCGCGCGCTCCCCGGTCTCCGTCACCTCGTAGCAGACGTCGATGGGCCGGCCGACGTTGCCCTCCTGCGTCGGGTCGTAGAACCGGCTCGGGAGCGTCACGTTGAAATATGGGCCCACGCTCGCGAGGTTGCGACCGTTGGCGGCGCGGACGCCCTCGGAAAGCTGCCAGCTCTCCCGCAGCGCGCCGCTGAAGTTGGAGCGCTCGCCCTCCGGAACGAGGATCTGCTGCTCCACGCAGCTCCGGTCGGGGATCCGGCGGCTCCCGCCCCCGCTGGGCGAGTTCAGCGGATTGGGGTCGCCGGCGGTGATCTCGTCGCCGCTGCACGACACCACGAGGTTTCCGGCGTTCCCAATGTTCGTCAGGAGCGTGAAATGCAGACGCGTGCCGTCCGTGCAGCGCACGTTGTAGTTCAGCTCGTGGAGGTTGTTGGTGAACGCGTCCTTGGAGTGCGTTCCCTGGTGCATCTTGACCAGGACGTCGCACTTGATCTCGAAGACCCCGCCGCCGACGTCACCGAAATTCATGTCGACGTCGTTCTCCCACTCGACCTTGTGGCCCACGTGATCCTCGTGCCGCGCTCCGTCCGGATCCCAGACGTCCAGCTGCTCGTTTGCGTATGCGAAGGGAATGTGGCCGACGTCCTGGAACAGGTCCGACCCACGGGGATCCCGCCCGTGCTCGTGTCCGAACGTGCACCCGGTCTGCGGATCCACCGGAGGGTGCCAGGTGGGATACAGCTTTCCGTCGGGTCCCACCACGGCGTACCCATCGTGGATCTCAGGGGTGCACGTATCGTTGGCGCCGGGCGACCAGATGCCGAAGGCGCGGCTCGGGCCCGCGGGAGCGTCGTCGGGGCCGGCGAGCCCCGAGTCCGAGCAAGCCAACGACGCGACGGCGACGAGCGCCGCGGTGGGCGCAGCCCAGCGGCGCGGTGAGCGACTCGAGACGATCATGGTTGGAAACCTCCTGGAGCAACCCGGGGCGGCGAGGGGCACCGTCGTGGGTGGCGTGCACACCGTGGACGAACGCTGGATGCGTGCGCTATCGCACAGAATCGCCTCGGCGGCGGTCTGTAGGCTGTGACTGCGGTCACAGGGCGTCAGCGCTGTGGCGCGAGCACCACACGACGTGGCGGTTCGGAGCCGGAACCGAGCATCAGTTGAGCGTCAGTCCCAGCCCAATCTGGATCAACGTGAGCGACACGTCGGCGAGCGTATCGTCCTGCTGCTTCAACTCGGCGCCGATGGACCCGAGGAAGTTCACGAACGGCGTCACCGAGACGCCTCCTGCGAGGTGCAGGTCGTAGCCGGCGCCGAATTGGCCGCCGACGCTGAAGGCGGTGATCGCGTCGTCCTGGTCCTCGTCGCCGTCGTCGTCGTCCAGCCGGTACCCGATGACGCCGAACCCCACCTTGACGAACCAGGGGGACGTGGGGCTGGGGTACCACAGGCCGACGGCGTGAATGGCGCCCATGTCGAAGCGGAGGTCTTCCTCGGATCGCGTCCACCCGTCGGCCTCGATGCCGAGCAGGAACGCCGGGCTGATGGTGCCGCCGAGCCGTGCGTAGCCCGAGATGGCCCCGTTGCGATCGTTCATGCAGACGTCGCAGCGCGCCCGGCCGAACCCGAGGCCGATCCCCCCGCCGAACCACAGGCCCCCCCGCGTCTGGGCGGCCACCGCGGGCGCGGCCAGGACGAGGGCCGTCGCACAGAGCAGCCCGATCCGGATGGATGTCGAGGGTCGGTGCTCGACGCGCACGGCAGACTCCTCTCTGAAACGGGTCCGGCAGCGACCGCGGCGCCCGAGGCTAGTTGTTCGGCGCGCCGTTGTCGATCCACATAGCGATCGTATCGATCTGACCGGCTCGCAACGCGGGTACCCCCAGCGGCATCTGCGACGGCACCCCCGCGATGAGCCCCGCCTCGCCGAGCAACTTGACCATGAGATAGCTCGAGTCGGGATCGTTGGGCTCGACCAGCATGAGGTGCGCCACCTGGCTCGAGGCGACGTTCACTACGTTGCCGTGCGCCTGGCCCTGGCTCAGATCGAGCCCTGCGGCGGCGCCCGGCGCGACGTGACACCCACCGGTCGCGCAGCTCGCGGTGAGGATCGACTGCACGTGCGTGGCGAACGAAAGCGGCGAGGGCTGCGGCTGCGGGTTGGTCCCGCCGTCTGACGAGCACGCCCCGACGACAACCAGGGTTACGGCGCAGGCGGCCCAGCGCGTGACGGTCACGATCACTCCATGGGATGAGGTCTGCACTATTACACGGTCACGCCGTGAAGGCCCGTGAGGCGCATCACATTGCGGTCGGACGCGAGGGGGAGTGCCAGTTGCGTGCCAGGGAGGTCGGTGGTGTGGGCGGGCGGGGTACGGCGCCTGCGCCTTTACCTTATCTTATAGCCAATGCGCCCGAGGTTCCCAACGACGGCCCTCCTACTGTGCTTGGGCTGCGCGCCTGCGCCCGCGCCCGATCCTGGTGGCCCGACTCCCATTCCGGCACCCCCTGCCGGCGTACAGCTCCTAGTGCGGGGTGACGACTTCGGCTATACGCACGCCTCCAACGCGGCGATGGCACCGGCCTTCGCCGGCGGGATCATGCGATCGGCATCGGTGCTCGTCACGGGGCCCTGGTTCCTGGAGACGGCTGAGCTGGCGCGCGCCCATCCGGAGTGGACGGTGGGCGTGCACCTCACGCTGACGAGCGAGTGGGATCGGCTGCGGTGGCGCCCCATCCTGCCGGTGACCGACGTGCCGAGCCTGGTGGCTCCGGACGGCTTCATGTACGGGGGAGGGTACTTCAGCCCGGATCCGGGCCTCTCGACGGCGCACATGCCGCATTGGGCCGGGCACCCGCCGCGCCCCGAAGAGGTGGAGCGGGAGCTGCGGGCGCAAGTCCGATGGGCCCAGCGCAACGGCCTGCGGGTGGATTACCTCGATTGCCACATGGGCATGGCGTGTGCACCGGACTTGTTGCCGATCGTGCGGAAGCTCGCCGAGGAGCTGTGTCTCCCGGTCCCGGAGAAGGGATTGCTTGGCGAGCGGGAGGCCGTCATCCGGTGGGACGAGTTCACGGTCGCGGCGGGGCGGCGGGGGCTCGAGGGGCTGCTCCGGTCGCTCGAGCCGGGGTTGTGGCGATTGATCACGCATCCGGCGCCGGACCATCCGGAGCTCCGGGCCATCGACTCCGAGTGGGGCCCCGACGTGGCTGCGGAGCGGGGTGCGGAGCTGGCGTTGCTGACCGACCCCGATCTTCGCGTCTTGATCGACGAGCTGGGGATCGAGCTGGTGTCGGTTCGGGACGTGTGGGACTATTCGCGCTGCGCGCCGAAGCGTTGAGTCATCGGCGCTCGAAGAAGAGGTAGGTGAACAGCCCTTTGGCCACGAGCTGATCCTGCTGGTACACGTCGACGTCGCATACGCCGACGCGGGCGCCGCGGCGCACCGTGCGCGCGATCGCGGTCAGCGGTTCCCCTGCCGATACCACGGGGTGCAGGAAGTTGATCTTCAGCTCGATGCTCGTCATCGCGGTACCGGGCGGCAGGCCTGGCTTGAGCGCGTAGACGGCGCACGTGTCGGCGAGCGCGGTGATCACGCCGCCATGGACGCGACGTTCTTCCTGCAGGAACTCGTCGCGTATGGGGAGCCGGATCCGGGCGCCGCCGTCGGCGCTTTCGAGCAGCTCGAAGCCGAACAGCCGGTTGCACGGCGCCTGGTCGAATGCCGCTTCCCGCGCACCGGGCGTCATGACCGATCGTGGATCGTGCGGGACCCAATGGGTGCCGCGAGCGGGCTAGATTGCACGGCGCGACGTCCCCAGTCGGAGCAGATCCGGTGAGTCAGGGCGATTCCCACCTGCCACGCGTGCTCGTTCCGCAGCGATCCCACCGCCGCAAGCGGCGGCGGCTTCCGTTCCTGCTGCTGCTGGCGGTGCTGCTGCTGGCCGCCGGTGCGGCGGCCTGGTGGCTGCTGCGCCGCTGAATCCCGTCTCCCCCATCACGCGTCCTCGTTCGCCTTGACCAGCAAGAGCGTTTGGGTGGGATAGGCGAACTCGATCCCTTCCTCCTCGAACTGTGCGTGGATCGACAGGTTGATCGCCTGCTGGATGTCCATGTACAGGTTGTACTCCGGGCCCAGGACGAAGTAGACCGTCTCGAAGATCAGGGCGAAGTCGCCGTACGACTTGAAGTGTGAGCGGTCGAACCGGGCGCGCTCCTGGTCCTCGACGGCCTTCCGGATCATCTCCGGGATCTGCACCACCTGCTCTCGGGGCGTCTGGTAGGTGACGCCGATCGTGAACAGAATGCGCCGCTCGAGCAGCCGCCCGTAGTTCCGGATCCGGCTGTTCAGGAGGTCGTTGTTCGAGAACACCAACTGCTCGCCCGAGAGGCTGCGGATCCGGGTGGTCTTGAGGCCGATGTTCTCGACGCTCCCGACGTATTCGCCCATGATCAGGAAGTCGCCGAGCACGAACGGCTTGTCCAGCACGATCGACAGCGACGCGAACACGTCGCCGAGCACGTTCTGGAGCGCGAGCGCCACCGCCACGCCGCCGATGCCCAATCCGGCCACGAGGGCGGTGATGTCGACGCCGAGGTTGTCCAGGGCGAGCAGCAGGACGAGCGACCAGAGGGCGATGCGCGCCACGATGCCCAGGGCGTTCATCGTCATCACGCTCGCCGCGTCCGTTTGCTGCCGTTCCAGCCGGTAGGCGCGCAGCCACTGCGCGAGGGCGGAGCTCAGCCAGACGCCGCCCTGCACGAGGAACGCAATGACGGTGAGACTGGTGACGATCGCCCGGACGCGGACGGGAAGATCGAGCGCGTTGGAACCGATGGACGCGGCGAGGATCATCAGGAAGAGCGCCTTGGTCTTCCGGAGGGCCGCGATCAGGAGATCGTCCCATTTGACCTGCGTCCGCTCGGCCAGCTTGGCGATGCGGCCGATCACGATTTGGACGACGAGGCGGATGCCGACGTAGCTGACGACGGCCGTTCCGAGGGCGATGGCCCACGCGCGGAGCGTGTTTTCGAGGAAGGTGGTGTTCAGCAGCTCCATGAGGCGTCCCCCGGGTTGCAGATCCATCCAGTGCAGCGATTGTAGACGGGGGTCGGAGGGGTGTCAAACGGGGTGGGAACGTGTGCGGGCTCGGCACCGGCGCCGAGCCCGCGTCGGTGCCGTCCTAGGACCGGAAGAGATACTGGAACTTTGTGAAGAACTGGCGCGACGTGGACGTGAGGTCGTTCGGCGTGCCGAAGTCGCGGTACGCGAGATTCGAGCCGATGAAGAACAGCGTGAACGGATTTACCTTGTACGTGAGCAGCGGCTCGATGGACAGGCCCTGCGAGAAGTCGTTGTACTGGATCACGAGCCGGAGAAACAGCTCGCGGGTGAACTGGAGATTGGCGCGCGTGCGGAAGATGAAGCCGCTGAAGAACTCCTCCGTGCCGTCGAGGCTGCCCAGGTCCGAGTAGACCACCGACGGCTCGATGACCAGTCGTGTCAGCGGCTTCAGCGTGGCGAACACCTCGAAGTCGGTGCCCGTGCCCAGCTGCGGGTCGTCGCGGTCGCGGAGAATGGACCGGCCGTGCGACAGGAACCCACCGAACCGCACGGGGTCGCTGAAGTTCGTCCGCGCGAAGACGTTCCAGCGATTCACGCTCTCGAATTCGACGTCGGCGAAGCGCTCGCTTGCGAAGTCGTACCAGAACTCCACGAATGTCTGGCCCGTGAGGTTGAACCAGATGTCGGGCTCGAGCAACGTCTGCTTTACCGTACCGTCGAAGTTCCAAAGGCGGCGGACGAAGATGCTCGCCTGGAACTCGTCCAGGAGCGTCGTGTTCGGCGTGAAGAGCAGTCCCTGCCACATCGACGCACGCCGGAAGTCATTGCGCGACTCGAAGCCGTTGTCGGCGCGGAAGGTGGGGCTCGAGGACCAGTAGTCGAAGTCGAAGTTCCAGAACCTGGCGCTGCGCTCCAGGCTCGTGTACTGGGCGAAGCCGGCGAACGACTCGCCGTCGTAGTCGGCGGTGTGCCTGCCGCGGTCGAACGTCACGCCGTTGATGCCGCTGGTGAGACTCGTGTCGTCGGGCTCGCGCGTGTGGCTCGCGATCAGCTGATACTCGAGTCGGTAGTTGTCGAGGAACCGAAACACGCCGTCCACCCCGCCCACCGTGTTCGAGCCGCTGCCGCTCTCGAACCGCCGGTCACTGAGGATCGCGCCGACCCACGAGTTCTGCAAGAAGGTTTGGCGCAGCCGCCCGACGTTGGAGATGCTCTTGCCGCCCTGTCCCACGAAGCTGCGTTCCTCCATCGGCACGAGGATGGGCGTGTCTTCGTCCCGACTGCCGAGGTAGGCGACGTTCGTCCGTCCCATCCGGCCGATGAGCTTCGTGGCGAACTGCGGGTTGTTGATGCGACGTGTATATACGACGTTGAAGTTGCTGCTGAAGAGATCGCTGCCTTCCTGAAAGAACGGGCGGCGCTCGGGGAAGAACAGCGCAAACGTCGTGTTCACGTCGATTTGCGCGACGTCCGACTCCACCTGGCTGAAATCGGGATTGAAGGTGCCTTCCGCGGTCAGTCCGCCGGCGAAGCTGTACCGGACGCCGAGTGACACGTCGCCGGTGGGGTTCTGGTTGTCGAACGTGGACGTTGCGTCAGACGGATCGGTGAGCGCGCCGGCCTGGGACGCCACCACGGATGGCAGCAGCTCGAGCGCGCCACCCGGCTTCACCCCCTCGATGCCGGTGAGGGTGCCGAACTGACATAAGAAGCACTGCTCGTCCCGGTCCATCGCCGCCCACGTGTGCTGCTCGCGGCTGCCGCGCGGGCGCGTCCGCCAGAACGTGGCCCGCCAGTTCTGCACGGGACGGTTCGGAAAGCGGAGGCTCGCGAACGGGATCGCCATCTCGATCTGATATCCGTCCTCGGTGATCCTGGCCTCGGTGTCGTAGATGATGTCGAAGCCGTCGTCCTCGCCCGCGGCGGTCGCGAAACGCGAATCGCCCTGCACGCCGAGCGGGTTGGCGAACAGGAAGTAGGCCCAGGCGGCGTCACCGTACGTGTCGAGCAGGATGCCGAAGTAGTCGTCCGACCACATCTCGTCGCGATCGCGCAGCGAGGCGCGCACCGTCCCCGGATCGTCGTACGCGATGAACGCCAGGAAGAGGTAGTCGTCGTCATACGTGATCCACACCTCGCTCGAGACGGCGGGCTTCGCCTGCTCGCGGGGGAAGTTCTCCGAGAAGCCCGTGGCCCGGGCCGCGCCGTCCCACCCCGCGTCGTCCAGATCCCCGTCGATCGTGATGGCGCCCGGCGCCCGGGGGACGTGCAGGGACGGCCGAACGTTCGGGGTAAACGCGGAATCCGTGGCGGGGGTGGCGGCGGTCGAGCTCGACTGCGCCTGGAGGGGCCACGCCGTCGCGGTCACCACGAGAAGAGCTACCGCGCTGGCTCGCGCGCCGGTCATCGTCACATCGCCTTTGTCGGAGTACTGTTGGCTTAGATACCGCGCGGCCGGAGACCGTTGCAACGACAGCGCGGGGTTCGTCCCGCTCCCGGCCCTACGACACGGTGCGCGCGCGCGTTTCGCGCCGCCCCGCGCGCGGCCCTAATCTACTACATCGTGTAGTAGAAGGGGAGATCTGTCAAGGTCAGGGTGGGTCAGTCGGTCCCTTGCGCGAACACGATGTCGACCGGGATCCGGGCGTCGGCCAGGCGATCGAGGTCGAACCGGAGCGGGGTACCGATCACGCCGCGCTCGGCGAGGAGTCGGGCGGCGCCGTCGTAGTCGCCGTCGCCCTGGAGGCGGAGGATCAGCTCCGACAATTCCCGTGTGGCGTCGCGCATCGCGTCGAAGTCCACCCGATAGGCTCCGGTCGCATCGTCCCGCGTAAAAGCGCCCCGTTCCGCGAAGAAGTTGAACCGCACCATGTTCGCCTTCCCGTGCGCGCTCGACGCGCCGAACCGAACGGACCGAAACACGCTGGCCAGGAACGTCACGTAGTTGTCGCGGACGTCTCCTTCGGGAATCTCGCCCTGCTCGAATAGGCTCGTGATCATCCACAGGCCGAGGATGTCCGCCTTGCCCTCCTCCAGGGCGGACGCGTGCTCTCGCAGCGCTTCGCGAACCGTCCGGTTGCCGGCGAGCGTGGTGGTGATGCCGAGGCCGTGGGCGACCTCGTGGAACATCGTGTTCGCGAAGAACGCGTCGAACGTCACGTGGTGACGCTGATCGTCGGCGATGAGCAGGCCCGCGATCGGCACGAGGATCCGATCGAACTTCGCGCGCATCGCGTTCTTCAGCTGGAGGCGACGCGTGCCCTTGGCGCGCTGGACGTCCGGGTCGTTCGGCAGGTTGATCGCGATCGTCTTCGACCCGGCGTTGGCCTGACCGGCGTAGTACACGGCGTCGTACGCGTTCAGGTCGGAGCTGGTGCCGGGCATCTCGCGCTTGTAGGCGTCCGGGACGGGGAGCCCACGTTGCAGGCCGGGGAGCAGCGCCGCGTAGCGCGAGAGCCGCTCGCTCCACGCGCGATCCTTGACGAGGACGGAGGCCTCGTACGCCGCCTTGTAGCCGAAGAGCTGGTCCTCGTACGTCTCGATCGCCCCGATCACTACGTCCAGCGTATTGTCCTTCATGTCGAGCCACGCCAGGTCGCTGGGCTGATACTCGTCGGTGACGAGCGCTTCGGCGCGGAGCATCAGGTATCGGGCCAGGGCCGGGTCCTCCGCGAGCGCCGCCGCTTCGCGGAGCTTGCCGGCGGCCGCGTCGAGATGCGCCAGGTAGGCGACGTGGTAGGGAACGGCACGCAGGGCCCCGTCCTCCCCGCGCCGAATGAGCGTATACAGGCTTTGCATGGCGTCCGCCTGATCCGGATGCGCGGCCACGAACGCTTCGAACTCCTCGCGCGTCATGTCCGCGGGATAGAGATTGGCCCCCGGCGGTTTGGGCCCCACCCCGGGCACGAACGCGGAGTCGCCGGCGAGACGGTCCCACGGTCCGTAGTTGTACATCGCGTAGCGGCGGTAGCCGTCGTCCAGGTCGGACAGCAAGGAATCGGGATCCCCGTACGCTTGATCCCAGAACGGCGGGTCCATGTGCCGGGCCGCCTCGATCAGGAGCGGCACCATGCGGCGCTCGGCGTCGCTGAGACTCGACGGATCCGCGGTGAGACTGACGGTCGCGTACTGTGCGAGCAGCGGTGCGACCGCGGCGTCCGCGGCGCCGTCGGCGGCGTCATCCGCCGTACAGGCCGCGGCGCCCAAGGCGGTCCACAACCACGCGGCAGAGGGGCGCATTGGAGCATCTCCCATCGTTCGAATCTCAGTGCGAGTCCGTGACGGCTACTGGTAAGAAGCTGGTAAGTAAGAAGCAAGAAGTAAGAAGGCCCCGCCACCCCACGCCTTCGTTCCCTTTGGGACTCCGTATGGTACTCCGTACCGTTGGGTTCGGTCTTGCGCTGCCGACTTCGGCGTCATAGTGTTGTCTCGCACGAACAGCGAATGGGGTCACCCGGAAGTCCGGTGTAATACCGGCGCGGCCCCGCCACTGTGAGAGGCCCGGACACACGTCCGGTGTGGCGCGCTCGAACAACACCACTGGATCCTGCGCGATCTGGGAAGGTGAGCGCCGCCGCCTCGAGCCAGGAGACCGGCCCCGTTCGCTCCCGCGTTCGATGTCCCTCGAGGGAGGGGGAGCGGGGCGTTGACGGACCACCGTCCGGCGCCCTCGGCGGGCGCCGTGTGACCACGGCCACGTTCCCGTCCTCTCTCGATCACTTCGGGGAGGACGGTTTTGCGTGTCGACCGATTGGTCCGAGCGGGCTGGCTCCTCGTCGGGGTCGGCGTGTCGCTCACCGGATGCCGCGGCGGGAGCCCGCCGGACGAACGGGCGGCGGCCGAGGTCGCGGTGGCCGCCGCCGACGATACGGGGGCGATGGTCGAACTGGATCGCCCCGCGCGGCGGGTGGTCTCCCTCGTCCCGAGCGGTACGGAGATCCTCTTCGCACTGGGAGCCGGCGACCGGGTCGTCGGCCGCACCGACTACGATCGCGGCGCCGAGGTGCTCGCGCTGCCGTCGGTCGGCGGCGGGCTCGATCCGAGTCTCGAGCGCCTGGCGATCCTGGAACCGGATCTCGTGATCACCTGGGCCGAGGCGGGGCAATCGAGTCTGCGCGCGCAGCTCGAGCCTCTCGGGATTGCCGTCTTCGGTCTCCGCTCGCAGGACACGAGCGACATCTACCGGGCGATCGCGCGCGTCGGGCATCTCGTGGGACGCGACAGCGCGGCGGCCGCGTTGGCGTCGCGGATTCGGGACGAGCTCGACGCCGTGCGTGCCTCCGTGGCCGGCCGGACCCGTCCGCGCGTTGCGTATCTCGTCGAGCACGACCCGCCGATGATCGCCGGGACGGGCACGTTCATCACACAGCTGATCGCCGTGGCCGGCGGCGACCCGGCGTTCCCCGACGTCACATCGCTCTGGCCGCAGGTCTCGCTGGAGGAGCTGGTCCGGCGGCAGCCGGACGTGCTGCTCGTTCCCGACCTCGAGTCCCTCGGTCCGGTGATCGCGCGGCTGCCCGCCACGGCTGGCTGGCGGGAGATGCGGGCGGTGCGTGAGGGGCGGGTCGAGCGCGTGCCGGCCGACCTGCTCAGCCGTCCCGGACCGCGCATCGGCGAGGCCGCCCGCGCCGTACGGGATCGCCTGTTCCCCGATGCGGCGGCGTCGCGACCGTGACGCCGAAACGCGCCGCGGTGGGACTGGCCGCGTTGGCGGCGCTGCTCGCGCTGGCCCTCGTGTTCAGCGTACGGTTCGGCGCGGTCGCGCTCGACGCCCGTGCGATCCTGCGCGCTCTCGGCGGGGAGGGCGATCCGTCGACGGTGGCGATCGTCCAGGGACTCCGCCTCCCGCGCGCGGTGCAGGCGGCCCTCGTTGGGGCGGCGCTCGCCGCCAGCGGGGCCGCGTTTCAAGCCCTCCTGCGGAATCCACTTGCCGATCCGTACATCCTGGGCGTTTCCGGGGGGGCCGCGGTGGGGGCGGTGGGCGCGGTGGTGCTGGGGTGGTCCGGCGCCGATGTCTGGGTGACGCCGCTCGCCGCGTTCGTCGGCGCCCTCGTGGCGATCGCGCTCGTGTTGCGCATCGCCGTGATCGTGGGCCACGCGCTGGACACGCGGATCCTCCTCCTCGCCGGTGTGGTAGTGGGCGCATTCTTCAACGCCTGCATCCTGCTGGTGCTGACGTTCGCCGACGTCGAGTCTTTCCGATCGGCGATTTTCTGGATGATGGGCAGTCTCTCCAGCGCCACGTGGACTCGCGCGCTGCTGCTCTCGGCGTACCTGGTCCCGGCGTTGATCCTGCTGCTCGGCATGGCGCGCGCCCTCAACCTGCTGGCCATCGGCGAAGAGACCGCCGCGTACCTCGGGACGTCGGTCGAGCGCACGAAGCTCGTGGCGTACGCTGCGGCGTCATTGCTCGCGGCCGCGGCGGTGGCGGTGAGCGGGGTCATCGGCTTCGTCGGACTCATCACCCCCCACGTGGTCCGTCTCATTTGGGGCAACGATTATCGCTTTCTGATTCCGGCGGCGACGCTGCTCGGCGCCACCTTCCTGCTGCTGGCGGACGCCCTGGCGCGGACCGTGGCGGCGCCGACCGAGCTGCCGGTGGGGGTCGTGACCGCCTTCGTGGGCGTGCCGTTCTTCGTGTGGCTGCTGCGCCGGAGGGGCGCGTGATCACGTGGCGCTGCCGAAACCTGACCTTCCGGTACCCGGAGGCCGCGGCATACGCGGTCGACGGCGTGTCGCTCGAGGTGCCGCACGGCGCCTGCACGGCGGTGTTGGGCCCCAACGGCTCGGGGAAATCAACGCTGCTGCGGTTGCTGCTCGGCGTTCTTCAACCGCTGGGCGGCGAGGTCGCGTTCCGCGACCGCCCGGTGCGCGCGTGGACGCGCGACGCGGTGGCGCGTGAAGTGGGCGTCGTGCCGCAAGGGGAAGAGATCGTGTTCCCCCTCAGCGTGCGGGAGCTGGTGGCGATGGGGCGGTATCCGCACCTCGGGCCGTGGCGGCGGGAGGGGCCGCGCGACGTGGACGCGATCGTCGAGGCCATGACGCGGTGCGACGTGACGCCGCTGGCGGACCGGCCGATTGCCACATTGTCCGGCGGCGAGCGGCAGCTCGCGCGGATCGCCCGCGCGCTGGCGCAGCAACCAGGCGCTCTGGCGCTCGACGAGCCGACCGTGGCGCTCGACATGCGCCACGAGATGGCGATCTTCGAGCTGCTGCGCGACCTGGGGCGCCGGGGCGTCACCATCCTGCTCGTCACGCACAACCTGAATCTCGCGGCGCGCTACGCCGACCAGTTGGTCCTGCTCGACGGTGGGCGCGTCGCTGCGTACGGGACGCCCGGCGACGTCCTCAACCGCGAGTTGGTCGAGGCCGTGTACCGCTGGCCCGTGCGCATGCTCCACCACCCGGGACCGGGTCCCGACGAAGGCGTTCCGCAAGTCGTTCCGCTCGGGGGTCGCCCGTGATCATCGCCCGCCTCACGCTGGCCGTGAGCCTCGCATCGGCGCTCCCCGCCGCGGCGCAGTTCCCACCCGAGGTGACGGGACGGGTGGTGGACCGCGTGACACGCGCCCCGGTGGCGGGGGCAACGGTCGAGGTCGCGGGCGGCGGCCCGCTGGCGCATGCGGACGCGGACGGAGGATTCCGCCTGCGGGGCCTCGTGCCCGGCGGGCGGGAGCTGGTGGTGCGCGCGTTTGGCTATCGGCCGCACCGGCTCGTCGTCGAAGCCCGAAACGGGGTGGTCGAGCGCGTCACGGTGGAGCTGGATCCGGTTCCGGCGGCGCTGGCACCCGTGACGGTCGCGGGCGACCGCCGCGATCCGACGCCCGGCGTGACGGTGATCGAGCGCGCCGAGATCGAGCGGTCGCGCGCGCGCGACCTGGGGGAGCTCCTCCGCGACGTGCCGGGCGTGACCATCACGCGGCTCGGCGGGCCGGGCGCGCCCGCGCGGATTGCGATCCGCGGCAGCGGTGCCGACGAAGTGCTGGTCCTGGTGGACGGGACCACGGTCAATTCGCCGATGACCGGCGACGCCGACCTGTCTACGGTACCGCTCGAGTCCGTGCGGCGGGTCCGCGTTCTACGGGGTGGGCAATCGGCCCGCTACGGTGGACGGGCGTTGAGCGGCGTGGTGGTGGTGGAAACCGTCGTGCCCGGCGAGCCGGAGCTGATGGTGGGCGTGGAGGCGGGATCATACGGCGAGCGCTCGGCCGCCTTCCGGTTGTCCTCGCGAGCGGGAGCCGGCGCGGTGGGGGGCACGGTGACCGGCGAATGGCGGACGGCGGACGGCGACTTCCGTTACGCCGTGCCGGACGTGCGAGGCGGCGGGCACGACGTTCGCCGCAACGCCGAGACCTGGCAGCTGGCGCTCGGGGGGACGGGCGCGGTGGTGGGTGGCGCAACCACGGTGCGCGCCCGCGCGGACGGCTTCGCCGCAGGGCGGGGCATGCCGGGCTCGATCGTGCAGCCGTCGCGCAGCGCGGAGCAGGACCAGCGCCGCCTCTCGGGCGGCGTCGCGGTTGCGACGCAGCGCGGGGCCGTCGTCGTGCGCACCGACCTGGACGTGCAGCGGCAGGACGCGGCGTTCCGCGATTCGGCCCCGCCCCTCGGGGCGGCGTACGACGAATCGGGGGAGGTGACGGCGCTGCGCGCCACCGCCGAGGTCGACGCGCACGTCGGGGGGGCGTCGGTGAGCGTGGGAGCCGAGACGCAGCGCCTGTGGTTTCAGTCCACCATCCTCGCCGCCGGTGCTCCAGGCGCACAGACAGTCGCCGGCGTGTGGGCCGGCGCCCGCGTGCATCGGCGCCTCGGATCGTGGGTGGTCGAGCTGCATCCCGCCGTGCGGGCGGACTGGAACACGCTGCTCGACGATCCCGCCCTTTCCCCCCACGTGGGCGCGTCGCTCGGCACCGGCCGCCTGACGGTACGCGTCGCGCTCGGCGCGGCGTACTCCCCACCGTCGCTCGCCGACCAGTTCTTTCAGGAGAGTGTGCTCGCGCGCCCGAACCCCAGATTGGCGCCCGAGCGGGTGCGCGGGGAGGTGGAGGCGGGCGTCGAGTGGCGGGACGTACGTCTGGGTCCGACGGTGCTGGACGGCGAACTCGCCGCGTTCCGGGCCGACGTAGACGGCATGATCCTGTGGTTCCCGGATCATCTGTTCGTGTGGCAGCCGAACAACTTCGACGTGCGTCGCCACGGTGCCGAGGCGACGGTCGGGCTGCGTGTGCCCGCGACGTCCGCCGGACTGCGGGCGACACTGACGCACGTTTCCGTGACGTACGCGGGGCCGGCGCTCGCGGGCCCGGTCATCTACCGGCCCAGTACCACGGCCAGCGTGAGCGGCAGCGCCACGCTGTTCACCGTCAGGATGTCGGCGACCGCGCGCTACATGGGGTCGCGACGCACCGTGGCCGGGAGCGGGCTCAACACGCTCGCGCCCTTCTGGATCGCGGACCTGCGCTTCGCCCGCCAATTCCGCGTCGCCCGCTGGGGTGGCGAGGCCTTCGTCGGCATCGAGAATCTGCTGGACCACGACGCGTTCATGCTGGTCGACTATCCCGCACCCGGGAGATCCTGGCGCGTGGGGCTGCGGATCCGACCGTGGCTCCCGCCCCACCAACGCCTTCAATCCGGTTGATCGCCCACAGGGGCAGAACGAGGAGTACCGTCATGCGATGGACACGCACCACGGCCGCCGCCGCCGTTCTCGCGCTGGGCGCCTGCGACGAAACAGGGACGATGGGAGTGCAGCTCGGGTTTCTCGATGGGACGGACGACAACCCGCAGATCGGGTTGATCGTGAACTCCCTGGGCCGGTCCGTGACCCTCTTCCAGCTCGGCGACCCGGCCGAGCGCCGCGAGGTCGCGCTCGGCGCCAGCAGTGCGGTCACGCCGATCGCGATCTCCGTGCGCGGGTCCCGGGCGGCGGTGCCACTGGGCAACGCCGCGAGCGCGGCACTCCTCGACCTTCAGGGACTGCGCCCGGTGCGGTTCTTCCTGTTCCCGTCCGGGAACGCCACCGGCTCGGTATTCGCCGACGAGCAGACCGTGTTCGTGGCGAACCTCGTGGACGACGTCATCGGCCGGTTCACGGTGGATCAGGTGTCGGACGACATTGTGGATGTGGTGAGCGTGGCGCCGGCGCCGTCGGCGGTCGTGATGGGCGGGAACGAGGTGTTGGCGATCTCCGCGAACCTGGACGACGCGTTCGCCCCGCTGGGGAACGGGATCGTGACGGCGATCGACCCGATCACCCTCGACGTCCGCGGGTCTGTGGAGACGGGCGGCACCAATTCCTCGGCCGGCGCGCTCGGGCCGGACGGGTTGCTGTATGTCGTCAACACCGGCGACTTCGTGTCGCCCGGGAGCCTCACCATCATCGACCCGGCATCGCTCGCGGAGGTCGAAACCGTCGGCGACATGGGCGTGGGACCAGGGGCCATCTTCATCGACCAGGGCGGGCTCGCGTACATCTCGGGCTTTTTCTTCGGCACGATCGTGTGGGATACGGGGACGCGCCAGTTCCTGCGGGACGCGGATGATCCCGTGTGCGCTCGTCTCATGGACGGCGCGTGCCGCGGCGCGTTCGACGTCGAGACCGACGCCGACGGCGACCTGTATCAGGTGTTCTTCGGCTCCGCCGCCGAGGGACTCGACGCCGCCGTGTTCGTGTACGAGGCCGGCACGTTCGCGCTGCGGGACTCCCTGGCGGCGGGGCTGGGGGCGTCAGCGATAGAAATCAGGGAGTTCTGATAGGGCGTATGGCGTATGGCGGATGGTACGACGCTGGAAGGTGAAGCAACGCCATCTGCCATACGCCATCCGGCACGGAACCTGCTCAACAAGACCATCGTCTCGCGGCGGCGGGCCGGTGCAAAGGCGTTGCAGGGGTGGCACCTCCAGAGACGTCGGCGCACCGTGTCCGCCGCTGTTTGGCTCCGGCTTGACCCCCTCCCGGCGGGCGGGGAGTATTCAGCCATGCTTCGCGATCCAACCCGCCCCGCGCTGCTCCTCCGTTTGGAAGGCGCCGCGGCGCTCGGGCTCGCCCTCGTATTGTATCGCGAGATCGGCGAACCGTGGCTTCGTTTCGCCATCCTGCTCCTGGCGCCCGATCTCGCACTTCTCGGGTACGTCGGTGGGAAGCGCGCCGGAGCCATCGCGTATAACGTGGCCCACACGTACGCTATCCCCGCGCTCCTCTTCGCCGCCGGCCTCGTGGTCGCCCACGGTGTGGTCATGAGCATCGGCCTCATCTGGGGCGCTCACATCGGTGCCGACCGGCTTCTCGGGTTCGGCCTGAAGTACGAGAGCGGAAGGCGGGAGACGCACCTCCAAAAAGTGAGGGGTGAGAAGTGAGAAGTAAGAAGTGGGGAGTAAAGAGTGAGGAGTAAGGAGTGAGGAGTGAGGAGTCGGCACGACGGAGTCTGAGCGCCGCGGCTGTCGTGCCCCGTCGCCAATTACTTCACACACACTGAGATGTAAGGCGGACCAGCCCTGCCCACGATGCGGAGGTGCTTGACAGCCCCCCTCGATGCTAATAATTTAGCAGCCAGCTAAAAGACCAGCATCGCATGCGACCCGCCCCGGGTCGCCGAGGAGCTCCCACATGACCCGCGCAGCCCGAGAGCATCTTAGCCGCCGCGAGCGTCAAATCATGGATGTCATCTATCGATTCGGCCAGGCCACGGCGCAGGAGGTGCGCGAGCACCTACCTGATCCGCCGAGCTATTCCGCGGTGCGCGCCTTGCTGCGCGTGCTCGAGGACAAGGGGCACGTGGCGCACCGGCAGGACGGACCGCGCTACGTGTATCTCCCGACCGTGCCGCGCGAGGAAGCGCGACGTTCCGCGCTGCGGCAGTTGCTCGGGACCTTCTTCGACGGGTCGGCCGAGCAGGCGGTGGCGGCGTTGCTCGATTTGTCCGGGGGGCATTTATCCGATGACGAGCTCGATCGGTTGAGCGATCTGATCGAGCGTGCCAGGCAGGAGGGGCGGTAACCATGTCGGCTCTCGATCTCTCGACGTTGGCGACACCGGCCGCCGGGTTGGTGTCCGTCCTGCTCGATGCGGCGGTGAAGGGGACGGCGATTCTCCTGCTCACGGCCGGGCTCGCGGTCGCGCTCGGTCGGGCCGCCGCCTCGACCCGGCATTTCGTCTGGACGCTCGGTATCGGAGCCGTCCTCTTGTTACCGGCGCTGTCGCTGGTGGCGCCGCGGTGGGAAGTCCCGCTGGGCGCCCTGCCCGCGATCGGCGCGGGGCTCGGCGCGGGCGGCACGGGGTGGGAGGCGGCTGCGGCCACCGAGGTCGCGGTTGTTCCCCGTGCCGTTCGCACCGAGTCCGCCGACGCCGCGCAAGGCGCCGGCACATGGCGCGGGGCGCGGGGCACGGAGCGGGAGGCTGCTGTGGCCATTGGGGCCGACGCGATAGTTCCGCGTGCCGTTCCCCTCGCCCCCCCCGCCGCAGTCCAGCACGTACAGCCGGCGCCGGCCGCCCTCGCCGCGGAGGCTCGGGCGGCGCTCCCCCCCGGTGCTCCGCGTCCCGCGCCCCGTGCCGAGAGCGCCGCCCCGCGCTCCGCGCCCCGCGCCACACCCTGGCCGCTGCTCGTCGCGCTCTTTTGGCTGGCGGGAGCCTTGCCGATGGGCGTCGCGATCGTCGCGAGCATCCGCCACGCGCGCGGGCTGGCCCGCCGCGCGACGTCGCTCCCACCCGGTCGCACCGCCCGGATGGTGCGTCACCTGTCGGCGCGGCTCGGGCTGCCGCGTCCGGTCACGGTGCTCCAAGGGCCGCGCGGCGGCATGCCGATCACGTGGGGCGCGTTCCGTCCCGTCGTGTTGTTGCCGGTGGACGCGGAGGCGTGGGACGACGACCGGCTCCGCGCCGTGCTGTTGCACGAGCTGGCGCACGTCAAGCGCCACGACTACCTGACGCAACTGCTCGCGCGAGCGGCCTGCGCCATCTTCTGGTTCAACCCGCTGGTGTGGGTGGCGGCCGTGCGGCTCCGCGTAGAGCGCGAGCTGGCGTGCGATGACGTCGTACTCAGCGCCGGTTCACGTCCGTCCGACTACGCCGGACATCTGCTGGAGATCGCACGATCGCTCAAGGCGGGGACCGTGGCGTCGGTGGCGAGCATCGCGATGGCGCGCCCCTCGCAGCTCAGCGGGCGGCTGCTCGCGGTGCTGGACGCGGACCGCCGCCGGTCGGCGATCTCGCGTCGGCTCGCGGTTCCGGCTTGGGTCGCCGCGTTGGGCGTCGCGGTTCCGCTGGCCGGGGCCACGGCGGGTGCCGGCGGATCCCCGATCGCCGCCGAGACCCGCGCCACGGCGCCGGTCGCGGACGCACCGCCGGTGGCGGACGCCTCGAGGCCGGCCTCGTGGAATCTCGCCGGTCCGGCGGTGGACGCGTTGGGGGCGGCGGATGGGCTGGACGGTCAGCCTCCGCGGGAGGGGCAACTTCCCTGCGGCTGGGGCGACGCGCGGCGCGACGGATCCGAGTCGTATTCGGCGTCGTACACGGTGGACGACGACGACGTGCACATCCGGATCCGGATGGGCGATTGCCGGCTCGGGATCGACGCGGCGGGCCAGGTTTCGTTCAACGAGACGGAGACCGACGTCGTCGCGATCACACCCGGCGGCTACTTCGAGATCGAGGAGCGCGAAGGGCGCGCGACGCGCCGTATGGAGATGCAACCGGTTGCGGGGGGCGCGCTGCAGCGGCGCTGGATCGTGAACGGCCAGGTCCGCTGGACCGTGACCGGGGATGTCGAGGGACAGGACGCCGAGGCGAGCGCGTGGCTGGCGCGGCTGATCCCGGAGATGTTTCGCCGCACGGGGTTTCAGGCGGAGGAGCGCGCGCGGCGGATCCTGGGGCGGAGCGGGGTGGACGGCCTGCTCACCGAGGTGGCGCAGATCCCGAGCGACCACGCGGAACGGCAGTACCTCACCGTGCTGCTCACGGAAGTTGATCTGAGCCCGGCGCAGCTGCTGCGCGTCGTCGAGCAGGCGGCCCTCGGCGTCTCGTCCGATTTCGAGCTGGCCGAGCTGCTCATCGCCGTGGCACAATCGCATCCCGTGGACGAGGCCGTCATGGCGGCGTACGTGGCGGCCGCGGGAACGATCAGCTCCGACTACGAGCACCGGCGGGTCCTGACGGCGATCCTGGCTCGCCAGGATCTCAGCCGGGCGGTCGCGGACGCGATGCTGCAGTCGGCCGGCTCGATCAACTCGGACTACGAGCTGGCCGAGCTGCTCATCGGCATCGTCGAAGCGCATCCCATTGAGCGGACGCTCACGCCGGCGTTCTTCGCGGCGGTGAACACGATCGATTCGGACTTCGAGCACCGCCGGGTCCTGCGCGCCGTGCTGTCGCGCGGGGCGCCCAGCCTGGAAGTGCTGGATCGCTCGCTGGAGACGGCGGTGAACATCAACTCCGATTTCGAGCTGGCCGAGCTGTTGCTCCAGGTGGCGAAGCTGTACCCGGTAGACCAGGGGCTGCCCGCCAGCTATCTCGCCGCCGCCCAGACGATCAATTCGGACTTCGAGAGCCGGCGCGCATGGCAGGCCTTGGTGCAACGCGGGAACCTGACCCCCGAGGCGTTGCGGGCGTTACTGGTGGCCGCCAAGGGGATCGGTTCCGATTTCGAGCTCGCGGAGCTGTTGATCGACGTGGTCGAGGGACACACGCTCGACGCCACCACCCGGCCCGCCTTTTTCGAGGCCGTGGGGACGATCGCGTCGGACTTCGAGCAGGCGCGGGTCTTGAAGGCGTTGGCGGGCGCGGCCACCCTGGACCAGGCGACGGTCGAGGGGATCCTGCAGGCCTCCCTCGAGATCGCGTCGGATCACGAGCTGGCGACGTTGCTCGTGGCGGTCGCGCAGCGGCACGGGGTGAACGAGGCGTTGCGCCCGGCGTTCCTGGAGGCCGCCAACACGCTGAACGACTTCGAGCGCGGGCGGGCGATGAACGCCGTGTTCCCGCGCGGGAACTGAGACTAAGGCCGCGCCGTCCGCGCCACCCTCCAGCGGCCCTGCCGTGCGGGCCCGCCCTGCTCGGGGCGGGTCCAGAACGTGCCTTCGATCGTGTCGCCCGAGAGCCGACCCTCGAATACCGTGGTGACCTGACAGCGGCACTCCGGATCCTCGTACGGGTCCAGCGCGCCCCGCACTATGCCGCCACCGACCTGGACGAAGCGGATGGACAAGACATCCGGCGACTGGCGCCACCGGTCGAGCGCCGAGTCGCCGTCCCGGGGTGCTTCACCGTACCCGTCGGGGATCATCAAGACGTCGCCGAACGCCGTGTCGCTTCCGGCGGCGAGGCCGAAAATGATGTTTCCGCTCCGCCCTGTTTCGTCGCTGGCGTAATCCCCTCGCCACTCACCCGCCAGCGCATGAACATCGCCGGGCGCGCCGGTCACGGGTACCGGTGCCGGTGATGGGGCGCATCCCATGAGGCGAATCGCAGCGACGGCCCCCGCGAGCGTTCCGTTTCGCATGATCGGTTTTCTCCCGTGATCTCGGTTCCATCGCGGCGTCGCGACGTCGGCCGGCGATCCGCCTATGTTTAGCGAGTTCTGTCGCGCGTGATCCCGCGCGGTTCGCCAACGTTCCCATGCGAGATACCCCAATGGGGCTCCAACGACCCACCCGCGGCGTCCGGCTCCTCGCCCTCGTCCTGTTCCTCGCCCTCGCCATCGGGGCGTGCCGTCACGCGGCCAGCGACGCGCCGCTCATTCTCGTGTCGCTCGACGGGTTTGCGGCGCGGTTCCTCGCGATGGGGGAGACGCCGACGATCGCGCGCCTGGCCGAGCAGGGCGCGCACGCCACCGATGGCATGGTTCCCGTCTTCCCGACGAAGACCTTTCCCAATCACTACACCATCGTCACGGGGCTGTACACGGAGCACCACGGCATCGTGGCGAACAACATGTACGATCCCGAGCTGGACGCCACGTTCTCGCTGTCCAACCGCGACGCGATTCGGGACCCCCGGTGGTGGGGCGGCGAGCCCGTGTGGGTGACCGCGGAGCGCCAGGGCGTGCGTACCGCCCCGTACTTCTGGCCCGGGTCGGAAGCGGCGATCGGCGGCGTGCGGCCGTCGTACTGGGAGCCGTTCGACGGGAGCGTTCCGGACTCGGTGCGTGTGGACAAGGTGCTCTCCTGGCTCGATCTGCCCGAGGACCGGCGTCCACGGTTCGTCACCCTCTACTCCAGCGCCGTCGACGGGGCGGCGCACAATTTCGGGACCCAGTCCCCGGAGCTGCGGGACGCCCTCCGGGCCGTCGATGCCGCGGTCGCGCGCCTGCTCGCCGGCCTCGAGGCCCGCGGGCTGGCTGGCGCGGTGAACCTCGTGCTGGTCTCTGATCACGGAATGGCGGACACGTCGCCCGACCGGGTGATCACGATCGATGACTATCTCGATCTGTCCAGCATCCGCGTGAGCGACTGGTCGCCGGTCGCGGCGCTGTGGCCGGCGGAGGGTGAGCACGACGCCGTATTGCGGGTCCTGCAGGGCGCAGGGCGCCCGTGGACGGTGTACCGTCGCGAGGAGATCCCCGAACGGTTCCACTTCCGGGCGCATCGCCGTATCGCCCCGATCATCGCGATCGCGGACGACGGATGGGCGATCGCACAGCGCGCGCGGCTCGAGAGCCGGCCCGAGCGGTATGCGGGTGCCACGCACGGCTATGATCACGAGCTGCCGTCCATGCGGGCGCTGTTCGTGGCAACGGGACCGGCCGTGCGGCCCGGCGTAGACGTACCGCCGTTCGAGAACGTCCATCTGTACGAGCTGTTCTGCGCGATGCTCGGGATCGAGCCGGCGGAGAATGACGGGGAGTTGGCGGAGGTGGCGGGAATCCTTCGGCAGTCGGCAATCGGCAGTCGGCAGTAAGAATCAGCGTGGCCGGCAGCCGTCGCCTTGGGACCCGTCCTCCGGTACCCTACCTCGGCGCGACGCGGATCGACGGGTGCCCGGCGGCGTTGATCACCACGCGCTCACCGTCGGCGGTCTCGATCTCGATGTATCCCTCGACGTCCGCCGCCACGTCGGCAAGGAGCGATGCGCTCCACGTCACCAGCTCCGCGGCGAGGGCAGCGTCGACGCTGTCGCCTTCGGACAGGCGACGGCTGACCAGCTGCAGCGCCCCCTCGATGGCGGCCACCATGTTGGCGCTCGCCGCGCCCCGTACGCGGATCTGTCCGTCGGCCACCTCGCGCTCGAATGCGGTGGGAAACGCCGCGTCCACCATTGCCAGGTGAGGGAGCGAGACCGCTGCGGGGGACGCGACGGGCGCAACCGGAGACACCGGGGCGACGGCGGGCAGTGGGGGGATGGGGGCGTGCGGCTCGGAATGCGAGGTCGTGTGACCGGAGAGGCTGTGGACGACATACCCCCCAACGAGGGCGATCGGGATCATCGAGACGACGAGGCGCATGACCGGCTCCGCGAGGCGGGTTACAGACGGTCCTACGGAGGCGCTCGAGCAGCGGTTTCGCGCGGGGCCCGCGGCCCCGGCTACATTTCCCGCCATGACCTCGGCGCCCGGCGTCACGTCGCCCGAGCCGCCGGTGATCGGCCCCGCGACCCGCGAGGACCTGCCGGCGGTGTACGCGCTGCTCGCCGCGGCCAAGCTGCCGCCCGATGGGCTGGACGAGCACGTCGGCGGCCTGTTGGTCGCGCGGGACGGGGGCACGGTGGTCGGGAGCGCGACGGTCGAGGTGCACGGGCGGGGCGCCTTGCTACGGTCGGTCGTCGTGGCTCCCGCTCGCCGAGGCGAGCGTCTGGGACATCGACTCACGAACGCCGCGCTCGAGCTGGCGTGGGCGCGAGGCGTCGAGCGCGTGTACCTGCTCACGGAGACGGCGAGCGCATTCTTCGCGCGGCGCGGTTTTCGCGAGATCCAGCGCGCCCAGGTCGAGCCGGCGGTGACGCGTTCGAGAGAGTTCCACGGCATCTGTCCGGCCAGCGCCACGGTGATGGTACTCGAACGTGCCCGGGCGCCGTAGGGCGGAGTGCCTCATAGGGTATCCTCGACGAGATCCGGACGCGCCGCGTGCCTGAGTCGCGCTCGTACGTCCTGCGCCACGTGGGGAGGTGGACTACCCGGGTTCCGGAAGGGAATAGGGCTCTTGGGTGGATCTTTGGGGCCGTCGCCCGTCAGCCCTCTCGGCCGCGGGCGACCTCACGCTCGTCGCCGGACTGGAAGAACTCCGCGTTTTTGGCGGTGTAGCTCTTCCACTGCTCTGGAACGTCCTCTTCGGGGAAGATCGCGGTCACCGGGCATTCGGGCTCGCAGGCGCCGCAGTCGATGCACTCTTCCGGGTGGATGTACAGCATGTCCGGCCCCTCATAGATGCAGTCGACGGGGCAGACATCCACGCAGCCACGGTCTTTGACGTCTATACAAGGTTCACAAATGATGTACGTCATACGAAGTCCCCGAACGAAGGTACCGATTCAATTGGCAATGTGCCCGGGGCCGTTGTGGCTGTCAAGCCACAATTTGCGTGTTGCTTCACGCTCCGGGCGTGGTCATCTTCCACTTCATGCGCATCGCCTCGTTGCTGGCCAGCGCCACCGAAATCGTGTACGGCCTGGGCCTCGAGAAGCAGCTCGTTGCGATCTCGCACGAGTGCGACTACCCGCCGGAAGCGCTTGCCAAACCACGAGTTAGCAGGCCTCGGTTCGATCCCCAAGGCCTCGATAGCGGCGCCATCGACCGAGCCGTGCGCGCCGCCATGGCGGGGCACGGGAGCGTCTATGTGCTCGACGAGGACCGCCTCGGCGCGGTCGATCCCGAACTGATCCTGACACAGGCCGTATGCGAGGTCTGTGCCGTCCCAACGTCGCTCGCGCAGGAGGCAGCGCGGGTGTTGGGACGGGAACCCCGTATCCTTTCATTGGACGCGCATTCGGTGGGCGAGGTGATGGAGAGCATTCGCCTTGTCGGCGAGGCAGCCGGCGTGCCACCCGATCGCGTGTCCCGCTACGTCACCTCGCTCAGGACGCGAATCGAGGCGGTCGAGGCGTGGGTGCACGGCGCCGCGCAACCGCGGGTGCTGGCGATCGAATGGCTCGATCCGCCGTTCGTTCCCGGACACTGGACGCCGGAGATGATCACGCTCGCCGGCGGCGCAAACGTGCTGGGCGAGGCGGGCGAGCCGTCGCGCGAGGTCGCCTGGGAGGAGCTCGCCGAGACCGATCCGGACGTGCTCATCGTCATGCCGTGCGGCTACGGCCTCGACGCCGCGAAAGCGGACGCCGACCGCCACGCCACGCATCTGATAGCGGTTGCCGAGCGCGCGATCGAGTCGGGACACGCCTTCGTGGTGGACGGCTCGGCGTACTTCAACCGGTCCGGACCCCGCCTCGTGGACGGCATCGAGATTCTCGCGGCATTACTCCATCCGGAGCGGTTCGACGACGATCTCGACGGCTGTGCGGCGCGGTGGGAGCCGGCGGTTCCAAGTAAGAAGTGAGGAGTGAGGAGTGAGGAGTGAGGAGTCGGAAGCGCTGACACCCATACGCTATACGCCTTACGCCAATAGGCCGTGAGCCACAAGTTCGAGGCAAGGCAAGGAGAGACGTACCGTGCGATACAACCCGACGATGGTGCAGCCGATGCGCGACGAACTGGTGCGGATCGGGTTCGAGGAACTGATGACGCCGGACGAGGTGGACCACGCGCTGAGGCGTGAGGACGCGACCACCCTGGTGGTGGTGAACTCGGTGTGCGGGTGTGCCGCCGGCAAGGCTCGTCCGGGCGTCACGTTGGCGCTGCGGCATTCCGCCAAGCCCGACTGGCTCGTCACGGTGTTCGCCGGGATGGAAGTGGACGCGACGGACCGGGCGCGCAGCTACTTCGAGGGGTATCCGCCGTCGTCGCCGCAGATCGCGCTCTTCAAAGACGGGCGGCTGGTGCACATGCTCGAGCGGAAGGACATCGAAGGGCGGGGGGCGGAGGAGATCGCCACGGAGCTGCGGTCCGCGTTCGATCAGCACTGCGGGGCGGTGGCGTAGGCCTCCGTCCATCTCGGTGTTGCTGCTCGATCCCGCCGCCCGACCCATCGTCGGACATCGCGGTGCGGCGGGGGAAGAGCCCGAGAACACGGTGCGGTCGTTCGACGCCGCGCTGCGGCAGGGGGCGGACGCGCTGGAGTTCGATGTTCGGGTCTCGGCCGACGGCACGCCGGTCGTGATCCACGACGCCACGGTCGACCGCACGACCGACGGAACGGGGCCCGTGGCCAGCCTCACCGTGCGTGCCCTGGGCGAGTTGAACGCGGGCCATGGCGAGCCCGTGCCATTGCTTGCCGACGTCCTCGCGCGCTATCCCGACCACCCGCTCATCGTGGAGATCAAGGAGACTCGCGCCGCCGAGCCCGCCCTCGCGGTGTTGCACGGGTCGCGGGATCGGGTGTTGGTGGGCTCGTTCATGCACGAAGCGCTGGCGCCGTTTCGCCGGGCTGGCTTCGCCGTCGCAGCTTCGCGCCGGCAGGCGGCGACGTTCTGGGCGGTGGCCCGAACCGGTCTCGCGGCGCCGCGGGGAGCGCTCGCCGCCTTCACGGTTCCCGAGTATCACGGCAGGCTCCGGGTGGTGGATCGCCGCTTCGTCCGGGCGGCGCGCCGCCGCGGGCTGCCTGTCCACGTCTGGACGGTCGACGAGCCCGGGGACGCGCGCCGGCTGTGGGTGCTGGGCGTGAGCGGGATCATCACCAATTTCCCGGGCCGGATGCGGGACGCGTTGCTCCAGTGAAAAGCGTTCCGGCCCGCTATCTTTCCGCGGCACTCTCTTCGCGCAGGACGCGCTCATGAAGCGACCATCGCGACTCCGCTCGCATCCGTTCCTCGCCGTCCTCGGATACTACGCGCTCGTCGCCGGCGTGCTCGCGCTGGCGGTGCAGGTCGTGCCGCGGCTGGGCAAGCTTCTCGTGCTCGATGCCGCTGCGGGAACGGGCTTGACGCCGAGCGTCGGCGCGGTCTCGCCGCCGTTGAGCCTGTTCCCGGCGTTGGGCCCCACGATCGATACGGTGCTCGTGGCGCTCCTCGCGATGCTCGGCGGGCTCGTGTTCGCGTTTCCAGTGGCCTGGACATACACCGTCACCAAGCAGGCAGAGGGGTACGACAAGTCCGTTGTCCAGCTCATCGCGATCCTGCCGATCGCGGTGGCGGGCGTGGTGATGGTCGTGTTCGGCGACCTAGCACTGGCGTTCGCTCTCGCGGGCATCGTCGCGGCGGTGCGGTTCCGCACCACGTTCAAGGACGTCAAGGATGCCGTCTTCGCGTTCGTGGCGATCGGCATCGGTCTGGCGGTCGGGATCCAGGTGTGGATTCTCGCGGCCGTGCTGTCGCTGGTCTTCAACGTCGTAATCCTCGCACTGTGGCGCTTCGATCTGGGGGAAGCCCCCGGGGCGGTGTCCAGGCCCTCGGGGCCGACCTCGCTTTCGCAGGCGTTGGCGCCGGGCGACACGCAGGCGCCGCTCGCCGTCGGCGACCCCGAACTGCTGGCGCCCCTGTCGTCCGCCGAGCGCGTGGTGCTCCAGCCGTCGATGGCCCGGCTGGAGCACCACGTCAAGGCGGACGCGCTGCGCGAGAAGCAGAAGTACCGCGAACTGCTGCTCGTCTACGCCACCGACCCCGACGAAGTGGAGGACCGGCTCGAGGACCTGCTTCCCGAGTACGCGAGGCGCTGGCAGCTCGTCGAGACGTTCGCCGGGCGCAAGGGAACGCACGTCATGGAGTATCTGGTGCGCTTGAAGAAGACGGCCGACGTGGCCCTGATGCTGGAGCGCGTTCGGGCGCTCGAAGGAGATCTCGTGCAGGCCATCGAGCTCAAGCCGATGAAGGGTCTGCGGGATCTGTTGACATGACCCCGTGGATCGTCCGCCATCCGTGCCGGGTCGCAGTCTGGGGCGCCGCCGTCTTGTTGGTGGGCTGCGCGCGGACGCCGCCGCCCCAGCCCCTCGCGCCCGCGGCCGTCGCCGCCGACATCGAGATCTCGCTGTTCCTGATCGGCGACGCCGGGGAGCCCGAGCCGGGCGACCCTGTTCTCGCGGCGGCGCGGGGCGAGGTCGTCGAGCCCGAACGGTCCGTGGTCCTGTTCCTCGGCGACAACGTCTATCCGAGCGGTTTGCCGGACTCGAGCGATCCCGATTGGCCGGAGATGGCCCGGCGGCTCGGCGAGCAGGTGGCGCTCGTCACCGAAGCCGGCGCGACGGGCTACTTCGTCGCAGGGAACCACGATTGGGGACACGGTCTCGCGGGCATGGTGCGCCAGGACCTCCTCATCGAGCGGGACGGCCGAGAGCGCGTCCGCTTGCTTCCCGAGCCCGGCTGCCCGGGACCGTCCGTGGTCGATGTGGGAGCGCACGTGCGGCTGGTGTTGCTCGACACGCAGTGGTGGTTCCGGCTCGATTATCCGCCCGACTCGACGCGCGCGTGCTCGGTGGTCGCCCCGCAGGTGGTGACCGACTCGCTCCGAGCCGTGCTGACAGGAGCCGGCCAACGTCACGTCGTCGTCGCCGCGCATCACCCGCTGGCATCGGGCGGTCCCCACGGCGGCAAGTTCGATTGGACGTGGCACATCTTTCCGCTGCGGCGGCTCGCCGGCTGGCTGTGGCTCCCGCTGCCGGTCATCGGCTCCGCCTATCCCCTGTCGCGGCAGGCCGGGGTCAAGCGGCAAGACCTCTCGTCCGGACCGTACCGGGCGTTCCGCGATTCCATGCGGAGCGCGTTCGCCGAGCACCCTCCGCTCGTGTACGCGGCCGGACACGAGCACAATCTCCAGGTCATCGAGGACCGGGGTGGCGCGCAGTACCTCGTGGTGAGCGGCGCCGGCTACTTCGGCCACACGAACCCGGCGCACGACATCGACGGCTCGCTGTACGCGGGCCGCCACAGCGGGTTCGTGCGCCTCGACGTGACGCGCGACGGCCGCGTGCGTCTCGGCGTGGTCACCGTGAACGAGGACGGCGAGACCCGGGAAGCGTATTCCCGCTGGCTCGCCCCGTGATCCGGGCGGCGACGCTCTGCGTCACGGCCTGGCTGACAGCCGTCGGGACGGTCGGCGGCCAGGAGGCGACGGCGCCGGCGCCACCGCCGGGCTCGTCTCCCGTCACGGTCGTCCCGGGGCCGCGCTACGGCGCCGGAGCGCTGCACCGTTTCGTCCTCGGCCGCGGCTATCGCGACCTCTGGGTGACCCCGATCCGCGTCCCGGTGCTCGACCTGTCCCGCTACGCGGGCGGCCTCACGCCGTCCGGACGGGGCGGGTTCGGGCAGACGTTGTCGCTGCACCTCCTCGACTCGACCGGCCGTCGCTTCAACTTCCGCTCGGTTGACAAGGATCCCTCCCGCGGTCTCCCCTCGCTCCTTCGTGGGACCTTCGTGGATGCGGTGGTCCAGGATCAGATCAGTGCGCTACACCCCGAGGCCGCACTCGTGGCCGCGCCGCTCCTCGAGGCGGCAGGCGTGTTGCATCCCTCCCCCGAGCTGTTCGTGATGCCCGACGACCCGGCGCTTGGCGAGTACCGCGGGGAGTTTGCCGGCTTGCTCGGCATGATCGAGATACACGCCGACGAACGCGCGGGCGACGAACCGGGATTCGCCGGCTCGCCGAAGATCTTCGGGACCGCCAAGATGTTCGACGAGCTGGAGGCGGACCCGCGCCACCGGGTCGACGCGCGCGACTTCCTGGCGGCGCGCTTGGTCGATCTCTTCATCGGGGACCGCGACCGCCACTCGGGACAATGGCGGTGGGCGCGTTTCGACGGACCGGGGAACCAGGTGCGGTGGCGGCCGGTGCCGGAGGATCGCGACCAGGCGTTCTTTGGCCTCGGCGGCTTCGTGGCCTGGGTGACGCATTTCTTCACGCCGCAGTTCGTGGCGTTCGGCGACGACTACCCGAACCTGGTGTGGGCAACGTGGAACGGCCGCGGCCTCGACCGCCGCCTCCTGGTGGCGCTGGACCGCTCGGCGTGGGACTCGGTGGCGACCGCGCTCCACGCCCGGCTGTCGGACGCGGTGATCGAGCAGGCGGTGCGGCAGATGCCGGCGGCGCATTTCGCCTTGAACGGCCCGGAGTTGGAGCGCCTTCTCAAGCAGCGACGCGACGCCCTCCCCCGCATGGCTGGTGACTTCTATGCCCTCCTCGCCGAGCACGTGGACATCCACGGGACGGACGTCGACGAGCTGGCGCAGATCACCCGCCTGGAGAGCGGCGAAGTCGACGTGCGGCTCTACCGGCTCGACGACGGACAACCGGCCGACGTGCCGTACTTCCAGCGGCTCTTCGATCGGCACGAGACGCGGGAGATCCGCCTGTTCCTCCACGGCGGCGACGACCGCGTCCAGGTCCACGGCCGTGTGCAGGAGAGCATCCTGCTCCACGTCGTGGGCGGCGGCGGTGACGACGTCCTGGCGGATTCGTCGTACGTCGCCGGCGCACGCCGGCGGACCCGCTTCTACGACGCCCGGGGGGACAACACCTTTGTGCGCGGGCCGCAGACGGTGGTGGATCGCGAGGAGCGCACGCGCGACGTCCAGAACGAGCGGTTCTCGGCGCCGGAGCCGAGCGGACCGTTTGGCATCCACTCGCGGAACTGGGGATCGTGGCTCCGGCCCGCCGTCTGGACCGGCGCGGAGCCGGACGTCGGCGTGTTCCTCGGCGGGGGCGTGTCGCGGTACAGCTACGGGTTCCGCAAAGTGCCGTACAAGTACCATCTGTCGGCGCGCGCCGGCTACGCGTTCAGCGCGGGTCGGGGTCGGGCGGAGGTGCGGCTCACCGCGCCCGCGCTCTCTCATGCGCTCAGCGGCGAGATCCTCGCCGTCGCGTCCGGCATCGAAGTACTGAACTTCTTCGGGTTCGGCAACGAGACCCCCGAGCTGGACGACGACCTCGTGTTGGTCGAGCAGCAGGAGTATGCGTTCCTGACCACCCTCACGGTGTCGATTCGCGACCCGCTTTCCGTCACGTTCGGCCCGGTGGTGAAGGTGTCGCTCACCGAGCTGGACGAACCGGGGACCGTGGTGAGCCAGCTCCAGCCGTTCGGCACGCAGGACTTCGGGCAGGTGGGGATCCAGGGCGCCGTACGGTTGGACACCAGGAATCGGCTGCTCGCGCCGAGCCGCGGGCTGTTCCTCGAGTTGGGCGCCGTGCTGTACGCGCCGATCCTCACGGTCGACGAAACGTACGGTCGCGTCCGCGGCGAGGTTCGGGCGTATCTCACGCCCGGGAGCGAGCGGGCGCCGACGCTCGCCCTGCGGGCGGGCGGCGAGAAGCTGTGGGGCGAGTTCCCGTTCTTCGAGGCCGCCTTTCTGGGAGGCATCGAGACCATGCGGGGATTTGCCAGGCAGCGGTTCGCGGGCGACGCAGCGGTCCACGGCGGTGCGGAGATCCGCCTCCCGCTGCTGCGCCACGGGCTCGTGGTTCCCGGCGAGGTGGGCGTGCTCGGGATCGCCGATGTCGGGCGCGTGTTCTTCGAGGGCGAGGACTCGAGCCGCTGGCACACGGGCTTCGGGGGCGGGGTCTGGTTCACCCTGCTCGAGCGGGCCAATGCGCTCAGCGTGAGCGTTGTGGCGAGCGACGAGCGCGTTGGGTGGTACGCCGGAGCGGGGTTTGCGTTTTGATTGGAGCATGGAGAGGGAGATCGCAGATCGCAGATTGCCGACCTGGTCGAATCACTCGCCGGCACTCGCCCTGTAGCTCTCATCTCTCTCATCGCGTTCTCGGGCTGCGTGTCAGAACGCGACCACTGCGCGCGTTGACTCGCGGGAGACGTCCGTCGGGCGCCGTCGCGGAGTCAGGAACTCGCCTCCGTACGGTTTGGTATCTTGCAGGATGGTGCTTCGCCTCGCACGTCCGGACACGGTGATACGCTGATGGCCACCGAATCCGTCCTGAAGCTGGGTGTTCCGAACCGGGAGCTGCTCGATTGCCTGGTGAGCGAGCCGCTGCCGGTGGGACTGCACGCGGGCGCGGTGGAGCGTCGCTTCCACCGTGAGGTCTACTTCGACACCCCCGATCGTGCGTTGGAGGCGCGCGGGGTCACGTGTCGTCTACGAACGGATTCCGACGGTCGCCGGACCTTCACGGTGAAGATCCGCGGGCACGGCGCCGTGGGCGACCTAGTGGCGCGGAACCGCTACCGTGCCGAGGTACCCGACCTCGAGCCGGCCGCGATCTTCCAGGGCGCCTCCGAGCCCGCCCGCATCCTCCGCGCGATCGTGGATCCCGAGCGACTGGTGTCGTCGATCGAGCTGGAGACGGAGCGCCGCACGCGGGTCGCCCGGCGTGGCTGGCTCTGGGGTGGTGCGTTCGAGATCCGCTACGATCACGTCACCGCGCGGCAGGGAGATCTCTCCGGCACGTTCCAGGAGCTGGACATCCGCCGCCTGCGCGAGGGGCGCCCGAGCCTCGAGGAGCTGGGCACGGCGTTCCGCGAGACGTACGGGATCACGCCGATCCTGGCCGACAAGCTCGCCCGCGCGCGGCGCCTCCTGGAGTCGCTGGAGGTGGAGCTGCTGGAGCGGGAGGTCCGGGTGAGCCGCGAGGTGGCGGTCATTCCCATCGACGGCGGCCGGATCGGGCTCACGTTCGACGACGGCGTGCTCCGGGTGCCGATCGGCCCCGGCGGCGGTGAAGAGGTGGCGCGCGCCGTCCTCCGCGAGCTGTTCGGCACCGCGCAGGCGCAGATCCGGCTCCTGGGCACGGCGCCGCCGGTCGGCACGCGGCCGGTGCTCGAGGTGTGGATGGCCCGGCGTATTCCGATCGATCCCGCCCGGGACGGCCGCCTGGAATGGCCGACGCTGCAGGATGCCATCGCTCTGGTGGGAACCCCCGCGGTGCGGGACGCGCGCACGCTGGCGGCGCTGCACGTCGTCGCGCGGTCCGATCTGTTGCGCGAGCGGGAGGCCTGGCGCCCGGCGCGCCCGGAGGGCGTCGACGTTGAGAACGGTGACGACCCCCGCCGGCGCGGGCTCGTGTCGTCAGGGATCCGCGACCCCGAGCTCCAGACACGCCTGCTCGACGCCGACCACGCGGTTCCGGAGCAGTTCATCAATCAGAATCTCAGTCATCTTGCGTTCAACGCCCGCGTGCTGGCCCTGGCCGAGGACGAGAGCGTGCCGCTCCTCGAGCGGGTGCGCTTCCTGGCGATCGCCAGCAAGAACGTCGACGAGTTCTTCATGGTGCAGGTGGGCAAGCGCAAGCGGCAGATCGCCGAAGGGAAGCTGGCGGTGCAGGAGGACGGGCTCTCGCCGATCGAGGAGCTCGACGCGGTGGCGGTACGGGCGCGGGAGCTGTTCGCGCGCGCGCAGCGGTGCCTGGCGGAGTCGCTCGCGCCAGCGTTGGGCCACCATGGGATCCGGATTCTGCGATGGGTGGATCTCTCAGACGAGCAGCGGCGCCACCTCGTCAAGCACTTCAACGAGCAGATCTATCCGGTGTTGACACCGCTGGCGGCAAGCCCCGGACACCCGTTCCCGCACCTCCCCAATCTGCGGCTCGCGCTGGCGGCGCTGGTGCGGGATCCCGCGAGCGGGATGGAGCATTTCGCGGCCGTCCGGGTGCCCGAAAGCCTGCCGCGGTTCGTGCGGCTCCCGGAGCGACACGACTTCGTGGCCCTGGAGGCCGTGATTTGTGCGAATCTCCAGGCGCTGTTTCCGGGACTCGAGGTGTTGCGGTCGCACTCGTTCCGCGTCACGCGGAGCGGCGACGTGCGCTACGACGAGGATCGGGCGCTCGACCTCCTGCAGGAGATCGAAGAGGAGGTACGTCGGAGGCCGTTCGGGCCCGTATTGCGGATCGAGGTGGAGCGCTCGATGCCGCAGGAGATGCAGGAGCTGCTCCTGCAGGAATTCCGCTTCGCGTCCCGGGACGAGCCCAGCACGCTGTACGAATCGGACGTCTATGAGGTGGATTGGCTCCTCGATCTGGCCGGCCTGAAGGAGATCGCCGACCTGCCGATCCCCGAGCTGCGCTTCGCGCCGTTCGACGGCCGGCCGCTGCTGCCCGCGGGCGGGTCCATATTCGACCGGCTCAAGCGGCAGGACGTCTTCGCGCATCATCCGTACGACGCATTCGAGCCGACGGTGGAGCGGTTCCTGCTGGAGTCCGCGGCGGATCCGGACGTGCTCGCCATCAAAGTCACGTTGTATCGCACGAGCGAGCGGTCTCGCATCGTGGAGGCGTTGCTCGACGCGGCCGAGCGCGGGAAGCAGGTCGTGGTGCTGGTCGAGCTCAAGGCGCGGTACGACGAGGAGCGCAACATCCAGTGGGCGAAGCAGCTGGAATCCGCCGGCATCCACGTGGTCTACGGCCTCCTAGGCCTGAAAACGCACGCGAAGATCGCCCTGGTGGTGCGCCAGGAGGGCGGCCGCATGCGGCGGTACGAGCTGATCGGGACGGGAAACCTGAACGCCGTGACCGCGCAGCAGTACACCGACTTCTCCCTGCTGACGGCGAACCCCGAGCTGGGTACCGACCTCCACACGCTGTTCAACGCGCTCTCGGGGTACGCCGCGCAAACGGCGTTCGCCCGGGTGATCGTGTCGCCCAGCCACATGCTGCGCCGCTTCCTGGAGCTCATTCACCGCGAGACGGAGCACGCCCGTGAGGGCCACGGTGGAGCGATCCGCGCAAAGCTTAACGGCCTCGCCGATCCCGAGATCATCCAGGCCCTGTATCGCGCGTCGCAGGCGGGCGTCGAGATCGACCTGGTGGTCCGCGGGGTGTGCCGGTTGCGTCCGGGCGTGGCCGGGCTGTCGGATCGCATCCGGGTCATCAGCATCCTCGGCCGGTTCCTGGAGCACGCCCGGGTATACCATTTTCATCATGCGGGGGCGGACGAGTACTACATCGGCTCCGCCGACTGGCGGCAGCGCAACCTGCGGCGCCGCGTCGAGGTCGTCACACCGATCCTGGATGAGACTGCGCGGGCGCGCCTCGACGAAATCTTCACCGTCGAGCTGGCGGACCCGACGGCGTGGGAGCTCCGGGCGGACGGTTCGTACGTGCGGCGCTCCAACGTTGGGCACGGGTGCGGGGAGAGCGCCCAGGAACGTTTCATCGCGGCGGCGCAAGGCACGGTCGCTGCGACGACCTCTCGATAGTACCTTTCAGCACCTCACAATCCGCCAACACCGTCATGATCCCACGCACGCTTTTCACCGTCGCCGGCGCGCTCGCGCTGGCCGTCCCGCTTCACGCGCAGCAGCCCGCGCTGACGGTCGACGCCATTTGGGGCTCGGACACGTTCGCCGGCGACCGGGTCTCCGTGGCCTGGATGCGGGATGGCCGCTATTACACGGTGACCGAGCCGTCGGACAGCGGCGGCACGAATCTGTATCGGGTGGACGCGCGCACCGGCGATCGGGAGCTTCTCGTGGGACCCCGCGACCTCATGCTCCCGGGCCGGGACGCGCCGATGCCAATCGATGAGTACGAGTTCTCCAGCGATGGGCGCACGCTCCTCGTCCTCACCGACCGGGAACGGATCTGGCGTCGCTCGTTCCGCGGCACGTATTACGTCCTCGACCTGGCGTCCCGGCGCCTCACGCCCGTGAGCCGGGATCCCGCCCCGCAGCTGGCCGCGAAGCTTTCGCCCAACGGGCGGACCGTGGGATTCGTGCGCGATCACGATCTGTTCGTCACCGACCTCGCGACGGGCGCGGAGGTGCGGCTGACCGCGGACGGCAGTGACGACGTGCTCAACGGCATTGCGGATTGGGTCTATGAGGAGGAGCTGAGCCTGTGGGACGCGTTCCGGTTCAGTCCCGATGGTGCGCGCATCGCGTTCTGGCGTTTCGACCAGAGTCCGATTCGCACGTTCCACCTGCTGGACGAGATGCAGCTCTATCCCGAGCCGATTCCGGTGCGCTATCCCAAGGCGGGGGTCGCGAACTCCCGCGTGCGGATCGGCGTGGTCGAGATCGCGACCGGGGCAACCACGTGGGTCGAGCTCGGGTCCGACGAGGACGCCTACGTGGCCGAAATGGGCTTCACGGAATCGGAGCTGTGGCTCACGACACTGAACCGCCATCAGAATCGGCTCGACCTGCTGCTCGCGGATCCGCGCACCGGCGACACCCGCGTCATTCTCACGGAGACCGATTCGGCGTGGGTGGACGCCACCACCCCCATGTGGCTCGACGGCGGAGCGCGCTTCCTGTTCCGGAGCGCCCGGGACGGCTGGGAGCATCTGTACGTGTTCGACCGTGACGGGCGGCTCCGGCGGCAGGTTACCCACGGCCCTTGGGATGTCACCGGCGTGTTCGGCGTGGATGAGGCGCGCGACGTCGCGTACTTCACCGGCTCCATGGACGGCCCGCTTCACCGGCCGCTCTACCGGGTCGGGCTCGACGGTGGGGCCCCGCGCCGCCTGTCGGCCCGCTCGGGCTGGCACGGCGCCGACTTCGACCCGACCTACGCGACGTACGTCCACACGGAATCGTCGGCGCACCGGCCGCCCACGCAGACGCTGCGCCAGGCCGACGGGACCGCGTTGCGGACGCTGAGCGACAACACGGGCCTCAGGACCGCCGTCGAGGCGCTCGACCTGCGGTCTCCGGAGTTCATGACCGTACCGGCCGCGGACGGCACGGAGCTCAACGCCTACGTGATCAAGCCGCGGGACTTCGATTCCACCCGGACCTACCCGCTGTTGATATACGTGTACGGAGGGCCCGGCTCCCAGACGGTGACGGACGCGTGGGGCGGTAGCCGGTACCTGTGGCACCAGATGCTGGCCAACGACGGGGTCCTCGTGGCGAGCGTGGACAACCGCGGAACGGGGGCGCGCGGGCGGCGCTTCGAGAAGCAGACATACCTCCGCTTGGGGCAGCTCGAGTCGGACGACCAGATCGCCGCGGCGCGCCACCTCGGCGCCTTGCCATACGTGGACGCCGAGCGGATCGGCATTTGGGGATGGAGCTACGGCGGCTACATGACGCTGCTCTCCCTATTCCGAGGGAGCGACGTGTTCGCGGCGGGTCTGTCGGTGGCGCCGGTGACCGACTGGCGCTTGTACGACACGATCTACACGGAGCGGTTCATGCGCACGCCGCAGGAGAACCCGGAAGGGTACGACCGCGGCGCGCCGCTGACGTACGCGGATCGGCTCGCCGGGCATCTGCTCGTGGTGCACGGCACCGGCGACGACAACGTGCACGCGCAGAACACGGTCCAGCTCGTGGAGCGGCTCGAGAACGCGGGGAAGCAGTTCGACATGCGGATCTATCCCAACAAGGCGCACGCCATCGACGGTGCCCGCACGCGCGTGAATCTCTACGGCATGTTCACGGCGTGGATTTACGAGCATCTGGGGGGCGGGGGACGGCTCGCACCGTGACGGCGCGCTGGACGGCTCACACAACGTCTCACATGCGCCGCCCGTTGCAGCGCGGGCCCGGCAACCCCCCATCCCACGACACCCGGCCGGAGGTTCAGCGTGCGTTGGCGATCGCTACGGCGTAGCTCGAACGTGGACGACCGGCGCCGCCGCGTGGGGCTGCCACGCGGCGCAGGGATCGGCGGCGGCGCGGCGGTCATCATCCTGCTCATTGTTCTTCTGCTCGGTGGGGATCCCTCCACGCTCCTGAATCTGTCCGAGGGTGCGGGCGGCGCCGGCACGACCACCGCCTCCCCCGCAGACGACGAGGAGTCGGCGTTCGCATCCGCCGTGCTCGCTTCGACCGAGGACGTCTGGAGCGCGGTGTTCGCCGAGGCGGGCGCGCGTTACCGGCCGCCGGTACTCGTGCTCTATACCGACGCGGTCCAATCCGCGTGCGGATTCGGTTCGGCGACGTCCGGGCCGTTCTACTGTCCCGGCGACGCCAAGGTGTATCTCGATCTCGGATTCTTCCGGGAGCTGGCGCGCCTGGGCGCCCCTGGCGACTTCGCCGCGGCCTACGTGATCGGTCACGAGGTGGGCCATCACGTTCAGCTCCTGATGGGTACGTCGGACCGCGTCCGCAGCCTCCAGGATCGAGGCAGCGCCGCCGAAGCGAACGCGCTCTCGGTGCGGTTGGAGCTGCAGGCCGACTGCTACGCCGGTGTGTGGGCGCACCACGCGGGTCGCGAGCAGGCGATCCTCGAGCCGGGAGACGTCGAGGAAGGACTCGCCGCCGCCGCCGCCATCGGCGACGACCGGCTGCAACGCCAGGCCGGCGGCCGCATCCAGCCCGAAGCGTTCACACATGGCACATCGCTCCAGCGCGCGCAGTGGCTGCGGGCGGGGATCGAGCACGGGAGCCTCGACGCCTGCAACACGTTCCGCTGAGCGCCGCGCCCTCACGCCCATCTTCCACGACGGGGACATCACGATGTTGCGAGCTACCGTAATTGTCCGGGCCGCGATCGCGCTCGCCGGAGCGCTGGCGTGCGCCACGCCGCTCCTCGCGCAGGGCGATGAACGGGATCTCGGCTGGGCCTTCACCGCGGAGTTCTCGACCGTGTGGACCGGCGGCAACGCCGAATCCAACACGCTCGGGCTCGCTTCGACGATCCGCTACGTATGGCCGCGATCCGAGGCCCGGTTCGACGCGGGTGCCATCCGGACCCGGTCCACCCTGAAGAGCCGCACGGCGGTCGGCACCGTGGACGACTTCGATCTGGAGGAGGAATCGACGTCGGAGACGACGGCCGAAAGCTACTTTGCCCGCGCGCGGTACGATTACCAGGTGAGCCCGCGCCTTTTCCTGTTCGGCGGAACGGATTGGCTGCGGAACACCTTTGCGGGGATCGACAGCCGCTTGCTCATCGTTCTCGGCGCCGGCAACAGTTGGGTCGAGCGCGAGCGGGTCCGCTTCAAGACGGACTACGGGTTCACCTACACGTTTCAGGAGGACGTCGTGGAGAATCCGTTCATCAAGTCCAACTTCCCCGGTCTGCGGTACACGTCGGGCCTGTGGTGGCGGCTGACGGGTTCCACCGAGTTCACCAGCGATCTCATCGCCGACTGGAACCTCGACAACACGGACGACGTGCGCGCCGATCTCACCAACGCGATCGCCGTGGCGATCAGCTCGGCGCTTTCCCTCAAGCCAAGCCTGAAGCTGAGCTGGCGGAACGACCCGTCGCTGACGGAAGTGCCTCTTTTGACGTCGGGTGGGGTGCCCACCGGCCAGGTGGTGCTCGTGCCCTTGGAGAACCTCGACACGTTCTTCACGATCGCGCTCGTCGTCCGCATCTGAACGGGCCACCCGCGCTCTCGCGGGTATCGAGGGCCCATCAGCTCGGAAAGGGTGCGGTCACCAGCCGGTTCTTTCCCTCCCGCTTGGCGTGGTACATCTGTGCATCCGCCATTTGCACGAGCGCGTCGACCGACGGTGGCACGACCGCGCAGGTGACGAGCCCGATGCTGAACGTCACCGGCCAGGAGCGCCGCCGAGCCTCCGCGAGGAGCCGCTCCCGCAGGGCTGCCGCGAGCCGGGTGGCGGTGCCGTGGTCCGTCTCGATAAGCAGGGCGGCGAACTCGTCCCCGCCGAGCCGAGCCACGAGGTCGGTGCCGCGGAGCCCGGCACGCAGCGTGTGCGCGACCGCGACGAGCAGGGCGTCGCCCGCCGCGTGCCCCTCGCGGTCGTTCACCGCCTTGAAGTCGTCCACGTCGACGTACGCCACGGAGAACGGGCGTTGATGGCGGCGCTGTCGGTCGAGCTCCGCCGTACCCAGGTCGTAGAACGCGCGCCGGTTGAGGAGTCCGGTCAACGAATCGGTACGTGACAGTTCACGCTCATGCTCGATCGCCCGTCGGAGACGGGAGAGCAGGTACGTGATGATCGAGAGAAACACCAGCCGGGTGCCGGCGTTCCAGTAGGGGACGGCGGGGTGTGAAAAGGTCTCCCCGGCAAGGGAATTGCTGAGATACCAGACGAGGGCGCTCAGGAGCGCCATCGCGACGCCGGGTCGCTGGCCGGCGTTCCACGTGACGAACGCCACCGGGAGCACGTAGAACACCGCGAAGGAGATCTCGTACCCGGTGAGGTAGTCCACCACGCCGAGGACGAGCACGGCGGCGACCGCGGCCGCAACCGCGAGCGGCGGGCGCACGGCTGGGTTCGACTTCGCACGGTTCAACACCAAGACACCGCCCCCTTGCAACCTTTGCTTCCATCGACGAATCTAACATCGTATACCTCTCGGTTACCGAGAGTAGCCCCCGAGGGCAAGGAGGGGTCCCAATGCGGTGGCTGGCCAACCTGCTGTTCAGAATCCGCGCCTTGATCGCGCCCCGCCGCATGGAACGCGAGCTGGACGATGAGCTCGCGTTTCACCTCGACATGGAGGCGGAGACGCTCGTCCGGCAGGGGATGGCGCCGGCGGCGGCCGGTCGGGAAGCGCGGCGCCGGTTCGGCGGAGCGGTGCGGCAGCGGGAGCGGATCCGGGAGGCCTGGGGTGTCGGGACGGTTCGCGACGTCCAGGCGGACGTCCGCCACGCCATCCGGCAGTTCCGCAAACACCCCGGGTTCAGCGCCGTCACCGTCCTCACGCTGGCGCTCGGCATCGGCGCCACGGTCGCGCTGTACAGCGTGGTGCAGGGCGTCATGCTGCGCCCGCTGCCGGTGGCCCAGGAGGGCCGGCTCGCGGTGTTCTGGAGCGATTTCAACTGGCGGGGCGTGGAGTTCGACTTCGCCAAGGAACGGGTGCGCGCGTTCGAGGCCATAGCGGCCTACACGCTGGACGCGACCCCGTGGCGCGACCAGGGAGGCACCACGCTGCTGTGGAACGCCCTCGGGTCCGCCGAGCTGTTCGACGTGCTCGACGTCCGCCCGGTCATCGGTCGCACGTTCGTACCAGGGGAGGACCGGCCGGGGGCGGAGCCGGTGGTGGTGATCAGCCACGGCGTGTGGCAGCAGGAGCTGGGAGGCGATCCGGCGGTGCTCGGCACGCGGATCACGCTGGGCGGCGAGCCCACCACGGTGATCGGGGTCATGCCGGAGGGCTTCTACTTCCCGACCCCGGAATTCCGCGCGTGGCGCCCGCTCCTGCTCGATCCCGCGACGCAGAACTACCAGGGGAACGGCTACCTCACCATCCTCGCGCGCGTCCGCGAGGGACTGACGGCAGGCCCCGTGGACGACGATATCCAGGCGCTCGCGGCGGCGCTCGGCGAGCGATTCACATACTCGGACGCGTGGAACAAGGCGCGTGGCGCGCACGTCACGTCGCTACGCGACTACCTCCTGGGCGACGTACGGCCGGCGCTGCTCCTGCTGCTCGGCGCCGTTCTGCTACTGCTGCTGATGGCCTGCGCCAACGCCGCGGCCCTGATCCTCGCCCGCACCACCGACCGCACCGGGGAGATGGCGGTGCGCGCGGCCCTCGGCGCGGGCCGCGGCCGGCTCGCGCGGCAGGTGTTCACGGAGGCTGTGGTGTTATCACTGGTCGCCGCGGCGCTCGGCGCGGGCCTCGCGGTCGCGTTGTTCGACGCGGTGGTGGCCAGCCTCCCGCTCGGTGACGGTTTCGGGGCCGCCGTATCGCTGCACTGGGACACGTTCGCCGCGGCGTTCGGTCTGGCGCTGCTCGTGGGTTGCGTGGTGGCCGCCATGCCTATGCGGCACCTGCTGCGGGGCGGCCTCGAGGACCTGCGAAGCGAGCGCGCAGAAACCGCGCGGGTGCAGACGACGGGACGGGCGCACGGTTTCCTCGTGGCCGCTGAGGTGCTGCTCGCGGTCACCCTCGTGGCGGGGGCGGCCCTGCTGATTCGGTCGGTGGCGCGGCTCCAGGCGGTGGACCTCGGTCTCGAGCCGGAGGGAGTGATCACGCTGGACCTGGTAGCCGGCGAGGACGGGATGAGCGAGGTGGAACGCCGCGCCTTCTTCGCGGAAGTGGAGCGCCGGGCAGCCGCGCTTCCGGGCGTGCACGCGGCCGGTCTCGTGAATCGTCTTCCGATCCGAGACGGCGGGTGGCAGGGCACGGTGGGCATCGAGAGCCGGCCCGATTTGGCCGGCGCCGCCGCGCCAAACGCGTACTGGCGCGCCGTGACGCCCGCGTTCTTCCGGACAATCGGGATCGCGGTGACGCGCGGCCGGGGGTTCGAAGCGCGCGACCGGCAGGACGCGCCGGCCGTGACGGTCGTGAGCGAGGCGTTCGCAGCCAGGATATGGCCTGGGGAAGATCCGATCGGGAAGCGTATCCAGCCGACATTCGGCGGGTGGCTTACGGTGGTGGGTGTCGCCGAGGAGACCCGCATGTTCGGCGTCACCGGCGCCAATCCTCTGGTGACGTACGTGCCGCTACCGCAGGTGCACGCGGTCGGTCTCTCCCAAGTCCTGGTACTGCGCTCGGACCAGCGACCGGGGTCGATGATTCCCGCCGTGCGCCGCACCGTTCGTGAGCTGGACGCCCGAGTGGCCGTCGCCCGCGCGGGAACGATGGTCGAGATCGTCGCGACGGCCATGGCCGAGTCCCTGCGGCTCCGCTTCTTCCTGATGCTGTTCGCCGGGCTGGGTCTGCTGCTCGGCGCGGTGGGCGTGTACGGGGTGGTGGCCTACGCGGTGGCGCGCCGGCGGGCCGAGTTCGGGATCCGGATGGCGCTCGGCGCCACCGCGGGGGACGTCCTGGCGGACGTGGTTCGGCGGGGCATGGTGCCGGTCGTTCTTGGCGTGCTCGGAGGTGTCGCCGTCTCCCTGGCGTTGTCGCGCGCGGTCGGCGGATTCCTCTATGAGGTGGCGCCGACCGACCCCGGGAGCCTCGCCGCGGCCGCGCTGGTCCTGTTGCTAACGGGCATCGCCGCGGCGGCGGTCCCCGCGGTGCGGGCCGGGAGCGTGAGCCCGGTGGAAGTGCTCCGAGCGGAATGAAGCGGTCCCCCCGGTCGCCTTGCCGGGGCGGCGGTGCGGGGATAGCGTCCGTGGACTTCTCCCCACGGTCGGAGCCGGATGGCGTCCACCGCGACCGATGTCCGCTACGTCTGCCTCTCGGATCTTCATCTTGGCGCCGCCGACAGCGTGCTCACGCCGCTCACGCCGATGGGCTACGACGTGGACCGGGACGTCGCGGGACCCGTGCTCGAGCAGTTGGTTTCGTGCCTCGAGCAGCTCATTCTCGGCAACGCGGGCGCGCGCCGCCCCACCCTCATTCTGAATGGCGACGTGCTCGAGCTGGCCACGAGCACGTTCGACCAGGCGCTGGCCAACTTCGAGCGGCTGGCGGCGCTGCTGCTGGATCGCGAGCTGTTCGAGCGCTTTGTCTACATTCCCGGCAACCACGATCACCACATCTGGGAGATCGCCCGCGAGACCCAATACGCGCACGCGATCGTAGGACGCCGGGCCCCGCAGCCGATGCCCCCGCTCCGCCATGTGTCGTCACTCCGGCTCGATGGCGCGGTTCCCGCCTATCTCCTGAACAAGCTGTTCGAGCACGTGCATCCCGCGCCCGGCCCGGCGCACCCGGAGGCCGGGGTCTCGGTGGTGTATCCCAACCTGGCGCTGCTCGACGACGCCGGACGGCGCTGCGTCATCGTCCACCATGGCCACTACGTGGAGTCGATCTACCATTTTTTCAGTAAGGCGCGCCGCTGGCTGTTCCCCGATCGGCCGGAGCCCTCCACGGTGGACGAGATCGAGGAGGAGAACTTCGCGTGGATCGATTTCGTGTGGTCGCTGCTGGGCCGCTCGGGCGGCGCGGGGGTCGACATGCTGTCCCTGTTCCGCATGCTCCAGAGCCCGGAGGAGTTCAGGGTGTTCGCCGACGCCCTCGCACGCCGGACGGCGGTGACCACCCGGGTCCTGCCCTGGCGGGCGCTCCGCCGCCTCGTCTATAAGCGCGCGTTCATGTGGCTCGGGCCCAAGATCGTCGGCGAGCGGTCCCAGCGGCAGGTGGCGCTCTCCCCGGCGCTCGCGGACGGCGTCTCACGCTACCTCTTCGGCCCGACGTACCGGCAGGTCGAGGGCCAGCTCGGCGCCGTTCCGGACGACCTCACGTTCGTCTTCGGGCACACCCACAAGCCGTTCGAGACCGTGTTGACCGATCCCGCGGGTCGCGCAGTGGCGGTCTACAATACCGGGGGCTGGCCGATCGACTCCCGCGAGCCGTTCGAGACCATGGGCGCCTCGATCGTGTTCCTGAATGAGCGGCTCGACGTCGCCTCGCTCCGCGTGTACAACGACGGCCCGGGCGGCGGCACCGCGGCCCTGGACGTCCGCGCGGCCGGAACAGGTGATGGGGGCGACGCATTCCGGAACGTGATCGCCGAGCGGGTGCGGCCTGGGGGGGCGGCCCCCGCGGCGCCGTGGGGGGAGCTGGCGCGCCTGATCGGGTCCGCGATCCGGCGGCGCCAGCGCGCGCATCGCGAGACGTACGATGCAATCGCTTGACGCGCTCCCGGCGGCGGTGTGCCGCGCGCTGATGGGCGTCGCGTTCGACATCGACGATACGGTGACGCGGAGCGGGCGGCTCGAGCTGGCGGCGTTCCGGGCCATGCACGAGCTGGTGGACGCCGGCCTCCATCTCGTGGCGGTCACGGGCCGGCCGCTCGGCTGGGTGGACGTGATCGCGCGGCACTGGCCGGTGGCGGTCGCGGTGGGTGAGAACGGGGCCGGGTGGGTGTGGCGCGACGGCCCCGCCGTGCGCGAGGGGTACTTCGACGATCCGGCGCGCCGCCGCGACTACGACGATCTGTTCGCGCGCATACAGGAGCGCGTTAGGCGGGAGCTGCCCCACGTGCGGTTGGCCGGCGACCAGCGTGCCCGGCGCTGCGATCTCGCGTTCGACGTCGGCGAGACCGTTCGCCTGCCGCCGCACGACGTGACGGCCCTCGTGCGCGCGATCGAGGCGGAAGGCGCGAGGAGCAGCGTCTCGAGCGTCCATGCCCACGCGATTCCGGGCGAGTGGAACAAGGCCGTGGGCATTACCGGCGCGGTGCGCGACGCGCTTGCCCTGACGATCGCAGACGCACGCGACGGCTGGTTGTTCATCGGTGACAGCGGCAACGATGCGGAGGCGTTCCACTTCTTCCCGGTGAGCGTCGGCGTGCACAACGTGCGGGAGGCGTTGCATCGCCTGCCCACGCCGCCGCGGTACGTGACCCAGGCCGATCGCGGACGTGGGTTCGCGGAGATGGCGAGCCACGTGCTTCGCGCGGCCGAGCGCGGGCGCCGGTGAGGACGACTGGTCGGCGAACCGCGGTCGCCGCTGAAACCCGTGGCGGCGGTGCCCGTAGGCTTCCGGGAACCACCGGACCTCCTTCCAGTCCCGGAGCTCCCCATGCACAGGTACCTGTTCGATCTGTGGTCCAGCTGGCGGACGCTACGCCGTAGCCCCGGTCTCGCGATCAGCGGCGTGGCCGCCCTCGCGATGGGCATCGGGTTCACCACCACCATCTTCAGCATCGTACACGGCGCCCTGCGCGAGCTTCCGTTCGCGGAGCCCGAGCGCCTGGTCGTGCTCACGAAGACGGCGCCTCGCCTTGGCGCGTCGAACATGGGCTCGACGGGGTTCGACTATCTGGAGTGGCGGCGCCAACAGCGCAGCTTCGAAGACATCGCCGCCTTCAACTCGCAGAACGTCAACCTCGGGGGCGACGATCGGCGCCCCGAGCGGTACTCGGCGACGTTCGTCACCCCCAACACCTTCCGGCTGCTGGGTGAGCGCCCGGCGCTCGGACGCGACTTCCTCGTCGAAGACGCCGGCCCCGGCGCCACGGCCGTGGCGATCCTGAGTCACGACGTCTGGCGGAACCGCTTCGCCGCGGATGCGGCCATGATCGGCCGGACCGTGCGGGTGGACGGTACCCCGGTGACGATCGTCGGGGTGATGCCGCCGGGATTCGGGTTTCCCCTGCGCGCCGCGCTGTGGCTCCCGCTCGATGTGCCGGCGGCCGCCAGGCCGCGCGATCGGCGGACTTCGCAGGGATTCACGCTGTTGGCCAGCGACGACCTCGTGGTCTTCGGGCGGCTGCGCCCCGGGATCGAGGTGGATGAGGCGCGCGCGGAGCTCGCGACCATCGCTGATCGCCTCGCCGACCTCCACCCGGCGACGCACGACGGGCTCTCGGCGCGGGTCTTCCCGTTCGTCGAGATCGAGATGGCGCCCGACACCGAGCGGGTGCTCTATCTGATGCTCGGCATCGTGTCGCTCGTGCTGGTCATCGCGTGCGCCAACGTCGCCAATCTCCTGCTCGCCCGGGCGGCGTCGCGCACGCGGGACGTCGCGATCCGAACCGCGCTCGGCGCCAGCCGCCGGAGCCTCATGGGGCTGCACCTCACCGAGTCCCTCGTCCTGGCCGCACTCGGCGGAACGTTGGGCCTCGTGATCGCGCACGTTGGAGTGGGCTTCTTCGATCGTGCAACCGCGAACATCATCGAGGCGTTCTGGATCGACTTCCGCGTGGACGGAACGGTGGTGGCGTTTGCGACCGCGCTCATCATGATGGCCGCCGTCGCCGCCGGGATCCTGCCGGCGATCCGCGCCTCGTCCGCGGACGTCGCCGAAGTGCTGAAGGACGAAACGGGGGGGACGTCGAGTCTCCGCATCGGCCGGCTGGCCCGGAGCCTCGTGGTCGTCGAGGTCGCGGTGGCGACGGGGCTCCTCATCCTCACGGCGACCTTCGTGAAGAGCGCTATCTCGCTGCGCGCGGTGGACCTCCCATTTTTGGAGCGCGAGATCCTCACGGCGCAGGTCGGAGTGCGCGAGGAGGCGATGGCCGATCCCGAGGTCCGCGCCCGCCTGGTACGCGGCTTGTCGAGTTCGCTTTCCCACGTACCGGGTGTGGGCACCGCGGCGCTGGTCAGTTACTACCCGGGGAGGGGTACGGGACACTGGTCATTCTCAATGGATGGCGAGGCCGAGGAGTCGGTGCAGCACCGGCCGCTCACGAGCTTCGCGCTCGTCACCCCGGCGTTTCTCGACGTGCTGGGCGCCACCGTCGTCCGCGGCCGGAACCTCGAGTGGCGCGACGACAGGGCGGCGCCGCCGGTGGCCTTGGTCAACGAGAGCTTCGAGCGGCGTTACTCCCGCGAGCGCGACGTCATCGGCCGGCAAGTGGATTTCGGCGAGTTGACGTTGACGGTCGTCGGCGTCGTGCCGGACCTCCAGATCCAGGACGTGGACGATCGAACCGCGGACGGAGTGTACGCCTCGATGCTGCAGGTACGGCCGTACGCCGTGCGCGTCATGGCCCTCACCGCCGGAGACCCGTTGGCGGCGGTGCCCGCGCTGCTCGAAGCGGTCGAAACGGTGGATCCCGACCTGCCGGTGTTCGAGATTGCGACGCTGCGGGAGGCGATCTATGCGGACAAGAAGGTGCTCGACGCCTTCAGCACCCTGTTCTTCGTGTTCGGCGTCGGCGCGGTGTTTCTCACGGCCGTGGGTTTGTATGGCGTAGTGTCGTTTGCGGTGAGCCGCCGCACGCGGGAGATCGGCATACGGGTCGCCCTCGGCGCCGCGCCGCGCCAGGTGGCAGGCCTCGTGCTTCGCGAGGGCGCAGCATTGATCGGGATCGGGACAGCCGTGGGCTTGCCCATGGCGTACGCTCTTTCTCGCGTGCTCGCTGCGGCCGTCGAGCCGATCGAGCCCGCCGGGCCGCTCATGTTCGCGGCCATCGCGACGATCCTCGCCGGGGTGGCGCTCGCCGGGCTGGCGCGGCCGGCGCGGCGCGCGCTCGCGCTGGATCCCAGCGCGGCGTTGCGGGCGGAGTAACGGCGCCCCTTCCATCCCGTTGCCGGTTCCGTGACGGTCCGGCATCTTTCGTCGGACCGCCGTTCGCGTTAGCCCGAGCCGATTCAGCCGAGCGACCAGCTATGTGCCGAAACATCCGCACGCTGCACAACTTCCATCCGCCGGCCACGCCCGAGGAGATTCGGGCGGCCTCGCTGCAGTTCGTCCGCAAGGTGAGCGGGTTCACCAAGCCGTCGAAGGTCAACGAGGGTGCGTTTCACCAGGCGGTGGACCACGTCGCCGCGATCGTCGAGCGATTGCTCGCGATCCTGGAGACGAGCGCGCCGCCCAAGAATCGCGAGATCGAGGCGGCGAAGGCCCGGGCAAGAGCGTCGAAGCGGTACGCGTAGGTGGCGGCCGCGCCGAAGCGGGTGCGCGGGAAGGTGGCGCTGGTCACCGGCGCGGCGTCCGGGATCGGGCGCGCCACCGCGCTCCTGCTAGCGGACGAGGGGGCCACGGTGCTGGCGACAGACCTCGATGCCGCCGGCGCCGCGCGCAGCGCGGCCGCGATCCGCGCCGCCGGGGGCGCCGCCGATGCTCGCGCGCTCGACGTAGCCAACGAAGCTTCGTGGCAGGCCGCGGTCGGCGCGGTGCGGGACGCGTTCGGGTCCCTGGACATTCTCGTCAACAACGCCGGGATCTCGCACGCCCGCCCAGTGACGGACACGCCGCTCGAGGAATGGCGTCGCGTGATGGCCGTCAACCTGGACGGCGTGCTACTGGGGCTCAAACACGGCATACGGGTGATGCGGGAGACCGGAGGCGGCGTCATTGTGAACGTGTCGTCCGCCTCGGGCGTCAAAGCGAGCGCCGGCGCGGCCGCCTACTGCGCCAGCAAGGCCGCCGTCCGGATGCTCGCGCGTGTCGCCGCGCTGGAATGCGCCGCTGCCGGCGACCGGATCCGGATCAACACCGTGCTGCCGGGCGGCGTGAAGACGCCGATGTGGGAGGGGATGGACTTCTTTGCGGAGCTGACGCGGCACGAGGGCGTCGAAGGCGCGTGGCGCGCGGTGCAGCAAGGAACGCCCGGCGGGCGGTTCGCCGAGCCGGAGGAGGTGGCGCGGGCGATCCTCTTCCTCGCGTCGGACGAGGCGAGCTACGTGAACGGGGCGGAGCTGGCGGTAGACTACGGCCTCACGGCTTCGTGACGGATCGGCCTAGCCGCCCTCGCGCAGCAGCAGCTTCGCGATCGTCTGAAGCTGCATGTTGCTCGTCCCCTCGTAGATCGTCCCGATCTTGGCGTCCCGCCAAAACTTCTCGACGGGATACTCCTTGGTGTAGCCGTACCCGCCCAAGAGCTCGACGCAGAGCGAGGTCACCCGCTCGGCCACCTGCGACGAGAACAGCTTGGCCATGGCGGCCTCGCGGGTGTACTCGGCGCTGGCGTCGCGCAGCCGCGCGGCGTTGTACACCATGAGCCGGGCCGCCTCGAGGTCGGTAGCGGCCTGGGCCAACTGGAACTGGACGCCCTGAAAGTCGGCCACGGGCTGGCCGAACTGCTTCCGCTCCTTCACGTAGCCGGTTGCCGCCGCGAGCGCCCCGCGAGCCACGCCGATCATCTGCGCGCCGATGCCGATCCGGCCCGTGTTCAGCGTCTCGATGGCCACCTTGTAGCCCTTGCCCACCTCGCCGAGCACGTTGTCGTCCGGCACCTCGCAGCCGTCGAGGATCAGCTCGGTGGTGCTCGAGGCGCGGATGCCCAGCTTGTCCTCCCTCTTTCCCACGCCAAAGCCGGGGAAGTCACGTTCCACGATGAATGCCGTGATCCCCTTGTATCCCTTCGCGAAGTCCGTATTGGCGAAGACGACGTAGACCCCCGCCTCGGCGCCGTTGGTGATCCACAGCTTGCGGCCGTCCAGCACCCAGCGGTCGCCCCGCCGCGCGGCCTTGGTCTCGAGGCCAAACGCGTCGGAGCCCGAGCCCGGCTCCGAGAGGGCGTAGGCGCCCACGACGCTGGCGGCGAGCTGCGGGAAGTACCGGTCCTGCTGGCCGTCCGTGGCCCAGTGGAGCAGCGGCTCGATGACGAGCGTGTTCTGCACGTCTACGAAGATGGCGGTGGAGGCGTCCACCGCCGACAGCTCCTCGACCGCGAGGGTGGTCATGAACATGCCGCTCCCCGCCCCGCCGTACCGCTCGGGGATCTCGATGGCCATGAGCCCCAGCTCGAAGAGCTGGGGGACGAGGGCGGGATCGATGGCCGCCGCCCGCTCCATCGCGTCGACCCGCGGGCGGACCTCCTGGTCCGCGAACCCGCGGACGGCCTCGCGGAACATCTGCTCCTCGTCGCTCAGCGCGGTGAGCGCCGGTATGGTCGTGTGCGTGGTCATCCGGACGACTCGGCGGTTCGCGGGTTCGGTGCCAGGGTCATGGGCGGTGCGGGACGGGTCGGCGTCCAGCCGCGGGTCGAGGAATCTAGGCCGGCGCGCGACGCGGTCAACGCGAAGGTCAGCCGACCGCCTCGGCCTCCCAAAGCCCAGGATACTCCGTGACGAACCCCGCCGCGTTCACCTCGAGATCGGCGGTGAAGGCGCCGCCGCCGCTCTCGTACCGATAGGTCATCGGGCGAATCCGCTGATACCGTTGGTCGAGCGGTTCGAGTGTGAGCTGCGGAAACCGGAGCCACGCGGCGCGGACGTCCGCGAAACGCCCGACAGGAAGGTCGAGCCGGCGAATGGGAAGGACGTTCGTGGACGGGCTGAAGCTGAGGTCCACGTCCACGCACCCGCGCACCGCGTCGCACGCCTCGCCGTCGAGCCGCCAGACACCGGGCGGGTCCACCACAATGTCGACCGTCACCGGCTCCGGTCCCATCCAGCCGGCGATCCGCACGGACATCGTGCGCCACGTCGCGTCGCACACGACCGCATAGTCCAGCCGACAGGGCCGCGCGTCGTGAACGAACACGGCGGTGCCCGTGAGATGCCATTCCGGGGGGCGGGAGGCGAGCTGCGCGCACTCGAGGCCCGGGAGGTCCACGCGGCGCCACAGGATGGTTCGATTGGTCACGGCGGCACGTCACCACCCTTTTCGCTTCCGCAACGTGGTGATGTGTGCCACATGGTGCTGACCGTGCCACGCGTACAGCGCGAGGAGTTGATCGACGCGCATGGCCCCGAGATCGGGGTGGTCGAACGGCCGCCCCCACGCGTCGTCCGGCAGCCGCTCCCACAGGTACGTCCACCGGCGATGGAGGAAATCCAACAGATCGAGCGACAGATCGATCGGCGCCCCCGAGTCCGGAAGCTCTGCCCACCGCGCCTCCTCGTACGTCCGGATCGTCGGGCGGTTCTCGGTGAGCGCGAGCTTGAGGCGCGTGTACGCGTTCACGTGGCTGTCCGGGAGGTGGTGCACGACTTGCCGCACCGTCCACCCGCCCGGGCGGTACGGCGTATCGAGCTGCTCGTCGGCGAGGTCGCGCACGGCCGCGCGCAGCGCCGCCGGGGCTTGGGAGACCGCCTCGATCGCCCGGCGGCGCTCGGCAGCGTCCAGCGGCGCGGGCGGCGACACGAACGGGCCGATGGGGAAGCGGAGATCGTCGGTCATTGGGCTCCTTTCCTCGCGGAAATCTAAACGCGCACGCGGCAGCGGTGAGCCCTCACCAAGACTTCTCCATCACGACGGTGGGTGCGGCGCCCGTCGAGGCGGCGCTGCGGACGAAGCCGCCGCGCTCGTAGAACCCCACTGCACCGGCGTCCACGTTGGAGAGCGCGCGGGTGCATCCGCGAGATCGGGCGAAGTCCTCCGCTAGCGCGAGCAAGACGGTGCCGTGGCCGTTCCGCTGCATTGCCGCGCGCACCGCCACGCGCCGGAAGATCGCGAGCGTGCCTTGCAGGTCGATCCGGATGACCCCGACCGGCGCCTCGCCGTGGAACAGCAGCAACGGGTGGTTGTCGGGCTTCCGTTCGTCTGGGTGGTTGGCGTCGTACCCGCATTGCCCGCGGGCCTCGAACAGCACCGTGCGCCGGATCTGGTGGTACTGCTCCCACTCGTCGGGCGTCCTCGGGGGACGCAGGGTGTGGGCGTTCTCGGGCATGGCCTAAAGAGTACGCCGTGAGAAGGAGGAAGGAAGATATAGGAACACGCCGTGCGCCATCTCCCGCTCGCTAGGGGCCGCGGCGGCAGGGCTCGACCTCCAAGGGGATGCCCCGCTGGGTGGAGATGCGCATTGGTCAACCCGGCCGCAGCGCCCGCCAGGAACGAGGGTTTCGTTCCCTGCCGGGTGGCATCGACCGGCAGCGCCGCGGGGACGAACGCCACTACGGTGCCCAGGAGCGCAAGGCTGGTCGCGAATTCGCGAAGGCGCGTGCTGCGGCACACCACTCTGGGGGAACCGGCCTGTTGGGTGTCGTGTTCCATGAAGTAACGCTCTTCCCGGGGTCCGCATGTTCGATTGGTTCCGATCCGTCGCTCTGGGCTCGGTCCTCGTGGGAGGGCTCGTTGCGGCCGTGCTGTACCTCCCCGGCGCGCGGCCGGGCGCTGCGGCGCCGACTGGCGTCGCCGAGGACACGCTCGGCGCGCTGCCGGCGGACGAGTGGCTCAACGTGGACGGTGCCGCGCCGACCGCCGAGTCGCTCAAGGGCTCCGTCGTCCTCGTCGAGTTCTGGACCTACCTGTGCTACAACTGCAAGAACGTCGAAAGCTGGATGCAGCATACGCACCGTCGCTGGGGCGATCGCGGTCTCGCCGTGCTCGGCATCCACACACCGGAGTTCGACGTGGAACGGAACGTGGAGAACGTGCGGCGCTACCTGCGCGACAACGGGATCGCGTGGCCGGTGGCGATCGACAACGAGTTCCGCGTCTGGCGGCGGTATAACACCACCAACGCCTGGCCCGCCTTCCTGGTGTTCGACCGTGACGGCCGCCTGGTGTACCGTCGCGCAGGCGAGGGCGCCGTGCACGGCGCCGCCGAGGCGATCGAGCACAGCCTGGGACGGCCGCGAACGAGCTCGCAGGCGGAGGCATCTCGGCCCGGCGTGCAAGTGACGTCGACGGTTACCCGTCCCAGCGCCGACACGGCGATGCTCACGGTCACCCTGACACCCGAGGCCCGCACGAGGCTCGTGCGGCGGCCGGCCAACGAGCTACGGATCCTGATGCCACCCGGGGTCGGCGGCCCCGAGGGTCCGGTGCTGATCGGCGAGGCCGGCACGCCGGCGGACGCCGGCGAGCTGGTCTACTTCGACGCGCCCGCCTCGGTGACCGTTCCGCTCACCGTGCGCGGCAGCGGGCCGTTCCGGATCGAAGGGCGGGTTATCTACCGCTCGTGCGACCGGGACGCCGGCACCTGCCGGCGCGACGAAACCACGTTCGCGGCGACCGTACCCCGGCGGTTGTGAATCCGCTCGGTCCTCAGAGGTCTACGATGACCGGCTCCAGCTCCTCGAACCGATTGCCTTCGTTGCCGTCCGCCACGATACGCCAGAGATACAGGATTGCCTGCGCCGTCTCTTCCGTGTAACCGCGGATGGCGTCGAGCGGGATCACCACACTCTTGCCCGGCGACAGCGTACAGCCGTTGCAGGGACCCCACTTGATGGCGATCTGGACCGGGGCGGAATGCTCGACCGCGATGTAGGCAAGTGGCTCGCTCCCACCGTTGACGACGCGGATCCCGTCGGCAACACGCTCCGCGGTGATGGAGAAATCGGGAATCGCGCTGGGAGCGTCGGTTCCGTTGCCGCATGCGGCGACGAGGACAGCGGCGGCCAGGGCATGGCGGATCGATGACCGGAAACGTTGCATGACGGTGCTCGCTGGAGTGGGTCAGTACCGAATACCCAGCGAAATCCACCCGCGTCACGCCTGGGGCGATCGGAGGCCCTGAACTAGGGGAGTCGCTCTCCTGCCCACGCGGCGGCCGGTCGTGCCCGGGACCCTCATTCCGCCGGGCGGCGTGATTGGGCGCTCCAGTAGGGCGAATTCGGACACGAAGCACGCCCCGTCCAGCAGGTCCGCCTTGAGGTCTCCTTGGTTCCCGCTCCCTCCTACCCGTCGAACCCGATCTGCTGGTGGGTGGCATCACAGAACGGCTTGCGGCGCGAATGGCCGCAACGGCACAGCGCGGGGTGCTGGAGGCGCGCCCATGTGCGCTCGTCGCCGCTCCGGATCTCGAGCACGCCGCCGAACAGGAGCGGGCCGCGATGCGACGCGCGCACCAGCAGCGGCCCGTCGCGATCGGTCTGTGGAGGTGCGATAGGCTTCCCCAGCTCGAGCTGTCCGTCGTCCCGAAAACCGATGTCCTGATGGCTGCCGTCGCAGAACGGCCGCCGCTTGGACGCCCCGCAGCGGCACAGCGCCGCGCGCGTCTCGTGGATCGTTCCCGCGGAAGTCTCGATCTCCAGCTCGCCGCGCACGTACAACGGGCCGTTGGAGCTCACGGTGACGACGTTGCGAGCGGGCGTCGGCTCGTCGGGTCCGCCGTCGCGGCGTGTCGCGTGCAGCGCGCCGGTGGGGCACCGCATCACGACCTCGGTGATTGCGGCGGCGCCGGCGGCCGAAGGATCGATCCACCGCCGGCGCTTCGTGTCGAACACGGCTGGGAGCCCTCGGATGCACTCCGCGGCGTGGATACAACGCGTCGCGTCGTACGTGATCGAGACGGCGTCGCCCGAGTAATCCCGAACCTTGTCGCTCACTCGTTCAGGCGCTCCTGCCGCTCGGCTCCCTTGATCTGCGCCACCACCCGTTCTGTCACGTCGATCCGCTCCTGCAAGTCGAGCTGGCCGTCGCGCAGATGCTCGATGGCCTCCCGCAGCCGGGCCAGCTCTTCCTGGGTCGCGCTGCCTCCCCCACGCGTCTTGAGGACCAGCCACGTGATGACGACCGCCGCGACGGCGAACGGCAGCGTGCCGAGAAGTGGCATGAGGGGGATGAGGTACTCCATGGGATGCTCCTCAGTACTCAGTCGCCCATCACTTCCCGCACGGCGGGCTCGAGATCGGCCAGCGCCGCCTTCAGCTCGGCGGTGTCGTTGCCGTAGCCCAGCCGCAGGTGCCGCGGCAGCTCGAAATGATCGCCGGGGACCAGCAGGATGTCATGGCGCGCGCGGATCTGCTCGACGAGGTCGAGCGCGCTCAGCGCGCCGCGGTAGCGGACCAGCGCGATCGCGCCGCACTCGGTCTCGTGCCATTGAAAGAAGTCGCCGAAGCCGCGCAGCCAGCCTTCGAGCACGGGATAGTTCGTCTCGAGGATCCGGCGGGTCCGTCCGAGAATGCGCTCCCGCACGCACAGGGCCCGGATCGCGAGCCAGTCCATCGCGGGGCTCGGCCCGATCACCGTGTAGTCGTGCCGGGCCAGGATCTCGCGGCGCAAGTCCGGGGAACAGGCGATCCAGCCGATTCGAAGGCCCGGGAGCCCGTATGCCTTCGAGAACCCGTTCACCACCACGACCCGCTCGTAGCTTCCCCAGAACGACGGTGTGATCGTGCCGCTCCGCTCGGCGCCGGTGTACACCTCGTCCGCCAGGAGCCAGGCGCCCACGGCCCGCGCGCGGTCCACGATGGCGTCGCGCGCCGCATCGGACAGCACGTGCCCCGTGGGGTTGTTGGGGTTGGTGACCACCACCAGCCTGGTCTTCCCCGTGATCGCCCGCGCGATCTCCTCCGGGTCCGGTTCCCAGCCCCGCTCGTAGTGGAGCCAGATCGGCGTCACCCGGGCACCCAGGTTCTCCGACAATCCCCAGGTCTGCATGTAGGTGGGTGCCAGGATCGCCACGTCGTCGCCCGGGCGTACGAGGGCCCAGCAGGCGACGAAGTTGGCTTCCGCGCTGCCGATCGTCACGACCACGTTGTCCGCCGTGGCGCCGTCGTAGAGCGCGGCGATCGCGTGCCGCAGCTCGTCCGTCCCGTCGGACTGGCTGTACACGAGCCGCAGGCGCAGGAACTCCGCCGGGTCGCTCCCGCTCAGCCGAAGCAGCTCCTCGATCGTAAGGGGATGGACGCCGCTCTCGGAAAGGTTGAACTTGACGCGGTTCTCCCACGTCGATTGCCAGCGCTCCAGCTCGAAGGCCTTGAACATGACGGTAGGGTAGCTTGGGAGGGGGAGAGACGCCAGGATTGGACGGTGTGCGAGTCCGACGGTCACCCCATCCCTTCCCGCCCAGCGCCGTCACGAGGAGACTCCATGCTACGCAGGCTGTATCCGCTCGCGTTGTCCGCACTCGTCGCCGGATGCGTCTCCCAACAGGACGCGCAGTCGGCGCTGGAGCAGGCGCAGGCCGACATCACCCACGTCCACACCTACGTGATGCGGTACGCGCCTTCGGCGTTCGACACGATCATGGCCGAGTACGGAGCCGCCAAGGTGAGCTTCGACGCCGGGCGGTATCGGGAGGCGCGGCGGCGCGCGGGCGCGGCGTCGGAGTTGGCGACGGCGGGTGGGCGGGCCGCGACGGCCCAGAAGCAGAACATGGAGCACGCTTTCCTGGTGGTGCGCGACAGCCTGCCGGTCCTCTTGGCGGCCATCGAAGGGCGCGTCGAAGAGCTGTCGGCCGCGGACGGCCCACCGGCGGGCGTGGCGCCGGCCGAGGTGGATACGGCTCGCGCGGCCGTGATGGACCTGCGCGAGGCCTGGAACAAGGCCGCGCGGGCCTACGACCGTGGCGACCTCCGGACCGCCACCCATGCCGCTACCGCGCTGCTCCAGGAGGCGGGGCGGGTTCAGGGGACCCTCGCCCCCCCTCCCCCTCTCCCCTGACGGGCAGAGGGGGAGGGTAGAACTAGCTTGCCTTGCGGACGCGGACGGAACCCGAGCCGGTGTCGATGTGGAGCCGGCCGCTGCCGTCGCCGATGGAGCCCGAAAGGTAGGTGCGCTCCCACCGGCGGACCTGGAGCGGGAAGTCGACGTCGATGCCGCCGCTCCCGGTGTCAATCTCGACGCGCGCGCCGAAGTCCGGTGGCACGATGAGCGTGACGCCGCCCGATCCGGTGTCGATCTCGAGATCGCGTGGGCTGCGCACCAGCTCCACGGTGACGGAGCCGCTCCCCGTGTCGAGCACGATCTCGTCGGCGCCGGCGTTCCGGACGTCGATCCCGCCCGATCCGGTGTCGATGCTCAGACTCCGCACCTCCACGTCGGCGGCGTCCACCCCGCCGGACCCCGTGTCGACGAGCAGGGCATCCCCTCGCACGCCCGCGACGGTGACGCTTCCCGAACCGGTATCGAGCACTGCGTCGCCCTCGTGGTTGGTCGCGTCGATGCCTCCGCTTCCCGTGTCCAGCACCAGCTTCCCTTTGGTGTTGTTGGACTTGATGGTAGCGCTCGAAACGTCGACCCGCAGGTCACCATCCACGTTCGCCACCTCCGCCTCGCCGACGGCAAGGTAGACGGAGATCCGCTGGCCGCGGGGGACGGTGATGCGGAGGTCGGCATAGGCCTCGAGCCCGTTCCCGCCGCCGGTGATGTGCACGCGGTTGCCATCGTCGCGGCGGCGCCCCGCGTGCTGGTCGTTGAAGGTTCCGTCGTCGCGCACCCGGATCTGCGTCTCCGACCCGCGTTGCCAGCGCGCGTACACGATGTCGCGATCGGGATAGATGACCCGCAGGGTCGCGCGCCCGTCGATCGGGCCGGTCTCGACCTGCAGGCGGCCGGCGTCACGCCCCATCGTGGTCACTTCGACCGTGACCGCGGATCCGGATCCGCCCTCGATGACGGCGAGGCCCGCGAGGTTGTAGATGGCGACGTCCGAGCCGGCAACCTCGTACCGCTGCTGGGCGGCGACCGTGGTTGCGAGAACGGCGGTCAGCGCGGTGGCGAGACCGAGACCCCGCCGCGTGGCGATGGCTGCGTGCATCATCGACTTGCTCCTGATGGTGACATGTTTCGCTCTACGGGCGCCGACCCCCGCGAGGTTCAGCGCGTTGGAGGCTCGGGGCTCGGGCGCGCGGTGCGGGGTGGCCCCCGGTTCCATGGCGCGAGGGTTAGATAGGCAGAGCGCCGAAAACGTTGACCCAGCGAAAAGTTCTTCGCCCTGGCTACGGCACCATCAGTTTCTGGAGCTCTCCCGGGCTACCGAGCCAGAAGTCGGGCGCGTGCGGCGCCAGCAGCTCCCGCGCAAACGGCCCCCACAGCGCCGCGGCGGTCTTCACGCCTGCCGCGCGGCCGGCGACGAGGTCGTGCGTGGCGTCGCCGACGAACACCGCGCTCTCGGGCGTGGCGCCGAGGTCGGCGAGGGCGCGGCGCACGGGCTCGGGATCGGGCTTCGTCCGCGTCACGTCGTCGGCGCCGATAATGACGTCGAACAGCCCGTCGTAACCACCGGCGACGAGCCCCCGATGGGCGCCTTCCCGAACCTTGCTCGTCACGACGCCCAGAGCGGCGCCCGCCGCCTTGATTGCCCGGACTGCCTCCGGCACTCCGGGATACCCGCGGACGAGACGGTCGTGATGGGCGCGGTTGTACGTGCGATACGTGGCCACCATCGCCTCGATCTCCGCCGGATCGTCGCTGAACGACCGGAATTGGACCCACGTGGGGGTACCCAGCCCCTCGAGCCACAATTCGTCAGGCGGCACGACGCCGCGGTGCACCTGCAGAGTGTGGCGATACGAGCGCAGGATGAGGTCGATGGAATCGATGAGCGTGCCGTCGAGATCGAACAGGAAGGTAGTGAGGGACAAGGGGTTAGGGGCCGTTAGGGCGAAGCCACCACGATCACGACCTCGTCCGTGGCGCCGGTTGCCGTTTCGGCCCGGACGACGTGGCGGCCGGGACGCAGTTGCCAGCGGGGCTGGGCGATCGGGTCGCCGTCGACTAGCCAGCGCACCGTCTCGTGCTCGGCGACCCCCTCGGTGCGGAACGAGAGGGTGGCGTAGCGCGGCTCGACGCCGGGCGGAATACGATAGCGGTCGCCGTCCTGTGGCGCGACGATACGGAAGCTCGCTGCCGGCGCCGGCACGGACGTCACCAACCGCGCCGGAAACACCGTGCGTGCGGGCTCGACGGCCGCGAGATGCGTCCAGTCGGCGTACTCGGGCGGGAGCACGAGACCGCCGTCGGCGCGGTGCCAGTCGCACGGGGTGCCGGCCGGATCGTCCGGGGAATACCACTCGGTCGTCGTGGGACACCGGGGCGTCGGCGCGAGGCCGGAAACGAGGCAGATCTCGCGCAGCCGCAGCCCGACGGCAGCCGGACTCGGCAGCGTCCCCGGGTCGAGACGCCGCGCCACGGCGAGCACGGTTCGGTGGAGCAGGGGGCCGGCACCGGTGATACCACTCACGCTCCGCATGGGGCGGCCGTTGAAGTTCCCTACCCACACCGCGACGGTGAAACGCCCCGTGACGCCCACGGCCCAGTTGTCGGTGAAACGGCGGCTCGTGCCGGTCTTCACCGCAACAGGGAACGGGAAGTCGAACGGCGTGTCGAGCCCGAACCCTGGGATCCGCGCGACGGGGTCGCTCAGGATATCCAGAACGACGCTGGCTGCGGTGGCGGAGACGACGCGAGAGGAGGCGGCATGGCGATCGGCCGGTGCGGCGGTTGACGCCATGGACGCGAATCGAACGGGACTCCACTCGCCGAGGTTGGCGAGTGCGCGGTAGGCGTTCGCCAGCTCCAGGAGGGTGACGTCGCCGTTGCCCAGCGCCAGCCCGACGCCGTAGTACTCGGCGCTCTGGTGCAGGGACGTGAACCCCGCGCGGTGGAGGGTTTGCAGCAGCGCCGGCGGCCCCAGCTCCGCTGCCAACTCCACGGCGGGGACGTTGAGCGAGCTGGCGAGGGCCTCACGGAGCCGCACCGGCCCGCGGAACCGCCGGTCGTAGTTGCGCGGCCGGTACGGGCCCGCCGGCGTCTCGAAGGTGCGGGGCACGTCGGCCATGATCGACGCGGCGTGCCGCCCACGGTCGAGCGCCAGCGCGTAGAGAAACGGCTTGAGGGCGGAACCCGGTTGGCGGCGCGAGTTGACCATGTCGACTTGGCCCGCCGTGTCGGCCCAGAAGTCGGGGGAGCCCACCCACGTCAGGATCTCGCCGCTCGCATTGTCGAGCACGACCGCCGCCGCGTGTTCGGCGTCGCGGTCTTCCAGGACCGCGACCGCGTGCCGCACCTCCGCCTCGACGGCGTGTTGCAGCGCGAGATCCAGGGACGTTCGGATGACGGTAAGGCACGGGGCACGGGGCGCCGAGCAAATGGCGGCACGCTCGCCACCGGCCCCGTGCTCCGTGCTCCGCCCCACGTGTAGCAACAACGCCGTCGTGAAATGCGGAGCGAGGAACGGGGCGTCGCGCGTCCGTGCGAGCACGGGCTCCTCGGCGGCCCGCGCGGCGTCCTGTTCCGTGATGTGTCCGAGTGCCAGGAGCCGCGCGAGGACCAGGTCGCGACGCGCGCGCGCCTGTCCCGGAGCGACGAGCGGATTGTGATCGGACGGCGCGTGGGCGAGCCCGGCCAGCAGCGCGGCCTGTCCCAGGCTCAAGGTGGCGGGTGACGCGTCGAAATAGAGGGCTGCGGCGGCCGCCACGCCCACGGTTCCCTGGCCCAACGGCACGCCGTTGAGATACCGCTCCAGAATCTCCTGCTTCGAGAGGTGCGCCTCCAAACGCAGGGCCCACAGGGCCTGCTGGGCCTTGCCGAGCCACGTGCGCGGGAGCGGCTGGACGAGCCGCGCCGTCTGCATGGTGATTGTCGAGGCGCCGGACACCACGCGCCCCGCCCGGAGGTTGTCGCGCGCGGCGCGGAGGACGGCCTTCAGGTCGACGCCGCCGTGATCGTGAAAACGGCGGTCCTCGAACGCGACGAACGCCATGAGGAGGTCGGCGTCCATCTCCTCGATGGAGATGGGCCGGAGGCGGGAGCCGTCGGCGGCGCGGGTCGAGCGTAGCGGGAGGCCGTGACGGTCCTGGAGCGTGACGCCCTCGAGACCCGGCGCATCGAGATCTCCCGGGAGCGGGAGCGCAATCCAGAGGCCGGGGAGCAGGATGGTGAGAGCAAAGACGGCGAGAGCCGCCGCGGCGGCGCGCCCTGAAGGGCGCCGGTCGACGCTCGTCGCCGCCATCAGTTGCTTTCCGCAGGCGTCACTGTGAATACCCCACCGTCGCTCCGGCCGTGGACACCGGGGTTGTACATCTCTTCCGCATGCGCCGGCGGTCGGATGAACGCTCCGGGCGTGGTGGCGCGCGCAACGTAGCTGACCTCCCACGTGCCTCCCCACAGGACCGTGGCGGCGTACACGACGCGGTCGTCGCGGATCTCCTGGTGGTCGAACGGCGACCAGACGCCGAGCTCCCACGTCCCGTAGAACCACTCCGCCTCCCTCTCCTCGTCCCCGGCCTGCTCGGTCCGCTCGGGCAGCTCGCCGACCGTCCGGAGGCTGAGGTCGACGGCCTCGAGGCCGGCGGGGAGCGCGTCGTCCACCACGACGAAATGGCGCTCGCGCGGCACTGTGAGGCGGAGCCGCACGCGTACCAGGTCGCCCTCCGCCACGGTCGTCACCGGCTGACCCGTCTCGTAGTCCTCGTACCACCGCTCCAGGCCGATCCCCTCATCGTCCGGGCGCACGGGCTTGGTGGACGGCACCTCGTGCACCGTGGCCACGAAGAACACCGGCGAGCCGGCGCCCTGCGGCTCGACGGTGAGCCGGAGGATCTGGCGGCCGTCGGGCGCGGGCCGCACCAAGCCGGCGAGCGTACGGCTGGTGTCGCGCACGCGGGCGCCGCTCGCCGCCTCGAGCAGCGTACGGCCGGCGGCTCGCACACGCACGGCCGCGGGAGGCGCCTCGCGCATCCGCTCCTCAAACGCCACCAGCGCCAGCACGGCGGCCCCGTAGTCCTGTGTGTTCCACGGCGAGTACGCGCCGGTGCGCTCCTGGGCGACGAGCGTTTCGACCAGCGGCACCAGCAGCCGGTGCGCGGGATCGACGGCGAGGGTCGCGGTCAGCAGGCGCGCCACCGGCCGGACGCGGGAATAGAAGTAGAAGGGATGCCAGGCCTCGTCCGGAAGCAGCGCCTTCCGCCCGTCGACCACCACTGAGTCCCAGATCGGTTGGAGGAGACCGAGGGCGGCGGCGTCGCCGCCGCCGCGCGCCAGCACCTCGGCGAGGCGCACGCGGTCCTCCCAAGCCAGCCCCGCTGCGTTCCGCAACAGCGAGTTTTCGGCGGCGCGGTCGCGGCGACCGAGGCGGCTGAGATAGTCGGCGGCGGCCACCCGGTCACCGAGGGGAATCCGGCCGTCGTCATACCACGCCGCGACCGGCACGAGCGCCGCCGACTGCTCGTGGAGCGAGCGAGACAGGTAGTTGGCCAGGCGCTCGAGCACCGAATCGCTCACCGTGGCGCCGGCGTCTCGCGCTTCGAGCAGCACGGTCCCGGCATAGGCGCTCAACCAGGGCGTCGTCCAATCGCCCGGCGCCCAGAGGCCGATGCCCCCGTCGGGGTTTTGCCGACGGCTCAACGTGTTGACCACGTTCTGGATGCGAGCCGCCGCGTCGACGGGGGCAAGATCGACCTCGGGCATCGTCTGCTCGGCGCGATGCAATGCGATGAGCGGGAGCGCCCCGCTGGCCAGCTGCTCCGAACAGTAGTACGGGTACAGGCTCACGGTGCGGTAGGCTCCGCGGATCGCCGCGAGCGGGGACGTGCCGACGGACAGCACGAGGCGCGAGCGCTCGGGATCGAGGATCTCCGGCAGGACCAGCTCGACCGTATCGCTGCCAGTCGCCGCGCCCGCTGCCGTGAACGCGCGGGGATGATAGGCGGGCCGGATGGGGAGCCGCGTCTCGACCGCGTCCGCCTCGCCGCCGCTTTCAGCGTGGAACCGGAACGTCGCGGTATCGCCAGCGAGCGCCCGGAAGCGGAACCGCACCTCGCGCCCGCGGCCCGGTTCGAGCGTCGCCGTCCGGCGCGCGTCGCCCTGGAGCGACGCGCCCTCGGCCTCCGCGCGTACCTGCACGGTGGGCGTGCCGCCGAGGCGGTGGTTCACCACCACGCCGGCGCGGACGTCGTCGTCCGCTCTGAGGAAGCGGGGCAGGGCGGGACGCGCCACCAGCGGGCGGGTGACCAGCAGCGACGATTCCCCGCGGCCGTAGCGGTCCCCCGCGGTCACCGCCACGGCCATCACACGGAACGTGGTGAGGTTGTCCGGCAGCGGCGCGCTCGCCTCCGCGCGGCCCGCCTCGTCGGTGATCACCGACCCGAGGAAGAATGCGGTGGTCGTGAAGCGGGAGCGCAGAATGTCCGCGAGGCCATCCCCGCCGCCGCCGCCCGTGGAGCCCTTGATCGTCATGCGTTGGAGCGATTGTGCCTCCTCCACGACTTGCTCCGCCACGGCCACGAGGTTGCTGGTGAGCCGCAGTCCGAGCCCGCGCGGCCGGTACACGAGGTCGATCGGGTCCGGCGTGCGAAAGCCGGTGAGTGAGAGCACGCCTTCGTCCACGGCCCACAGTGTCACCTCGCTGCGCCGGCCGGTCCCTTCGTGGTCCCGCACCGCGACGCGCACGCGCGCCGTGTCGCCGGGGCGGTACTCCGTCCGGAACGGCTCGACGTCGACCGCCAACCGCTTCCGCTCGGGGCTCACCCGCAGCTCGGCGTAGCCCACGCGCATGGTGGGGCGGCCAGGATCGTCGTTCGCGCCGGGCGGCGCGCTCCGACCTCGCGTGAGCAGCGCCGACACGAAGACGTTGGGTGCGTATGCTTCGGTCACCGGGAACGTCAGGGTGAACGAGCCCTCGGTGACCGTGATCCGGCGTTGCTCGATCACCGTCTCGCGCTCGACCGTGATCCACGCCTCGGCGTCGGTGAACGGTGCGGCGAAGAGCACGGTGGCCGTGTCCCCGACCGTATACCGCTCGCGGTCGGGAATGACGTCCATCTTGAACTCGGTCTCGTCGTACCACGGGACCCAGTCGGGGCCGGTCACCCAGCGGTAGAACGACGTCGCCGTTTCGCGTCCTGCGGCGTCGGTCGCGGTGAACCGGATGGTGTACGAGCCCGCCCGCTCCGGCGAGAGCTCGCACGCGACGGGATCGACGGCGGTCTGCACGCGGCAGGTCGCGGTCGTGTCCGCCACCCATTCGCCCACTGTCTCGGTGGCGCCGCCGCGCGTGCGGCGGACCCGGTGCCATTCGCGCCGTATCAGCACGCCGGCCACCGCGACGCCCGCCACGCGGCGGCCGTCCGGCTCCACGGCGATCACACTCATCCGCTGCGCCTCGCCCGCCTTCCAGAAGTAGCTCGTTCCCTCGACGCGTGCGCCGATGTAGAACGCCGCGGGATGGACCAGCGCCGAGGCCGACGCCGACACCGTTTGGCGGTTCACATCGGTCACTGTCGCTTGGACGGTCGTGCGCGCCGGCTGCCCGCTGGGAGGTGCGGCGAGGGTCAGCGACAGCGTCAGCCGGCCTGCCGCGCCGAGCGTATCGGTCCCGGTGGCCAGGACATTGGTGGAGCGTCCGGGCGCGCCCACCTCCCACCAGCGGTACGACTCGCCCAGGTGGAATCCGCCGGTGTTGGGAACGTTCAACTCCCACGCCCAGACGTCGGTCTGGCGGGCCACCCAGCTCACCGCTGCGTGGCCCATGGGCGCCCCGAACAGGTAGCGGGCCTCGACCGCCGTGGCGAGCGCGTCGCCCGCGAGCTTGGGCGTCGTATCGGCATGCACGGCGACGAGGAATTCGGGCGGGCGGTACTCCGCCACGCGGTAGGTGGTGCTGGCGACCGGGAGCCACGCGCCGTCCCGGCGCGTGTCGAGGGTGACGCGATACCAACCGAGGTCGGCGTCCGCCGGAAGCGCCAGCTGCCGATCCGAAGTGCCGAACGCCGAGAGCGTGAGTACGGTGTCGAGCAGGGTGCCGTTCTCGCGGTCGGCAAACCGCCACCGCACCGAGTCACCCGCGGGCACGCGGAGGCTGCCCAGCGGGCCGTGGCGCACGATGGCCTTGGCGTAGACCGGCTCGCCCGGCCGGTAGATGTCGCGCTCGGTGAACAGCGCGGCCGCAACGGGCAGGCGATCGTCGCCGTACGCGGCGTACGCGTTCAGGCGCCACGGGCTCAAGTCGTAGTCATACTCGCTCAGCCCTGCGATGGCGCGGTCCGAGCCAAGCACCGCCCCGATGTAGCCTTCGAACCCGCGGAATTCCTCGCTCGTGTCGGGCGCGAAGCCCGCGAGGCGGGCGATGCCCAGGGCGTCGGTGCGCCCGGTCGCCTTGGGCGACCCCGTCGGGTCGTACAGCGTGACGGCGGCGCCCTCGCGGGGCTGGCCGTCGTCCGCACCGGTCACCCACACGGCGCCCTCGGTGGGGCCCACCTTGCCGTGCAGCGCGAGCCCGGTGACCTGGATCAACGCGATGGGCCGGCGGATCCGGTCACGCGGGTTCTCCGCCAGGACGCGCGGGCTCGTGATCTGGACGGCGAGGAGCGTGGGGGCGTTCGGCCGCTGCGCGTTGAACGTGGGCATGCGCACGCCGGTCATGACCGGCTCGTCCTGCGGGTTCGGCACGGCGATGCGGCGTTCCTCGGGGGCGCCGAGCTGCGCTAGGTAATCGCCCCACCCCCAAGGGCGCGCGAGAAACAACGGCTCGAGCGAGTCGGGGACGGCCGCGATCGAGACCACGAGCGTGTCCACGTTCACGTGGCGCACCGCGATCGTGCGGTACGCGCCGCGCTCCACGGTGAGCCGCCCGGCGGGCTGGCTCACCGACGGCTGGTAGCCCGTGGTCGCAAACGCGGCCGCGGGGTTTCCCTGGAGCGTTTGACCGAAGACGTCGGCGAGCGACGGGTGCACCAGGACCGCGTAGGTGGTGCGGGGCTGGAGCCGCGTGTCGAGGACCCAGCGCGCCTGCTCCGTCAGCGTGTCGGGGACCGGGACCTCCACCTCCGGGACCACCCGCACGTGCCGTGCGATCTCGGACCCGCGCACCGGGGTGGTGAACTCGAGCGCGAGTCCGCCCGTGGGGCAGTATTTCTGCCGGAAGTACAGGCCCTGGCACTGGGCCGTCGCGATGCGGAGCGGGCCGTACGTCCTGAACGGCCACCGCTCCGTCCGGCGGCGGCCTTCCTCGTCGAACCGCGCGGGCATCGCGAGCGCGGCCGCGCAGTCGTACGGCAAGGGCCGCTCCGGCGTCAGGACCACGACACGGCGCAGGGCCTGCGCCCGTCCCCGCTGCCATCCTCCCGCGGAGCGGATCTGCCACGGATCGTCGTCCCGGATCTCGCGCAGCGGACCCGGCTCGACGCGGATGAGCCGTTGCCCGCCCTCGCAGCGCCGGTCGATCTCGACGTAGAGGCGGCGGCGCAGCTCGTCGGCATCCACGGGCGCGCTCAGGACGAGGGTGAACGTCTGCTCGAGCGCCACGTGCTGGAGCGGGTGATCCCGATGCCCCTGGCGCAGCGGCACTCCGTCCAGCACGCTGGGGCCGGGGACCGTAATCGTGAACCGGTACGGGGCCTCCAGGCGGCTCCCGTCCAGGGCCTCGAACGTGTTCGCGATGGTGACGGTGTAGTGCGTCGCCGGCGTCAGGTACGGCTCCGGCGTGAAGCGGAGCGTCACCGGATCGCGCCACTCAAGCCGGCCGTCCACCGCGGGGTTGATCGAGAAAATGGCCTCCGGATCGACGCTCCCGTCGAGGCCTGCGGCGACCGGCCGGTCGAACGTGACCGTGACGACGCTGGCCGCATCGGCGTCGTCGGTGGGGGACACGCGCAGCACGTGGAGCTGCGCCGCGGGGAAGGAGCCGGCGGCGGCGGCGGTGGCGGCCACGGCCATGAAGCGGATAGAGAGCAAGCGGGCCTCGGAAACTGAGTGATTCACGATTGCAGATTGGCGATGTGCGATTGGGGAGTGGCAGCCCACGCCCCAAACTGCCATCGCCGATCTCCAATCTCAAATCTGCAATCGCTGTTCGTTCAGACTCGAATCGGCAGACTCCGCACCGGCCTCCGGGTCAGCGCCGCGACGGCATTGGCCACGGCGGGCGCGATGGGCGGCGTGCCGATCTCTCCGGCGCCGCCCGGGTTGTCGTGCCCCGAGACGACGTGCACCTCCACCGTGGGCATCTCGTTCATGCGCAGCATCTCGTAATCGTGGAAGTTGCTCTGCTGGACGCGCCCGGCGTCGATCGTGATGGCGCCGTACAGCGCCGCGGTGAGGCCGTAGACCATGGCGCTTTCGACCTGCGCCTCGAGCGTGTCGGGGTTGACCACTGGGCCGCAGTCGACCGCGCACACGACGCGATGGACGCGGACCCGGCCGCTCTCCAGCGACACCTCGGCCACCTGGGCCACGATGCTGGCGAACGACTCGTGCACCGCGATGCCGCGCGCACGGCCCGCCGGGAGCGGCGTCCCCCACCCCGCGCGCTCCGCCGCCGTCTGGAGCACCTGCCCATGGCGCGGGGCGTCGGCCAGGAGGCGGCGCCGGTATTCGTACGGGTCCGTCCGGGCGGCACGGGCGAGCTCGTCGATGAAGCACTCGGTCACGAACCCATTGTGGGTGTGGTTCACGGAGCGCCAGAAGCCGACCGGGATACCCGTCTCCGCCATACGGTACTCCACCCGCACGTTGGGGATGGCGTACGGCAGCCCCACGGCACCCTCGACGGCTTCCCCGTCCAGGCCATTCTGGATCGAGTCCGGGAACCAGCGCGCCATGATCGACGGCGCCACCACGCGGTGCGACCAGGCAACCGGATTGCCCGAGCCGTCGAGCGCCGCGCGCAGCACGTGATAGGACGCGGGCCGGTAGAAGTCGTGCTGGATGTCGTCCTCGCGAGAATACACGACCTTGACGGGCGCTCCCACCGCCTTGGACGTCTCGAGCGCGTCCTGCACGAAGTCCAGCTCGAACCGGCGGCCAAAGCCGCCGCCGAGGTACGTGGTGTGCACGGCCGCCTGCTCGAGCGGCACGCCGGCGATGCGCGCCGCCAGATCGCGACTCCCGGTTTGGTTCTGGGTGGGCGCCCACACGTCCACGCGGTCCGCCTGAACGTGCGCGGTGGCCGTCATGGGCTCCATCGTGGCGTGCGCCAGGAACGGCAACGCGTACGTGGCCTCGATGGTGCGGGACGCCGCCGTCAATGCGTGGGCGGCATCGCCGTCATCCCGCGCCACCGCGCCGGGCTCGGCGGCGAGCGTACGGAACTGCTGCGCGATCTTCTCGCTCGTCTGCGCGGCCGTCTCGCCCTCGTTCCAGGTGACGGCGAGCGCCCGCTTGCCCTCGAGCGCTCCCCAGTAGTGATCGGCCACTACGGCAATCCCGCTCCCGATCTGCACGACGTGGCGCACGCCGGGAATCGCACGCGCCGCGGCGTCGTCGTACTGCGCCACGGCGCCGCCGAACACCGGGCACCGTGCCACGCAGGCGATCAGCAGGCCGGGGACCTGCACGTCGATCCCGAACCCGGCCGTCCCGCGTGACTTGTCTGCGGTGTCGAGCCGGCGGCGCGCCGTGCCGATCAGGCGGAACGCCGACGGGTCTTTGAGCGTCACCTCGGCGGGAACCGAGAGGCGCGCGGCATCCTCGACCAGCTCGCCATAGTCCAGTCGGCGGTCGGTCGCGTCGTGGATCACGTGGCTGGCCTCCGTGCGGCACTCGGCCTCGGGCACGCCCCACCGGGTGGCGGCGGCGGTCACGAGCATGAGCCGCGCGGCGCCGCCGGCCTTGCGGAGGGGTTCCCATCCCGCACGCACGCTCGTGCTGCCGCCCGTTCCCTGCAAGCCGAACATCGGGTTGGCGTACACCGGATCGGCGGGGGCGAACGCGAACCGGACGCGCTCCCAGTCGGCATCGAGCTCCTCGGCCACCAGCATCGGGAGCGAGGTCGCGACGCCCTGACCCATCTCGGAGCGGTCGACCATGACAGTGAGCACGCCTTCCGCGTCGAGCCGCACCCAGGCATTGGGCGCAAAAGGGTCACCCGCGGCGTCGGGGGGCCGGCACGCCGGGAGATGGACGCCGAGCACCAGGCCGGCGCCGGCGGCGCCGGTCAGTTTCACGAACTCGCGGCGGGAGAGCTTCATCGTGGCGCCCATGTCACGCCTCCCGTCCCGCGCCCGCGGCGCGATGGATTGCGCGGCGGATGCGATTGTAGGTGCCGCAGCGGCACACGTTGCCCGTCATGGCGTTGTCGATGTCTTCGTCGGTGGGGTTGGGCGTCTGGGCCAGGAGCGCCGCGGCGCTCATGATCTGGCCCGACTGGCAATAGCCGCATTGCGGGACGTCTTCCTCGATCCAGGCCTGTTGCAGCGGGTGGTCGCCGTTCGGTGCCAGGCCTTCGATCGTCGTGATCGCCTTGCCCTCCGCAGCCGAGACGGGGGTCGAGCACGAGCGAATGGGTTGCCCGTCGAGATGCACCGTGCAGGCGCCGCACAGTGCCACGCCGCAGCCGAACTTGGTGCCGGTGAGCCCGATCACGTCGCGCACGACCCACAGGATCGGCATCTCGGCCGGTACGTCGACGCGGTGCGTCTCGCCGTTCACGGTGAGGGAGATCGGAGGCATGTGGAGCTCCGGTGGTTGATAAGGGAGAGTCGTAAGATAATGCCGAGGGCGGGAAGCTTCAGGTCGTAGGTCGTAGGTCTTAGGTCAAGGAGCCGGGAGATGCGCGGGGTTGACGGGCAGCGGCCAAAGGGGGATTCTCGCTGGTCGCGCAATGTCAA
>Ga0256864_1000014_pt1 | contig 104648 bp, 105 predicted proteins | sample RVTome_11_FD_187336 | JGI IMG/M metagenome (GOLD analysis project Ga0256864, IMG submission 187336) | Soil microbial communities from uranium-contaminated site in the Upper Colorado River Basin, Wyoming, United States - RVT147D111 HiSeq ... | reverse complement strand
ATAGCGCAGCCGCGGCGGCGCCTCAAAGTCCGGCAGGTCCGACACGTAGTTCGCGAGCAACCACTGGGAGAGCAGCCGCTCCAGCGGCTCTCCCGTCGCCGCCTCCACGTTCTCGGCACCCGTGAAACCCGTCTCCGACAGACGCCGGATCACGCCGTCGCCGAACTGATCCGCCAACCACCGCACGAACAACCACCCGGACCCGCGCTCCTCCAGCGTGCCCGTTCCCTGGGTGTACAGCAGGAAATACGCGCCCGGATCCTTCAGGTACTGGTACGCGTTGAACACGTCGCCGATGGCGAAGCGGTTGAACAGGTCGTCGTTGCCCACGTCCTCGAAGTGCAGAGCGCCGAGCTCCTCGGCCAGGTGCGACATGGCCTCGTTGAGCCAGACCATCTCGCCGCTGCCGTTCCGCAGCAACACGTGTTGGTTGTAGTTGATCATGTGCTGGAACTCGTGAATGAACGTCACGGGTACCAGCCGTCGGATGCGGTCTTCGCTGTGGTCGCAGCTCACGTCGCCGTCGGGATCGGGCGTGATCGAGTAGAACACCTCGGCTTTGTTCGACCGCTCGTCGTTCTGAAAGGCCGGGTCGATGTCGATTGCGAAGAAAAAGCCCGTGATGAACGCCACCTCGCACTGCGCCTGCTCCGTGAGCGCGTTCACCACCGGCGACATCAAGATGTAGATCAGGCCGTTCTGGTCGACGTCGGACTCCGCGCCGAACGCCTGGGTGTCGACGCCGTAGAGGTCGGAGTCGAACAGCGAGCCGATCTCCTGGAAGTCTTGCGCGGTGAGCACGTTGGACGGAGCGTCCACGTCCTGATAGATGACCGCGCGTTCCCCCACGTACCGCACCTCCGCGGTGACCTGGGCGAAATCGTCGGCGGCACTGCACGTGACGGAGCTGCAGACCCGGAAGTTGCGCCGGTCGCCGACGTCCGGCGGCGCGGCGAGGGCGAGCGAGGCCGCCTCCGGCTCGCGCCGCGGCTTGGGAACCCTGGCCATCTCGAGTTCCTGGGCGCGGAGAAAATCGTGGAACCGCGAGGCAACGGTGGGCTCCCGGCCGTCCGGGCGTCGCTGCGCCACCACGATGCTCACGGCGTCCCCGCTCACGCGGTAGCCGGCCATCCGGCTCGGCGTCCCCGTCACGCTCTGCGGCGCGAGGAGATATTCCGCGCCGCCCGGACCGGCGTCGGGAAAGAGCGCGCAGGACCCCAGCTGTTCCGGGTCGATCGAGGCATAGTCCCCGACGGCGAGTTGCAGTGGGTCGGTCGACGCCTCGTACGTCGCGTCGAAGCCGTTGGACACCGCGAGCCCCAGGCGCACCTGGATCGTCACGATTCCCGGCGTGAGGCAGATCGGGGCGGTCGCCATGAGACTGGTCCCGTCCCCGGCCACGCTCAGCACCCGCGCCGGCCGGCCACCGACGTCGACTTCGACGCCCGCCACGAACCCCGTACCCTCGATGGTGATCGTGTCCCCGCCCGTGAAGTTCGCCGGCACCGTCACGGCCGTGATGGCCGGCGGGTCCGTGGCCGTCGCCGTGAACGTCACCGATACGCCGGCGTTCGTCGCGAGGGACGCCTGCGCCTCGTACGCGCCGACGGCGGGACCCAACGTGAGGAACGCCTGCGCGCGCCCGTTCCCGTCCGACGCGCTCAGCTCCGCCGAGAGCGACGCTCCCGTCCCGCCGGTGACCTGCCACTGGATCTGGGCGCGCGGCACGGGCGTCCCGTCCGCCGCCAGGACGGTGACCGCCAACGGCTCGGGAAGCCGGCCTCCGGCGGGGCCCGTTTGGGCATCGGTCGCCGCCACCGGCCGCAGCTCCGCCGGCACCGGAAGGTCCACTCCGTCGTCACCGCCGCAGGCCGCCGCCCCCGCTACCAGGCCGGCCACGAGCGCCAATCCTCGTGCGCGCATCCTCGAACTCGCCTCCACTTCGTGGGCGTAGCGTCCCATGATCGGGAGCGTCGCCGGGTTGAAAGAGCGCTCGAAACCGGGTGCCGGAACCGCGGATTCCCGTACCCGGGAAATGGACATAACTCAATGAAGCAAAAGGAGATAAATCATTTTGACAAGGGCGCCCGGGGGCGGTAGCTTACGTCCGGTCCCTTCGACCTCTTACCCCTTCGCCCCAGGTCATGGCCTTCGTCCATCTGCATACCCACTCCGAGTATTCCCTGCTCGACGGCGCGAGTCGGATTCCCGACCTCGTCACGCGGGTGGCGGAGCTCGGGATGGACAGTCTCGCCGTGACCGACCACGGCAATCTCCACGCCGCGTACGCGTTCTACGAGCAGGCGCGGGCGGCGGCGATCCGGCCCATCCTGGGCTTCGAGGCGTACCTCGCGTTCGGCTCACGACACGCGCGCGAGCGGCCGGCGGGTGCTCCCGGACAGTATTCCCACCTCGTGCTCCTGGCACGGGACCGCGCCGGATACCGCAATCTCGTCAAGCTCTCGTCGATCGGGTACTTGGAGGGATACTACCGACGGCCCAGGATCGACAAGGAGGTTCTGGCCGAGCACGCGGAGGGCCTGGTCTGTCTGGCGGCATGCCTGTCGGGCGAAGTGTCGTTGTGGCTCCGGCAGCAGAACTACGAGGCCGCCAAACAGTCGGCGGAGTGGTTCGCGCGCACGTTCGGGCCGGAAGGGTTCTATCTCGAAGTGCAGGACCACGGCATCGCCGACGAGCGCATCGTGCGCGACGGCATGTTCCGCCTCGCCGACGACCTGGGGCTGCCGGTGGTCGCCACCAACGACGCCCACTATCTCGAACGGGCGGACCATGAGGCGCACGACTGCCTCCTCGCCATCGGAACGGGAAAGGATCTGGACGATCCCAACCGGTTCCGGTTCTACGGCCAGGAAAGCTACGTCAAGTCGGAAGCCGAGATGGCCGAGTTGTTCCCGGACCGGCCGGACGTGCTCGAGAACACCCAACGGATCGCCGACCGCTGCGAGTTCGACTTCGAGAAGCGCTATTACCTCCCCGAGTTCCCCCGTCCCGCCGGATACGCCACCGACAACGATCTGCTGGTCGAGCTGGCCACCGCGGGCGCGGAGGCGCGGTACGGCGCGCCGCTGCCGGACGCGGCCCGCACGCGGCTCGATTACGAGTTGGGGGTGATCACCAAGACCGGCTACGCCGGCTACTTCCTGATCGTGCAGGACTTCATCGCGGCGGCGCGCGAGCGGGGCATTCCCGTGGGGCCGGGCCGAGGCTCCGCGGCCGGCTCCCTGGTGGCGTACGCCCTCGGCATCACGGGGGTCGACCCGCTGCGCTTCGGGCTCTTGTTCGAGCGGTTCCTGAACCCCGAGCGGATCTCGATGCCCGACATCGACGTCGACTTCTGCTTCGAGCGGCGCGGCGAGATCATCGAGTACGTGCGTGAGCGGTACGGCCGGGACAGCGTGGGCCAGATCATCACGTTCGGCACGATGAAGGCCCGCGCTGCCGTGCGCGACATCGCCCGCGTGCTGCGGGTGAGTCCGGCCGAGGTGGACCGCATCGCCAAGCTGATTCCGTCCGGGCCGGGCTTCCAGCTGTCGGTGTCGCAGGCCGTGAAGCGGGTGCCGGAGTTGGCCCAGCTCACGCGCGACAACGAGACCGTCGCCCGCTTGGTGGACCTCGCCCAGCGGATCGAGGGGCTGGCGCGCCACGCATCCGTTCATGCGGCCGGCATCGTGATCGCCCCGGGCCCGCTCACCGACTACGTGCCGGTGTGCACGCCGCCGCAGCGCAACGGCGCGGCCGGGGAGCTCGAGACGGACCTCATCACGCAGTTCGACATGGTCGGCCTCGAGAAGGTCGGCATGTTGAAGATGGACTTCCTTGGCCTCAAAACGCTGACCGTCATCCACGACGCGGTGGCCATGGTCAGGGAGCGGCACGGCGTGACGGTCGACGTCGACGGATTGGACCTGGAGGACCCGCCGGTCTACGAGCTGCTGCGCTCCGGACGCACCGCCGGCGTGTTCCAGTTCGAGTCGCCGCTGGGGACGGACATGCTGCGGCAGCTCCGGGCCGACCGCTTCGACGATCTGGTGGCCACCAACGCGCTGGTGCGGCCGGGTCCGCTCGACTCCGGCATGCACCAGGTCTACATCCGCCGGAAGCGGGGCGAGGAGCGCGTCCGGTACCCGCACGACGCCCTGCGCGAGGTGCTGGAGCCGACCTACGGCGTGATCCTGTATCAGGAACAGGTGATGAAGATCGCGCAGGTACTCGCCGGCTTCACGCTGGCCGAGGCCGACGTGCTCCGCAAGGCGGTCGGGAAGAAGGACCAGGAGCTCGTCAACCAGGAGCTCGGCCGCCTCGTCGAGCGCGGTCTGCAGCGGGGGCATGACCGCCGCACCATCGAGGACATCGCCGCCCAGATCCAGACCTTCGGCCGGTACGGATTCCCGAAGGCGCATTCGGTGGCCTACAGCATCCTCTCGTTCCAGACGGCGTGGCTGAAGGCGCATTACCCCGCCGAGTTCATGGCGGCGCTCCTGTCCTCCGAGATCGGCGACACCGATAAGGTGGTAGCCTACATCAACGAGGCCCGCGAGATGGGGATCGAGGTCTTGCCGCCGTCGGTCATCGAGTCGGGCTGGAAGTTCACCGTGACCGGCGACCACCAGATCCGCTTCGGGCTCGGCGCGGTGCGGAACGTCGGTCGGGGCGCGATCGAATCGATCATCCGCAGCCGGGAGGCCGGCGGCCCGTATGCCACGCTAGACGAGTTCTGCGAGCGCGTGGACCTCCGGGCCTGCAACAAACGGGTCATCGAATCCCTCGTCGCGGCGGGCGCGCTCGACCAGCTGGGCGGGCACCGCGCGCAGCTCATGGAGGCGCTCGACGTCGCGCTCGGCGAGGCACAGCTCAAGCAGCAGGAACGCGATGCGGGACAGGAGTCGTTGTTCGGCGAGCTGCCCGTGCCCCGCACCGCCGTCACGGGCCTGCCGGACGCCGCCCCGTGGTCCGAAGCCGATCGTCTGGCCAGGGAGAAGGCCGTGGTGGGCTTCTTCATCTCGGGCCACCCGCTGGAGCGCTTCCGCGAGGAGGTCCAGCTGTTCGGCACGCGCACGACCGCGACGCTGGGGACGTGGAGCGAGCATCAGGTGGCCGCGGCGGCGGTGGTCACCGGCATCAAGCGGCGGATCAGTCGCAAGTCCGGCGCCGAGTACGCGCGATTGACGGTGGAGGATTTTCACGGAACGGCTGAGGCGTTGGTGTTCCCGGAGACCTGGAGCAAGCTGTCGCAGCTCATCGTGCCCGACGCGGCCTTGCTGCTCACCGGCGGATACAGCGCTCGGGACCGCGGCGAGGACCGCGCTCCGTTCATCGTCGAGTCGGCGCAAGCGCTGGCCGACCTTCGGGTCACGGGTGCGGTCGGCGTGGCGGTCCGGTGGACCGCCGACGCGGCCCCCGATCCGCACGCCGCCCGCGCGCTCAACGCCCTGTGCGCCGCCCACCCCGGTCCGGCTCCCGTCTTCGTGGAATGGGGCGACGGCAACGGCACGACCGCCCGGATGCGCGCGCGCGGTCGGCGCGTCGAGTTGAACGACGCCTTCCTGGACGCCCTGCGGGAGATCCTGGGCGCCGACCGCGTGCGACTCGTCAAGGCGAAATGAGCGCCCGGTGACGTCCGCGTTCAATCTGGACTTCGAGAAGCCGATCGTCGAGCTGGAGCGGCAGATCGCGCACCTCAAGCAGCTCGCCGCCGAGCGGCGGCTCGAAGTGCACGGGGAGATCGTGCCGCTCGAGGCCAAGCTGGCCGAACTGCGGCGGGAGATCTACGAGTCGCTCACCCCGCTGCAACGCGTGCAGGTGGCGCGCCACCCGCGCCGGCCGTACACGCTCGACTACCTGAGCACCGTGTTCACCGATTTCGTCGAGCTGCGCGGGGACCGGCTGTTCCGCGACGATCCCGCGATCGTGACGGGCTGGGCGCGGATCGACGGCCGCCCGGTCGTCGTGATCGGTCACCAGAAGGGGCGCGACACCAAGGAGAACCTGCAACGGAACTTCGGCATGCCCCACCCGGAGGGCTATCGCAAGGCGCTCCGCATGATGCATTTGGCCGAGAGATTCCGCGCGCCCGTCGTTACATTGATTGATACACCGGGGGCCTATCCGGGTCTGGGGGCCGAGGAGCGGGGACAGGCGGAGGCGATCGCCCGCAATCTCGAAGAGATGGCGGAGCTGCGAACGCCGATGGTGGCGGTGGTGATCGGTGAAGGCGGGTCCGGCGGCGCGCTCGCCCTGGGCATGGGCGATCGCATCCTGATGCTCGAGAACGCCATCTACTCGGTGATCTCGCCCGAAGGGTGCGCGGCCATCCTCTGGAACGACGCCACGCAAAAGGAGCGGGCCGCCGAGGCCCTCCGTCTCACCGCGCAGGATCTCCAGACGCTCGGGGTCGTCGACGAAATCGTGGAGGAGCCTCCGGGCGGCGCGCACGCCGATCCGGGCGCGACCGCGGACGCGCTGCGCGCGTCTCTCGTGCGACACCTCGGGGAACTCCACGCCGTCGCGCCGGACGAGCTGTTACGGCGACGCACGGAGAAGTACCGCAATATCGGACAGTTCGACGAGGGCTGATGCCCGATCTCATAGAAGTGCAGTTCAAGGGCAATCGCAAAGAGTACTTCACGTGGGCGCCGGACGTGCCGCCCACGCTCGGAACGCAGGTCATCGTCGAGGTCGAGCGCGGTCGCGACCTGGGCCGTGTCTCGGCCGTCGGCGAGGTGGCCGAACGGAAGTGCGGCGTGGGCTGCAACGGGTGCGCGCTCGCCGCGCCCAAGGATCCCACGGGGCGGGTGGTCCGCGCCGCCTCCGCCGAAGACGCGCACCTGAGCGACGAGCTTCGCAAGGCCGAGGACGACGTCCGCCGCAAGGTCATCGAGCGGGTCCGCGAACACCGGCTACCGATGAAGGTGTCGGACGCCGAGTGGCAATGGGACCGGAAGAAGCTCACCGTCTACTTCACGGCCGAAAAGCGGGTCGATTTCCGTACCCTGGTCCGGGATCTGGCGGGCCTGTTCCGCACGCGCATCGAGCTGCGGCAGATTGGCGCGCGGGACGAGGCCAAACGGCTCGACGGCGTCGGACGATGCGGACGGCAGTATTGCTGCTCGTCGTGGCTGCCGGAGTTGCGCCCCGTCAGCCTCGCGCTCGCCAAGGACCAGCGCCTCTCGCTGAACCCGTCGCAGATCTCCGGCGGATGCGGCCGCCTGCTCTGCTGCCTGCGCTACGAGCACGAGTTCTACGTGCAGAGCCGCAAGCGCTTCCCCAAGGAAGGGCGTACGCTGAGCACGGAGCGGGGCGCCGAGCGCGTCGACGCGGTGGACATCTTCCGCGAGCGTGTGCTGCTGCGCGCGGAGGACGGATCCACGCGGGCCGTCCCGCTCTCGGAGCTGAAACGGGAGGTGCGGCCCGACGAATCTCCCGGCCCTCGGGAGGACCGTCCCCCGTCGGCGCTCGTCACCTTCGATGAGGGCGGGACCACCGTCACCACCGAGCAGAGCGCCGACGCCGTGACCCCGCGCCGGGGGCGCCGCCGCCGCCGCGGCCGCCGAGGCCCACCGCCGCCCGGCCGCGACGACACGGCACCGGACGCCGACCGCGGCGCATGACGCACACGTTCTACATCACGACCGCCATCGACTACTCGAACGGCGAGCCGCACCTCGGCCACGCGTACGAGAAGCTCGGCGCCGACTGCGTCGCGCGCTACCGGCGTCTGCGCGGTGACCGCGTGCATTTCGTCATGGGGATGGACGAGCACGGCCAAAAGGTCGCCCAAAGCGCCGACGAGGCCGGAGTGGACCGGACGCAGTGGGTGAACCAGATCGCCGCGCAGTTTGCGTCGGCCTGGTCGGCGCTCTCCATCAGCCACGACGATTTCATCCGCACCACCGAGCCCCGGCACCGCCGCGCCGTGGAGGCGCTGCTGCGCCGCATGCAGAAGGCGGGCTACATCTCGCAGGGCACCTACGCGGGATACTATTGCGTGGGCTGCGAGGCGTTCAAGTTGGAGAAGGACCTGGACGGCAACGGACGATGTCCCCTCCACCCCACACGCGAGATCAAATGGGTGGAGGAGGAAAACTACTTCTTCAGGATCGGCGCCTTTCGGCAGCGCCTGCTCGACCACTACGCGGCCCACCCGGATTTCGTCCGTCCTGCCTCGAAGCTCAACGAAGTGCGCAACATCGTGGAGGAGTGGACTGACGATCAGAAATTGTCCGTCACGCGGGCGCGGCTGCCCTGGGGCATCCCGTGGCCCGACGACCCGAACCACACAGTGTACGTGTGGATCGAAGCCCTGATGAACTACCTATCGGCGGCAGGCTTCCCCGACCCGTGTTACGAGGAGCTGTGGCCCGCCGATGTCCACGTCATCGGCCCCGACATCGTCCGGTTCCACGCCGCGTTTTGGCCGGCGATGCTGATGGCCGCGGGACTGGCCCTCCCCCGGCTCGTGTGGTGCCACGGGTGGATCAACCTGGAGGGCGCACGGTTCTCCAAGTCCGCGGGCGTCCGGGTGACGCTGGACGAGATCGTCGCGCGCCACGGCCCCGACGCCCTGCGGTATTTCGTGCTCCGGGAGGTGCCGTGGCATGGGGACGGCTCCTTCACATGGGAGCGTTTCGACGCCCGGTACACCTCGGACCTCGCCGACGGATACGGCAATCTGGTGAGCCGGGTGCTCTCGATGATCCTGCGCTATTTGGACGGCACCGTGCCGCCGGCCGGGAACACGACCCCCCTCGACCGAGCCGGCGATCAGACCGTCGCCCGCTACGGCGAGGCGATGGACGCCCACCTGCTGCACGAGGGAGCGGCCGCCGCCTGGCAGCTCGTTGCGCGCGCCAACGCCTACGTCGAGGAAGCCGCGCCTTGGGCCCTCGCGAAGCAGGGCGACACCACCGGCCTGGGTACGGTGCTCGCCGCATTGTGGCGCGGCGTCACGCGCATTTCGCTCATGGCATCCCCGTTTCTCCCGAACAAAACCCAAATCACGTGGGAGGCACTCGGTCATCCTGGATCGATTACCGACGCGCGTTGGCCCGCGCTGGAGCACCCTCCAGCCCCGGCGAGGACCGTGCAAAAGCCGCCACCCCTCTTCCCCAAGGCCGGATCCGGACGGTGGGAGGTAACGGTGTGACGGATATCACCTTAAGCGGCGGGCAAACTTGGTTGACAGCCCTTGCCCCGCCAGCCTATTTTCACCCCCGCTTTACGGACTCGCACCGGGCTGCGCCCCCCGGACGTGACGTCCATGAGCGAGACCGCAGATGAAATGTGCGACCAGGGGAGCACAGCTACATGGGAAAAAGGCGATGGACACTCGTACTGGTGCCCGACGGCGCTGAGGGCTCCAAGTCTTTCCGAGTTTCGCTTCGTTCGATCAGGCTGCTCGGCGGCATGATCGCGTTCGCAGTCGTCGCGGCGTTGGTGACCGGTTTCTCGGTCGCGTCGAAAGCGCTCGACCTCTCCCGACTCGAACGCTTGGAGCGTAACAACGACGCGCTCGCCGAAGAGATAGCGCGCGCGCAGGAAACTGTAACGGCACTCCAGGACACGGTCACCGCCATCGCGGAGCGGGATCAGAAGATCCGATTGCTGGCCGGTCTCGATCCCATCGATCCCGACGTACAGCGCGCCGGTATCGGAGGCCCGGTCGGCGCGCCAACGGTTCGTGAGCTGGTGCTCGGCGCCACCGCCACCGGACAGCACGCCATGGAGCTCGGCACGAACCTCTCGGAACTGGTGCGCCGCGCGAGTCTCCTGTCGGAATCATACGATCAGGTCGTCGACTCCCTCGAGATCCATAAGAGCCGTCTGGAGCGCACGCCGTCCATCATGCCCACCACGGGCTGGCTGACCTCCCATTTCACGAACCAGCGCTTCCACCCCATCTATCACGAGGCCCGGCCGCACCAGGGCATCGACGTCTCCGCACCGTCGGGAACGCCGATTCTGGCCGCCGCGAACGGCCGCGTGATCGACGTGCGGAGCGGCAACGGATACGGCAACATGGTCAGCGTCGACCACGGCGGCGGCATCGTCACCCGCTACGCCCATTGCTCGCGGATTCTGGTGTCCGTCGGCCAACGCGTATCGCGCGGCGACAAGATCGCGCTGGTGGGACGCACCGGGCTGGCAACCGCGCCGCATCTGCACTACGAAGTGCTCGTGAGCGGCCGACCGCAGGATCCACGCAAATACATTCTACCCGAGAGCATTACCGACTGACGGTCTGCCAAACCACCCCGCCGGCGTTCCCGCCCGGCGGGTGCGGCGCCGCGACGTGACGACACCGACAGGTCACGCGCGGCGCCCTCGTCGTATGCGCCCTTTCGCCATCGCGGCGGCCACGGCCGCGCTCGCGTGCGGCGGGGAGCCTGCGCCCGTGACGGTCGTGCTCGCCGGCGAGGATCGGCCGCGTGACAGCGTCGAGCTCACGTTCCTGCCGTACGACCCGCGCCCCATACTCGATTCCCTGGCGGCGTACGCCCCGCACGCCCGGCCCGAGTTCTCCGCCCTCGAGCGCGAGATCCACGCGTTCGCACCGCCGGACTCGGCCAGGCTTCGGGCGGCCGAAGGATCGTGGCCCGCATTTCGGGACAGCCTCCAGCTGCTGTCCGATTCCCTGGAACGCCTCGGCCCCGGTTCCCCCGAATACGGCCAGCTCTACGCCATGTTCCGGCAACTCTACGCCCGGCAGGCCGACGAGCTAGCCCGCCGCGAACGGGCGGTGGCCGCCGTGTACGGGGACATGCTCGACCTCGCAGCCAGAGCGCAGGCAGCCGCCGACACGTTGCGCGCGTGGGAGGCAGAGACCTTCGCCGACTACGACCGCATCGCGGAAGTGGCCGTGGCCGACGCCGGCCGCGAGCCGGTGACCGCCGCCATCGACAGCACGGGCCGGGCAACCGTGCGGCTCGAGGAAGGACAATGGTGGGCGGTGACGCGACGGCCCCTGCCCGACAACCCCTTCCTCGAGCACGTGTGGCAGGTCCCCTTCACTGCCAGCGGCTGGCTCCCCGTGACCGTCCCCCTCCGGCCGGGTCACGCCGATCGCCGGTGGCGGCACTGAACCACAGGTGAGCCACCGCAGGGGAATCCGTCGGTATATTCAGAGACATCCAGCCGGAGAGCGGACGTGAACGCAAGACTCATAGGCGCGGGCGTCGTCGTTGCCGTAACGGTGATCGCCGGCGTCGCGTGGACCGTGACCACCCGCCAGCCGGACGCCGAGCCGAGCGCGGCACCGGCGCCCGATTCCGCCCGCGAAGCGGACGTCCAGCAAGAGTTGATGCTCGAGGCGCGTACGAAGGGGGAGGAATCGGCGCCGATCACGATATACGAGGTGAGCGACTTCCAGTGCCCGTACTGCCGCCAGTTCTGGGAGCGGACGCTCCCGACGTTGGAGGCTGAGTACATCCAGACCGGGAAAGCCCGGTTCATCTTTCTCAACCTCCCGCTCTCGCAGATCCATCCCAACGCCGCCGCGGCACATGAGTTCGCCATGTGCGCCGCACGGCAGTCACGGTTCTGGCCCGTGCACGACCTGCTGTACCGCCACCAGCGCGCCTGGGCCGGTCTCGACGATCCGGCGCCGTTCTTCCACCAGCTCGCCGACTCGGCCAACCTCGAGCGCGACGAACTGGTGCAATGCTTCGATACGGGACAGGTTCGCGGGCTGATCACGGCGGAGGCACAGATGAATTGGCGGGCCGGCGTGCAGAGCACGCCCTCGTTCATCATCGAGGGAGTGCTCCTCGGCGGCGCCGCCGAGATGGACGTGTGGAAGCCGCTGCTCGACTCGATCTACACGGTGAAGACCGGCGGGGGAGAGTAAGCGCGGAAGGGCGACCGTCTAGCCCGCCCCCACCAATGCCAACCCCACGTCGTACAGCGCGTGTGTCCACGCGGTGATGCCGAGACCGCGGGCCACGTAGAGGCCGCTCAGCAGGAGCCCGGCCACGGCGCGGAACGTGAACGACGGCAGCGTGAGCGTATCCCCCATCGGACCCACGTAGTGAAAGGCGCTGAAGATGAGCGCGCTCATCACCACGCCGACCCCGATCGCGATTGGCTTGCGCCAGCCCAGCGCCAGACCTAACGCCGCAATGCCCGAAACCAACAGCACGCGGAACAGCAGCTCCTCGTAGATACCGGCCCCCAGTGACACCACGAGCTGAGTGCCGAGCGGCAGGGCCTCGACGCCGCCCCGCTGCGCCAGGATCGCGAGGCGGCCCGTGAGGAGCCACGCGGTGAGCTGGGCCACCACGTGGCCCAGGATCGCCGCGTAGATCACGCTCTCCACGAGCATCACCCCAAAGACACCGCCCGCGAGCCGCCCCCCGCGGCGCCGGTGGTCGCGCCACACCACGACGACCGCCGCGCCGAGCAGCAGGACCCCGAACACCGTGAGTCCCGTCCGCCCGCCGAGCGATACGAACATCGTCTTCAGCAGCACGTCCGCTCCGTTGCGGATCCCCGAATAGGCGGATCCGGACAGCGCCGCGGAGAGTCCCTCGTAGAGCAACAGCAGCGGTACCGCAAACAGGATGCTGTACCGTAACTCCCGGCTCACCGCGAAGTATCGGCGTGGCGTCATGAGCGCAAAGCCACCACCTTCGAAGGGAATGCCGACCCTGCCATATCGAACCGCCGTGCGGGTCGCCCAGCGACTGCCCCTGCCCGCCGGCAAACTGGCGGACAGCCTCGCCGGGCGCCGCGCGGCGGCCGCCCGCTGGCGGCGGTGGGCCGGCGAGGCCCGGGGCCCCGGTCCGCTACTGTGGGTGCACGCCGCCTCGGTCGGCGAGGCCTTGACGGCGCTACCCGTCGTCACGCGGCTGCGGGTCGCGAGACCCGACCTCCAGGTGGTGCTCAGCCACTCGTCCCCGTCCGTGGCGCGCTGGCCGGAGCCGCTGGGGGTGGACCATGTCGACTTCGTGCCGGCCGACGAGCCGCACGCCCTCGGAGAGGTCTACGACGCGCTCCGCGCGGCCGCCGTGCTCTTCGCCCGCGGCGACCTGTGGCCGGAGCTGATGACCCAGGCCGCTCACCGGCACGTGCCGGTCGCCGTGTGCGGCGCCGCGGTGCGTCCCCGCAGCGTCCGGCTCCGCTGGCCCGTTCGCGCACTGCTCTCCGCGCCCCTACGAGCCGTTGCGTGGCTCGGTGCCATCTCCGCCGAGGACGCCGACCGCTGGCTCCGACTCGGCGTCACCCCCGAAGCGGTCACGGTGACCGGAGATCCGCGGCACGACGCGGTGATCGAGCGTGTCCCCCGCCTGGCGCCCTTGGGGTCGCTTCACTCCTGGCGTGACGGCGCCGCGGTGATGGTCGCGGCGAGCACGCACCGGTCCGACGAGGCTCCCCTCCTCGATGCCGCGGCCGCCGTGCTACCGGACAGGCCAACCGCGAGGCTCGTCGTGGTGCCCCACGAGCCCCGGGCCGCGACCGTGCGCCGCATCCTCGCGGCCGCCACCGCCAGGGGTCTCGACGCGACGACCTGGCAGGCGGGCGCCCCCACTCCAAAGACATCGATGATCGTCGCGGACCAGGTGGGGATCTTGTTCGATCTCTTCCAGGTGGCGGACATGGCGTACGTCGGGGGAGGGTTCGAGCGCACCGGCCTGCACGCCGTGGTCGAGCCCGCGGCGTTCGCGCTGCCCACGGCCTTGGGCCCGGTGTGGCGCACGTCGCTCGACGCGGCACAGCTCGTTGCCGCCGGAGGGGCGCTTCCGCTGCCCCGCCGCCGCCCGGCGCGCGCGCTGGCCGACACGTGGCGCCGCTGGCTCGACGACCCACCCGCGCGGAAGACGGCCGGCCTCGCCGCCCGCAGAGCGTTGCAGGCGGGAGCCGCAGACACGACCGCCAAGGCCGTATTGCGCCTGCTCGCTACCGGACCGGCACGATGAACGAGCGGCGACACGGCGTGGGAGGCGCTGCTCGCTGCACGGCGCACACTACACGCCGTTCGGTGACTCTGGCCCCTTACCGGACAATCCCCCCCGGCACCAACCCGGGAACGCGGATGCGATAGTGGATACCGGCGCCCACGACGAACGCGTCGAGGTCGAAGCTGGAAATCGACACGTAGTCGACGGCCGCGTGGAACCCGAGTCCGGTCGGCAGCGTGACGTTGAGGCCGGCGGAAACGCCGTAGCCCACCTCGGTGCGGGTATCGGGGGCACCGGGGATCGGCAGGCCGGCGTCGAAGTCCAGACGGGTGATGTGAATCCGCGGTGCCACCCAGGACTCCACGTCCAGGAGCGGCGACGGGACCTTGATCGCCAGACCGGCGCCGATCGGGATGTCGAGCTCGGTAATCCCGCCCAGATCGATCACGCCGATGCCCGCCTGGGCGTTGATGGCCACGGGCACGAGTGGAAGATCGAGGATGTTGAGCGAGATGGCACTGCCGAACGTAAACTCGGAGCCGCCGTCGAACGCGACCCCGCCGCCTCCCATGATGGTCACCGGTCCCAGGCCCAGCACGCCGCGGCCGCCCGCGAAGTTGAGGCTCTCGTTGTCGCCGAAGCCTCTGGCGTAGTCTCCGTTCAGCGAGAATCCCGTCCCGCCGCTGGGTGAGAAGTACACGGGGTTGTTGAACAGCTGCGCCGACGCGGGCGCGGCGATCAACCCGAGCGCGAGCGCAACGGCGCCTGCACGCGTGAAGGACCTCATACGCGACTCCTGGCGTTGGGGAAGCTTGCTCCGGCTCGAGGCGCGGGCGTTGCGGGGCAGGGAGCTACCGGACCCAGACCGCGCTGATGGCGACGCCCTCGATATCCCCCAGCCCGAAGCTGAGACGGGCGTCGAACGCGCGGCTGAGGCGGAAGTCCGCGCCGAAGCCCAGCGCGAAGTTCAACTCGGTGTCCTGGTTGTTGCCCGCCGTGAGAAACAGCGTGGGCTGCGCATAGGGTACGATGCTCACCTGCGAATCCTCCACGTCGAGGCGCCGCCCGAGCGACAGCCCGCCCGGAACGATCACCCTGGAGAAATCCTCGACGAGCTGCGCGCCGACGCCGAGCACCACGGCCCCGTCCAGCGGGAAGTCCTGGCTGTGGGTGATGACGCGGTTGCGGAACTCGGCGCCCAGCAGGATGCGCGTGTCGCCCGGGCCGTCGGGATCGAGGAACCCGCCCCGGAACCCGATGTCCCACGTCCGCGCGCCGAACCGGTACTGGCCCTCGATGGCGATGCCGTCGGTCTCCGGGAAGCTCAGCGTGACGCCGAATTCCTGCTCGGCGAACGCCCGGTAGGGGGCGTTGAAGCTGGGCATGCCCGTACTCTGGCCGACGGCCGGGCCGGCGATCCCCATGGCCGCCGCCAGCAGCGCGACACCCGTTCTCCGCACCATCTTCTCTATGCTCCCTCGTCGACCTGCTCGGCGACGATGCGTACGTGATTGTCGATCACTTGGAGGAACCCTCCGCGCACCCGAAAGGCGTGGGTGCGCCCGGCGGCCTGCACCCGCAGGCGTCCCTCTCCCAGCAGCGTCAAGAACGGGGCGTGCCGGGGGAGGATTCCCACCTGGCCGTCGTACGCTGGGGCGACGACGGCGTCGGCGTCGCCCTCATATACGGCGCGGTCGGGGGAGATGACTGTGACGCGCATCACGCCGACTCGAGCTTCTTGGCCTTTTCCACCGCCTCGTCGATCCCCCCCACCATGTAGAAGGCCTGCTCGGGCAGATGGTCGAACTCGCCGGATACCACCCGCTCGAAACTCCCGACCGTGTCGTCCAGTTTCACGTATCGTCCCGGCGTGCCGGTGAACGCCTCGGCCACGTGGAACGGCTGCGATAGAAACCGCTGCACGCGTCGGGCGCGGGCCACGGTCAGCTTGTCCTCCTCGGACAGCTCGTCCATTCCCAGGATGGCGATGATGTCCTGCAGGTCCTTGTAGCGCTGCAGAATCCGCTGCACCTCGACGGCGGCCTTGTAATGCCGGTCACCGAGGTACTGGGCGTCGAGAATCCGGCTGTTCGAGTCCAACGGATCGACCGCGGGGTAGATGCCGATCTCGGTGAGCGCCCTGCTGAGCACCACGGTGGCATCGAGGTGTGCGAACGCGGTCGCGGGCGCCGGGTCGGTCAGGTCGTCGGCGGGGACGTAGATGGCCTGCACCGACGTGATCGACCCCTTCTTGGTGGACGTGATACGCTCCTGGAGGTCGCCCATCTCCGTACCGAGCGTCGGCTGGTAGCCCACGGCGCTCGGCATGCGGCCGAGCAGCGCCGACACTTCGGATCCGGCCTGCGTGAACCGGAAAATGTTGTCGATGAATACCAGCACGTCCTGGCCTTCCCGGTCACGGAAGTACTCCGCGACCGTCAGGCCTGACAGCCCCACCCGCAGGCGCGCCCCCGGCGGCTCGTTCATCTGGCCGTAAATGAGCGCCACCGAGTCGAGCACGCCGCTCTCCTTCATCTCGAGCCAGAGGTCGTTCCCCTCGCGGGTCCGCTCCCCCACACCGCAGAACACGGAGCGGCCGCCGTGCCCTTTCTGCACATTGTTGATCAGCTCCATGATGATCACGGTCTTGCCGACGCCGGCACCGCCGAACAGCCCGATCTTCCCACCCTTCACGAACGGCGCCAGCAAGTCGATCACCTTGATCCCGGTCTCGAAGACCTCGGTCTTGGGCTCGAGGTCCACGAAGTCGGGCGGGTCGCGGTGGATGGGCCACCGCTCCACGTCCGCCGGAATCGCCGGGCCTTCGTCCACCGGCTCACCGAGGACGTTGAGGATGCGGCCGAGCGCCGCCTCCCCAACGGGGACCGTGATCGGGGCGCCGGTGTCCACGACATCCATCCCGCGCACGAGGCCGTCGGTGCCGCTCATCGCCACGGCGCGGACCTGGTTTCGGCCGATGTGCTGTTGGACCTCTACCACGACGCGCACCGGCGGGCGCCCGTTGCCCTCGTCCACGATCTCGAGCGCGTTGTACAGCTCCGGCAGCTTCTCCGGCTCGAACTCGACGTCAAGGACGGGCCCGATGACCTGAACGATCTTTCCGATATTCTTTGCAGCCATGGTATCCTCGTCTAACGACTAACCTTTCAACGCCTCCGCCCCCCCCACGATCTCCGCGATCTCCTGCGTAATCTGCGCCTGCCGCGCCCGGTGATACGTCCGCCGCAACGAGTTGATCATCTCGCCGGCGTTGTCCGTCGCGTTCTTCATGGCGGTCCGGCGCGCGCCGTGCTCGGATGCCGCCGTCTCGACGAGCGCGCGGTACATCTGGTTTCGCACGTAGAGCGGGAGCAACGCCCCCACGATCTCGTCGGCCGATGGGCGAAGGATGTAGTTGGCGGCCGCGCGGTCCGTGCCCCTCCCGCGCCGCTCCTCCGATGGGGGCCGGACGGGAAGGATGGGCAGGATCGTGGGCGGCGTGGAAAGCGGATTCACGAACCGGGCGAACACGACTTCCACACCGTCCAGCTCGCCACGCTCGAACCGATCCATCAGCGGCTGCACCACCTCCGCCGCGTGCTCCGGGGTCGGCCGGTCGCCGACGTCGGCGCGCGCGCTCGCGAGCGCCCGTCCCACGTACTTGAAGTAGCCGATACCCTTCTTGCCGACGCCGTGGAGTTCCACCGTGACGCCCTGCCGTTCGAGCTCGGCGATGCGGTGGCGGGCGTGGCGGATCAGATTGCCGTTGAACGCGCCGCACAGGCCGCGGTTGCTGGTCACCAGCACCAGCGCCACCCGGTCCGGCGTATCCGGGGGTTGCCGCAGGAGCGGAAAGCGCTCCGCCAACACGGGATCGAACAGGCTGCCGATCACGTCGGCGAGCGCGCCGGCGTAGGGCCGCGTCGCCACCACCCGGTCCTGCGCGCGCTTCAGCTTGGACGTGGAGACCATCTCCATCGTCCGCGTGATCTGGCGGGTGTTCTCGACCGACTTGATCCGCCGCCTGAGCTCTTGTGCCTTCGCCATGTCGGGGCCCCTAGGCGAGCGCCTTGAATTCCTCGATGGCCTTCCGCAGCGCGGCGGTCAGCTCGTCGTCCAGCACCTTCTTCGTCCGGATCGCTTTCAGCAGGGCCGCGTGCTTGGCTTCGAGGAACTGGTGCAGGTCGGTCTCCCACTGGCGGACCTTCGCGATGTCCACGTCGTCGAGATACCCGTTGGTGACGGCGTAGATGATCACGACCTGTTGCTCCACCCGCATCGGCGCGTACTGCGGCTGCTTGAGGATCTCCACGATCCGGGCGCCCCGTGCGAGCAGGCGCTGCGTGGCCTGGTCGAGATCGGAGCCGAACTGCGCAAAGGCCTCGAGCTCCCGGTACTGCGCGTACTCGAGCCGCAGCCGCCCGGCAACCTGCTTCATGGCCTTGATCTGGGCGTTTCCGCCCACGCGGGACACCGAGATGCCCGGGTTGATGGCCGGCCGCACGTTCGAGTAGAACAGGTCCGATTCCAGGAAGATCTGGCCGTCGGTGATCGAGATGACGTTGGTGGGGATGTACGCGGACACGTCGCCGGCCTGCGTCTCGATGACCGGCAGCGCCGTGAGCGATCCGCCGCCCTCCGACTCCGACAGCTTCGCGGCCCGCTCGAGCAACCGAGAGTGCAGGTAGAACACGTCCCCCGGGTACGCCTCCCGGCCCGGCGGACGCCGCAGCACGAGCGACAGCTGGCGGTACGCCTGCGCGTGCTTCGACAGATCGTCGTAGACCACCAGCGTGTGGCCGCGCTTCTCGTACATGAAGTACTCCGCGATGGCACAGCCGGCGTACGGGGCGATGTACTGCATCGGCGCGGGCTCCGAGGCGCCGGCGGCCACCACCACCGTGTAGTCCATGGCGCCGCGCTCCTTCAACCGCTCCACCACGGCGGCCACCGTGGAATTCTTCTGGCCCACGGCGACGTAGACGCAGACGACGTCCCCACCCTTCTGGTTGATGATCGCATCGATGGCGATCGCGGTCTTGCCTGTGCTCCGGTCGCCGATGATCAGCTCGCGCTGTCCCCGGCCGATCGGGATCATCGAGTCGACCGCCTTGATGCCTGTCTGGAGCGGTTCCTTCACCGGCTGCCGCTTCACAATGCCCGGCGCCTGCGAGTCGACCTTCCGGTGCCCATCCGCTCTGATGGGCCCGAGTCCGTCGAGCGGCCGACCGAGGGGATCCACTACGCGCCCCACCATCGCCGCGCCCACCGGCACCTCCAGCACCCGGCTGGTCCGCCGCACCTCGTCGCCCTCGCGAAGCTGGAGGTAGTCACCAAGAATCACCGCGCCGAGGCTGTCTTCCTCGAGGTTCAAGGCGAGGCCGGTGACCGAGTCGCCGGTTTCCGACGCTCTGAACTCGAGCATCTCCCCCGCCATCGCCGACATGAGCCCGTAGATGCGCGCCGTGCCGTCCTTCACCTCCAGGATGGTGCCAACCTCCTGGGTATCGAGCGCCTTGAGGTCGGCAGCCGCGATCTCCCTGAGAAGGACGTCTTTCAGCTCGCCGGGACGCAGAATGGATTCAGTAGCCATATTCGGTTGTGATCCGGTGGGTGTTCACTCGATTCCGAGCTTGTGAAAGTTATCACAAGCTCCCGCTCCTGCAAGCGCTGGCTGCCCTACCGCCGCCCACCCCCAACCCCGCCAGGCAGTCGGCCGTCGTCACCGAGAATCCTGGTCCCCAGTGCTAGATTCTGCTCCTCGTCCGTCCTTTGGCAAACCGGAGCAGGACGCCACGGGGTCCGAGGGCGCCCAGCTCGCGCGGTGTGACGCCCGCCACCCGCCGGGCGCTCCCTGCTAGATGGCTCGGCGACGAGTAGCCTAGCAGCCGGGCCACGGCGTTGACCCGGTACCCGGGGTTTGCGAGCAGATCGGACGCCCAGGCCGTACGTGCCAAGTCTATGACGCGTTTTAGGTTAGGTGCCCCACCGGCCGCGAACTCCCGCGACAGATGCTCCCGGGTACGCTTGAGGGCGCGCGCTAGATCGGCCGTGGTGGTGGGCCGGCCCGCCCGGGCGAGGACCTCGTGCCACACCTGGAGCTGGACCGGCTCCGTGAGACGCAGGAGCCGGGGGCCGTCCCGGAGCGCGACCGACCGGTCGCGGCTCGCCCGCCGCGCTGCGATCATCTCGCCCACCGCCGGGTCGTCCACCCCCTCCACCAGCACTGCGCGGAACGCGGCGCGCCGGCAGGCGGCGATCAGCGCGCCATCGTCCGGCCGAAACGACGAGAGCGCGAACATCGGGATGCGCGGAAAGCGCTGCGCAAGCGCGATCGCGCCGTCGGCCACGCCGCCGCGCACGTCCATCACGACGGCGTCGACCAGGTCGCGGTCGAGCACGGCCGCTACCCGCTTGAGGGTCGCACAGACCACCACGCGGTAGCCGCGCCGGGGCAGCGCACGCCGGATCACGTCGCGCACCCCGGCGTTCCGGTGCGCCACCGCAATGATGAGCGGTCTACCGGCGCCCGCCACGCCCGTCGCTCGCGCACAGGCCTGGCGCCCGCGCCACCGCTTCCCGTAGGATCCCACGGGCGTTGTCGTAGGAGATCGTCGTGAGCGCTTCGTCCGCGGCGTACCACCGGCAGGCGGTGATCCCCTCCTCGAGCTGCGGCGTGGCATCGCCGGCCTGGGATTCGAACAGGTAGAAGTGGCAGTACTTGTGGACGAGGCGGCCGCGAAACCGGAAGTACCAGTCGATGGTGCCGAGCGGCCCGTGGAGGTTCACGTCGGCCAACCCCGTCTCTTCGGCGATCTCCCGCTGGGCCGCGGCCGATCCGGACTCGCCCGCCTTCACGTGGCCCTTGGGGAACCCCCAGGCCTTGTACCCGTCGAGGATGAGGAGATATCTCGGCCCGTCGGCCGTGCAGCGGAACACGACGCCGCCCGCGCTCGTCTCGACGCCGGGTTCAGGCCGCGACGACACTAGAATACCGAGAACTTGAAGTACTTCCGGGGGTTTTCCTTGATGTCCGCGATGAGGAGCCGCAGCTCGGTCACCGCCAACGTCGTCTCGAAGTACAACGCCGAGTCGCCCAGCAGGAGCCCCGCGGAGCCGGTACGGTCGAGGAGCCGTGTCATCACCGTGTCGGCGCCCTGCAGTAAGTGCACCAGGGTCGTCTGGTTCTCGCCCACAGCGCCCACGATGTCGTTCAGCCGCCCCGAGGCCTCGCGAATCTGCCCGGACGCAGCGGCGACGTTGTCGAGCAGCTGTTCCAACTCGCCTTCCATCGTGGCCGTGTCGACGCGCGCGAAGGAGCTCTGCATCAACTCCGCGGCCGCGGCGAACTCCTCCGATCCACGCTGCAGGTTGCCGCCCACGTTCTGGATCACGCCGGTCTGGGCCTCGAAGAACACCGAGATCCGACCGGCGATGGTGCCGAACTCCCGGATCGACTGTTGCAGATCGGCAACCGCCGCGGAGTCGAACGCGGATTGGATGCGGGAGGAGACGGTGGCGATGTCGGTCGCGATACGGCCCGCCTGCGCCGTGAGCTGGCCGATGTCGGGCAGGGTGGCGCCGGGCCACCCCTCACCGCCGCTCAACTCGAGCACCACTTCGAGCTCGCGGCGCACATTGGGGTCGGCGGGCGGATTGTCGAGACTGATGATATCGGCCTGCCACTCCCCGAAGAACGATGCCGACGCGGCAATGATGGCCGGGCGCTCGGGCAGCGTCACGCCGGTATAGATCTGTAGGTCGGCCTCCACGAACTGCTCGGACGCGAGCCGGATCTCCTGGACGCGTCCCACGCGGACGCCGCGCAGCACCACGGGGTTGCCGACGCCGAGCCCGCCGAGCGAGCGGAAACGGGCGGTGTGCGAGTCGCTCCGCGCGCCGAAGAGGTCCCGCTGCGACAGGAACAGGGCGCCGCCCACCACCGCGGCCACGGCGATCACGATCGTCGCGCCGACGACGACTTCGTCCCGTCGCTTCACGGTGCCACCGCCGCGGAGGAGCTCGCCGCGGCGCCCTCGGGTCGCCCTTCGATGAATTGCCGCACGATCGGATCGTGGGTCCGTCGGATCTGATCGACGGGACCCACCTGGCGGATGGCTCCCCGGTGCAGCATGGCGATGCGGTCGCCCACCGTGTACGCGCTCTTCATGTCGTGGGTCACCACCATGGCCGTGACGCCGGTCCGTTGCCGGGTACGCACGATCAGATCGTTGATGACGGCGGCGGTTACGGGATCGAGCCCCGTGGTGGGCTCGTCGTAGAGGATATACCGCGGCCGGAGCGCGATGGCGCGCGCGATGCCCACCCGCTTGCGCATGCCCCCGGACAGCTCCGCCGGGTAGCGATCCTCCGTCCCCTCCAGATCCACCAGCGCGAGCGACTCCCGGATCCGCTCCTCGATCTCGCGAGGCGGCAGCCGCTGGCGCTTCAGCCCGAGAGAGATGTTGCCCCGCACGCTCATCGAATCGAACAGCGCCGCGAACTGGAACACGAAGCCGATCCGCTTGCGCAGCTCCATCAACTCATTGAGCGGCAGGCGATGTACTACCTCGCCGTCCACCTCGACCTCCCCGGCGTCGGGTTCGAGCAATCCGACGATATGCTTGAGCACGACGCTCTTGCCGGTGCCGGAGCCGCCGATGAGCACCATCGTCTCCCCGTCCTCCACCTCGAGCGAGAACCCCTCCAGCACCTTCTTGGCGCCGAAGCTCTTGTAGACGTCGCGGAAGGTGATCATGGGACGGGGGCGCGTCCTGCGGCGCCCCGGCCGCTTCTGCCGCCCCTGCCGCCTCTGCCGCAACCGGACACGCCAACGGCCGCAGAGGCGGCAGCAGCGGCAGGAGCGGCAGCACGGCGGTTCTCTCCCCTCACAACAGCACCACCGCCCAAAACGCGTCGAGCACGAGGATCATGCCCGCGCCGATCACGACGGCCTGTGTGGTGTTGCGGCCAACGCCTTCTGCACCGCCACTGGTGGCCAGGCCCTTCATGCAGCCGATGAGGCCGATCGCCAAGCCGAACGAAAGAGACTTCACGAGACCGTACCACACGTCCTTGGGTTGGAAAAAGATGCGCAGCCCCTTCACGTAGTCGTTGGTGGACAGGTCGAGCTGCCAGACGGACGTGACCCAGCCGGCGACGACGCCGGTGCCCATCGCCAGCGCCACGACCACCGGGAACATAAGGGTGGCGGCGAGGATCCGGGGCACCACCAGGTAGCTGTACGGATCGTACGCGAGCGTCTCCAGCGCGTCGACCTGCTCGGTGACGCGCATCGTGCCCAGCTCCGCGGCGATGTTGGCGCCGACGCGGCCGGCGAGGGCGAGGCCCGTGAGGACCGGCGCCAGCTCCATCAGCACCGTCTTCTCGACCAGCGTCCCCACGAAGTAGATGGGCGTGGCACCGGACAGGCTGTAGGACGCCTGGAGCGCCAGGACCACTCCGGTGAACACGGCGATGAGGAGGGCCAACGGCAGCGACTGCACGCCGATGCGGCGCATCTGGAACGCGGCGAGTCCGGCCCACGAGCGGACGTCGCGGCTCCCCCGCGCCGCGTCCGAGACGAAATGGCCGATCCGGCCGACGGCGGCGAGCCATCCGGCGACCCGGACCGTCACGAACTCGTACACGCGGGCGAATGTACGGTGGCGCAACGCAAGAGGCCAGGGCGCAGGGCCCTGGCCTCGAGGTGTTTCGGCTGTGTATGGGAATCAGGCGGCGAAGCTGGCCAGCGCCTTGCCCACGTCCCCTTCACGCAGCCGCTTGAGCGCGCGGTCGCGCAGCTGGCGCACGCGTTCCCGCGTGACGCCGAGCATGCCGCCGATCTCCTCCAGCGTGTGTTCGCGGCCGCCGTCCAGGCCAAAGTAGAGGCGCAGCACCTTTGCGTCGCGGGCCGGGAGCGTCCGCAGGGCCTCCTCGACCTCGTCGCTGAGGAACCGCTCCATCGTCTGCTCTTCGGTGTCCGGCAGATCCTCCGCGATGAACCGCTCGATCAACGCGCGGTCGCCCTCCGGGTCGAGGGGGGCGTCGAGCCGCACCTCGCCGGTGTTGAGGGCCGCCAAGGACTGGACGACCTCGAGGGACAACCCGGTGGCCGTGCCGATCTCCTCGGGCGTGGGCTCCCGCTTGAGCTCCTGCCGCAGCGCCTCGGCGGTCTTCACGATCTTGGACAGGTCGGCCGTTCGATTGAGCGGCACGCGCACCGTCCGTCCCTGCCGCGCGAGGGACGCCAGGATGGCTTGGCGGATCCACCACACCGCGTACGAGATGAACTTGACGCCCTGGTCGGGGTCGAACTTCCGGGCCGCGGTGAGCAACCCGACGTTCCCCTCGCCGATCAGGTCGGTGAGGGGAAGTCCCCGGTTCTGGTACTTCTTCGCCACGGAGATCACGAAGCGGAGGTTCCGCTTGGCGAGCTCCTGCATCGCCTCCTGGTCACCCGCCCGGACCTTACGGGCCAGGGCGATCTCCTCTTTGGGGGTGAGCAAGGGCGTCTTGCTCACCTCGTAGAGATACTGGTCGAGGAGATCCCGATCGTCCTCGTTGACGGCGATCGGGGGGGCCGGGCGGCGGCGGCGCTTCTTGCGCGCGTCGGTTTGCGTCATGCCGTCCCTGTAGTCTGTTGTACGCCGGGGGCCATCGGGGGTCCCGCGACGGTGCGTTCGCGTCGGCATCCTCTTCATCCCTTTCACTACCCCAGGGCGGCGGGCGAGTTTCTGAATCGCCCGGCCCGTCCGGTTGACACTTGAGAAACACGCGGATAGCTTGCCGTGTTCCGGCGGCGCGGCGTCCGCGGCCCGTCTAATATAATGGGGGCGTAGCTCAGTTGGGAGAGCGCGTGAATGGCATTCACGAGGTCAGGGGTTCGATTCCCCTCGCCTCCATTCTCGGGTGGACGGACGGGCGGGGCCAAGATATCCTTCCAGGGCGCACGCGGGAATAGCTCAGCTGGTAGAGCACAACCTTGCCAAGGTTGGGGTCGCGGGTTCGAGTCCCGTTTCCCGCTCTTGGAAGCAGAGCTAAAGCTCTGACTCATTGATAGTTAGGCGGCCAAGGCCGCGTTTGCTTCGGCGCCACCGGCGCGTGACCGCACGCGCCCAAACAGTTGCAGGCGAAGCAGTTGCGTCAATTGGCGGCCCGTGGCCGCCATCGGAAGGTACTCGGCGCGGGGTGGAGCAGTCTGGTAGCTCGCCGGGCTCATAACCCGGAGGTCGTGGGTTCAAATCCCACCCCCGCTACTTCAGGCGGTACGTCGGTAAGGCGGTACGAGGGGTCGCCCCCACGTCTTTGCCGCGTACCGCTTTGCCGCTTTGTATCGGGCGGTTAGCTCAGTTGGTTAGAGCGCCACGTTGACATCGTGGAGGTCACTAGTTCGAGTCTAGTACCGCCCATGGCTTTTGCGCCCTTAGCTCAACTGGATAGAGCGTTTGGCTACGGACCAAAAGGTTGGGGGTTCGAGTCCTCCAGGGCGCACGTTTTGGGCGGTAGGGCGGTAAGGCGGTCGGTTGCTCCCCGAGGGTCCCCCCGCTCCGTCGATCTGCTACCGCGATACCGCCTTACCCAGGACACGGGGCGTAGCGCAGCTCGGTAGCGCGCCTGCTTCGGGAGCAGGAGGTCGCCGGTTCAAATCCGGCCGCCCCGATTGGTTGGTAGGTCTTAGGTCTTGGGCTCTTGTCGTCGTGTTGCGAGACGGGCGCTCAAACCGACCACCTCTAAGACCTGACCGCTGAGACCTGAACCACAACGCGCCAGTAGCTCAGTTGGATAGAGCGTTGGCCTCCGGAGCCAAAGGTCACAGGTTCGAATCCTGTCTGGCGCATCGAGACAACGAACGGCCCCGCAAGTGGTTGCCTTGCGAGGCCGTTGCACTTGGTACCGATCACGACTACCCCGCGAATAGCTCCTTCGTCTCCGCGAAGGGACCGTCGGTCACCCCCCACTTGCGCTCGACGTGCGCGCCCTTCGCGCTCGCGTGCCGTCCCTTGGCAGCGAGCCGGGGACCGGTCCTGTGGAGTTGCTTCCTGTACGAAGCGTGACGGCGGTGTGCCTCGATCGGCGAGTTGCCCGTATCACTATCCTCGTCAGCCTTGATCAGCGTCATGAATCGCATTGTCGGGTCTCCTTGCCGAAGCCCATTCGGCGTGTGACCCGACGAACCTATTCGAGCCAGAGGTCTGGTTGTAGCGCCAATTCCGGCGAGTTTGAGTAGGCCAATCCGAGGGTGTACCTTGCGCCCATGGAGCTCCACGTCAGCCTCGTGGGCCGCAAGAACCTGAGCGGTGAGATCTACCGGCAGCTGCGGCAGGCCGTGTTGGACGGCCGGCTCCGGCCGGGCGACCGCCTGCCGGCCACACGGGAGCTGGCGCGACGCCTCGGTGTGTCGCGCACCACCGTCAACGTCGCGTACGACCGGCTCTCGTCTGGTGGGTTCGTCACCGCTCGCGTCGGCGGCGGCACGTTCGTGAGGGAGCACGTGGCGCCATCGGCGAGGCCGGGGACCAGGTACGGCGCCGACGGCCCGCTGCGTCCGCGCTCGGTCTGGGATGCGATCCCCTTGCCCTCCATCGTCGGTGTTCGGCCGCGATTCGACTTCCGCAGCGGGCTTCCCGACGCGTCGCTCTTCCCGTACCAGGCGTGGCGGCGGCTGATGGCGCACCAGCAGCGTCCCGACGTCTCAGATGCCGGGCTCTACGACCACCCCGCGGGCGATCGCGGCCTGCGGGAGGCCATCGCTCGGCACGTCGGCGTGTCGCGCGGCGTCGTGACCTCAGCGGACGACGTGACGGTGACCAACGGCACACAGCAGGCGCTCGACATCCTGGCGCGCGCGCTGTTGGCGCCCGGTGATCGGGTCGCGGTGGAGGATCCCGGCTACGGGCCGCCGCGATTGCTGTTCCGGACGCTCGGCCTCCGCGTCGCCGGTGTGCGGGTGGACGGCGACGGGCTGGTGGTGAACGACCTGCCGCCGAACACCCGTCTCGTGTATGTGACGCCCTCGCACCAGTACCCGCTCGGCACGTCGATGACGCTGGCGCGGCGCATCGCCCTCCTGGAATGGGCCGAGCGCCACAACGCCGCGATCGTCGAGGACGACTACGACAGCGAGTTCCGCTTCGGGGGAAGGCCCATCGAGCCGTTACGCGCCCTGGACTCCGGCGGGCGGGTGGCCTACGTGGGCTCGTTCTCGAAGACCATGCTGCCGGCGCTGCGCGTGGGCTTCGTCGTGCCCCCACGCTCCGTGCGCGATGCCGTGCAGCGGGCGAAGTTCGTGACGGATTGGCACAGCCCGTCGTTCGTGCAACGAGCGCTCGCGCGGTTCATCGAGGGCGGCGGCTTTGCCCGTCACATCCGGCGGATGAATCGGGTGTACGAGGCGCGACACGAAAAGGTGGTGACCACGCTGCTGCGTGACTTCGCCGAGCAGTTGGAGGTCGTCCCGTCGGTCGCGGGCCTTCACGTCTGCGCGGTGGCACGGAGCGCGTCAGCGAACGACATGATCGCCGTCGTTCGCCGCGCGCGGAAGCGCGGCGTCGCGGTCCACGAGCTCTCGCGGTTCGGCGTAGCGGCGCCGGCCCCACCGGGACTGGTCGTCGGCTACGGCGCGATCGCCACCGCCGACATCAAGCAGGGACTGCAACGGCTCCGGGAGTGCTTCGACGGCTGATCCGGGCGTCAACGCGATTCGACGGCCTACCAGCATGCTGGAGTCGGCCGCGAGCTGATCGAGGCGGTGGAATCCACCGACAATCACATCTTCAAGCAGTATATGACGGGCACGCCGATCAACTGAGAACGGCGGGTGACAGGTGACAGGAGCGGGCACTTCACCCCCCTGTCACCTGTCACCTGTAGTTACCGCCCGCCCCCCATGCCCGGCATCGCCTGCGGGGTCTCGGTGATGGACGACGTCGCGTCCATGCCGTGCCCCATCAGGACGATCTCCGTCTCGCCATCGGTGAACTTGATCATGCCGAACGGAACGTCTTCGAGGGCCCACACGTCCCCGTCCGCATCGGCCGGCTTGAGGTGCAGCGCGCGGAACTGGCCGGCGGGCACCGTGATCGACTCCCACCCCACGATCTGCGCGTCGCGGCACTTCTCGGTGGCTTCCAGCGCCGGATTCTGCCCCATCCGGTCGCGCATCATCCCCATCATCTGGCCCGAGACCTTCATCGCGGGCTGGTCGCCCATCTTGAAGACCATCTCATGGATCTGGTCGGAATCGTACGGATACGTGCCCGCCAACACCTGCGTAATCATGCTGCCCTGGTCACCCGCGATCTTCATCTCGATCCAGTAGGCGTTCTCGCCGGCGACGTCCTGCGTCCCGACGATCGCCAACCGCATCCGGCCCGAACCGCCCATCCCACCGCCGCTCATCTGGTACTCCGCCCACTGCCCCACCTGCACGTCCAGGACCTTGTCGCACATCTGGGCCAGATCCTGCGCTCCGGCCGGCGCCGCGAAGGCCACGCTCACGGCCACGCCGGCGGCTAGGGCAACTCGCATCGTCTCACTCCGAGTGGAAGACAAGTGTACGTTTCGCCAATGTACAATTCTGGGCCAACACGCCGGCCAATGAAAGGGCGGGCCCCGCGACGGAGCGCCACCACCCTGGAACCGGGTGCAACGGCCCGGTGTTCAACACGCCAGATGCCCAGCAGATCCATCCACCGAGTCCGCCGCTTCGCGCTGCTGATCACTCCCCTGTTCGGCGCGTGCCTCCCGCTGGCCGCACAGGACGCCGCGGGATCCGGCGGCAGCACCGCGCTCTACGGCACGGTCTACAGCGGCGCGGGCCGGCCTCTCGAGGGGGTCGTGGTGCGCGTGGACAGCGGCGGCCTTTCGGCCCGCACCGACGCCAAGGGCGACTTTCGACTCACTGGCGTCCCACCGGGTCCCCATCTCCTCGTGCTGGCGCGTGACGGCTTCGTCCCGCGCAGCTTTCGGTTCACGCTTCCCGCCTCCGCCCCCGCCGAGCTGGACCTCGGCGCGATCCAGCTCGATGCGCGACCGGACTCAACGACGGCCGTGTCGGGCGTGGTCCTCGACGCGCGGACGCGCGACTCGATTCCGGCGGCCATCCTGATCCTGGACGACACCCTCACCGTCACCACCGATCCCTCGGGACGGTTCTTCATCTGGGAAGTGCGGCCGGGGCTCCACTATCTCAAGGTGCGCCGCATCGGCTACGAGGAGACTGCGATGCCGCTCCAGGTGCCGGAAGGGCACGTGGGCGTGGAGCTGACGGTCGAGCTGTCGGCGATTCCCGTGGATCTCCCCGAAGTGGTCGTGGAAGGAGACCGCACGTTCTACGCCTTCGGGAAACTCCGCGGATTCTATCAGCGGCGCGACCGTGGGTTCGGACACTTCATCACGCGCGACGAGATCGTGAAGCGGTTGCCACGCGTCGTGACCGACGTCCTGCGGGGCGTGCCGCGGCTCGACGTCCGCCCCGGCCCGCTCGGCAATCGCATCGTGACCGTGTCGGACGCCAGTCCGAACTGCCGCTCGCCGACCCTGTTTCTCGACGGCACCGAGCTGGGCCAGGGCAACATCGACGAGCTGATCAACCCCCAGGACGTGGCCGGCGTCGAGATCTACGCCCGCCCCGCCGAGATCCCGGTGGAGTTCAACCCGACCAGGGCGAGTCCGGGATGTGGCGTGATCGTCATCTGGACTCGTTGATTCGGGAGCCGGTCAGTGGGGAGGGGAAACTCGTGCGATCGAGCAACGTGCAGCGGGCATTCGATGGCCAGGCGGCCCGTTGTACGCCGCACGTTGCCCTCCGTTCCTTCCCATCAGACCATCACCACCGTCCCCCAAACGACCAGGCTCACACCGAACAGTCTGGCCAGCACGTCACCACGCGGCGCCACTTGCTCCACCACGATCGCGGCGGTGAGGATCGCCATCCAGAACACGTTCATCACCCCGACGGCGAAGGCGACGCCCATGAGGGCCCAGCAGCAGCCGAGGCAATGGACGCCGTGACGGACGCCCATGGCGAGCGCGGCGCGGGGGCCGGGACGCCAGTGTGTCAGAAAGAACCCGATCGGCGAGCGGCACTTCGCGAGGCACGCGGCCTTGAACGTGGTGAGCTGCACGATGCCGGCCGTGACGAGCACGGCGCCCCCCGCCACGCCGTCCAATCCCCGCGCGGCGAGGTCCACCGTGACAGCGGCCTGAACCAACAGTTGCGATGCCGCGGCCACGGCGCTGTACGCGGCCCAAAGGAGCAGGTACCCTCCTGCGAACACGGCGGCGTGACCGAGGGCTCCGCTGCTCCCGGCACGCTGCACGCCGTGCAGCAGCGCGCCCTCGCCGGAGGTCCGGGCCATCAGCATCAGCCACGGCAGGACCGGGGGCAGCATCATCGCCACGGACATCACCAGCCACATGCCGACGAGGGCGGGATAGGCGGCGGCCGTCCCGGCCACCGGGTGCGCCGCGAGCACGTCGTGCACCGCCACGCCGCCGCTGTGCCGCCATAACGACCACCAGCACCCGGCCAGCGTCGCCGCGGACGCGGCACCCAGCAGCGCACGGTTTCGACCGACGGGCGCGGCGCTCGCCGGCGCGTCAGCCCGCATTGGACCAGCGGAACGACGACCAGAGCCCGTGGGTCCCTTCCGTGCGCACGACGAGCGTCCCGTCGTCGAGGTTCGTCGTGCCGCGCGCGACGACCTGGGACGGCGCGTGGATCTGGTTGAACATGTTCTCGAACGTCACGGTCCGCTCGCGATCCCGCCCGCGGATCGCCTCCAGGACGCCGTCGAGCAGTCCGTCAATCACGATCCGCTTCGTCTTTCCCGCGTCCTCGATCCGCACGGGGAGCGACCGCGTCTCGAGCCGCCGGCCGACGAACCGGGCCAGCACCACCCACGGCCCGCCCACCGCTCCGCTCACAATCCGCTCCACGGCGTCCCGCTGCGCGGCGGACACGCTGGCATCCACGATCAGCGACTGCGTCCAGCCGCCCGCAATCATGTGGCGGGGACTGTCATAGGCGATCACCGCCGTGACGCCGCGAAGCGGGACGGCGCCGTACTCGCCCTCGTCGAATCGGACGGCCCACCAGCCCTTGCAGCGGTCGTGCGTGCAAAGCTGGCTGAAATGCACGTGACCCGGGCACACCACCTGGCAGTTGCAGTTCTCGCACAGCAGGCCGTTGGCCCACCACACGGGCATCGCCGATTCGGTCATCCTTCCTCTCTCCTTCATGTCGTCTTCACGGCCACGGCGGCACGTTGCGGCCATGAGACGGCATCGATGGGTACGCACGGCCGCGATGGGCATAGCGGCCATCTTAATGGGAGCGTGCGGTTCGACGCTCCGTGTGACGTCGCAGCCCACGCCCGGCGTGGCGTTCTCGGCGCTGCGGTCGTGGGATTGGTACCCCAGCGCCTCCTTGGGCCTGCACGACTCCAGGGTGGACACCTCCGAGGTATCCACGATCATCCGGCAGTCGATTGCGGCGGAGCTGGCGGCGAAAGGGTATCGCCGCGACTCCATCGCGCCGGACTTCTTCGTGGACTATCACGGCACGCTCGAGCAGAAGCGCGTGGAGCTGATCGTCCGGCCGTACTGCCCCGGCGACCCGGAGCCGCCGCTCTCGCACCAGGAGCCCTACTGTCGCGAGTACGAGGAAGGCACGCTGGTGATCCACCTGCTCGACGCGCGCAGCGAGCGCGTCATTTGGAGCTGCGAGGCACGCGACGAGGTGGATTTCACGCTCTCGGCCGCCGAGCGGCGCGGCCGCGTGGAGGACGCGATCCGGCAGATCCTGGCGCGCTTCCCGAACTAACCGGCCCGCGAGTCAGCGCCCGCCCCACCGCTCGATGAACGCCACCACGGGTTCCCAGTGCTCGGAACGCGTGAGGTACTGGTCGTGCGCGGTGCTGTCGAGCCGCACCAAGGTCGCCGTGCTCCCCGCCGCGGCCACCAGCGCCTCCGCATCCGCGATCGGGAACAGCTCGTCGTCGGCCGCGTGCACCACCAGCAGGGGGCGCCGCAGCGCGCGCACCGCCCGCACGTTGTCGTACCGGTTGGGCAGCAGGAACGCGAGGAGCCGCGGCACCTTCCCCTCGCGTACCGCGGTCTCCCGCGCCGAGGCGAACGTTCCCACGAGAATGACGCCGTCCGTCCCGAGCTGGACGTCGTGGACCGCGTCGAGCAGCACGGCGGCGCCGAGTGACGCACCGAGGACGAACTTCTGCGCGTCGGCCCCTACCACGCCCACGAACGCCCGGTACGCCGCCGCCGCGTCCTCGCGAAGATGGTCGGCCGTGGGCTCGCCGCTGCTGCGGCCGAAACCCGAGTAGTCGAACGCCATCGAGCTGATGCCGCGACCGTAGAGGACCTGCTGGAGCCCCACCTGGTCGGACAGGGCCGTGCGGTTGCCGTGGAACAACAGCACCGCCCGCCGTGGCGTCACGGAGTCGGGGGCGCGAACGAGCCACGCATGGAGCACGCGGCCGTCGCTGGTGATGGGAAACGCCTCGTACGGAATCCCCACGTCTTCCGGTGTGCGCGTGCCGAGCGGCGCCGGGACGATGAGCGCCTCCTGGGCACGGCGGTCCACGACCCGGCGGCCCACGAGCCACCCGACGATCAGGACGCCGAACGCGAGCCCGACCACGACGATCACACCGACACGCACGGGTCAGGCCCCCTCGGCATGGGTCGCGAAGTACGATCGGAGGTCGCGCCGGCCCACGGCGGGCGCCACGACCTCGCGCGTGCTCACGGCCGCCCCGAACGCGAGGAACGCGTGCACACGGCGGTTGACCGGTCGCGCGAGCGCGGTCATTGCGGAGAAAACTCTCGGCGGCACGCTCACGATCCTCGGCTTTCGCTGTAGCACCTCGAAGGCCAGCTCCACGATCCGGCGACGGGTGAAGATGTCGGGACCGCCCACCCCGATTTCACGATCCACTCCCGAGATGGCCGCCGCCGTGACCTCGGCCACGTCCGCTTCGTGAACCGGGTTGATCCTGGCGTCGCCCCGCCCGATCACCACCCCCAGCCCGCGAGCCGCCATGCGCAGGACCTCCAGCATCACCCAGTAGCACCCCGTCGGCCGCACCACGGCGTAGGACATCCCCGATGCCGCGAGGCGGTCGACGAATCGCTCGTGCGCCGCCGTATACTCGAGATCGGGTAGCTCGCGCGCGCCCCACACCGAGACATAGACGAACTTGGAAACGCCGGCGGCGCGGGCGGCGTCCAGCAGTCGCGCGTTGCCCGCGAAGTCCACCTCCATGTACGAACGACGTGCCCGCAGGTCGAACGTGAGCGGTGCGCCGACGGTGGAGATCACCACGTCCACCCCGTCGCATACCCTATCGAGCGAGCCAGGGACGGTCAGATCGGCGGCCACCACCTCGTCCTCGGGGCGCACGCCGACGGTGGTCCGTAACCGTTCGGCGTCCCTGCTCAACACGCGAAGCGGCCGGCCTTGGGCCCGGCACGCGGCGATCACGTGCCGCCCCACCGCGCCGCCCGCCCCGGCCACCAGCACCATCCCGGACTTCGACGAAGGGGTTCGTATTGACACTACGAAGTCCTTCGTATATGTTGGGGCCCCATGACCGACCACGTGTTGCCCAGCCCGACCCACGCGGAGCTCGACATCCTCGGCGTCCTCTGGCGGCGCGGACCAAGCACCGTCCGGGCAGTCCTGGAGGCACTCGGCGAACGCCGTCCCGTAGGGTATACCACCGTGCTCAAGCTGCTCCAGATCATGACGGACAAGGGGCTCGTGACGCGGGACGCGGCCACCCGCACTCACGTGTACACCGCGGCGCTGTCCGAGGCAACCACACAGCGCCGCTTGGTGTCGGACCTGATGGACCGGGCCTTCGGCGGCTCGGCCCGCGACCTCGTGCTCCAGGCCCTCTCCGGCCGGCCGGCACGGCCCGACGAGCTGGACGCCATCCGTCGGTTGCTCGATGACCTCGAGGGGGGGATTTCATGAACGCGACCCACGCCGTCGGCTGGGCTCTGATCCACTCGCTGTGGCAGGGCGCCGCGATCGCCGCCACGCTGGGCCTGTTCCTGTGGGCGACGCCGCGACGCGCCGCGAACCTGCGGTACCTCGCGAGCCTCGTCGCGCTTTTCGCGGTGCTGGCGGTCGGCACCGCCACCGCGGTGCGGGAGTGGCGGCAGCCTGTGGGCGCCGCACCGGCGAATGGCCTCCTGCCGGCAACCGTGATCGCGACCGAGGACCTCGGGGCACGCGGCGCCGGGGAGGCGGAGCCGGCGGCGGAGCGTGAAGCGCCGCGCGCCCTCCCGGGGGCTGCCGACCCGCGCATCGATGAGGCAACCGCGGCCGGGCGCGAGCGCGGGGCGGGATCCGGGCTCGTCGCCGTGCCCGCGTTGCGGGAGGTGGCGTCGCGCGCGGTGCGGTGGATCGTTCCGGCGTGGCTGGTGGGGGTGACCCTCCTGTCGGTGCGCCTGCTGGGCGGATGGTTCCAGTCGCACCGCTACGTGCGGCTGGGCACGCGCGGCGTGGCGCGCACCTATCTCGACATGGTGGATCGCCTCCGCGCTCGGCTCCGCATCGCGCGCCCGGTGCGGATCCTCGAGTCGACACTCGTGCACGTGCCGGCCGTGATCGGCTGGCTCCGGCCCGTCGTGCTGGTGCCGACCAGCGCGTTTACCGGGCTCACACCGCAGCAGATCGAGGTGCTGATCGCGCACGAGCTGGCTCACGTGCGCCGCCACGACTATCTGGCCAACCTGCTGCAGGCGGTGATCGAGACGCTGCTGTTCTACCATCCGGCGGTGTGGTGGATCTCGGCACGGATCCGTGAAACGCGCGAGCACAGCTGCGACGACGTCGCCGTGGCCGTGTGCGGCGACGCCCGCCTGTACGCCCGCGCGCTGCTGGGGATGGAGGAGTTGCGCGGCGCGCCGCGCTTCGCGATGGCGGCGAGCGGGTCGCCCCTTGCAGCGCGCATCCGCCGCTTGCTGCTGCCGTACGGGGGCCGGCGGGAGCTGTTCCCGCGCTGGATCGCCGGCGCGGTGGCGGCCGCGGTGGCGCTGCTCGTAGCCGGCGGGACGACCGTGTCAGGGACCACGCACGAGTCGTCGCCGCCGGCTGCGAGCGAAGGGGCGCCGGAGCGGTCCGAGCCGGACACGATCATCCGCCATCCCGACCCCGAGGCGCCGCTGGTGGACCGGTGGCGCTGGGCGCGGGAGGAGGCCGTGCGCGCCGGGTTCGAGCGCTACTGGGTGGCCTACGCCGTGGAGCCCACGATCGGCATCGACGGAGAAGCGATCTACGTCGCGCGCCACGAGGAGGGGAGCACGTTCCATCGCCGGCGCGGGTGGAGCGGCAACATTACGATCATCACCAATCGCCCCGACGGGATGCGTGTCGGAGAGCGGACCCTGCACGCCTTGGTGGGCGGCGTGCCCGACGACGTGGCGTTGGTATACGGCTTCGACCGCGGCGGATCCCTCGCCGCCATGCAGATCGCCAGCCTCACGATGACCGTCGATCTCGCCGACCGACCGCTGCTGTGGCTGGGACCGGCGGACGACGACGAGAGTATACCCCTCATCCAGCGGTTGTACGGCGACGCGGGCGGCGTCGGCGTGAAGGACTATCTCACCGTAGCCGTCGGCGTGCACGGCGACGCAACGCTCGTGGTGCCGGTGCTCATCCAGCGTCTCCGGTCTCAGGAGCACGACGACGTGCGGGAGAGCGCCGTTGAGTGGTTGGGGTATCATCCGACGGAAGACGCGCTCGCCGCGCTCACCCGAGCGGCACGGACCGACCGGTCGACCGAGGTCCGTCAGGAGGCCGCCGAGGCGGTGGGCGAGATGCGGTTCCCGGCGGCCACCGATTCGGCGATCGCGCTCGCCCGCGAGCTGGAGGACCGGCGAGCCCGCGCGGAAGCGGTGGAGGGATTGGGGCAGAAGCGCGACGATCCTCGCGCGGTCGCTGCGCTCGCGCGCATCGCGCGAGAGGACCCCGACCGCGCCATCCAGCAGGAGGCGGTCGAGTCGCTCGGCGAGGCCGGTTCGCCCGAGGCCCAGGGCCTGCTCCGGGAGATCCTGCGGACCCATCCGAGTCCCGACGTCCGTGACGAGGCATTGGAGACGATCGCCGAGTCCTCGGCGCCCGGCGAGACGGCGATGTTCCTCGAGCAGGTGGCGCGGACCGACCCGCACCCGGATCTGCGGCGCGAGGCGGTCGAGACGCTGGGCGAGCACTCCCAGGGGGACGATGCGGTCGCGGTGCTCGTGGATATCGCCATGACCGACGCCGATCCCGACGTGCAGCGGGAGGCGGTGGAGACGCTCGGGGACATCGGCACGCCGTCCGCGATCGCCGCGTTGCGGCGGATCGCCGAAGGGCACCCCAATCGTGACGTGCGCCGCGAGGCCATCGAGTCGCTAGGCGAGACTCTGTCATCGGAAGAGGCCGTCGTCTCGCTCGCGCGCTTCGCGCGGACGCTCAACGACGCGGACCTACAACGTGAGGCGGTCGAGAGCCTGGGCGAGATCGACCATCCCGCGGCCCGGGACTCCCTGGCGGCGCTCGCGCGCACGATCACGGGCAAAGACGCGCGCCGCGAGGCGGTAGAGACGGTCGCCGAAGCGCTGCCGTCCAACGAAGCGCTCGCCTATCTCGCGGATATCGCCCGTACCGATCGCGACGTCGACGTGCAGCGCGAGGCGATCGAGAGCCTCGGCGAGGTCGGCCACCCCGCCGCCCGCGACTCCCTGATGGCCCTGGCCCGCACGCTGCCGAACACCGACGCGCGACGGGAAGCAATCGAGACGGTGGGCGAGATGACCCCCTCCGACGACGCCGCGCGCTTCCTCGGCGAAGTGGCCCGCTCGGACCGGAACGTGGACGTCCAGCGCGAAGCGGTCGAGAGCCTCGGCGACATGCGGTCGCCTCGGGCGAGCGAAGAGCTGCTCGACATCCTGCGCACCCACCCCAACGCCGACGTGCGCCGGGAGGCGGTCGAGACGGTCGGGGAATCGCTGCCGTCCGATCGTGCGCTCGAGGCGCTCGTGGAGGTGGCGCGGACCGACGCCAATCAGGACGTGCAACACGAGGTCGTCGAGACGTTGGAGGAGATAAAAGGGGGCGCCGGGATCTCGGCATTGATCGAAATCGCGCGTACGCATCCCAACCGCGCCATGCGGATCGAGGCGATCAAGACGCTCGCGGAGAGCGACGACCAGCGCGCCCGCGACTTCCTCGACCGTGCCCTCCAGCAGCCGTAGCGGCCTGGCCTTCGTCAGCCTGGCCGCGCTCCTCCCCCTGCTCTGCGCCACGGAGCAGCGGGCGTCCACGGACGCGGCATCATGCCGCGTCGAAACCAGCGCGGCGCTGCCGAACCGCCTGCGGGAGAGCAGCGGCGTGACCCGGAGCGGCAGCACGGCCGGGTTGTTCTGGACCCACAACGACTCCGAGAAGCGGGCCCGCGTGTACGGGCTCGACGCCGCCGGTGAGGTGCGGGCCACCGTCCTCGTCACTGGCGCCGACGTGCACGACTGGGAGGACATCGCCCGCGGTCGCTGCCCCGAAGGGACGTGCCTCTACGTGGGCGACATCGGCGACAACGCGGCCGACCGCGACTACGTCACCGTCTATCGCTTTCCCGAGCCCCACCCGACCGCGTCCGCCAGCGCCGCAGCGGTCCGCTTTGACGCCCGGTATCCGGACGGACCGCGCGACGCGGAGGCCCTCTTCGTCCTGCCGTCGGGGAGGCTCTACGTCGTGAGCAAGGGTGAGCGGCGGGCGATCGGGGTCTACGCGTTCCCGGAGAACCCGGCGCCCGCGGTGGTGACCGAGCTCCAGCTGGTACGGCGGCTCAGCGCCGGACCGGTGGACCGGCAAGCCCGCGTCACCGGAGCCGCCGCGGCACCCGACGGGCGCTACGTCGCCCTCCGTAGCCTCGCGGCGCTCGCGATCTACCGCACCGCCGACCTGCTCGAGGGCGGCGCCCCGGCGCTCACGTTCGACCTCCGACCGCTGGGAGAAGTCCAGGGGGAAGGGGTCGACCTGGACGCCGACGGCACCGTAGTGCTGACCAGCGAAGGGGGCGACGATGGCGCGCCCACCCTCACGATCCTTTCGTGCCGCGTCCCCTGACGTTCAGTCCGGCGGCGCGCTCCGCCGCCGCACCTCCTCGGACGTGAGGCCGTACAGCGGCGGCGTCTCGATCCCCAGCATACGAAGCATCAAGTAGAGCTGCCCGCGGTGGTGCACCTCGTGCTCCACCATGGCACGCAGCCATTTCCCCACGGGGATCTCGACGCCCCCTGGCGTGGTACAGCGGCCGGCGAGCCGCTCAGGCGACAGGCCGGAGAAGATCGCCGTCGCCTCGCCATGCATCCGCCGCCAAAACGCGAGCACCGCCTCGTAGCCATCCGCCAGCTCCCGGCCGTGCCCGGGGTAGCGGCTGGGCCGGCCCAGGACGTTCTCCGCGAACATGTAGCGCTCGGTGGCGGCGAGATGGCGGATGACGTCACCGAAGGTGAACGCCCCCTCGGCAGGCGACCACTCGAGACGGTCCGGCGGCACGCACGCGACCACGCGCTCCGTCCGGCCTCGAATGCTTTCGAAGTATCGCACGAACGGCGCGGCGTCCCGGATCTCCACGAGATTCCTATGGGCTCCCGGCGTCCGTGGGGCGTGGCCCGATGAGACGCACGGCGTCCGGCAACAGCAGGACCCGCGCGGTGTGCGGGATCTCGACGTAGAGGTCGCGGCCGGTCTTGGTGAGCGCCGGATAGCTCTTGCCGACGTCGTACAGCACGGCCTGCAGCGCCATCTCGGGTATCGGGAAACCGTTGACCGTGACGCTCTGAAGATGGAACCGGATCGCCCGCGAGCCGGCGTCGGCCAGGACGATGAAGGCGTTCACCATTGTCCCAGACGGGAACATGCTGAGGAGCGGGCCCAGCTCCTGCCTTGCCTCCTCGGGCAGATCCTGGATGCGGCCGTTCAGGCGGATGCGCTCGCTGTCCACGAGCACGCGGAAGCGGAGGTCATTCGGTATGGGGATCACGCCCAGCCGGGCCATGAGGTATGAGGCGAAGTCCCCGGCGGCAACGTCCGCCTCGAGGAGGTGCCGGTCGACGAAGACCGAGTCCACGATCGCCGACGCGCGAAACACACCATCGTTGGTGAGCGGATCCCCGGCCGGCTCCTGGGCGGCCGCGGTCCCGCCGGCCGCCAACCGCGCGACGAGCGCGATCTGTATGATGGTACGTGCGTTGAGGCGCACGGTGGGTCCTCACTGGTTCGGACGTGTGTGGTACACCGGAAAGGTAGCTAGGGGTTAGGGGTTGGGGGTTAGGGGTAGGGTATGGATTGCGGTCGGGAGACGCATCTCCAGACCGAGGCCTGCAACCCTCAGACTCTCACCCCCAACCCCTAACCCCTAACCTCAGACCTGCTTGCCAGCAGCCAGCCTCGCGTCCACGCTCACGGAACCCGCCCCGACCGTCGACAGATAGAGGAATGCGAAAGAGTACATGGCCGCACGCTCGCCGTTATTGCTCCAGGGCCACAGACCGCCACCTCCAACGTGGGCCCAGAAGTACGCGACGGCCATCTCGCCGGCGAGGATGAACGCGATGGGCTGCGTAAACAGCCCGAGCATGATGGCGATCCCTCCGAAGAACTCCAGGATGCCGGCGACACCGAAGCGGCTCATCAGCTCGGCCGGGCCGCCGTCGGGGCCGGCCCCGCCGAACCACCCCAGGAGCTTTTGCGCGCCGTGCGACCAGAACAGGAAGCCGAAGGCAATCCGGAATGCGGCGTGCGCGATGGGCTGGAATTTCGCCAATGCTTGGTTCATGCAGCTCCTCCTGTTTTGGGTCAGATCCCCTGGACCACGAGCATCTCGGTGGTAGCCGCGCGCTGGCGGATCGCCTTGGCGCGCCCGTACTCGGCAGAATCCCACCACCTCCGGGCGTGCCCGACGGACGGGAATTCCAGCACGACCACGCGATGCGGGGTTCGCTGCCCCTCGAGCACCTCCACCGCGCCCCCGCGCACGACGTAGCGTCCACCCTGTTGGGCCACCGTGGGCGCCGCGAGCTCCTTGTACTCTTCGTACAGCGGAGGATCCGTCACGTCGACGTCCACGATCACGTACGCACTCATGCGGCCCCGCCTCGGCTGATTTGGCTGGAAACCTAGGAGATCACCCGCGCGACGGCCAGGACCGTGGCCCGGTGTTAGACTCTCCGTCATGACCGCCACGCCGCCGTCCATTCCGAACGCGCCATTCCGCGAAACGTTCTACACGCTGCTCGCCGGCATCTTTCTCACGTCGCTGACGCTCGGCAACATCGTGGGGATCACCAAGTTCGTGGACCTGGGGCTGTTCCAGATTCCCGCCGGACTCCTGGCCTATCCGATCACGTTTCTCGCCACCGACCTGGTGAGCGAGCTCTACGGCCGGCGCCGCGCCCAGACGCTCGTGCTGGTCGGCTTCGTGATGAACGTGTTCATGCTCGGATTGATGTGGATCGGCCACACGCTGCCCGACGCCGCCGGGGTGTCGGGCGCCAGCTCGACGTTCGACACGGTGTGGGCCTACATGAAGCCGAATGTCTTCGGCTCCATGATCGCGTACCTGGCGGCCCAGTCGGTGGACGTGCAGGCGTTCCATTTCTGGAAGCGCCTGACGCGGGGGAAACACCTCTGGTTCCGCAACAACGCGTCGACCATCGTGAGCCAGATGCTCGATACGGTGCTCATTCTCTCGATCCTATACGCCACCGGCGGGCTCGGGCCGGACATCGACTCGCCGGACGCGCTGTTGCGACTCATGCGCGACTCGTACCTCTTCAAGTTCGCGTTCGCGTTGTTCGATACCCCCTTCTTCTACCTCGGCGTTGCGCTGCTCAAGCGCCGGGTGGGGGCCACCGAGGACGGGTTCGCTACGCCCGCGGCCGTTCGCTCATGAGCGCCAGCACGTTGCCCTCGGAGTCCTCGAAGAAGGCCAGCCAGAGCTCGTGATCCGCCGCGCGGTGCACCGGATGTGGCGCGTCCCGAAACACGACCTCGCGCTGAACGAGCCTGGCGTGCGCCGCCTCGATGTCCGCAACGCGGAAGTAGAGGATCGACGACGGGTGATCGAACTCCGGCGCCGAGGGTGTGCCCAGCATGACCCTGACCGACCCACACTGGAAGAACGCCATATTCGGCACCCGGAACAGGAGCCGCAGGCCGAGGCGATCGCCGTAGAAGGCGACCGCGCGATCGAGATCGTGCACGTTGACCGCGATCTGGCCGATCGCGTCGAGCGACGGCGTCATGACCAACTCCGGGAGTTGAGCCGAACGGGGGCAGATAGTTAGCTTAGCTAACTAAATGGCCAGGACCCGTCAATCCCCCGCTCCCGCTTTCGAGACCGCCGACCGGCTGCACGCGGCGGCCATCCACCTGCTGCGCCGGCTGCGCACCGAGGACGACGCCTCGGGCCTCAGCGCTCCCCGGCTGTCGGCCCTCTCGGTCGTGGTGTTCGGCGGACCCATCACCCTGAGCGACCTCGCCGCCGCCGAACAGGTGCGGCCGCCCACGATCTCCCGGCTGGTGCGCGAGCTGGAGCACGATGGGCTCGTGGAGGTGGTGCGGGACCCCATCGACCGGCGGGTCCGTCGCGCCCGAGCGACGGCGAAGGGACGGCGGGTACTGCGGGAGGGACGGGCGCGTCGCGTGCGGCGGCTGGCGGACGATCTCGCCCGGCTGAGCGGCGCCGAGCGCGGGGTGCTGGAGCGGGCGGCCGAGGTGCTGGAGCGGTTGGCGCGGCGGCGGGACAGCGCCGCCGCGGCGCCTACCAACCCATCAAGTGCCCCGCGCCGATCAGCGCCATCGCGGCGAACATGATGAAGGCCATGAGCATACGCTCGTTGCCCATCAGGACGCGGAGGGCGCCGCCGATCCCCCCGGCGCGGCTGACGGGATCCCGGTCCATGTGCTCCTCGCCGTAGATGACCAGCGCCAGGCCCGCGCCCCCGATCACCGCAGGGATGTAGGCAATGGTCCGCGCCAGCCACCCGAGACCCACGGTCGCCAGCACGAACCCCGCGTAGCACACGGCTGCCGCCACGACCCCGATCGCGAACGTCCCCACGCGGGAGCCCGTCAGGGGTCGCACCAGACCAAGCACGATACCCGCCGCGACACCGACCACGTAGTAGATCCCCACGATCTGCCAGGTCGAGAGCCCCACACCGTGATGCCACGTGGTGCCGCGCATCAGGGCGAGGAACACCGCGAACGCGGCGTACGCCGTCGCAAACCACAGCCCCCACGCCATCCCCCACCGGAGACTGGCGCGCGGCGGGTGGTGGTCGACCGTGGGGTCCAGGGACCGGTTGTCGGACAGCAGATACGGGCTCATGAGACTCGGTGTACGCAAGCTCACACCATCGTCAGCACCACTCGTGCCGCCCGGCATTTCGATCGGCTGGACGCATCGCCAACGCTCAGTGCAACAGCACCACGGCACCCTGGGGCCACGTTCCGCTCAGAAAGCGGTCCAACACCGGGAGCACGAGGTCCGGCTGCTCGACCATGGGCAGGTGACCGGCCCCATCCACTCCGAAAAAACGGGCGTTCCCAAACGACACCGCCCACTCCCGCCCGCCGGCGGGAGGCGCGTTCCGGTCCGCGCTCCCATGCACGACGAGCACGGGAACGGAAAGGCCGGCCGCCGCGTGGCGCCAATCGTAGCCCCCCATCGAAGCGAATTTTGCCTGGAAGTGGGGCTCCAACCGATTGACCCATTCGTTGGAGAGGTCGGCCGGGGGCAGCTCGTAGCGCCGCATGACGCTCGTGTCCCCGAAGAGCGCCGGCTTGAACACCCGCCAGTATTCCCCATAGTAACGCGCGGGCTCCCGTTCCGGCATGCCCTCCTCGGCGAGCCGCCGGAGCCGCTCGAGCGCATCCGGAGCCACCGCCGCCGCGTATGCACCCGGATCGGCGTACGGCGGATCGGCGCGCGGCGGGATGGGCCCGATCTGCACCAACCGCTCGACCCGTTCGGGGTGCTCGAACGCGTACATCGCGGCCACGAGGCCGAGGTACGACCACCCGACGAGTTGGATCCGGTCGAGCCCGAAGTGACGCCGCAACGCCTCCAGATCGCGCACGTCGTCTCGGATGCCGATGCGGGACGTATCCTCGACCGCGCCGGACCGCCCGCGGTCCCGCATGTCATAGAACAGCACGGTGCGTCCGGTGGCGAGGCCGCGGAGCGGCTCCAGGAGGAACAGCGCCGCCGGGACCAGGACGGTGGGCTCTCCCTCCCCCATCGCCGTATAGTAGAGCCGCACGCCGGGCTCGACCTCCACGTGCCCTTCGCGCGGCTCGATGGCGCCCGTGGGGACGTCCCGCTCGCCGGGCACGCACGACGCGAGCGCCGCGACGAGGACGGCGCGGAGGCTCGCGCGCCGGAGGCCGATCACGCCGCCCCCGCGACGTCGCGTCACGCATTCCGCCGCGCGAAACACAACCCCGACCACGTTTGGTCCACAGCGCAGATCTTGTAGTCGACCAGCCGCGAGCGCAGCCCGATCCGCCGCACGTCGCCCTCGCGCACGTCCGTCTGTACGCCGGACGCCTGCTTGGGCCACACGATCCACAAGCGCCCGTCCCCCATGGCGCCCGCCATCTTCTGGATGCCTCGCTCCAGGTCCGTGCGGGAGCGCGTGAACCACAACGTCACGTCGCGCCTGCCGCGGTTCCCGTGCCGGATCACGGCCCCGTCGGGCAGCGCGCCGAGCGTGCCCTCGAAGCCGTTGGGAGCGCCCACCAGGCAAACCCTGCTCCCCACCCGGATCCCAAGTTTCTTGGGAAGCGGCGTCCCCGAGTACCCGGCCATGACCGAGGCCGGCACGGCAGGCTGCGGCGGCGGATGCGCCATCGCGCGGGCCAATGCACGCTTCACCCCGCGCCAGGTGGCCACGTGGGTGATGTCGGGCAGCAGGTGCTTCAGCCGGGCGACCGCGTCGCTCCCACCACCGACCGTCACGAGCGGCACCTGTCGCGTCGGCGCTTGCCGCCGCAGCCAGAGCGCCATGTCGCGCCCTTGGGAAGGCGCCCGGGAAAGGTCGATCACGACCGCGGCGGGCGGCCGGCGGCGGAGCGCCCGCAACCCATCCTGGGTGAGCGGCCCGCGATCGACCGTATGGCCGGCGTCGCGCAGCAACCGAGCCCGCTCCGCGGCCTCGGCGGCGTTGGGGTGGACCAGGCGAACCCTAGCCACGTCCCTTCTCGCGGTCTCCGCTGCGGTAGAACCTGATGTCCACCTTCTCGATCGTCGCGAGCCCCTCGCGCACCGCGGCGTCCACCACCGGCAGGAAGGCTTCGATCTTGTCGCGCGTGTCCACAATCTCGACGACGAGCGGGAGATCCGTGGAGAGGCGGAGGATTTTTGCGGTGTGCAGACGACTGTGCGCGCCGAATCCCTGCAGGCCGCGCAGCACGGTTGCGCCGGCCAGGCCGTGCTCCCGCGCCCGGAGCACAAGCCACTCGTATAACGGCCGGCCGTCGTGGCGGTCGCTCTCCCCGATGAAGATGCGGAGGAGGTGCCCTTCCTTGGGGAGCATCATCCGCGCCCCAGCCATTCGGCGACCGCGAAACCGAGCCATGCGGCCCCGAGTCCGAGCGTGAGGTGCAACCCCGCGTTGGCGACGGCCTTCATCAGGTCACCGTCCCGCAGCAAGGCGAGGGTTTCGTAGCCGAACGTCGAGAACGTCGTGAAGCCGCCCAGTATGCCGATGAGGAGAAAGAGCCTCAGCTCGGGCCCGGCCACCTGACGCAGCTCGGTGAGACCGCCGAGCAGCCCGATGGCCAGGCAGCCGGTCACGTTCACCACGAGGGTGCCGTACGGAAAGGCGGTGCCCGCCGCGCGGTGCACGAGCCCGCTCAGCGCATACCGCAGCACGGAGCCGACGAACCCGCCGGCGCCGACGAGCATGCCCGCCGACAGCCAGGGCTTCACTCGAGGTCGAGCGCGTTGCGGGCCTCCGCCAAGCGCTCGCGGGGCACGAGCAACACGACCCCCCGCACCGACGTGCCCTGGTGGCCCGGCCCGAACATCCCCACCCCACCTTGCTGGTCGAGGCGCGACGGGATCCTCACGCTGTCGAGCCGGCCCTGGGCCATCTCGGCCTCGTACAGTGCCGCGTACGACGCTACCGGCTCCCACCGATCGATTGCGGACACCGTCCCTCCGGATGCGTGGACCCCTTCAACTTGGCACCGGCCCGCCCGATGCACGAGTCCCGCGAGGTCTCGAGCGGCGAGCCTACGGCTGACGCTGGAGGAGGACCATGGTGACGACGGACGTATCGAAGCGGGCCGTGAGCTCCCAACAGCCCGGGGCGGGGTAAATGACATAGCTGGGGTGGAACGAGAACTGGCGCATCGTGCGGGGAGAGACCGTACCGGGGTTCACCCCCTGGCGGTCGGCGGCCGCGATCACGAGGGAATCGGTCGCGTTCTGGAACTCTCGCTGAAAGCGCGCGTGCCCGGGCCCATCCAGGCGCCGGCCGGTCACCACGAGATCGCCGTGCAGGCGCCGCAGCACCATCCACAGGGTGCTCACCTTGGCTTCTCCACCGGCCCAGCGTCCCCCGCCGTTGTCGCGCATCCAGACCGGAAACTCGCCGGAGGTTGCCCGGATGCCGACGGGGAGGTCACCGAGGACCGGGGTCGCGGCGCAGCTGTCCGCCACGGTCGCCCCGCGGTCCGCCTGTTCCTGCGCCCCGGCGATCGCCGGCACGACGATCACGAGCGCCAGGAGTCCGATGCTACGCCGTAGCCTCACTGGTCCTTGCCCGGCGGTGCCAGGTGATGGGTGAGATCCAACCGGCTGGCGTGCAGGTTGACGCCCGTCCCGATGCGGAACCCGATCCCTCCCCCTGTGGCAAGGGCGTCGTGCGGCAGCGTACCGACCTCCCCGCCGTTGACCACGAACCGGACGGCGGCCGGCTCCACATGCAGGGTGATCACGTTCTTGGCCGTGCCGCTGCCCGTGTGCGGCACCACGGCCTCGTTGACCCTCCAGGGCAAGAGCACGCGCTCGCCGGCGCCGCTCCGGCCGACCACCGCGGCGGCGCCGTCGCGGCGCAGCACGAACGCGGTGTACTGGCGGCCGGGGTCGTCGAGGCGCAGGCCCCCCACGAACACGCCGTACTCCGCCTGGCTCTCGCCCGGGAAAAGAAAGAGCTCCGCCTCGAGGGTGAATCGCTCGCGCCCCTCGTATCCCGGATGGAACAGCAACACGCCCGGGCCGGTGGTGACGTGCCAGCCCGGGGGCATCGCGACGAAGCGCCACGCGGAGTCGGCGACCTCCTGCGTGGTCACGAGTCGCGCGGGCGCGTCGGCGATCCAGCGCCATTCGCTCGGGGTCTGCAGCTCCTGGGCCGCCGCGGGGACGGCCGACAGAGCGGCGACTGCAAGCGCGAACACGTTTCGATAAGGCATCCAGGGTTCCTCCCATGCATTCCAGGTCGCTACCGCGGGTCGTCGAACCCGCACGACGCGTAGCCGAGCACCCGGTCGTCCGTTGTGCGCTCACACCACCGCGCCCGTACCCTGCGCGCGACGCAGCCGGTCGGTCTGCCTGCCGTGGCGTTCGGCGTGGCGCACCAGGAGCGCGAAGCAGTCGCCGAGGTTGACGCGCATGAGCCGCGACACCGGCGACGACAGTCGGATTTCTCGCCACGAGATCCCGGCCGCCCGGTCGAGCATCGCGCGAACCTCGCGCAGGTCCTCGACGTACGCCGCAAGCACCCCATCTCGCGGCACCGGGCCGGGGGCGAACACCGTGGGCGCGGGGAACCGGCGTGGCGAGGCCATGGATCGCACCAGCAGGCCACCCACGAGCGTCGGGCGCCACATGGTGGGTCCCGCCGTGCGGTTCGCCGTATCGATCAGCGGCCGCATGCGCTCCAGGTAGAGCCGGCCGCTGACCACGAGGTGCTCGAGCACCTGTCCGATGCTCCACCCGCCACCGGGCGGGCGCCACGCCAGGCGCTCGGTGGTCAACTCGGCCTGCAGCACGGCAGCGCGGGCGAGCAGCCCGTCGGCCGCGGCCGCCAGCTCGCCCCGAAGCTGGTCCTGCGGGACCGCGTTCGCCACCTCCATACCCTCCCTCTGTTACACGTCCGCAGCGAGGTCTCTTCAGGCCTGTGGTGACAGGACCGTCTCATAGTGCGTGGACCGGGCGTCGAACCGCGCCAGGACCGCCCGGGCCTTCGGCGGGACGTAGGCCGACTGGTAGTCCACACCGGCGAGCGCGCGGACGCCGTCGAGCGAGTCGAACCAGAGGATCGTCACGAACTCGACCTCGCCGCCCGCGTCACGCCGGAGCAGGTGCGCTCCGTGGTAGCCTGGCAGCCGCTTCGCCGCGATCCCGGGGAGGATCTCCTGCCGGAGGAGGCGCTCGTACGCCGCGGCGTTGCCGGGTGTGGTCCATCCGTGCCAGATGCGACTGATCACCGGTCGCTCCCCTTTCGCTCTATCCATCTATAGGCCGATCAGCCTGCTATAGGCCGATCAGCCTGCTGACCGTCAGGCTCGCAGCGCGCTCGCGAGGCGCCGTGCCAGATCGCCACGCCGCCCGACCCTGACCGACTCGAGCCCGAGCCAGCCCGCCAGGACGCGCAGCTCGGCCGCGAGCGCTTCCGCCGTGTCGCCGGGCGGGACGCCATGCTCGGCGTAGGCCGCCTGGACGAGCAGGCGGCGTGCCGGACGGTCGGCCCTGAGGTCGACCCGGGCCACCAGCCGGTCGCCCAACAGGAACGGCAACACGTAGTACCCCCAGCGGCGTTTTTCCTTCGGAACGAAAATCTCGACGCGGTAGTCGAACGCGAAGAGACGCGCCGCCCTGGGACGGTACCACACCACCGGATCGAACGGCGACAGCAGCGCCGCCGCCCGGATCTCGGCGGGGCGCGCGCCGTCCGGAGCGTACGCGGGCTCGCGCCACCCCTCGACCCGAACCTCGCGGAGCGACCCGTCTTCCACCAGTTCGGCGAGGCGCGGCCGCGCGACGCGCATGGGCATTCGGTAGTAGTCGGCGAGGTCGGCCGCCGTTCCCACCCCGTGCGCGCCCGCGGCTGCGAGGAGCAGCCGGCGCTGCGCCTCGTCAACGTCGACGCGAGAAGCGTGGTGCCGTGGCGGCACGATCCGCTCCGCCAGGTCGTACGCGCGCTGAAAGTTCGGGAGCCGGGTGGCGACGGCGAGCCGCCCGTAGCCGAAATACGCCTCGAGCACCTGCCGCCGGACGGCGAGGCTCCACCCCCAGCGATCCCCGATGCGCCGCACCGCGCCTTCGGGCTCCGGGAGGTCGTCCGCGGTCAACGGCCCCCGCGCGCGCACCTGATCGAGCACCCACGATACGTACTCGCGCTGTCGCTCCAGCACCCGCTCGAAGCCCCACGGCCGGACGCGGTGCGTCTCCCGGCGGTGGCGCAGCAGCGGCCAATGCTCCACCGGCACGATCGACGCCTCGTGCGCCCATTGCTCGGTGCAGTCGCGCCGCCGGTAGACCACCTCGTCCAGGCGCGTACGGTCGTACGGCCCGAGCCGCGAGAACACCACCTGGTAATGGGCCGGGATCAGTACGTTGACGTAGTCGAGCTGAATGAGGCCGAGCTGCCGGATCGTGCGAAGCACGTCCCGGACGCTCACCGTCCGGGCGGGCCGCGGCCGGTCGAACCCCTGCGCCGCAAGCGCGAGGCGGCGTGCGTCGGCGAGCGACATGACGGCGTGGCGGGGAGCGCGACGCTTCCAGGACACGGGCGACCTCGATACGTCGCGTGGTCGGCGACCGGCGCTACGCGGCGCCGCCCGCGGGCCCGGCACCGAACCTCGCGCGGTTCGCGTACGCGAGGCCGAGCACCGCCAGGGCCGCGACGATCACGGCCGCCTGGTGCACGGCCGGTGCCCGGACCGCCACGTCCAGCGCGAGGCTCGCCGCCGCGACGATTCCATACAGGATCACCGCCCAGCGCCGCCAGTGCCACAGGCCCGCCACCGCCACCAGCCCGGCGCCGCCCACGGCCAGGAGCCCGGCGAACGCGGCGGGGCTCGCGGCGCCGGGAAAGGCGGCGCGGAACTCGGCGGGGCGGGCGAGCGCAAAGGTCACGCCGATCAGCGTCGACGCCGCGAGCCCCGCGAGCGCGAGACGGAAGGCGAGCGTCCGCGACGCCCGCACGCTCCAGAACCCTCGCGCGCCCGCCACGCCGTCAGCGTCCGCCACGGCCGGCTCCGGTGGGCTGTACGACGAGCAGGAGCGCGAACAGCAGCAGCAAGACGACGAAACCGATCCAGAACAGCCGCTCGAACGGCACCCGGTGCCATTGGACCATGAGCAGCGTTGGGAGGCGCCGAATGGCACACACGAAGCGCCGGGCCGCGGCGCGGAGGCGGCGCCACGCCCGACCGCCGTCGGGCGGCGCTACGACGTTCCGGCCGGGGACGTCGACGCTGAGGGTGGATGACATGGACAACCTCCTCGGTGCGGCACCTGCCTACGGCCGGTTCCTGTTGTCGAGATCCGCCGCGATGCGCCACGGCCCGCCGGGCGAACGGCGCAGGCCGAGCACGAACTTTCCACGGTCGGTCGTGGGCGACTCGTCGCCGTAGCCGTAGGCGCCGACGATATAGCCCACCGTGTCCTGGACGGCATACGCCAGCGCGCGGAGCCGCAGCGCGCCGCCGGCACGGGCGTAGGCCTCACGGATGGCGTCGTGTCCCCGCACCCAGCCGGGATCGGTGGGAACGAAGCCGTCCTCGGTGAACAGTCCGGCGAGCGCGGAGGCGTCGCCGGCCTCCCAGGCGCGCTCGTAATCGCGCAGGACCCGGTCCAACTCAGGCGGCAGCGCGACCGAGGGCAGCGGCTGGACGGTGGTGTCCTGCGCGACGGCGGTGGCGACGCTCCCCACCGACAGTGCGGACAGCATCACGACCAACGACCGGGGACGGATCACGGATCTCCTCGACGTCATTGAAGGCGGCTTCGCAATGATGCGCCACGGAGGGCCTGCCTTCAAACGCCTCACTCTCAATGACTGGAAACGGGCTGTGGCAGGGGCGCATGGCTCCGGGCACACACCGTGATCGTGTCGTGCCCGACGTCGGTCTCCGCCCACTCGCCGTCGGGCAGCACCCGCGCGCGCAGCGGGCGGCCGTCGTCCGCCGCCTTGGTGACGCTCGCGCACACGAACGGCTCATCCGGCAGATTGAGCGTCGCCCGGCCGTTTCCCTCGACGAGGCCGTCTGGAAGACTGGTCATCCAGTCGCAGGCGCATTCGACGCGGAGGCGGTAGTCGACCAGCCGTTCGTCTGCCCGAACTGTACCGACCTGGCCGGCGGTCCCGATCGTCGCGCATGCCGCGCACGTCGCGGCGGTGGCTGCAAGCAGGAAGTGGGCTGCTTCACGGTAGATCAGCACGGATACCTCCCGGCGTGTGACGCGGCCGGCTCGCTGGGCGCCTAGGCGGCAACCGTCACAGCGGCCAATCGCGCAGGATGCGTTCCGTCTCTTCGGAGTGCGTGCTCTCGTCGCGCACCATGTCCTCGAGTTGGACGACGAGGCCCCGGTCGCCGAACGCCGCGGCGTCTTCCGCCCGCTGCGTGTAGTCCGCGATCGCCTGGCGCTCCGCCACCAGCACCGCCTCGAGCATCTCGCGATTCCCCTTGGCCGCGGCCACCGGGCGGGCCTCCGTCGTGGGCTCGCCGCCCAGCGCCACGATCTTGTTGGCGAGGAACTGGGCGTGCGCCTGCTCGTCGGTGACCTCGCCGAGGAAAAACTGCACGAGCTGCGGGCGGTAGGGACCCGTCGCCTTGGCGGCGTAGGTGACGTATTGGATGACGGCGCTGAACTCTCCGGCCAGATCGTTGTTCAGGCGGGCAATGAGGTCTTTCTTGTTCACGACGACTCCATTTGTTACGGTGGCGTCTCGACCGTCGCCGAATCTCCTACGAAGAACAGTATCCCTGGGATCGATTCCATGCATCCTCCAGCCGGCCTCCAACCGTGCGTGCGCGCCGCCGTGTTTTCACCGGAGCAACCGCGACGGTGTCGTGTGATCGATGAAGAAGACGCCGTCGAATTCGAGCGGGAGCACCGCGCTGAGCTCGAACCCATAGTCATAGGCGGCGTACCCGATGTGCCGGATCGGGCGGGGACGGCGGAGCCAGCGGCCGCCGTCGTCGGCCCGCGCGGCGCGGAGGTCCACGACGAACCCGAGACGCGATGCCCGCGACGCGAGGGCATGCAACGCCGCTTCGAGGCTGCCGCCCGGAGCGAGGAACGCTTCCGCCGCGATCATGCGGTGGTCCGTGAAGCTCCGAGTCGCGCTGTACGCGCCGTCGTACGTCAAAAGGCTGAAGGCGCGGTACCCGGAGCCGTAGAGACGCGAGAGATGCGCCCCCATTTGTGCTCCGCCGTTGAAGCTCAGTTCGGGATCGCCGCCGCGGCTCACGTGCACGTCGTGCGCCCACACGACGGCCCGCGCGCCCGGCGCCAGGGTACGGATTAGCCAGTCGAGATTGGCGGCCATGAGGCTGTCCCGCTCGGGAGAGCTCAACGCGACGTTGAAGCGCGCCGCCTGGCGCAGGAGGTTCGCCGCCTGCACGGCCCACTCCACCGCCACGGTGTCGTCGCGGCTCACGGCGCGCGCGAGCCATGCCGGGCGGCGGGCGGCGACGCGGCTCCACAGGCTCTCGCCCTGGCGGTGCCAGCGCGCACGGGTCGTGTCCGGAATCTGCGGTGTCGCCGAGGAGGCCTGCCCGCGATACTCACCCACCAGGTCGTCGAAGCGTGGCACCAAGCCCGGCTCGATGCGCTCCAGGAACGCCCGGAGGGTGTCGGCGGGCGTCCGATGGTCCTGCATGTCGTACCCGGCGAAGCGTACGGCCCGATCCGGATGCTCCTGGTTGTACGTGCGCATCCACTCGACCAGATCGAGCATTTCTTCTGTGTTCCAGACCCGGAACATGACGCGCATGACGTCGCGAGCCGTCCCCACCCCACCCTGCACGTACCGGTTGATTCGTTCGACCGCGAGCTGATTGGCCTCGATCGCGAACACCTCAAAGCCGGCCTCGCGGACCAGGTACTCCAGCAGCCGGTGCTTCACGAGGAAGAACTCTCGCGTCCCGTGCGTCGATTCGCCGAGGGCGACGATCCGCGCGTCGCCGACGATGTCCGCGAAGGGCGCGAGATCCGTGTCGTCGGCGGGCGCGTCGGGGAAAACCCGCACATGACGCAACGGGTTCGTCTGTGCGGCGAGCCAGGCGAGCTCGGCCTCGGTGGGGGGATCGGCGCCTTGCGGCAACGTCGAGATCGGTACACCGCCCACGCGGAGCTCGAGATCGTCGAACCACGCGGCGCCCGTGCCGAGCAGCGTGGCCGTGATCACCACCGAGTGCACCTCCGGCTCCGATGGAACCTGGATCGTGAGCTCGTGCCGCGTCCAGCCGGGCCGGTCCGTCGGCGCCCCGCTGAGCCAGGCCGTGTCGGCGGCGGCGAACTCCCTGTCCTTCCAGGCCTCGAGCGTGATCAGCGCACGTCCACGCAGGCTGTCCGCCCGCATCCATCCGGCCAGCCGTAGCTCGCGCCCCAAGGCGAATGACGCGGGGACTTGGAGCATGATGGACTGCGGCGCCGCGTCCGCGCTCGAGTCCGTCAGCGCGATGCGCAGGCTCCGGCGGCCGGCGTGGTGGAGCGTACTGTCGAGCACGAAGGTCGCCGCGGGGCCACCGGCAAACGCGGACCAGCCGAACGCCCATCCCCACGGCCGGTCGGGCTCCGAGACGCTCGGTCGCTCGAAGTCGAGATTGAGGGGGCGTTGCGCTGCGGCGAGGCCGCCGGGAGCACCGAGGAAGACGATGCCGGCGAGCCCCACTGCCGATCCCGGTCTGCCCACGAGTCGCCTCCGCGCGTTCACTTGACGAAGCCATTTAGTTGACTAAAGTCAGATAATGCCAACCGACCAGATTGCGCAGGTCCGGCGCTTCAATCGACTGGTTACGCAGCGCGCCGGTGCGCTCGACGATCACTTCCTGGGACGCGATCGCCCGCTTGGCGAGTCGCGCCTGCTGTACGAGATCGGCCCCGACGGCGCGGATCTCCGTGATCTGCGTCAGCGGCTGGGGCTCGATGCCGGCTACGTCAGCCGCCTCGTCAAGACCCTCGAGGAGCGGGGGCTCGTCCGGTTGAGCCCGGGCGCCGGAGACCAGCGCGTGCGGTCGGCGCGGCTGACGGCGGCGGGGCGGCGGGAGGTCGCGGAGATGAACGAGCGCGCCGACGAAGTCGCCGCCGCCCTGCTCGATACCCTGACGCCCGCACAACGCTCCCGCCTGGTCGCCGCGATGACCGAAGTGTATCGCTTCATGCGGCTGGCCGGCCTCCGGATCGAGCGCGTCGACCCCGCGAGTCCGGCGGCGCGATGGTGCGTCGGCCGGTACTTCGACGAGCTGGACCGTCGTTTTCCCTTCGGATTCGACCCGGCCGCCAGTCTCCCCGCCGAGGACGCTGACCTCGCTCCGCCCCGCGGGGCGTTCCTCGTGGCGTTCGTGGACGGGGAATCGGTCGCCGGTGGCGCCGTGAAGTCGATCGCGCCCGGTGTCGGCTCGCTCAAGCGGATGTGGGTGTCCGACACGGTCCGCGGCCTTGGCATTGGCCGGCGGATGCTCGAGGCGCTCGAAGCCCAGGCACGTGAGCTGGGTCTGACCACCCTTCGACTCGAAACGAACAGGACCCTGGAAGAGGCCATTCATCTGTACCGCAGCGCCGGTTTCCGGGAAGTGGCCTCCTTCAACGCGGATCCGTACGCCGACCATTGGTTCGAGAAGCACGTGGGCTGACGCGGCGCGGAGGAAGCCCGCTAGAGCTACCATCACGTGCGGAGTCGCATCGCGGTGCCGCGGGCGCCAAGCATCTGCCATGCCACGCCACCCTTACCATACCTCCCCTTCCCGCCACTCGGCCGACAGCGGGTGATCGACGTTCAGCGCGGGGCGGCCGGCCAACTCGAGCACCATGACCCGCTCCTCGGGCGTCGCGAGGTGATGTCCCGACGGCATGCGAATGCTGAGCGGGCCGCGCCAGAAGCGCCAGCCGAGGCGGGCGTAGAGGCCGGGCGTGGCCGGGCAGAGGGCGGCGAGCTGGTAGACATCCGGGATCTCGGCGGCCAAGCGGCGCATCACGTTCGTCGCGTAGCCGCGCCCCTGGTGCTCGGGATGGGTAGCCACGACCTCGACATAGGCGGTCTCGAGCGGCGCGGCGGCGCCAGGTTGCAGCCACCGGGTTACCCACATCGCGTGCGAGACCAGCCGGTCGCCCAGCATGCCGAGGACGTGGGTGGATGGGCCGAACGTGGCGAGCAGCTCGCCGAGATCTTCGCCATACGCGGCCTTGCAGAGTGCGGCGATCCGGCGACGAAGGTCGTGGGGTAGCGAGGTGGAATCGAGGACCTGCAGGGTGAACGGTGGTGCCATTTGTTGACGCCGCGAATCGCCGCGCACGACTACCGGGCGGGCCGATGCCACATGTCGTACAGGATGCGCCACGCGCCGTCGCCTTCGCGGACCCAGACCACGAGATAACGCTCGGATGCGGTGGACGGGTCAGCGTCTCCGCGTCGCCCGGTGCTCGTCCAGGTCCCCACGTCGATCGCGAGGTTCACGTCGATCGTCAGCTCGGCCGACTCCATCGTGTGCGCCACCTGCCGGTAGTCCGGGGCCCAGCGAAGTCGCGTTGGATGGCCGCCCGGCCCCGGATCTCCCGGTTGGGCGGCAGCAGCACGGCCGAGTCCGAGTAGATCCGGCCCAGCGCGGCCGTGTCGTTCCGCACGTAGGCGGCGGAGAATGCGCGACTGGCGGCAGCGATGGCCGCGCTGTCGCTGGACGCTCCGGTGGATTGGGCGACGGCGACGCTCGGGACCATGAGCCCGAGGCATGCGCCGAGGTACATCCGGCGAATCTCGATCATGGAAGGGGATCTCCGGCGAGCGCCGACGGCCACGCGCGATCGGCCTTCGCCTCGCGTGACCGGCGGCGAGCCCCCCGGGGAGAGCATCCCGAGAGCCGCCACCATGCCTGGCCAATTCCGTCGCTTCATCGCGTCACACCGTGATCGGGTTGCTGGCATGAAAGATCTGGCATGAAAGATAGCGATGCTGGGCGCGGCCGCGGAGCGTCGCTTGACGCATCACGAGGTGCAGAAGGTCGCAGGCATCTATGACCCGATGCCGGCCAGCAGCACGTACCCCGTGCACATTGCGGTGCACGTCCGGGGAGAGGCCGAGGCATTCGGACCAAGCCTCTGGACTCTCGCCACCCAGGTCGATCCAACCTTGAGGCTCGGCAGTATCCTACTGGTCGACGAGGTGGACGACGCCATTCTCCAGTTCAACGAGGTCGCGGCCATGCTGACGCCGACCCCCGAGGTGCCCTTGCCCGGCCCTACGGCACATCCATGCGACGCAGGCGCCGGATAGAGAGCAGGAGGAATCCGGCGAGCACGATCACCGAGGTGGTGATCGCCACGCCAAGGCTCAGGTGGTTGGCTGCGGCAAACCGGCGTTCGTCCAACCCGTGCATCAACGCGATCGAGTAGTGGCGGATGCTCAGCAATCGCACGCCCGACACGAAGCCCGAAAAGAACCCCTCCCACAGGACGATGTAGAGGAGACCGAACCCGATGGCGTGCGTGGTCACGAGACCGAGCCAGAGGAACGCGGAGGAGTACAGCACGACTCCAACGAGGGCGGCACCCGCGACCGCGAACGTGGCCGCCGCGTCGCCGAGGAACGCCACATGGCTGGTCACGATGGCACTGATCGCGATGAAGGGCCCGGCAACGGTGACCGCCCCCAGCAATTTTGGCACGACGATCTGCCATCGGGGGAGGGGAGAGAGGGTGAGATTCGCGAGCGTCCTGTCCTCTATCTCGTTCGCGAAGGCCGCGGTGGCGATGGCGAGGGCGATCAGCGGCGAGATGGAGCCGGCCAGCATGGCGCTGAACACGACGGTCTCGAACTCCTGGACGGACGGTGCTCGTATGGACCGTACGGTCAGCATGGCAAAGAGCACGGGCATCGAAGCAAGCACCGTCATGATCAGCAGCCGCCAGCGACCAAACAGCTGGCGGAGCGTGAGCACGTATACGGATCTCATTTACCGCTCCACCAGATATCCGAAGACGCTTTCCAGAGAGTCGTCCAGCGGTTCCACCCTGCGCAGGCTGACCGAAGCCAACTGGGCGAGCCGAGGCAGCTCGATCTGCAGGCCGCGCACGTTACGGCTCAGCACCACGATTGCCCCATCGGGATCGACGTTGACGGCGTCGACCGAGTCGAGCGCCACCACGGCCGCGGCCAATCGGCGAGGCGAATCGCATACCACCCGGACGTGGTAGGGCCGCTCGTCCAGCGCCGCCCGAATGGCGCGGAACCCTCCCGACGCCGCCAGCTTACCGTTGACGATGAGGAGAACGGTGTCCGCAAGCTGCTCGACCTCCTCGAGGATGTGCGAGGAGAGCACGATGGTCCGGCCCTCCGCTGCCAGGCGCCGCAGCAGGCCCTGGAAATGCACGCGCTGCCGGGGGTCGGCACCATTCAGCGGCTCGTCGAGAATCAGGATGTCCGGATCATGGACCAGCGTTGCCGCCAGTCGCATCCGCTGGCGCATCCCCCTGGAGTACGTACCCATCAGGCGGTGTTGCGCGTCGGCGAGATCGACGAGTTCGATGGCGCGGTCGACTTGGGCGTCGAGATCGGCCGCGCCCCTCAAGCGGCCCATCATCCGTACGAAGTCGCGGCCCCTCATGAACCCGTAGACCGTTTCGTGTTCCGACATCACCCCCATGCGTCGGTACAGCGGCGGGTTGTTGCGAACGGGTTCTCCGAAAACCGTGACCGTTCCGTTGGACGTGCCGGCGAGCCCCGTAATCATGCGGAGCAATGTGGTCTTGCCCGCGCCGTTAGGCCCAAGCAACCCCGTGATACCCGGCATGACGTCGAACGTGACGTCGCTGACGGCAACGACATTCCCGAACCAGCGGGAGACGTGATCAACCCTGATCGCCGGTGCCACGCCGTCGGTCATGGCGTCAACCGCCGATAGCGGAACCACAGGATGCCGGCTGGGACGAGCGTCCACGCGGCGTACCAGCCGACGAGCACCGGTGCCGAGAATGCGGCGGCGGGCGCGTCGCGGGTGATCACGCTGGCCTCGCCGAAGATCACGTCATTCACGTGCACGGGGATGTTGGTCAGGTTGAACATGGAGATCCATTGACCCGCCGGACCCTCGATCTCAGAAGCGAGACCCGTGGTAAACGGTGTCGTGATCACGAACAGCCCGACGAGGAACACGGAGGCGTACGCGCGCCGGGTCGTGAACGAGGCAGTGAGCAAGGCCAGGCTCGTGGTGTACGCCGCGAACGCGGCTCCCGCGGCGAGGAACCTGGGAATGTCGAGCCAATTGGCGATCAAGTAGGCCGCGGGGTCGGGATCCCCCATGGTCAGGCCGATCAGCAGAATGGCCTGCGGGAACCAGGTGACCGCCAGCATCACCGTGAAGAACGCCAACCACCGGGACATGACGTAGTCCGAGCCGGCGAGCGGTCGCACCAGATAGAGGTTGATCACGCCCTCACGCCGGTCCGGGCACAGGAGTTCGGGTGCGCCAACCGCCGCGAAGACGAAGAAGAGGATCGAAGCAATCCCGTAGTAGTCGGTGTGCGAAGGCAGGTTGAGTTGGTCCGCCGCCTCGGGCCCTACCAATCGGTCCATCGCACCCGCGATCAACGCCATTACGAGGGCGATCGACCCGAGCACGGCAATGAAGAACCACGGGAGGACCTTGGCGCGCGCGCCACGACCCAGGCCCAGGGCGGTCCGCACGCCGTCCTTGAAGACCGCGAGCCGGGCACGGTTCCGCCCCTCGCGAGGGCCGGTGTACCGCTGATACCCGATATCGAAGACGGTGCCGCTATGCGTCATGTGGACGCCCCAACGTGCGTCTCGTCTCCATCTCGTTGAAACAGCTCGGTCAATGCCCGCCGGCGCGGCGCCATCCGGCGGAGCGGGGCTCGAGCCTCCACGAGCGCGTCGCGGACGTGATCGTAAACCGACTCGTCGGGGCCCTCGATGGTGAGACCGCCGCCGTCCGCGGTCACCACGACGCCACGCTTCTCGAGCGCGCGCACGAGGCCGTCACGGTTGGCATCGACCTCGATGAAGACGGTCTCCGTCTCCTTCGTGAAGTGTCCGACTTCCCCGGACTGCACCAGCCGGCCGCGCTGGAGGACCAGGATCCGGTCGCATGTGCGTTCGACGTCCACCATCAGGTGCGATGAGAAGAGGACGCTGATGCCGAATTCTCGATGGGTCTTCCGGACCAGTGCCAGCATCTCTTCGCGTCCGACGGGGTCGAGTCCGGCGGTCGGCTCATCGAGAAACACGATTGCGGGGTCGTGCACCAGCGCTTGGCCCAGCTTCACCCGCTGCTTCATGCCGGTCGAGTATCCACCCATGGCCCGGTACCGCTCTTCGAACAGACCCGTATGCCGCAACGTGTCGGCCGCGCGGGTGCGCGCGGTGGACGGCGGGAGGCCGCTCACCTCGGCCATGTGTGTGAGGAACTCGGCGGCGGTCACGTGGCTCGGTAGACAGTCGTGCTCCGGCATATACCCGAGCCGCGCGCGGACGCCGACGCTCGAGGACGCGTTCTGGCCGAGTATCGACGCCGAACCGAACGTCGGCTGGATCAGGCCCAGGAAGATCTTGATCGCCGTGCTCTTGCCCGCACCGTTCTCACCGAGAAGGCCCGTGATCCCGTCGGAGATGTTGAAGCTGACGTCGTTGAGAGCGACGACGTCCTTGTAATGCTTCGTGAGGTTCTCGGCGGCCAGCAGCGGTTCCACGGGCGGCATCATGAGCCACTCTCCGTCGGGCAGGCGTCGGCGTAACCGAGGTCGCACGCCCGGCGGATGAGAGCGGCAGCGCGTGCGGGTTGGCGGGCGACGCCCGTGCCGTTCTGGTACAGCACGCCGAGCCCGTAGCAGGCCTCGGCATGTCGGCCATCGCAGGCCTCTCGATACAGGCTGGCGGCCTGCTCGAAATCCTGAGTGGCGCCGTCGCCGGTTGCGGACAGTTCGCCAAGGTTGAAGCAGCCCGCCATCTCATCGCCGTCGCACGCTTGCTGGAAGAGACCGGCGGCTCGGGCAACGTCTCGCGTGACGCCCGCACCGGTGGCATACAGCTCGCCGAGCCTGACGCAGCCCACCAACACTTCGCCGTCGCAGGCTTGTTGATGGAGGGCGGCGGCTCGAGCGAGGTCTTGACCCACACCCTCGCCGGTGACGTACGCATCCCCGGAGTGCAAGCAGCCCAACACGTGGCCGCCATCGCAGGCTCGCCCAAACAGGCCGGCCGCTCGGGTGAGGTCTTCGGTGACACCCGCACCCTCCCGATAGAGGACGCCGAGGCGGGTGCAGCCCTCCATGGCACCTCCCTCGCACGCTTGCTGGTAGAGGGTGGATGCGAGCGTCGTATCCCGGCCGACACCGGTGCCATCCTCGTGCATGATCCCGAGTCTGACACAGCCCTCCGCCACGCCGCCCTCGCACGCTCGCCCAAACAGGCCGGCGGCGCGGGCTTCGTCCCGCAGGACGTGCTCGCCCCTCAGGAGCTTGAACCCGAACTCGTTGCAGGCTGTAACGTCCGCGGCCTCGCAGGCCTCGCGCAAGCGCTTGGCGTCTTCACCTGCGGGATTGCAGCCTGGGAGCGCGAGAGCAACCGCGACGAGGAGCAACGAACTCGAAAACCCTGCCGAGAGAAGGGGGGTGATCTCGAACATGGGCGTAGAAGATGCGAGTTCCGGCCACGAAGCGCGAGGGGACTGCGCGGCCCTGTTGTAGAAGATGTCGCCTACCGGGCGCTCCCTCATCTGCCAGGGTCTTGGACCACCGGTCCGATCTCTCTGGTGCCGTGGTCTCCTCTATCCCTGTCGCGACGGTCGACACGTGTCCAGAGGGATCCACCAAGATGTTCGCGTTCGTCGGTCCAGGTGCTTGTCGGGCCGCTGGGGACTAGGGCCGAATGGCCGCGATCGCGTGAGACGCGCTCGGCGCTCGCGTCGCTCGAATGAGGACTTCTGCGTTCGTCGCCGTGACCTCTAACGTGTCATCATGGAAGGTGATCACCCACTGGCACAGTGGGGCGTCGAGGTCGGGGTCGTCCTTGATCTCGTGAAACTGATACGGCCGTAGGCCAGACGGGTAGAACCGGTGCGTTTCTAGCGTCTCGTCGTTGGGATCGCCAAAGAACAGCTTGCAAACTCCGGTGAATCGCAAAATGGCGAAATGGTCAGTCCGTGCCGTACGGTACGCAACCCAAACAACGTCACCCTCGCGCTCGAAACCTGGTTGCGGCGCGGTGACATCCATCTCGGGGGGGCCGGACCAAACGGTAACTCGGGTGTGACTCATGGTGTACGAGCCGCCTTTCGATTCCTTCCTCGTCCGGATGGTTGACAAGAGCTGGAATGGTTCGTTTTCGTCGACGTCGATCCATGGCAGGCCCCGACCAGTGACTGCAATCGCGTTGCGCATGCGGCCGCCTCTCCCCATTTCGCTATCCGCCACCCTGATGAGGCCTTCGTTCGGCCTGGCGAGCGGCGCGGCCCGACGCAGGGCCACCGCGATTTCGCGTTCGTCAGCAGACGGATTCGCAAAGCATACTGCGATGAATGCCGCCGCCGGGGAACGGCCGATTCCGGCGCGACAGTGAATCAGCAGCGGATCGCTGCGGTCCCACAACACGAGGAACTTAAGCAAGTCACCAACATGTTCTGTCGATGGCATGACGTGGTTCTCTGCCGAAACATGAACATCATGGAAGCGCAGACGCAGATGCCGACCGAGGAATCGAGGACCGAGCTCGGGAAAGGGCGACGCTGGATCGAGCAAGCTGATCACGCGGCCGGGCCGGTGCAGCGCTATCATCTCTTCCACTCTCGACAGCGGACAAACGAGGATTGTCACCAAGCCTGCTCCGAGGGACCCCTCCGTCCAGCGAGCCTTGACCTGCAACCTACGTGAACACCTTGGCGAAGCGGAGGCTGGTCCGCTCATACGCGAGATGCCTGTAGAAGTCATGCGCGTCAGTGCGACGGGCGTGGCTCGTAACTTCAAGCAGACCGCAGCCGGCTTGGACCAAGGCTGCCTCCCCAGCTTGAACCAACGCGCGGCCAAGCCCCTGCCCACGCGCCGAAGGGTCAACGACGAGTGAGGTGATGCGGCCTACGGGCTTGGGCCGGTGCAACACGACCATATGATGTAACGTGATCGCGCCAAGGAGCGAGTGTTCTCCCTGAACCACCAAGGCAATATTCCCCTCCGCTGCCCACGCCCCCCAAACCGCGACTATGGCGCTTGCAGTGGTGGGGTACCCCAATGGCGAAAGAAGACGTCCGAGCTCGGCAGCGTCTTCAACAGTGGCGAGGCGAATGGAGCGGTTGTGGATCATCGAGTGACTCACATTTGTCGCGGTCTGACACACAAACCTACGCTTCGTTAGCGGCCCCACCGGAGGCTGCCACCCGAGCGAAGTCCCGCGCCACGCACCACTGCCCTTCCCACGCCACCTACGAAAGGCCGCTCCGCCCCCGAATAGAGAGCACAGCGGCCCACTCCTCGCCCCTTGTTCCTTACTTCTCACTTCTCACAGTGGTTTAGGGTCGCACTTCGAGGTGCAACCCGCCCCTGAATCCCCGCAGGCTGAGACTCGCCCCACCCGGCACTGGCGCGATCGAACCTGTCACCCCCTCCAGCTGCAGCACGAACGTCGCGATCGACCCGAAGTCCTGCCGCAGATCGCCGCCAAACCGGAACGAGGTGCCCGACGAACGGAGCGCCGTGTCGTTCGCGTCGATCGCCGCCCAGGACTTGCGGAACTCGACGCGCGGGACCAGAGCCGTGCTGCCGCTCAGCGGCACCGAGAACCTGGCGCCCCCGGCAATGAGATTGCTCCGCGGAAGCACCGCCGTCCCGGTGGCCGTCGCCTCGAGCCGCGGATCGCTGCGGAATACGTCGAACACGTAGAGCGTGAGCGACGAGTTGCCCAAGCCCTGATCGAGCGACGCATAACCCGAGAACCGGTTCCCCACGCCGTTTTGCGTGGCGCTGTTCAGCTCGTCCTTCCCACGCAGCGCGAAGATCCCGGCCATCCGCAGGTACGTGCGCGGCGCGAGCGGACCCTCGATGCCCGTCCGCAGCCGCACTTCGGCCCCGGGCTTCAGTTCGACCGTGGAGCCCACGACGGGCTCGAACGACAGCGACTCCCGGAACGTGGCACCCACACCGATGGCCCAACCGGTCCCGATCGGGATGGCACCGGCAAACCCGCCGCCCAGGTTCCCGCCCGAGCCGAGCGTGGCCGCGGAGAACCCTACGATATCGCTCGCCAACACCCCCAGGATCGCCAGCTCCTCTTGCTGGACCGTCTTGACCCCCGTCGGGACCGCGCCGGTGACAAACACCACCAGGCGGCCCGGCACGGCGTGGAAGCTCAGCCGCGCCTGCGTGTCGAGCGCGCCGGAGATCTCCTGGTCGCTGAGGCCGCTGCCGTCGGCGCTCAACAACCGGACGTACGCGTACCCGCTCGACAGCGCGACATCCACGTACCGCCCAAACGGCACCGTCACGCCCACCGGCACGGTGATCTCCACGATGCCGTCGAGACCCAGACCGTCGCCGAACGTGTAGCCCTCGCCGATTGCGGCGATCCGCCCCACCCCGGGCGTCTGCGCAGCCACCGGCGCGGCAGCGAGCGCCGCAAGCACCGAAACCATCGCCGCCCGCGTCATGGAATCACGAAAATGATGCGGATGATCCCGATGGTGCCGCCCGGCACGCCGATCACCCCCGGCGGCGGCGTGGCGATCGGCGTGTCGCTCGCCTGCTGCGTGGTCTGCTCGTGCCCGGTGGTCGACGTCTGCTCCGAGTGCGTCGACGCGATGTCGCCCAGCACGGTCGTCAACGCCCCGCCCGAGGGCAGTGCGTCGCCACCCGTCGGCGCGGGATCCACCGCCGTCGTCGCGGCGAGGAACGTCACCTGCGACGGCGTGCTGCGCTGTGCCATCGGCACGGCGACGGTGGCGTTGTACCGCTGCCGGGCGGCCTGGAAACCGGGATCCTGCCGCACCGCCTCGGCGTACTGCTGCGCGGCCGCGGAGAAGTTGCCGACGTCCTCCTCGAGCAGGCCGCGCGAATACGCAAGGAACGCCAGCAGGCTCTCCGTGCCGTTCTCGAGGATGCGCCGCTGCTCCGCCTGCGACAGCTGGTACCCCATCCGGCGCGCCAGCGCCAGCACGAGCCGCTTCTCCATGAGGATCAACTCGCGCAGGTTGCCCGTCGCCGCTCCCGGCGTGAGGATCTCGCCGCTCGTCTGCACCACGTTCGCCTCCAGCCGCGCCTGCTCGCTCGGCGGGATCGTCGCCACCCCCTGCACCAGGCGGCCGGCCTGGATCAGGTGCCCCACGCGCGCGGCCGTCTCCGGATCCACGCGACCCGTCTGCGCCAGCTCCATCTCCTGAAGCAGCGCGTTCACCTCGATGCGCTCCACCAGCGGGAACCGGCCGATCAGCCCGAAATCGGAGATCATCATCTGCGCGATGCCGCGCCCCAGCGGCTGGTAGGTGCTGTCGCCCGCAACCTCGAGCGGGAGCACCGCCACCGCCTGTGGATTGGGCGGTGTGTCCGCCAGCTCGGCCTCCCGCGCCAGGGCCTCCCGCGCCCGCTCGCCCGCCCGCGCGCGCCGGGCGATCGTCTCGCGCGCGCGCACCGCGGGCGCCCCCCGGCTCTGCGGGTACGCCGCGAGGTACGCTGCGTACACGTCGACCGCGTGGTCCAGCGACCCGGCGCGCTCGGCGCACTGCCCCACGATCAGCGGGCCCAGGGCGTTGCTGCGGTCGGCGCTCCACCCCCGCGTGGCAACGACCGTTGCGCTGTCGCAGCGGTCCCCGGCAAACAGGGCCGCGGCATAGCGCAACAACAGGTCGGGATCGGCGGGGCTGGACGCCAGCCGCGCTTCCAGGGTGGGGATTTCGCTGGGGGAAACCTCCGTGAGCGGCGTACGGGCGGCACAGCCCACCAGCAGGGCCGCGCCCAGCACGAACGCACCACGGAACCGGCGGTATTCAGGGCGCTGAATCGGATGCATGCCAGGCTCCACGCGAACGACAGGGGCGAGATCGGCCAACTTGGGGCGCCGGTCCGGGGCCGTCAAGCGGACGGCCACGAGGGACCTAGCGCACCTCCTTCAGCATGTCTCGCATACGGCGGGCCAGCGCCTCGATCTCCTTGACGGATTGGGCGGTCTCGGCGTCCAGCTCGCTCTCGCGGAGTAGCAGGAGTTGAGCTTCGGCGAGAATGGCGGCCAGCGGATTGGAGATGTCGTGACGGAACCGGCGAAACCGCTCTTCCACCTCGGTGCTCATTCAGCGATCGAGCGATAGAGGTCGCGCTGATGGTGGTCGCGCAGGTCGCGCACCGCCTCCCACACCTCGACCTCCGTCTCGCCGCAGAAAATGTCCGCGGTGGCATGCTCGGCGCCGTCCGCCAGCGGACCGAACACCAGCCGCCCGCGCCACGCTCCGTCCTCCGCCCGCCGGACCTCCACACGCACCAGCACCTCCTCCCCGCCCACCCTCAGCGTCGGCAGTTCGTGAACGATCGGTTCTCCGGGATCGGGCGCGCCGTATCGAACGGGGCTTCCCGGCATGCGGCGTGGCTCCGGCTGGTTTGCGCAAAGATAAACGACTTCAGGACTTACGCAATACAGGGAGCGGGGGCCAGGGACCAGGGAGAAACGGAGAGCAGCGGGAAAAGAGCAGTTGGTGCGTAGCCCAGGCAGATTCGCCACCGGCATTGGCCCGGCCGGCGAGCGTGGCCTTGGTAGCCCGAATCGCAACCGCCGCGCGCTTGGTCCCTGGCCCCTGGTCCCTGGTCCCTAGACCAGAAACGGCGCCGGCGTAAACGTCGCCGCGAAGAGCACGATCGTCGCCCAGCCCAGCGGCCGGCGGCTGCGCGGGAGCGGGAGGTGGCGGTCGAGCACCGACGGGTGGGACAGGCGGCCGCGACCGAGCAGGAGCACCAGGATCGCCCACAGCAGCCAGAACTTCCACACGATCGAGAGCGCCAGCATGCCCAGGAAGACGAGCGCTCCCAACCGCCCCTGCTTCGCGCCGAACAAGGCGTACATGACGTGGCCGCCATCGAGCTGGCCCAGCGGCAGCAGGTTCAGCATCGTCACGAACAACCCAATCCAACCGGCGAACGCGAGCGGGTTCAGATGGACGACGCCATCGCCCACCACCAGCTGGCGCACGCCCCACATCACGAGCGAGTCGCCCAGATAGAGCTGGTAGTGGCCCGGGAAGGTGATGAACTGCGCCGTCCGTCCGGCCCCGCTCACCAACTCCGAGCTCATCAGACCCAGGATCAGCACCACCACGGTGACGGCGAACCCGGCCCACGGACCCGCCGCGCCGACGTCCATGAGCTGCCGCCGGTCCACAATCGGGCTGCGCAGCCGGATGAACGCGCCGATAGTCCCGATGAGGCTCAGGAAGAACACCGGCGGCCACGGCAGGAAATACGGGGGCGAGGTGTTGATGCCGTAGCGCCGGGCCACGATGTAGTGCCCCAGCTCGTGCACCAGCAGGATGCCCATGAGGGCGACCGCGAACCCGAGGCCCGGACGCAGGTCGGTGACCCAATCGGCGACGGCGGGGCCGAACGTGGCCGCCGAGAACGCGGGGATACGGATGGAAGCCCCCGCGAGGATGGCGCCGCTCATCCAGACCGTGAAGAACGTCACCACGAACAGCGTGATGTGGAGCCACCACCGCTCCCGGGGCGCCGGCATCAGGGACCGGATCAGCACCAGCCGCCCCCCGTCCCCACCGTCCGCCCAGTACCGCGTGCCCGGCCAGACCGCCAACGCGTCGCGTAGCTCCGGCGACGGGCCGCGGTGGTCCGGGTGCACCACCGCGTCCACGATCTCGCGGTCACGGACCACCGTGGTCCGCCAGTACAGGAGATATTTCGAGAGTCCGCTCACGTGGCTACTTGACGGGGTGTCCTTTCAACCATAATATGCGCTACGCACCTGCACATCCGTCTAACCCCAGAAATCCATCATCCGCGTCGACGCGCCTGAACCACCCGGCCTCGGGTGACCCCGCTCGTGTTCAATCCGTAGGGACACCCACGTCACGCCTCAGAGTTCCACATCTCACGGAGTCCCAGTCCAGTGGACATCGCTGACCTCAAGCAGAAATCGGTCCCCGAGCTGCACCAGATGGCGGAGGAGTTGAACATCACCAACTACTCCGGCCTCCGGAAACAGGATCTCATCTTCCGCATCGAGCAGTCCCTCCTCGATTCCGACACGGTGCTTCGCGGCGAAGGCGTGCTGGAGATCCTCCCCGAAGGCTACGGCTTCCTCCGCAGCCAGGACTGGAACTACCTCTACGGACCCGACGACATCTACGTCAGTCCCAGCCAGATCAAACGGTTCGACCTCCGGACCGGCGACACGGTCATGGGACAGGTCCGACCGCCCAAGGAGGGGGAGCGCTACCTCGCACTCCTCAAGGTGGAGAAGGTCAACTACGAGGAGCCGGACAAGGCAAAGCACCGGATCGCCTTCGACAACCTCCGCCCCCGATATCCGGACCGGCGGATCCGCATGGAGCGGCAGGACGGCGACCTCTCGATGCGCGTGATGGACCTGCTCACGCCCCTCGGCTTCGGGCAGCGTGGCCTCATCGTGGCGCCGCCCAAGGCCGGCAAGACCATCCTGCTGCAGAAGATCGCGAATTCCATCACCGAAAACCACCCCGAGGCCATCCTCATCGTCCTGCTCATCGACGAGCGGCCCGAAGAGGTCACGGACATGGAGGAGAACGTCGCGGCCGAGGTGATCTCGTCCACCTTCGACGAGCCGGCCGACCGGCACGTCCAGGTGGCGGACATGGTGATCGAGAAGGCGCGGCGCCTCGTGGAGCACAAGCGCGACGTCATCATCCTGCTCGACTCGATCACCCGCCTCGCGCGCGCCCACAACGTCGTCGTGCCGCACTCGGGCAAGATCCTCTCGGGCGGCGTCGACGCCAACGCGCTCCAGAAGCCCAAGCGTTTCTTCGGCGCCGCGCGCAACATCGAGAGCGGCGGCTCGCTGAGCATCGTGGCCACCGCACTCATCGAAACCGGCAGCCGCATGGACGAGGTGATCTTCGAGGAGTTCAAGGGCACCGGCAACATGGAGTTGGTGCTCGACCGCCGCATCGCCGACCGGCGCATCTACCCCGCCATCGACGTGCAGCGCAGCTCGACCCGGAAGGAAGAGCTGCTGCTCGACAAGGAAGAGCTGAACAAGATCTACTTGCTCCGGAACTTCCTCGCGGACATGCCCACCGTGGAAGCGATCGAGTTCCTGCTCGAGCGCATGAAGCGGACGAAGAGCAATAAAGAATTCTTCGGCACGATGCAGCAGGGGTGAGGGCTGGCGGGAATGCGGCGGGCCGGCGTGGCGGCCGATAGCTCCGGCGAGAGCCTCCCGCTCTCCCGCCCTCCCGCCCTCCCGCCGGTGGGGCGGCTGTTGGGCGTGGATTGGGGCGCCAAACGCATCGGCCTGGCCGTCTCCGACCCCGCGCAGACCGTCGCCACCCCCCTCGACACCCTCTCGCGCCGCACCGGCAAACGCTTCCCCATGCAGCGCCTCAAGAGCCACCTCGATGCGCTGCAACCGGTCGGCATCGTCGTCGGCCTCCCCCTCGCGGAAGACGGCACGGAGGACGACCAGAGCGCCGCCGCTCGCGAGACGGGAACGCTCATCGCCGCCAAGTCCGGCCTCCCCGTCGCCTACCAGGACGAGCGCATGACCACCGCGCGCGCCCTGGGTGCCGTGCGCGACCTCGGCGGCACGACTCGGGGGCGAGAGAGAGACGTGGATCAGCTGGCGGCGACAGTCTTGCTCCAGGCTTTTCTGGATGGACGGAGGGCGGGATGAGCGGGATGGATAGGCGGCAGCGCGGCAGAGCGGCAGAGCGGCAGGGGGCGTGGGAGTCGCGGGCGGGAGTCCGTGGCCGCGTGCCCGGCCCGGGACCAGCAGTCGGCAAGCTCCACAGATTGGACCGCCTCCTCCTCGCCGCCGCGCTGCCGCTCGTGCTCATCACCGCCTGCTCTCACCGATCGGAACAAGCGGGCACCGTCCGTATCACCATCCCCAGAGGCGCCGGTCTCGCCGCGGTGGCTGAATCGCTCCATACCCACGACCTGGTTACCTCCGCCGGGATCTTCCGGTTCTACGCGACGCTGTCGGGACAGGAGCGCTCCATTCAGGCGGGGACGTACGACGTTCCAACCGGCGCGCCGGTGCGCGACGTCCTCGCCGTGCTCGTGCACGGCCGGCCGGTTGACCGCCAATTCGTGCTCCCGGAGGGCCTGATGCTCTCCGAGGTCGCGGTGGCCGTGGAGAGCCAGCTCGGCGTCTCGGCCGACGCCATCCTCACCGCCGCCCGCGACCCCGCGCTGATCGCGCAGCTGGGGGTGCCCGCAGCCACGCTCGAGGGCTACCTCTTCCCCAACACGTACCGCGTGCCCACGGACGTCGATGCCGGTGTCCTGGTACGCCGCATGGTGGCGGAGTTCGAGGACCGCTGGCAGCCGGCATGGGACGCCCGCGCCGACTCGCTCGGCCTGTCACGCCACGAGGTGGTGACCCTGGCGTCGATCATCGAAGGGGAGGTACGCCACGACCCCGACCGGCGGTTCGTCTCGTCGGTGTACCACAACAGACTCCGTCGCGGCATGCGCCTCCAGGCCGACCCCACAGTCATCTACGCCCTGGGCCGGCGCCGGCGGCTATACGAGAAGGATTACCAAACACCGTCGCTCTACAACACGTACCTGATCGACGGCCTCCCCCCCGGCCCCATCGGCCAGCCCTCCGAGGAAAGCCTCGAGGCCGCCCTCTACCCCGCAGCCACCGATTTCCTGTACATCGTCGCCCGCCCCGATGGACATCACGTGTTCTCGCGCACGCTTGCGGAGCACGTGCGGGCGGTGGGGGAGATTAGGCGGATGCAGGGGAGACAGTAGACGGTGACCGGTGACCGGTCACCGATCACCGTCTCACCCCATCCACGATTCTCCGAAGCTCCCCCGCGACCCGCCCGACGTCGGCAGCCCCGAATAACGCGGAACTCACCGCAACACCATCCGCCCCCGCCGCCAGGACGTCCGCCGCGTTCCCAGGGCCGATTCCCCCGATCGCGATCACCGGCGTCGCCTCAGGAGCGCGGTTGGCGAGGTCGGAGAACGTCGCGAGGCCGATTGGACGCCCCGCGTCGGGCTTGGTGGCGGTGGCGTAAACCGGCCCGATGCTCCAATAATCCACGTCCGCGTCGCGCATCCCTGCGGCCTCGGCCGGCGTGCCCACGGACACGCCGATGCGAAACGGCCGCGGGGCGAGCCGGCGGATCGCCGCCGCGGGCACGTCGTCGGCGCCGAGGTGGACGCCGTGCGCCCGCGCCGCCCATGCCACGTCGGCCCGGTCGTTCACGTAGACGGGGATGTGGAGCGTCTCCACGAGGCGCTCGGTGAGCCGGAGGAGCTCGCCGGCGGGTGCATCCTTGAAGCGCACCTGCACCGCCGTGACCCCCCCCGCCTCCGCGGCGCGGCAGGCGTCCAGCAACTCCTCCGCGTCCAGGGCGGGCGGGCCGGCGATCGCGAGCAATCGAACGTCCAGCGTCATGCGGGAACGACCATCAACATGCACACCCTGTAGCTGAGTGCCGACTATGGAGCTCGAACCCAATCGATTCGAAGGCGCCCTTCAAGGCGCGCCGGCGACCGCGGGGAGCCTCGGAGCTGGGCCCTCAGGCCCCGACCCGCAAAGGCAGGTCATCCCACTCGTGCCAAGCCCCTGACCATGCCCGTTCGCGGCATCCGCGGCGCCACGGTCGCACAGCAGGACACGCCGGACGAAGTACGCGCCGCGACGCGCGAGCTGCTGGACGCGTTGATCCGCGCCAACGGCATCGTCGTGGACGACGTGGCCAGCGTCATCTTCACCGTCACGCCCGACCTCACCAGCGAGTTCCCCGCGCGCGCCGCGCGGGAGTTGGGGTGGCATCACGTGGCGTTGCTCGGCGCCACGGAGATGGCGGTCCCCGGCGGCCTCCATCGCTGCATCCGCGTGCTGGTCCACCTGAACACGGACCGGCCTGCCGCCGACCTCAAACATATCTATCTGCGCGCCGCCCGGACGCTGCGACCCGACCGATGACGGCGACCGTCACCGTGTCCGCCCGGGGCGCCGCCCGCTGGCGCGCCGGGCACCCGTGGATCTACCGCTCGGACGTGGACGACGCGCGCGCGGCGCCCGGCGTGGTGACGGTCCGTGACCGGCGGCGGCGTGTCGTGGGACGGGCCCTGTGGAGTCCGGCGTCGGAGATTCGGCTTCGCATGCTCTCGCACGACGACGCGCCGATCGACCGCGACTGGTGGCGCCGCGCGTTCGATCGTGCCGCCCGTCGCCGCGCCGATATCGCCATCGACGCCACCGCGTTTCGCCTCGTGCACGCCGAGGGCGACGGGCTGCCCGCGCTGGTGGTCGACCGCTACGGCGACTACCTGGTGGCGCAGCTGCTCTCCGCCGGCCTCGAGGCCGTCCGCGACGACGTGCTCGGCGCGCTCCACGACGCGTTCCGGCCGGCCGGCATTCTCCTGCGCCACGACGTGTCGGTGCGGCGCCACGAGCGCCTCGGCATGGAGGTGGAGGACGCGACCGGGGCGGTGCCCGATGAGGTCGAGGTACGCGAGGGCGCGGTGCGCTACGTCGCCCGGCTGCGGACGGGGCAGAAGACCGGGGCGTTCCTCGACCAGCGGGAGAACCGCCTGCTCGTGGGCGCCGGGTCGCGCGGGGCCGCGCTCGACGTGTTCGCCTACCACGGGCTCTTCGCGCTCCACATGGCCGCCGGGGCGGCCAGCGTGATCGCCGTGGAGTCGAGCGGGCCGGCGCTGGAGGCGGCGCGCGGCAACGCGTCGCTGAACGGTATCGGCAACATCGAATGGCTGGAGGCCAACGCGTTCGACGCCCTGCGCGGGTTCGAGCGCGAGGGCCGGCGGTTCGATGTCGTCGTGCTCGACCCGCCCGCCTTCGCCAAGCAGAAGGACAGCTTGCAGCGCGCCACCGCCGCATACAAGGAGATCAACCTGCGCGCGGCGCGGCTCCTCGCACCGGGCGGCGTGATGCTCACCTGCTCGTGTTCGTTCCATCTGACGCGCAGCCGCTTTCTCGACATGCTCGCCGCCGCCGCGGCCGACAGCGGCCGGCGCCTCGTGCTCGAGCGGCTGGTGGGCCAGGCTGGGGACCACCCGGAAGTGATCACCATCCCGGAAACCGGCTACATGAAGGGGGCGCTGCTGCGGGCGGCGGAGTGACCGTCAGAAGGGACGCCGCTCGCGCGTTGCACCGTTGTGCCCCGGTCCGTCGCGCTCCCCATGCCGGCCTCGTCCGTTGCCCAGGACTCCATGCCTGAAGAGATTACTCCCCCATGCAGCGGACCGGTGCGATCCCAGCTCAGCGCGGCGCCGGCGCGTGACCGCATCGCCGGTCCGCGGCCGGCGCCGCCGCGCGGCCGGCGCCACTTGGGGGGCGGCCTGGCTCCTTTCGCTCGCCCCGGCTACCGCCGCCGCCCAACGAGCCGTCGTCCGACCCCTCGGTCCACCGATCGACTCCATCGCCTTCACGTCCCGCAACGTGTTCGACCCCGACGAGGCCGACAAGAACCTCCTGTTCGCCCTGATGAACGCGTTCCACATCAAGACCCAGCGGTACGTGGTGGGCCAGGAGCTGCTGTTCGCCGAGGGCGAGGCGTACGACTCGGCGGCCGTCGCGGAGACAGCGCGGAACTTGCGGGCCCTGGGCCTGTTCCGCGACGTGGACATCGACACGGTTCGAGTAAATGGGCTGCTCGTGCTGCGCGTAAACACGGCGGATGCCTGGACCACGACGGTACAGGCCGAGGCACAGTCCACCGGCGGCCAGCTCGAGTGGGGGCTCGGGCTCAAAGAGAAAAACCTCCTCGGCACCGCCACGCTGGGCCGCGCCAAGTTCCGCAACAAGGTGGACCGGGAAGAGGTCACCCTCGAGGCATCGCAGAACCGGCTGTTCGGGACGGGCATCCGCGCCCACACGCGGTTCGACCTGCTGAGCGACGGCGACAACGGCGAGTGGACCTTCGGCGTCCCGTTCCGCGCGTTCGGCGACCGGCAGTCGTGGGAGCTGCCCGGACGCTTCGCGCTGCGGCGCGAGCTGCAGTTCCGGGACGGCGCCTTGTTCCGGCAGTTCTGGCACCGGATGTTCCGCCAGAGCGCGCGGGTCGCGTTCGCGCCGGTGGCCGACGAGATGGAGTACCTCCGCGTGGGCGGCACCGCCCAGGTGAAGCGCGACGAGTACCTCGCCATCGCGGACACGAGCCTCGCCATCCCCGACACCGTGCGCGCCGCCTTCGCTGGCTTCGTCGAGTTCGCCAAGGCCAGGTTCAAGGTCACGCAGTACTACCTCGCCTTCAGGCGCGACGTCGACGTCGATCTGAGCACCCGCGCGGCCTTCTCGCTCTGGGTTGCCCCGGAGCCGTTCGGGTACGACCGGTGGGGGGTGGGACCGTCGCTCCAGGCCCAGACCGCCGTCTCCATCGGCAAGAACTTCGTGAAGTTCGAGATCGACGCGAACGGCCTGTTCACCTCGGCCGGGCTCGACTCCGGCCAGGTGAAGGGCATCGTCACGGCGGTCTCCCAGATCTTGCCCCGCCAGGCCACGGTGATCCGCGTGGAGGCCACCGTGCAGGACGATCCCGCTCCCAGCCGAGAGATCGACCTGGGTCTCGGTGTCGGACTGCGGGGGTTCGCGGCACATGCCTTCACGGGAACCCGCAGCATCTGGGGTACCATCGAGCAGCGCCTGTTCCTCGTCGACGAGTTCCTCGACCTGTTCGGCATCGGCCTGGCGGGGTTCCTCGACTACGGCGGGGCCTGGTTCCCCGACCAGCCCGTCCGTTTGGGCGGCAACGCCGGGTTCGGCCTCCGGCTTTCCTCGGTGCGGGCGGGCGACGTGACGGTCGGCCGCCTCGACCTGGCCTACCGGTTCGGCGAGGGATTCGACGGCAACCGCTGGGTCTTTACGTTCGGTCGAGCGGTATCGTTTTGACGGGCAGGGCTTTGCCGGAAAGCGTTCCGCATGTAGTTTCGGGCGCATCATTCGTAGCCCGCAGCCGCCCGACCTCGGGGTCCAAGCGGCCCGCGTGGCCGATGGGCCAAACCCGAGCGGAGGTGTCGGCTTTTAGCCCCGTGCGGGGCACCGACATAGGACACTTGTCGGCCATTAGCGACCACTGGTACCTTTCGACCCCGTGATGCGTATTCCCGCCAATCCTACGGCTCGCGCTCGGCGGGATCCAGAAGCGCCGTATCTCCATAAAACAAGGAAAGCCTCTTGAGCCAGCATTCTCGTCAGGTTTCGCGCGCCCTCGTACTGGCGGCCGGCCAGGGCACGAGACTCGGAAACCGCACGCCCAAGCCGCTGTTCGAGCTGCTGGGCTTGCCACTCCTGGTCCGCACGCTCTGCACGCTGGAACGGGCCGGCATTGCCGAGGCCTACGTCGTGCTCGGATACGAAGCGGACCGTGTTCGCGCCGAGATAGAGAAACACTTCGGGCATCTGAAGATCCGCGTCCATTGGCTGCGCAACGACGCGTGGGAGCGGCCCAACGGCCTCTCGGTCCTCACGGGCGAAGCCGTGCTGAACGAGCCGTTCATTCTCGCCATGAGCGATCACGTGTTCGACCCGCAGGTGGTCACCGCCCTCTGCGAGCGGAGCGATTCCGTGCAGGGCGTCGACCTCGCCGTCGATCGCCGGCCCGAGCGCGTCACCGACCTCGCGGAAGCCACGAAGGTGCGGGTCGAGGACGGCCGCATCGCGGCGATCGGCAAGACGATTCCTCACTACGACGCGGTCGATACGGGCGTGTTCCTCGCCACGCCGGCCATCTTCGGCGCAATCCGCACCGCCCAGGCCGATGGCAAGGAAGCGCTCTCCGACGCCGTCCAGAAGCTCGCCGACCGCGGCGAGGCCAGGATCACCGACATCGGAAACCTGCTGTGGCAGGACGTCGACACCCCGCGGGACGCGACCGAGGCGGAGCGCAAGCTGCTGTACTCCGTCCGCAAGCCGTCCGATGGGATCGTGGCGCGGTGGTTGAACCGGCCCGTGTCGATCGCCGTCTCCCGGCTCCTGGTCCGTACGCCGATCACGCCCAACCAGGTCACCTTCGCCAACCTGCTGCTCGGCCTCGCGGCCGCCGGCGTGGCCGTCATGGGCGGATACACCGCCTTTCTCGTCGCCGGCATCCTGTTTCATGTGACGTCCATCCTCGACGGAACCGACGGTGAGGTCGCCAAGCTGAAGTTCCTGCAGAGCAAGCGCGGCGAATGGTTCGACACGATCGCCGACAACATCACCTACCTGGCGTTCCTGCTCGGCGTGATGGTGGGCGCCCGTCGGACGGGGCTCCCGGATTTCTACCTCTTCTGGGGCATCGTGGGCCTGGCGGTGGCATCGATCACGTTCGTCAACCTGCATTTCTACCTGGCGCGCCGCCGCAAGTCCGGCAGCTTTCTCTCCGTGCAGTACGGCTTCGAGGATGGGAACACGCTCTATCGCAGGGTGATGCGCGTGGTGTCGTACCTGGGCAAGCGCGACCTCATGGCGTTCCTGGTTCTGCTGCTCGCCGTGTTCGGCCAGGCGCCCATGCTGCTCCCCACGTTCGGTATCGGCGCCACGCTGCTCCTGCTGCCGTACTCGACGAAGGTCAACCTCGAGACGCTCATCAAGGAACGGTCCGCCCGGCGCCGGCACCGGCAGAAGCAGTCCATCTCCACACCGGCTCCCGCCTATGCCGTGGCGCGCTCCCGGCGGTATTGGTTCAGCGAGGAACGCTCCGAGGTGTCGCAGACAGGCAGTCGGGTCGCGTAGTCGCGGCGCGGCGCGACACGACGGGAAAGGGGGAAACGGGATGGGCGGTACCGCTCACCCCACCCTTCCCCCTTCCCCCTTTCGCCTTCCCTTCCACCCACCCACCAGCTCTCGCTCCTCCCGCTCCAACCCCAACCCCACCAGCACCAACACGTACGCCGCCACCATCGCTCCCATACTCGCCGCGACCCGGACCACCACCTCACCGGGAAGCAGCCGGTCCAGCACCCACAGCACCCCTCCCGCCACGGCACCGGCCACCAGCGGCTTGACCATCGCGGCCCGCAGCATCCCGATCCCAAACGCCCGCGACAATGCGACGAGCCGGATGGCGTTCACCAGCGCGTAGCTCCCGAGTACGCCGAGCGCCGCGCCTTCGGGTCCCAGGAAACCGATCAGCACGATCCCCAGCGCAACGTTGGCCGACAGCTGGAGGGCGCCGAAGCCGACGTTCGCCGCCGGCCGCTCGAACAGGAACGGATACTCGCTGAATCCCGCGGTGCCGTTGATCATGTCGCCCAGGACCAGGATCGTGAGGATCAGCGCGCCCCCCGCGAACCCGCCGCCCATCAGCCCCAACAGCTCGTCGCCCAGGAACGCGAACGCCAGCACCACCGGCACCTGGACGGTCAGCACCCACCGCGAGACCATGGCGAGCTGGCCTTCCGCTCGCGCGACGTCACCGTCGGCCAGGCTCTGTGAGACCACCGGCGCCACGATCGGGTCGAAGCCCGCGCGGATCTTCTTGACGAAGCTCGAGAACTGCCACGCCATCCCGTACACGCCGAGGACCGCGTCGGGAAAGAAGAACGTCACCAGATACACGTCCACGCGGTTCGACAGGAGGATCAGCAGGTCGAAGAACGCGGTGGGGCCGCTGTATCCCACGAGTTCCCGCATGTCACGCCAGTGGAGCCGCACGGCGAGGCATTCGCGCACGGGGAAACGGCGCACGAAGAAGAACACTGCACCCCCCGCCGCCATCGCGACCGATGCGAGGTAGGCCACGAACAACCCGGTCTCGCGCACGCCGCCGAGGTAGGCCGCCACGAGGACGAGGGTCAGCGTGAGCGGCTCTGCCACGCTGCGCGACAGCACTTCCGGCCGCATGTCGCGCGTGAACCGGATGGCGGCGAGCAGCACGTCGGCGGTCACGATCAACGGGATCGCCGGCGCGAGCAGCAGAAGGGCCTCCGCCACCGACGGCGAGTTGAACAGCGTCGCCAGCTCAGCGGCGCCTCCCGCCACCGCGACCGTCATCACCATGGCGGCGATGATCGGCAGGGCAACCGCGTTGCCGATCGCCTGCGGCAGCGACCCGCCCGTGGCCTGCGCCCGGCTCATGAACTTGAGCATTGAGCGCTTCACGCCGAACAGCGACAGGGCCGCCGCGGTCTCGATCACCGCCAGCGCGAAGGTATAGCGCCCGAACACGGCCTCACCATAGAGCAGCCCGGCGAGGACCAGGAACGGGGCGCGCGACCCCAGCCGCGCCGCGAAGCCGAGGTAGTTGAACCCGGCGCCGCGCGTGATGTCGCGGCTGTCCCGTTGGGCGGGCGACGGGGTCACGCCAGGCCCAGGCGCCCGCGCAGGAACGCCGCGATCTTCGCAGCCCGTGCGTCCCAGGTGTATCGCGCCGCGTCGGCGAGCGCCGCGGCCGCCAGGCGCTCGCGGCGCGGCACGTCGCCGAGCAGCCCGCGCAGGGCATCCGCCGCCGCCCCGGGCACGTCCGGCGGCACCAGCACCGCGTTCGCGTCGTGGCGCAGCACCTCACGCAGGTCCGGCAGATCCGGTGCCAGGATCGCGCGGCCCGCAGCCAGATACTGGAACGTCTTCATCGGGAGCACGGTCCGTCCCGCCCGGAGCGCGGCCGCAGTTGGCGGGAACACCAGCACGTCCGCGGCGAACAGAAAGCGCGCGACCTCGGCCGGCGGCACGCGCGGCACCATCCGCACGTTCGCGGCGCCGGACGCCGCCGCGTCGCGCTCCAGTCGTGCCGCGGCGGTCGTTCCCGGCACGTGTCCCACGATCAGGAACGTCGCCTCGGCCACGTCGCGGGCGAGGCGCAGCAAGGCGGCGAGCCCTTTCACCGGATCGACGTGCCCCGCGTACACCACGAGCGGTCCCACCGCCGGGAGCCGGAGCGCGGCGCGCGCTTCGTCCCGCTCCAGACGCCGGATCGACTCCGCCCCGCCGCCGTTGTGCGCCACGATCACAGCGTCGGCGGGAAGGCCGGTCGACACGAACGAGCCGCGCGCCACCTCCGAATGCGTTACGACCCCCACCAGGCCCGTGTGCCGGTAACAGAACCGACGCCACGGTGCGAGCGCCGCACGCTGATTCACATCGAAGCGGTACGTCTCGAACGCCACCCGGGCGCCCAGCGCGAGCCCGGCGGCCAGCGAGAACGGATCGCGGGTGTACAACACGTCGTAGCCCCGCCCGCGAGCGTACATCGCCGCGCGCATGTCGTGCCACGGCCGCACGGCGTTCCCGAGGACAGCGCGTGGCACCGGCAACGCCACCAAGCGGAACCGGTCGGGGACCTCCCGCTCCGCGAGCCCATAGAACGCCGCGATCTCCCCAAGCCTCTCCTCCCGCCTTGCCCCCCCCGACCGTCCCGGCAAGCTGAAATCAACCACGCACCCCGCCCGCGCCAGCGCCGCGGCGGTCTTGACCATCTGCTCGGTGTTGGTGTGGGGCGACGGGAGGGGCTCGTGACACACGTAGAGGATGCGGAGCCGGGTTCGCTCCTCTGCGGCGGCGGGGGCGCTCACCCCGTCACGTCCGCGCGCGCCGCGGTGGGATGCGCGGCAGGCCGCCGCGGCTCCTCGAGGCGCAGAACCGCCGGCAGCACGGTGAGCGCGGCCACCATCGTGGTGCCGATCCCCAGGAGCGCGAGCACCCCGATGGAGTTGAGCCCGGGGTGATGAGCCAGCACCAGCCCGGAGAACCCGACCATCGTCGTGACCGAGCTCAGCACCACCGCGAGTCCCGTGTGGCGCAGCACCCGCACGATCGACCCCTCGCCTTCCAGTCGGTACCGGTGATACAGGTGCACCCCGTTGTCCACGCCGATCCCGATCAGCGTCGGGATCGCCACCATATTGAACAGGTTGATCTCGAGGTCGAGAACCGCCATGGCACCCACCAGCCAGAGCAGCCCCACGGCGAGCGGTGCGAGGACGAGCAGGGTTCCGGCCAGCCGCCGCAGATCGAATAGCACGAGCAGGAACACCGCCGCGAAGGTGATCATCACCGAACGGACGCCCTCTTCGCGCACCAGCACCAGCATGTCCGCGAAGATGATCGACGAGTTCACGGCGTGGAACGTGCGCCCGTCGTCCGTGCGGATCTCGCCGACGTCGGCGGCGAAGGCGATGGCGTTTCGGCCGTCGCGGAGCGCCACGCTCGGATACACGTACGCGAACTGGCCCAGCGTGCCGTCCTTGGCCCGGAACGGCCGCTTCACTTGCTCAGGCAGGTCCTCGGCCACGAGCGCCTCGACGTCGGTGAGCGCCCGCAGGCGCGTGATCTCGTCGCGGTATTCCGGGGCGCGGCGGGCCAGCACCGGATCATCCAGCAGCGCGCGAATTTCCCGGATCACGCCGAGCTTGGCGTCCTGGCTGTCGGGAAGCGCCGTGTAGAGGGAGCGGACCTTGTCCACCGTCGGCGTCGAATCGCTCGCCGCCCGCGTGGCGAGGGTGCGCGTCAGCGCCGCCGCGTCCTCCCGTCCGCCCACCAGCACTGCCGCCGGCGAGCTGGACTCCGGGAAGATCTCCGCGAGTTTGCGCCCCACGTCCGCACGGTCCGGCGGGTTCACGCGGAGGTCCGTGAAGTCGTACTGGAACCGCAGGTCGTCGAGCGCGGTGATTCCCCACAGGGCCCCGCCGAGTCCCACCACGAGCGTCATCCACGCGACGGCCCGGGGAAGGTTGCCCGAAGGTGCGGGAGGCGCGCGGGGCGAGCGCACCAGATGGAAGCGTTCCGACAACCGGATCGTCGCCGGCGCCACTACCGTCATCGCGACGAGTGCCGAGAGAACTCCGGTTCCCGCGATGAAGCCGAACTGCGAGAACACCTTGAAGTCCGCCAGCAAGAAGGAATAGAAGGCCACGCTGGTGGTGAGCGCGCTCGTGAACAGCGCCCGGCCGGTGGTGTGCAGCGTGCGCTGGACGGCGTCCGGCGGCGCGAGTCCTCCGCGGCGCTCCTCCATGTAGCGCGCGAACACGTGGATGCCGAAGTCGATCCCCAATCCGAAGAGGATCGCGAACAGGAAGACCGTGACCGTGTTCAGCTCGCCGATCACGAGATACGTGAGCCCGAACGTCCAGGAGAGGCTCATCAACAGCGGCACGCCGATGAACAGCGCCGCGGCAGGCTGGCGGAAGTACGCCACGATCAGGAGCAACGTCATCGTCAGGGCGATTGCCGCGGTGAAGCGCACGTCGCCCATGATCACTTCGTACTCGTCGATCTTGCTCTTGAAGCTGCCGCCGTACTGCACGCCGACCGCGGCTCCCTCCGGCGGCGTTGCGTCCACGATGGCGCGCACCTCGGCGAAGAAATGCCGCGCGAAGGCGAGATCGCTCTGGGCACCCGCTGGGATCACGTCCAGCGCCAGCACGGTCCGGTCGCGATTGGCATAGTACCGCGGACGCTCGCCCTCCTCGACGCGATCGGCCAATCGTTGCAGCACCGCCTGAGCCGAGTCGCTGCGCAGGGCGTCGCCCCGCCGGAGGCCCACGCCGAGCGGGCTCCGCGCCACCGCCACGCGATCCGCGATCGTCGTGCGGATCTGCCGCAGCTCCTCGAGCGGGGCGTAGAGCAAGGCGTGCCGCGCGAAGAACTCGGTAGCCCGCCGGTACTCCACCAGCTTGACCGGCTCGCTCGCCTCGAGGGCGCGCGCGAGGCGCGCCGCATACGCCGTGAGCGCGGAAAAGTCGTCGCTCACGAGCAGGATGCGTAGCGTCTCGAAACCGCCGACCTTCGCCGTCACCGCTTCGAGCGTGCGGACGCTCTGCCGATCCGCGGGGAGCAGCGCCGCGAGGTCGCTCTGCATGGGCAGCCGCATCGTGTAGCGGACCCCCACCACCGTGAGGGCGCTCGCGACGACCAGCACCCAGCCGTAGTGGCGGACGATCCGGCGGACGACGCGCTCGAACCAGGAGGACAACACGGACATGGCGGCTGTGAGGATAGCGGGGCCGAATGGGGATATCCAGTGGACCCGCGCCCGCGGCGCCGTCAGCCTTGCTGCTCCTTCCGCCACAGGACGTACGACTGCACCACCAGCACGAGGGCGACGACCAGAAGTGCCGGCATCACGAGCGCGCTCGCAAGCCTCAGCGCGACCAGCGACCCTACGAGCGTAACGACCCCGACCAGGACGAGGAGCCAGGAGGCGGTCCGTTGGGTCCTCCGCCACACCGTCTCGCTAGAGAGCGTCCACGGCGTCCTGATGCCAATGAAGAACCAAGTGGGTTGGACACGCCGCATGTAGTTGCCATATATGAGCAGGAGGATCCCGGCGCTGACCATCACCGCACGGTTCAGGTCCAGATCCCAGCCCACACCGATGCCCAACACCACGACGTGCAACGCACCGAGGACGAGGAAGCTCCCGTTGCCGATGCGCCAATACGTCTCGATGAACTTCGCGTAGTTCCCGCCCTTCGGGTCGATCCGCGGCAGAAGCGCATGGATTCCCCAGATCACCACTATCATCACGGGGATGAGCGTCGTGATGAACCATCTGGAGGTGCCGTCGCCTGCCCCGCCGCGCAGGTTCACCTCACCGGGAAGCCGGGGATACGCCCAGAGCGAGAATCCCAACGTGATCGCCACGACCACGAGTCCGAGCCACCGGCTACGCATGGGTCCCTCCGCTGAGCTTGTCGATGAAGTACCGCACCGTTTCCTGGAACACGGTCGTGTTCAACCGGTAGCGCACGTGCTGACCCTCCCGCTCCCCCATCACCAGCTCCGCCCCCTTCAGCACCCCCAGGTGGTGCGATACCGAGGCGAACGCGATCGGGAAATGGCCGGCGATCTCGCCGGCCGTGAGGTCGCGCTCCGCGAGCAACTCCAGGATCCGCCGGCGGGTGGGGTCGGCGAGGGCCTTGAACACGCCGTCGCGCCGCATCACGTTATTTAGATAGCCGTCTAAATATTCGCAAGGCCCGATCGGGCGGGGCGGCGCAACCTCTGGCGCCTCTTGCCGTTGACAGCCTTCTAGGGGAGCGGCAGCTTGCAGGCACGATGCCGCTCGCACGCCGCAACGCGCGGGAACGCTCCAAGCAAATCCAGCGCGTGCTCCTGGGCCTCCTCGTGGCCAACCTGGCCGTCGTGGGGGCCAAATTCGTCATCAGCGCCGCCACCGGCTCCCTCGCCGTCCTCGGCGACGCCGTGCACTCCTCGGTCGACGCGATGAACAACATCCTCGCCCTCGCCGTGATCTGGATCGCGGCGCGCGAGCCCGACGAGGATCATCCTTACGGACACCAGAAGTTCGAGACGCTCGGCGCCCTGGCGATCGTGGTGTTTCTCTCGGTGAGCGGCTTCGAGCTGGTGACGGGCTCCATCAGCCGTCTGGCCGGCGGCGCCGAGCCGCTCGAGATCAGCAACTCCCACGTCGCCGTGCTGGTCGCCACCCTTGCGGTGAATACCTTCGTGGCCGTCTACGAATCCCGGCGCGGACGCGAGCTGAACAGCGAGATTCTCCTGGCCGATGCGGCCCACACCAAGGCCGACGTGTTCATCACCATCGGCGTCCTGGCCGGTGTGCTCACGGCGCGCGCCGGATTCGGGTTCGCCGACCCCGTCGTCGCCATCGTGGTGGCCGGGGTCATCGTCTGGTTGGCATATGGGATCGTCGCGCGCTCGGTCCCCGTGCTCGTCGACCAGCATGTCGTGCCGTCCCACGACATTCAATCCGTGGCCGAGCAGGTGAACGGCGTGATGAGCGCCTACAACATCCGGTCCCGCGGCTCGCACGACCAATCGTTCGCCGAGCTCACGATCGCGGTCGACGGCGGCGCCAGCGTCGAAGCCGCCCACCGCATCGCAGACGCGGTGGAGGTCGCCCTCCGCCGCCGGCTCCAGCTCCACGAGGTCGTGGTCCACATCGAGCCGTGCTGACCGACCCCCGCCTCCACCGGACGCGCCAGCGCCTGTCCCTCCGCCAGGAGTACGGCGAGTTCATCCTGCAGCGCATCGAGGAGTTCAAGGACCAGCTCAGCCGCGAGCAACTCCTGGCGCTGGCGGACGAGGCGGTGCGGGAGCTGGAGGTGGACGCCGCAGACCAGCTCGTGCTGACCGAGGTCCTGGTGCTGGAGCATGTAGACCGGCTCATCATGAAGCGGCTGAGCCTGCCCAACTTCAAGCGCTGGCGCGAACGGCACCTGCGGCTCCGCCGCGCCCAGCGTGAGCCCACGCATTGGGGCCTCGCCCGCGACGCGCCGCTCGTGGACCTCGCCGCACGACTCGCAGACGGCGACGTGGCACTCGTCGCCGGCGCGGGCGTGGCGCCCGCCGGCCTCTTCCTCGCCGCGCATGACTGGCCCGTCGTCTTCATCGACGGACACCTCGCCACCGTGGAGACCACCGAGTCGCGCGCCGCCGCCGAGTCGCTCGGCATGCGATTCCAGGCGTACGTCGTGAGTCTCGGCGACTGGTTCCCGCCGGACGTCACGCCCACCCTCGTGGTGATCGACCCGGCCATGCTGGCCGAGCTGGAGAGCGACCGCCGCGACCGCTTTCTCGACACGCTGCGCGCTCGCACGGTGTCCGGCGGCGTCCATTGCATCCCCCCGCTCCGCGACCGCAGCCGGACCGCCCTCGGCGCCGATGCCCTCGAGGCCCGCTACAGCGACTGGCGGCTGGTGACGTCGTCGGCCGCCCGCGCGTCGCACTGGTTCGTGGCCGCGAGGAGCGCGTAGCGCGGCACCTACCGGCAATGTGCCTTGAAACGTTGCGGGGCCGGCAGTCGTGCCGGCCCCAGGTGCAACGGTGATCCTGCAGTTTGACGCTAGCGCCGCTTCGCGCGCGTCGCGGTCTTGGTTGCGCGCCGCTTCGTGCTGCGCTTCGCCGCGCGCTTCGTCGTCCGCCGCTTGGCGGTCTTCGTCGCGGCCTTTTTCGAGGCTCTGCGCTTCTTCGCCATACTGTCCTCCTCCTCTGGGTGAGTGGCCCCCTCAGGGAGCCCGAACGTGGGCGGCGCCGTGCCACCCACACAAGGTCCGCCGCGCCGCTGCGCGGCAGTCGGTCACACCGCGTCCGACAACGACGTGAAACGGAAGTCGCGCACCACGAGCGGCGGCATCACCACCGCCGGCCCGAGGCCGCCCGACCCCGACGCCACGACCCGCACCGCCGTCCCCGCCGCCATCACGTTGTTCAGCATCGCCATCGGGCTCTCATTGAACCGCATGTTCTTCACCGACCGCGTGACCTGCCCGTTCTCGATCAGGAACGTACCGTCGCGCGTGAGACCGGTGTAGAGCAAGGTCCGCTGGTCCACGCTCCGGATGTACCAGAACCGCGTGACCAGGAGGCCGCGCTCTACGCCCGCCACGAGATCGGCCGCGGTCCCTTCGCCACCCTCCAGCTTGAGCCCGCCCGCCATCGGCACCGGCTCCACCCCCTGCTGCTCCGCCCAATAGCGGCTGTACGCCAGGTGGCGCAGGACGCCGTTCTCGATCCACACGGTCCGCGCAACCGGCAGCCCGTCCTCCGTGAAGGGGCGTTCGAGGATGTCGGGATCCCGCAGGTCGGACAGCAACGTCACCCCCTCGCCCGCGACCCGCTCGCCGACCTTGTTGCCCCCGCCGCGCTTGGAGAAGAAGGACCGCCCCTCGTCCGCCGTCCGCGCGTTCATCGCCCCCGCCACGAGGCCGATCAGGTTCGCCGCGGCCGTCGGCTCCAGGACGACGGTGTACGCCCCCGGCTCGATCGCCACCGCGTCCGCGCTGCGCCGGGCCTTGTCCGCCGCGCGCTCGGCCAGCGCCTCCGGCGCCTCGAGCCGGTCCCAATCGTTGTGCGTGGTTCCGGCCCACCCGGAGCCGTTGCCGTCCGCCGTCCGCACCGTCGTCGTGAACGACGCTTCCGTGGATCGGTGGTAGGCGAACAATCCGTTCGTATTCGCAATCGCCACCGATTGCGCCGCGTGCTCGATAAACCCCGTCGCGTCGAGGCCGTCGGCCACCGCCCGCTCCGTGACCGCCGCCACCGCCGCCGCCCGCGTCTCGGGATCGAGGCCAGCCGTGCTCTCGAAGAACGCCGCCGTCGGCTCGTACGCCTGCGGTCCGAGGAGCGGCATCTGCTCCGGATCCTCGGGCGCGATCTCGGCCAACCGTTCCGCCCGACGCGCGGCGTCGGTGATCCCCGGGCCATCGAGCGCGTTGAACGACACCGACGCGCGCCGCAGTCCGAAGCGCGCCGTCAACGTCGCCATGGTGTCCACCGTGTCTGCCGAGGTCGTGATGCCGTTCCCGGCGAACCGCGCGTTGCCGGACTCCTCGGCGCGCAGGGCGACGTCCGCTCCGTCCGCGGTCATCTGGCTCAGGATGCGCTCGCACAGCGCGCGGGCCTCGGACTCGGAGAGGATTTGCGGCATCGGGAAGGCGGGCGCTCAGGACACCCGGCCGGTATTGATCACCCGGACGTCCGCGAATCGGGCCGGCGGGCAGCCGTGGCTCACGGCGTTGGCCTGCGACGGCTGGCCCTTGCCGTCATTGAACGTCCCTCCCAGCTCGTACGCGCTCGGACCGCCCAGCATGTCCATGCTGTTCCAGAACTCCACGGTGTTCCCCTGGTACGCCACGTCCTTCAGCATCCCCACGACCTTGCCGCCGCGCACCTCGTAAAACGCCTGGCCGCCGAATTGGAAGTTGTACCGCTGCTGATCGATGCTGTACGAGCCCCGTCCGTAGATCACGATCCCTCGATCGGTGGCAGCCACGATGTCGTCGAGCGACAGATCGTCTACGCCCGGCAACAGCGACACGTTGGGCATCCGCTGGAACTGCACCCGGTCCCACGATTGCGAGTACGAGCACCCGTGCGACCGCGTGACGCCGGTCAGCGGTGCGATCCAGGCGGCCTGCTCCCGCGTGGTCTGGTAGTCGACGAACACCCCGTCCTTGATGATGGGCCAGCTGTCGGCCGGAACACCCTCGTCGTCCCAGGCGACCGTCGCGAGCGCCCCCCGCTGCGTGCGGTCGCCCTGCACGTTCATGAACTCCGGCCCGTACCGCAGCTTCCCGATGACCTCGGTCGGGGGCGCCAGGAACGACGTGCCGGCGTAGTTCGCCTCGTACCCCAACGCGCGGTCGAGCTCGGTTGGATGGCCGATGCTCTCGTGAATCGTCAGGAACAGGTTCGACGGGTGCAGCACGATGTCGTACAGGCCCGGTTCCACCGGCTTGGCCGAAAGCTTCTGCACCGCTTCCTCGGCCCACTCGGCGGCCCGCCGCGACAGTCCTGCGCGCTCCACGTGTTCGTAGCCCATCCCCATGGGCGCAATCTCCGCCGACGTCCGGCTCTGAAAATCGGAGAAGTCGCTGGCCACCGCCGTGACCGTCATCCGCGGGTAGCTGCGATAGATAGTCTGGACCAGGATCGTCCCTTCCGTGGACGCGAACGTCGTTTGGCTGCGCACGAAGTCCATGGCGGAGGTAACGAATCGCGCGCCGCGCACCTTCAGCGCCTCCGCGTTGGCCCCGAGGAGGAGCGCCACCTTGTCTTCGATGGGCACGTCGAACGGGTCCGTCGCGATCGGCGTGGTCCATGAGGCGTCGGGATAGGCGCGCACCGGCGCCAGCTGCACGGTGCCGCGTACGGCCCGCGCGTTCGCCTGCGCCTGGGCCGCCGCCCGCCTGGCCGTCTGCGCCGCCTCGCGCCGCGTCAACACGCGCGTGGCCGCGAACCCCCAGGCGTTCCCCACCAGCACCCGCACCCCCAGCCCGATGGTCCGGTCGTCCGCCAGCTCGGTCACGCGGTCCTCGCGCGTCGCGATCGATTGCGTGCGCACATCCATGACCCGCACGTCCGCGTACCGTCCGCCCGCCGAACGGGCGGCGTCGAGCCCGATCATGCACAGCTCGCGATACGATTGGTTCTGCTGGCGGGATGGAGAGCGGGGAGCCAAAGCACCGCCGCTCGGCGGCAGGGCGGCGAGCGCGGCGGTGGTGAACGTCGTGTTTTTGAGAAATTCGCGTCGCGTCACCGTCATGCACGGCGCTCCCGGCGCGTTATGTCGCTGCCAATATTGTGGATAGCGTTCGATCAGGCAATAGCGTCGGCGTCCCCGCGCGCTTGCTCGGGCGTGCACGCGACCGCACATTCAGCAGATTGTCCGGCAAAACGGGCCGGCCTCGACGCCATCGCCGATCGGTCGTCACTGGTGCCATCGCTCACCGTCCACGTCCGGATGTCCTATGAATCTCAACATCGCCGGGCGCGTCGCACTCGTCACCGGCTCCTCGACCGGGCTCGGATTCGCCATCGCCCGCGGCCTCGCCAGCGAAGGATGCCGCGTCGCCCTCAACGGGCGCGACCGCGAGCGACTCGAACGGGCGCTGGCCCTGGTGCGCGATCGAGCCGCAGAGGTCGAAGGATTCCCGGCCGACGTAAGCGTCCCGGCGGAAGCCGAACAGCTCGTGGAACGGGTGCGCCACCGCTTCGGCAGCGTCGACATTCTGGTGTGCAACGCCGGCGGGCCGCCCGCCGCGTCGTTCGAAGACCTCACGGCCGAGCATTGGCGCAGCGCGCTCGAACTCAATCTGCTGTCCACGGTACACCTCTGCCGGGCCGCAGTGCCGTTGATGCGCGAGCGCCAGTGGGGCCGCGTGATCTGCCTCACCAGCGTCGCGGCGAAACAGCCCCTCCCCGGTTTGATGCTCTCCGGCACCGCGCGGGCCGGCGTCCTGGGCTTCGCCAAGGCCCTCGCCGACGAGACCGCCCCCGAAGGCATCACGGTGAACGTAGTCTGTCCGGGCTACATGCACACCCAGCGCGTGGAGGAGCTGGTGGAGCGGCGCGCCCAGATGGAGCAGCGAAGCACGAACGACGTCTTGAAGAGCATGGTTCTCGAGATCCCGATGGGACGCATGGGGGATCCCGATGAATTGGCGGCGGCCGTCGCGTTCCTGGCCTCCGAACCCGCCGGTTACATTACGGGCGCCGCGATCCAGGTCGATGGCGGATTCGTGAGAAGCATCATTTGACAGGCGGTAGGATGGTAGGGCGGTAAGACGGTCGAACGGCAACCGGGAATCGACTACCGCCATACCGCCCTACCGCCGCCGTTCGAGGAAGGCATGCGCGCCATCACCAAGCCCCGACCCGAACCGGGCCTCACCGTCGCCGACGTCCCCGAGCCCACGTGCGGACCGCTCGACGTGCTGATCCGGGTCCATCACGCCGGCGTGTGCGGTACCGACCTCCACATCGCCGACTGGGATGAGTGGGCCCGCGGCCGCGTCCGTCCGCCCATCGTCGTCGGTCACGAGTTCGCCGGCGAGATCGTGGAGGTGGGCGAGGACGTGGGCGAGGCGCTGACCGTGGGCCAGCACGTGACTGCGGAAGGGCACATCGTGTGCGGGCACTGCCGCCAGTGCCGCACGGGCAACGGGCACATCTGCCGGTACACGCAGATCATCGGCGTGGATCGAGACGGGGCATTCGCCGAGTTCATGGCGATGCCCGCGATCAACGTAATGCCGCTCGACGGCATCCCCACGACGATCGGCGCTATTATGGATCCCCTGGGGAACGCGTTCCATACCGTGCTGACCGGGGAGATCACGGGGAGCGCCGTCCTGATCCTCGGCTGTGGCCCGATCGGGTGTTTCGCGGTCGGCATCGCGCGGGCGGCCGGGGCGGCGCGCGTGCTCGCCTCCGATCCCAATCCCACCCGCCTCGCACTCGCGCGCCGCATGGGGGCGCACGTCCTGATCGATCCCACCGAGGACGACGTCGTGGAGCGGGTGCGGCGCGAGACGTGCGGCGAGGGCGCCGACCTCGTGTGCGAGATGTCGGGGCACCCATCGGCGCTGGACCAGGCCTTCAAGGGTGCGCGGCTCGGCGGCCGCGTGAACCTCCTCGGCCTGCCCAAGGGCGCCGTGCCTATTCACCTCGCGGAGGACGTGATCTTCAAAGGACTCACGGTGTACGGGGTCATCGGACGGAAGATGTTCGAGACGTGGCATCAGATGCGAACGTTCCTGTCGTCCGGCTTGCTCGACCCCACCCCGGTGATCACCCACCAGTTCCCCCTCGACGAGATCGACCAGGCGCTCGCCGCCATCCGAACCGGCGGCGCGGGCAAGGTGATTCTCGACATCGCGAGCGCGTAGATGCACGCAGCGACACAAGAACGGATCGCTCGGGAGCTCGAACGGTTCAAGCGCGACGGCGTCTACAAACGCTTGAACTACATCGACTCGCCACAGGACGCCCGCGTCCGGATGGAGGGACGCGGGGAGATCGTCGTCCTCTCGAGCAACAACTATCTGGGGCTCTCCGCCGCGCCGGAGGTAGTCCAGGCGGGCAAGGACGCGCTGGACCGCTTCGGCGCCGGCACCGCAAGCGTCCGCTTCATCTGCGGGACCTTCACGATCCACCGCGAGCTGGAGGGGGCCCTGGGCGAGCTGGTCGGCACCGACTCGTCGCTCACCTACGTGTCCTGCTGGAACGCCAACGAGGGCCTCGTCGCCACGCTCCTCGGCCCCGAAGACACCGTCATCTCCGACGAGCTCAACCACGCCTCCATCATCGACGCCATCCGCCTCGCCAAGTCGATCGGGAAATGCAGCGCCGCGGTCTACAAGCACTCGGACATGAAGGACCTCGAGGACAAGCTGCGGGCCGCGAAGAACGCCCGCACCCGCCTGATCTTCACCGACGGCGTGTTCTCGATGGAAGGCGACGTGGCCCGGCTCCCGGACATTCTCGAGCTGGCGCGGAGGCACGAGGCCGTCGTCGCCATCGACGACTCGCACGGCACCGGTGTGCTGGGGAAGACCGGCCGCGGCACCGCGGAGCACCACGGCGTCCTGGGCGACGTGGACATCATCACGTCCACCCTCGGCAAGGCCCTGGGCGGAGCGGCGGGCGGATTCACCGCCTCCACCACCGCCCTGTGCGACTATCTCATCCAACGCTCTCGACCCCAACTGTTCTCCAACGCGCTTCCGTGCACCGTGGCGGGCAGCGCGCTCGCCGCCGTCCGCACCCTACGCGCCCACCCGGACCGCGTCACCCGCCTGCACGACAACGCCCGCTACTTCCGCGAGCAGCTCAAGGCGCGTGACTTCAAGCCGCTCGAAGGAGACACCCCGATCATCCCCGTCATCCTCGGCGAAACCGCGCAGGCCATCCGCATGAGCGACATGCTGCTGGACGAAGGCTTCTTCGTGACCGGATTCGGCTATCCCGTCGTCCCCCACGGCACGGCCCGGGTCCGCGTCCAGGTCTCGGCGGCCCACACGCGCCAGGACCTTGACGCCGCACTGGAAGCGTTCGCGAAGGTGGGCCGGAAGTTGGGATTGGTGTAGGAGGAGCGGGAGGCGCGGCAGAGCGGCAGAGCGGCAGAGCGGCAGAGCGGCAGAGCGGCAGAGCGGCAGAGCGGCAGAGCGGCAGAGCGGCAGAGCGGCAGAGCGGTCCTGAACGTAACAGTTATCCGTGGAGCGGACGCCATGACGAAGTCGTACCGCCGTACCCCCATACCGCCATTCCGCCTGCTCTCGCTCCTCCCGCTTGTCCTGTCGACACCCCCCCTAGCGGCCCAGCAACTTCTGCCCCGTCCAGCAGACGTTCTGGGCTTCGAACCGGGCACCGACTCGATGCTCGCAGATTGGGGGCAGATCAACGGGTACCTGTCGGCCCTGGCGACGGCGTCCCCCTACATCCGGCTCGACACCATTGGTGCGACCACGCTGGGCAGGCCGCTCCTGCTCCTGACGGCCGCAGCGCCGTCGCACCAGTCCCGGCTCGGCGCGCTCAAGGCCGCGCAACGGCGGCTCGCCGACCCGCGGCAGCTGTCGCCCGCGGCGGAGGACTCGCTCGCCCGCACGCAGCCCGCCGTGGTTTTCATCAACAACAACATCCACTCGACCGAGATCGCCTCGAGCCTGTTCGGTCTCGAGCTGGCGTACCGCCTCGCGAACGAGCCCCGCTACCGCGCGATGCTCGAGGACGTCGTGGTGCTCATGACGCCCTCGGCCAACCCGGACGGCATGGACACCGTGGTCGCGTGGTACCGCGCGCACAAAGGCACGCCTTACGAGGGCGGCCCGCTCCCATGGCTGTACCATCCGTACATCGGGCACGACAACAACCGCGACTGGTACATGTTGACGCAGGTGGAGACGCAGGCCATCACCCGCGTGCTCTACGAGGAATGGTTCCCCGAGGTCGTGTGGGACGTGCACCAGATGGGCAACCGCGGCGCCCGCCTATTCGTGCCGCCGTTTTCCGATCCGGTGAACCCCAACCTCGACCCGATCGTGGTCCAGGGGATCAATCTCGCCGGCACGGCCATGGCGGCGGCGGTGCTCGACGCCGGGCGGACGGGCGTGGTGCACGGGGAGCGGTACGACCTGTGGTGGCACGGCGGGTTCCGCACCGTGCCGGCGCGGCACAACATGATCGGCATTCTCTCCGAAGCCGCCAGCGCGCGCCTCGCCTCGCCGCTTCGGCAGGCGGCCGATAGCCTGCGGCAGCCCGACCGCGGCGTACTCTACCCCGCCCCGTGGCCCGGCGGTACGTGGGGGATCGGCGACATCATCGAGTACGAGCTGCTCGCGGCCGACGGGCTGCTCCGCCTCGTGGCCGCGGACCGCGAGGCGTTCATCCGGCGGTTCGTCACCGCCGGCCGGCGCGCGGTCGCCGCCGGCAACGCGGGCGACCCGTTCGCGTATCTGATCCCGCCCGACCAACGCGATCCGGCGGTGGCCGCCCTTCTCGCGAACCTCCTGATGGACGGCGGGGTGGAAGTCTTCCGCGCCGGGGCGCCATTCACCGCGGACGGCGCGCGCTACCCGCTGGGTACCCTCGTCGTGCCCATGGCACAACCGTTTCGCAGTCATGCCAAGGACCTGCTCGAGCCGCAGCGCTACCCCGACCGCCGCGCCTACCCCGGCGGCCCGCCGCTGCCCCCGTACGATGTGACCGGCTGGACCCTGCCGCTCCAGATGGGGGTCGACGCCCGGCCGGTCGTCCGCCCGTTCACGTTCGACGGTGTGAAGCTCGACGAGGCGAGCGTGCCTCCGGGCCGAGTGAGCGGTGCGGGGCCGCTGCGCCTGCTCGCGAATCGCACGAACCAGGAGAGCCGGACCATCGCCGCTGCGCTCGCCCTGGGCGCCCGGGCGGTGGTGCCCGATCGCCCCGTGGCCGTGGGAACGAGCGCGCTGGACGGCGGGGTAGTGCTCGAGCACCCCTCTGACCCCGAGGCCCTGGCCCGACTGGTGTCGGATCACGCCATCCGGTACGGCTTCGACGCGTGGGCCGTGGCCGGCCCGGCCCCCACCGGCCCCGTTGTCGAGCGCCTCCCCCGGATCGGGCTGTACCGCCCATGGACGGCCAGTATGGACGAAGGGTGGACCCGGTGGGTCTTCGAGCAGCACGGCATCCCGTACGTCGCGGTGACGGACTCGACGATCCGGGCGGGCGACCTGGACCGGGTGCTGGATGTCCTGGTCCTCCCGGACGTCAGCCCTCGATCCATCCTGCGGGGCCGCAGTGAGGAGGAGATTCCGGCACGCTACGCGGGCGGCATCGGTGCGGGCGGCGCCGAGGCGATTACGGCATTTGTTCGGGATGGCGGTGTATTGGTGGCGCTCGACGCTTCAAGTAGTTTCGCGATATCAAACCTTAACCTCCCTGTGCGCAATGTGATAGAAGACACAGATCCTTGCGCGGAGGGGTCGCATTTTTGCGCGCCAGGCAGTATTTTCGGGGTCGCTCTGAGGGGTGGAAGCCCCCTGACCTCAGGGCTCGGCGATTCGGTCGCCGTGTTCTTCTCCAACGGGAAGGCGTTCGAGGTCGACGCCCCCGCCCAGGTGGTGGCGCGCTACGCGGAGCAGCCGCTCCGCTCGGGCTACGCGCTGGAGGCAGAGCGGATCGCCGGCGCTGGAGCGCTGGTGGAAGTGCCCGCTGGCGGCGGACGGGTGGTGCTGTTCGGGTTCCGGCCGCAACACCGCGGGCAAACGCACGCAACGTTCAAGCTGCTGTTCAACGCGGTGTTACTGGATACCGCCCCCTAACCGCGCGGTGCGGCGGGGCAGCCTCGGAGGTACGGCCCATGCGCAGTCTTTCACGAGCGTCCCTCGCCGCCTTGCTCGTCGCCGGGAGCGCGGTCCCGGCCTTGGGCCAGGACCAGTCGTGGCAATACCAATGGTACTGGGGCGGTCAGACCGGCGTCTACGTGTTCCAGACGCCCACGCAGGACTGGGACTTCGCGCTCGATGTCGGCGGCCACTGGTTGATCACCCGGCAGCGGGTGGCCCTCCATCTGGCGTTCGACCAGATCCTGTTCCTGGACGGCGCCACATCGGTGGTCCCGAACGGCCAGGCCGCCCAGGGCTTTACGGGAGTGCAGTTCGACAACGCCCAGCGGCTCCAGATGGGGCTGTTCATCATCCCCACCAACAACCAGCTCCAGCTGCTCGTAGGCGGCGGTTTCGCCATCCACAAGATCAGCGATGCCGTCCCCGTCGGCGCGGCATCGGTCCAGGAGGAACAGAACGCCCTCTCGCGGATCAGCCAATTCGACACCAAGGCGTTCGTCTGGTTCGGCGGGGGCTTTCAGTGGCGGATCGGCAAGCTGGCGGTCTTCGGCAACTACCAGTTCTCACCCGGCACCGACTCGTTCCTGATCACGAGCGAGCAACACACGATCACCGGCGGCCTGCGCTTCGCGCTGGTCGGCGCGCGCGAGGAAGTGACGACGGGACGGTAGGTCCGGGAGCGATCCTCCGGATCGGCGCGGGGCCCGAACCGACGGTCGGTTCGGGCCCCGCCGCCGTTCATCCCTTCCGCGAAAGCCACGGCGAGTCGCGGATGCAGAACCGGAGCGGCCGCTCGGCCGCCTTGGTGATCCCGATCCGCGACGACGTGGCGACCCGCGGGCGTGCCGCGCCGTCCGGTGGTCGCAGGATGCGCAGTGGAGCGCCCTGAAGTGGCCGCGCATTGTGGGCACCGGTGATCCCCAACGCCTGGCACAGCCGGCCGGGCCCGGCGCAGAGCACACGCGGATTGGTCAGCGCGCGCCGCCGCGCCATCTCCGCGAGCCCGGCCACCGGCTCGAGCGCCCGGACCAGCACCGCCGCCGGGTATCCGTCGGCTTCGGTCACGGCATTGAAGCACCAGTGGGCGCCGTAGATGAAGTACACGTAGGACGTGCCGGGTGGACCGAACAGCGCATCGTTCCGAGAGGTGCGGCGATTGCCGAAGCCGTGCGCCGCCGGATCGTGCGGGCCGACGTAGGCTTCCACCTCCACGATGCGGCCGATCGTGCGCCGCCCGCCGATCCGCGACTCGAGGAAGCACCCCAACAAACCGCGCGCGACACGGACGGTGGCGCGCGCGAAGAACCGGCGGGGCAAGGGCGGCCCCGCCCGCCAGATACCAGGGAGGACGCCGGCCGTCAGGGTTCTTCCCGGCGTCCGGGTCCCACCATCCGCTGGAACACCGCGCTCATTCGCTTGAGCAGCCCGTCCTCGGTCGCGGCGAGGTCCGCGTCGACCGACTTCTCCACCCGGGGCTCCGGCCCCGGTCGCGCCGGCGCTCGTTCCGGTGAGCGCTCGGTGCGCGTCCGCTCCCCGGCCGGGGGCGGCGACGGCGGGGGCGGGGCGGACGTGTCCGGTCCTCCGACCCGAGCGCCTCCCCCGGCAGGAGCACTTGAACGCGGTGACCGGCCGGATCGGTGTCCCAGGCTCCGGGCGCCGTGTGGCTGCGGTGGACGCGCCTCGACCGTCGCGGTCTCCGAGGTGGGGGATCCCTCCCGCGCAGCGGCGGTGCCCGTCGGACCGGGCGGCGCGCCGCGTGAGCCGCGCCGGAACCGCGGATTCCGCTTGGATCCCGCGGCGTCCCCGGCGTCGGCACCGCGGACGGCGGGGGCGGGCTGGCGCTCGCGTGCCCGCTCGTTGGGCTGGGCGGTCGCGTCCCGGTCCCTGCCTTTGGGCTCGGGCTCCGGTCCCCCCTCCTTCCGTGCGCGACCGCCGCGGCCCCGCGTACGACCGCCCCGCCGGGAAGCCGAGCGCTTGCGCGCCGCTTCCTCTTCGCCTCCGTCGTCCCCATCACCGCCGGTCTCCGGGGGAGCCGCCTCCGGTGCGGGGGCCGTATCGGCCGTGACGGCCTCGGGCCGCAACTTCAGCAGGTAAACGTCGTCGTCCTGTTTCGCGAGATCGATCAGATTGGCGTCGTGGGCCTGTCGCAGAAACCGTTTGAAGCGCGTGCCGTCGAACAGGGGGTCGGTGGCTTCACCCAACAATCGGACCATCTCGTCCTTGGCCTGCTCGGCGTCCGTGGCCTGCTCGCCCACGGCGCCCAGCACGAGCAGCGCCTGCTTGAGCAGCTCGAACGCCTCTGCGAGGGCCAGCGGCTGGGGGCCGCCGCTCTCGCGCCGGCGCTCGGGGCGCCGCCGCTTTGCGCGGCCCGGTCGGTCGGAAGGGCTCTGGTCCCGCTTCTTGAACTCCGCCTCCTCGCCGGGCGGCACGTTGGCATCGTGGCCCACGTCGATCGCGTACTGGCCGTTGTCCAGCTTGGCGAGCGACAGCAGGCCACGGCGTCCGGCCTCCATCACGAACTTGCTGAACCGGTTGAACCCCGCCTCTTTCTCGTCGAAGTTAGGGTCGATCTCCTGCATCACCTGCTTGAGCCGGTCCGACCGCATCACGTCGTTCTCTTTCCTCATGCGGACCACCGCGTCCACCACCAACTCCCACGGATCGCGCCGGGCAATCTCGACCTCTCCCTCCTTGGTGAGCCCCGTCAACTCGTTGTAGCTGTAGTATTCGTCGCAATTCTGGATGAGAAGATCGCTGGACGACTCGCGGATGCCGACGCCGATCACGTACTTGGCATACTCCTTCAACTTCAGCACGAGACTCGAGAAATCGGAGTCGCCGGAGAGGAGAATGAAGGTGCCGATCTCGGGTCGCGTGAACACCAGCTCGAGCGCGTCGATGGCCAGCCGGATATCCGTGGCGTTCTTCTTGTTGGACCCGAAGGCCGGCGCGAAGATCAAGTCGATCGACGCTTCCGACAGCGGGACGATGTACTGGGGATAGCGCCGCCAATCCGCGTACGCCCGCTGCACGGACACCTTCCCCTTGAAGATCGCTGCGCTCAACAGCCTCCGGAGCTGGTTCTGGAGATCCGACCGGATCCCCATCGTCACGTTGTCGAAATCGATCAGGAGAGCCGCGTTCGGTGCGAAGACCAGCGGCTCGGGATGGACGACCCGCGTGGGGCGCCCCAGGTTCGGATTGCTCACGTCACACTCAATTCCAGTCCCACCACCTGCGCCAGCTCTCTTCGCTTCACCTTCCCGCTCCCGGTCATGGGGAAGGTGTCGAAGAAGCGGACGAGATCCGGGACTTTGTAGTCGGCCAGGTGTTCCCGGCAGTAGTCCTTCAGTTCATCGCCTGTGATGATCGCTCCCTCCACCGGACGGACACAGGCACACACCAGCTCGCCCAGAATCTCGTTCGGGATGCCCACCACGCAGGCGTCGTCCACCGCCGGATGGGTTCGGAGCACGTCCTCCAGCTGGCGGGGAAAGATGTTGTGCCCGCCTCGGATGATCATCTCCTTGCTCCGGCCGACGATCGTCACGTATCCCACGTCATCGAGGATCGCGACGTCACCGGTCAGGAAAAACCCGTCCGGCGTGAACGAGCGCTTCGTTTCCAGCGGCATGCGGTAATACCCGCGCATCACGCCGGGGCTCTTCACCGCCAGCTCCCCCACCGCCTCCGGTCCGTGAAGCTCGCCCGTCTTCACGTCGGCCACCCGCAGTTCCACCCCCGGGATAGGGCGGCCCACGGTGCGGCTCCGCGCGTCATCCGAATCGTCGAACCGCGTCACCGTCACGGTCGGGCCCGTTTCAGTGAGCCCGTACGCGATCTGGACGTCGTTCCACGCACGGATCCGCCGGACCAACGGTTCCGGCACCGGCGCGCCGGCCACGATGCCGGTCCGCACCGCCGACAGATCGCGCGTGCCGAAGCCCGGCTCGCGGTGCAACAGCTGGAACATGGTCGGCACGCCGTGGCACACCGTCACCCGCTCGCGCTCGAGAAGGTCGAGCGCGTCGCGCGGCGCGAACGGAGATTGAAGCACCAGCGTGCCGCCCGTCGTCATCGTGGTCACCGCCACGTGCACGCCGAACACCGTGAAGAACGGCACCGCCCCGAACACCCGATCCTCCGCCGTCTGCTCCAGCGCCTCCGCCGTGGCGAGCCCCGCATATACCACGTTGCGGTGGGTGAGCACCACGCCCTTCGGCTTGCCCATCGTCCCCGACGTGTAGATGATGGCGAGCGGGGCCTCCTCGTCGAGCCCGACCGGGGCGCTCTCGACGTCATCCTCCCCACTCGAGGCCGTCAGCTCGGCGAACGACCGCACCCGGTCGTCCACCCACACGTCGCCTTCCCCGACGACGATCAGGTGCCGCAGGTCCGGCAGCTCGGTCAACAGATCGTCGAACTGCTCGAGATGATCGACCTCGGCGCCCGACGCCGCGGCGATGGCGAGCGACGCCTCGGCGTGCCGCAGCTGGTACTTCAGCTCGTGGTATCCGAGCGCCGGATTGAGGGGCACCAGGACCGCCCCGATCCGGGCGAGGGCGAGAAAGCTGATGACCCATTCCGGCCGGTTGGGGACATCCACGGCGACCCGGTCGCCCGGCGCTACGCCGAGTTCCGTCAACTCCGCCGCCAATGCACGCGCCGCAGCGCTCACCTGCGCATAGCTCATACGTCGCTGCCCGCGTACGATGCACTCGCGCCGCGGAGTGGCCGCAACCCATTGCGCGAACAGCTCGACGGGATGGTAAGTCCCCAAACTCCGTCTCCAGACATGCCGGAACCGTTGAAATTAATAGACTTAGGGTGGGGCTACAAGCGGAGGAGCGGCAGGGGCGGCAGCCCCCACCCCTCGGCCATTACCATCCGGCGGCAAGGCGGCGAGGAAGCCGTTTCGGCCACCGTGCCGCTCCTGCCGCTCTGCCGCCGGGGTGGTGGTGGCTCGGAGGTGGGGCGTCCGCCGCTCCCGCTACTCCCCCAACACCTTCACAATCACCCGTTTCCGCCGCTGCCCGTCCCACTCCCCGTAGAACACCCGCTGCCACGGGCCGAGATCCAGCTTGCCGGCGGTGATCGGCACGATGGCCTCGTGCCCGATGGTGAGGCTGCGGAGGTGGGCCGCGGCGTTGTCCTCCCCCGTCTCGTTGTGGCGGTAGCGCTCCGGGTCCCACGGGGCCACGAACTCCTCGAGCCACCGCAGGATATCCTGCCACAACCCTGGCTCGTGGTCGTTCACGAACACCGACGCCGTGATATGCATCGCCGACACGAGCACCATCCCCTCCCGGACTGCACTCGCCGCCACCGCCTCCTCCACGTCATCTGTGATGTCGAGGATCTCCTGGCGCCGCTTCGTATTGAACCAGAGGTACGTGGTGTGGGATTTCATGGTGATGGGATGCGTGAGGTCGCGCGCATCCGCCCCTCCTGCCGTCGGGGAACGGAGGGGCGGGACAAGCGGGAACGCTGATGAGGCCGGGCCTACTCCAACCCCCTCACGAGCTCCAGGGTCTCCTCGCCGTAGAACATGCGGATGTACTTCGCCTGGACCGGCGTGAGCTTCCGCACGGCCCACGTCAGCGAGACGAAATGCGGCTCGAGCGGCGGCACGATCAGCTCCATCCCGCACTCCTCCGGCAGCCTGTTCCCCTTCCGCGTGTTGCAGCTCGAGCAGGCGGTGACCACGTTCGTCCAGTCGTTGGTACCGCCGCGCGACAACGGGACCACGTGGTCTCGCGTCAGGCACTCGCGGAACCCGAGATCCCGCTCCGAGCGCGCGCAGAACAGACAACGGTATGCGTCCCGGGCGAACAGGAACGTATTCGTCACCTGCCGCCGGAACTTCCGTGGCACGTGTACGAACCTGACGAGGCGAATGACGGTGGGGCGGGGCACGGCGAGCGTCGCGCTCCGCATCAGCCTCCCCCGGTCCGACTCCACGATCTCCGCCTTGCCGTCGATGACGAGGCGGAGCGCGCGCCGGACGGGGACCAGCGTCAGAGGCTCGAATGAAGCATTGAGGGTGAGGCAGCGCACACCAACTCCCCCTGATCTGCACAAAACCCGCCACGCCCGACCTGGGCGTGGACGGGTCTTAAAGTCCCCGTATTCTATCGAAGGCTCTAACATACTGCAATAGGCTGGTTTGCGCCCCCCCGGCGGCGCAGCCGCTACATTCCGGCGTGTCCAGGGCATTGGTCGTCTGGCTCGTCTTGTGCCTCGTGTGGGGCTCGACCTGGCTATTCATCAAGCTGGGGCTCGCCGACCTGCCCCCTTTCACGTTCGCCGGCCTCCGGTTCGGGCTCGCGGCGCTCCCGTTGGCGGCGTTCACCGCGCTGCGGCGCCCTCCCTTCCCCACCGCACCCACTGACTGGGCGTTGATGCTACTGACGGGCGTGTCCACGTTCACGATCACCTACGGCCTGGTGTTCTGGGCCGAGCAATACATCTCGTCGGGCCTCGCCGCGCTGCTCTTCGCCACGTTCCCCCTCTTCGGCCTGCTCATCGCCCACGGCCAGCTCCCCACCGAACGCCTCACCCGGCGCCGCCTCGCGGGGGTTGTCGTGGGTGTCGCCGGCGTAGCGGTCGTATTCTCGAACCAGCTCGCCGGAACCGGCCCGCTGGCAATCGGTGGCAGCGCCGCCGTGGTGCTCTCGGCGGCCGTCGCCGCCTATACGGACGTCGTGATCAAGCGGCGGGCGGGCCATCTGGACCCGGCGGTGCTCACCCTCGTGCAGATGGTGGCGGGCGCCATACCGCTGCTCGCGATCGGAATCTCCCTCGAGGGCAGTCCGTTCGCGTTCCGTTGGACCCCGGTCGGCGTGCTCTCGCTCGTGTATCTCGCGTTCGTGGGATCGGCGCTGGCGTTCGTGCTGCTCTACTGGCTCATCCGCCACATGCAGGTCACGCACACGATGCTGATCACTCTCGTGACCCCCCTCGTCGCCGTCGTGCTCGGCATGCTCGTATTGCGGGAGGCGCTCACGTGGCGCATTGCGATCGGCGGCCTGGCCATCCTTTGCGGGGTCGCGCTCACAGCGGGGGTGAGAAGGTAGGCGGGAGGACTGGGAGACTAGGCAGGGGCGGCAGCCCCACCTTTCCACAACACACCAGCGGCAGGCGCGGCAGCCCCGCCCTTCCACCACCACGCCACCGCGGCAGAGCGGCAGGAAGCCTGCTTCGGCCACCCTGCCGCCCCTGCCGTTCCTCCCGCTCCTCCCTAAATCCGATTCCTCTCGTACATCAGATTGCGCGGCGAGAACCGCCAGTCATACGAGCGGGTGAAGAGCTGTCCGCCGTTGATCCGGGGGTCGATCCGGTCCGCCCCCAGCTCCGCGCGGATCCGAATGCCGACGAGGTCGTCGTAGTCGTTGGTGACGTCGGTGTCGGCGGCGTTGGCCGCATCGGCTTCGTCGCCGTCGCTGAAAACGACCGTGACCTCCCACGACTGGATCCCGTAACTCACGACGTCGCCGTCGGGTGTCCCGTCGGCGCGCAACCGTTCCGCCCGCATGAGGCGGTCGCCGTCCCGATAGTAGATCGTCACCGACAGCTCCTGGACGAACGAGTCGAAGCGGTCCAGCAGCAACCCGCCCGATAGCCCGGCCTCGTGGTGCACCAGCTCCGGGTGTGCCGTGAACCACAGCTGGAAGTCCGGCCCCGCGTCTTGCACGCTCTGCACGAGCACGAGCCGCCGGGTGTCCTTCACCTGGAGCCGGGCCAGGTCGCCGGCTTGGAGGTCGAACGTCCCGTTCACCTTCAGGAGATCGAGGCATTGCGATCCGCACGTGCCGCCGGGGTCCAACGGGTTGTTGACGCCGGCGGGGGGATCGAGATCGTGGGGCGGGGCCTCGAGCGGATCGTGGGGGATCGAGAGGATCACGATCGTGTCCCCCGAAACCGACAACGTGCCGAAGGATGGGGTGCTGGCGATCCCCACGCCCGTGGACTGGAGGTCCCGCTCCAGCGACATGGCCACGTACCGGCCGTTGCGGTGCACGGCGTCCCGCAACTCGTTCCCTTCCATACTCCGCCACGTCGCCAGTGCGAACTGGGTGGCCGCGGTGAGCAGCACGACTCCCATCACCAGGGCCATGACCAGCTCCACCAGCGTGAAGCCTCGCGAGCACCGGATGGATCGTGACATGGTCCCTCCTAGTAGGCGCCGCTGAAGGCCAGGGTCACCAGCTCCACCGGCAGGTTCGACCGGGGGTACGCGACGCGGACCGCCACTTGCTTGAGGTTGTGCGTCACGTCGATGACCTCGACGGAACGGACGTACGCGCCGGTGCCGTCCGCGATCCCCTCCCCGTTCACGCGAAGCGGGTCCTCGGAGTCGAGGTCCTGTGTAGGCTGGGTGCGGAGCGCTTCCAGGTGCGCCCGCGCGATCGCCAGCGCGCTGGAGCGGCCTCCGGCGGCCGTGTGGGCCCGTACCACTCCCGCGCCCGTGGCCGATAGGGCGATGAGGCCGATGGACAGCAGGATGATCGCGACCATCGTCGAGATCATGGTGAAGCCGCGCTCGTTGCTCATTGCCATTGTCCACCTCTGTAGGTCCAGACCTGCACCGACGCCGAGCCCGAGACGGACACGGCCGCCACGACCGCCGGCAGGTCGCGGTGCACGAAATAGATGGTTCCCCGGCTGCCGAACGGCTCCAGTACGCCGCGGGTGTTCAGCTCCATGCGGTTGCCCGCGAAGGTGACGGCCCCGGCGGTGCTGTCGACCGGAACCGGTCCCGCCGACCCGCGCCCGTAGCGTACTTCGGGCGACAACTCCCGCTCGCCGAGCCCCATCAGGGCGCGACTCTCGGTCACCGACTCGTCGAACGCTTGATCGCGGTCGTGATCGAGGTATCCGATGTACGTCCCGGCGGACGGATCGAACGCGACACGGACCTGTCGTCGCGCCGACAGGGCGCGGGTCCGGGCCAGCTCGAGATCGCGCGCGAGCTGCCGGGCCGCCGTTTCCACCCGCCGCTCCGGGCTCACCCGCATGCGCGGCATGGCGATGGCGACCACGATGCCGATGACCACCAGCACCGTGACGACCTCGATGATCGTGAACCCCGCGCGCCGCGATTGCGATATGGGATGCATCGGGCGCCTCCTAATAGACGGGGCGGAACGCCATACGGATCACGTTCCCCACGGTGGGTGTGCCCGGCGGAAGATTGGCCGGATCGCGGAATCGGGTGTCGAATTGCCAGTCGCGGACCGGCGGCGAGTAGTAGGTGCCGTTCCAGGTGCCCACCGCGTACTCCGAGTAGTGCAGTGAGACCAACGACCCGCGATACAGCAGCGTACGGCCGCCCCAGTTCTCGAGGAACCGCGGGAAGTTCTCGATCCCGCCGCCGTAGAAATCGGTGTAGCCCCCCGCGCAGCCCGGGTTCTCGTGGTCGCACGGCGTCGGTGTATGCCCGGCGAGGATCGCGGCGTAGACCGAGGTATTGGTCGCGTTCGTCAGGGGGAACGGTGTCACGCTGTGGGCCGCGTCGGCCCAGGCGTTCGACAGGATCATGATGGCGTCACCGACGAGCGCCGCTGGATTCCATGACACGGTGTTGTAGTCGCCCCGGACGTACAGCGGCCGATCGGTCGCGAACGAGAACGGGCCGTGCAGGTCGGAGCCGTTGGAAAGACGGACCACCGGCCGGAGGCCGTCGCCGCTCGGGTCCGTGAACGGAGTCGACAAACCGGCGCCCGTGAACGTGATGTACATGATCGACGTGCCGTTGGTCCCGGGGTTGGTGTTGACCCAGGCCGAGAGCTGCGCCATGTCGATCTCGAACACGTCCACCCACTTGCGCTCCCGGCCGTCGTAGAACGCCTCCCAGGCCGTCCCGGCGCCCTGGAAGATCGCCGCGCACGCCGCGGGTCCGGGCACCGCGAGGCCGGCCGCGCGCGTCTGCACCATCGCGTCGCACGGCATCACTCCCGCCGTCACCAGGTTCATCGGCACTTCGATGTACCAGTCGGCCTTCCACGCGTACTTGGCCTTCTTCTCCAGCTCGCCGTCGCCCACCGCTCGGGGCTTCAGGACCTCCTTGGGATCCATCCCGTCCGGCAGCGGCACCTTCAGCGAGTCCACACCGTACGCGTTCGTCTTGAGCCGGTTGTCGAACTTCGCGTCGCTCTGCGACCGGAAGTCATCCGCCGCCGGATGCGTGCGGCTGTCGAAATCCAGTTGGACCTCGTTCGCCGCCGCGTCGTTGATGAACACGCCGTTCAGGACGTTGTGATGGTCCTTCCGGTCGTGGAACATCCTGTTCGGCGTGGTGATCACGTCTCGGTACCACGCGTTGTTCGAGCTGAGATAGATGTTGCCGTTGGAGTGCACCCAGCCCGCGAACTCCATGGACGGGCCGTTGGTGGATTCCAGATCTTTCTCGTAGAAGATGCCGAACTGGAAGATGGGGATCGCCTGCGCCTTGACCGAGACGACGATCGCGCTGGTGTTGTCGACCTGGTCGCTCGCCTCCGCCGTGATGTTGACCCGCTGCGTGAGCGAATACAGCCCGGCGAACGGTCCGTCGGTGATCGTCTCGGTGGCGATGCCGCCCACCCGCTCCACGTCCAGCGCGGTGAACGAGAAGCCGGGCACGTCCGGCGGCTGGATGGCGTCCAGCTCCTGGTCTGACAGCGCGCCGTCCTCGAGCGCGTCGGCCAGCTGGGCCATGACCGCTTCGGCCCCCGCCTCCGACGCGTAGAACACGCGCGAACCCTGATAGTCCAGGTTCGCGGTACGTTGCACCGTGATCGCCCCGTAGTAGGCCACCGCGATCACGGTGGACATGAGGAGCAGCACGAACAGGGTCGCTTCGAGCGCGACCCCGCGCCGGTTCTGGATGCGTGAAAGCACGTGCATCGGTCGATCCTCCAGGGCGGATCGCCGTGCGGTGGCGCCGATGGTCCGATAACGATGGCTGCGGGAGGGGACGTGCCGCCCGTCCGTCCTGGCGGCGCGACGCGCTGAACGCGCCGTCGGCGTGCCTCCGCAACCCGGCCATCGCCGCGCGCCGCATGGCGCCGCGTCGATCCGTGGCTTTGCGCCCCACGGTTGCCCGTGGTTTGCCCTATTCGGCATCGCCTCCGGCGGCCCGGCCGTCGTCACGCCCCCAGCGGGGCGCGCCGACCCGTGGCTTTGCGTCCCACGGTTGCCCGTGGTTTGCCCTGTGCGGTCGGCAACGCGACACGAGGCAGTCCCTCGCGCCGCTCACCTAAGAGGCAACAACGGTGCCATCCGTCGATAGCGCCTCCCAAGTCATTGCATCAAATGCACTTATAGTTCTTGAGTCCAGTCGGCACGACCGTCAACCCTCTTGACGATGCGCACGGGGATGCAGTGCCGTAGGGTCGGTTCCGCGCATTCGTTTGCACCATCCCGGATGCCAACGGGCCGCCGTCGCTGGCGCGACGACGGCCCGTCAAGCCCTCCACTTGGGAAGGGCTAGTTCCCGCCGCTCAACGCCGCGTAGTAGGCCCCCACCTCGAAGTCCACCGGATCCACCTCGAAGAACCGCCCCCTGGTGAAGTGCCCCGTGGTGGGGAAGTACGGCGGCGGCTCCGACGCCGCGCACTGGTCGTACGCGTACCGCTTGAGGTAGCCCCGGCCGGAAGTCAGACCCACGGCGCCACGCGTGTCCTGGATGATGCCGCCCGTCAGGTAGATGCAGCCGCGGCCCCAGTCCGTCGCCTCACAGGCCTCGTCATCGTCCGATCCGGTGTCGTAGTCCTCGGCCGTGAAGATGTTGAGCGCCAGGATCACACCGTGGATGAACTCGTCCTTCGTGTCGTCGAACGTGTAGTACGGGTTGGTCGTCGTCGTGCGCCGCGTCGGTGCGTTGAGCGTGTTGTTGGCGATCACCACGTCGTCGGCGCTGAAAATCCCCAGGATATCCCGGCAGGTGCCGGCGCCGGGGTCGATGGAGTACGTGACGTCGTCGGCGATCACGATGTCGTCGGTGGCGGCGAGCGTCACCCGGCCACGCAGCACGCCGCTGATCGCCACCTTGCCCTCGACGTAGATCACGCCCTTGAACGTGGGGTTGAGCTCACGGCTGATGGGCCAGAGATAGGCGCCGTCTCCCTGAGGCCGCCCCGTCACCTGCGGATGCGTGATTGCCGGCCCTGGCCACGGGAGCCACGCACCGCCCTGCGTGTCGTTGGCGGTGAAGACGCCCCCCCAGATCGAGTCGTGGCCGCCCAGGTAGCAGCGCCGGCTCTCGTGGGCCAGGCCCTGGCTCCAACTGTGCCCGTCGATCGAGTGCTCGTTTGCACGC
>Ga0256864_1000012_pt1 | contig 105287 bp, 96 predicted proteins | sample RVTome_11_FD_187336 | JGI IMG/M metagenome (GOLD analysis project Ga0256864, IMG submission 187336) | Soil microbial communities from uranium-contaminated site in the Upper Colorado River Basin, Wyoming, United States - RVT147D111 HiSeq ... | reverse complement strand
TCGCTTTCATGTGGGTACGCATTTCGTCGATCTCCAGGTTGAAGTGGTTGGTCATGGCATACGAGTCCCCGGGAGCGTCGCCGGCGCGCCGGAAGCGGCGGCGCCGAGCGCGCCCAGGGAGACGCTCGAGAGCTCGGCGCGAGCCGCCTCCTCGCCGAACCACGCCGCCACGACCGAATCACCCCGCGCGACGAAGACGCCAGGCAGCGGCAGGCGACCGAACGCGCGGCGGTAGCTCCGCGGCGTCATCGAGGTGAGCTGGCTCTCGATACGCTGGCGCCGCATCAGCGCCTGCACGCCGGCCGCGCCGTCGCCCACGACGACGACGCGCACGCTCACCGAGCCGCCCGCCGCGCGCGCCAGGCGGCGCAGCTCCGCCGCCGGCGTGAGGCACGTGAAGCAGTCCTCCGCCCGGAGCACCCAGGTCACCCGCACCGCCGCGGCGCGCTCGGCACGAATCACCGCGCGGGCGTCCGACGACAGGCCCGGCGCGGTGCCGTCCCCGCTGGGCAAACGCTCGTGCGAACCGCACGCCGCTACCCAAACGGTCAGTGCGACAGCCCGGCGAATCGCGCGACGATCCATTTGTCCGGCGTCTCCGAATCGGGATGAACGAACAGCGCCTCGCCGTCGGCGGCACCTCTTGCCAGGAGCCGAGGCGAATGGATGACCTCGAAGAGCTTCCGGCCGTCCAACGTCATGCCGACGACGCTCCACACCGGTGTCATCCCGTCCATGTCGTAGTACTGGACGACCAGCGACCGGTCATCGAGCCAGTACACCTCGGACAGGCGGGAGAACGTCTCCAGCCATTCCACGACGCCGGCGCCCGTCGCGGTGCGCGGCTCGCCGCGCGCCGGCCGGAACCCGGATCTCGGGAGAGGCACGACGCCGCGCGCCACGCCGTCGAGCCCGAAGAAATGCACGGCGGAATCGAGCGCGAAGACCGCGGCGATGACGTCGCCCCGCCATTGCGCGTGGGCGTGCCCCGCGAAGAAGAGCTGCCGGTCGCGGGCGGCGTCGAGCGGCGTGGGAAAGAAGCTCTGCCGGATGGTCCCGCCGACCGGGTCGTAGATATGGAGGAGGGTGTGCGGGGCGTCGCGATGCCGTCCCATCAGCAGGACCAACGAATCGCCGGGGAGCGGCTCCATCCCGTACAGCACCTGCAACGGCGGGCGCGCGACGGCGAGCTCCTCGAGGGTCGCGTCGTCCACCCGTGCGATCCGGCCCTGGAAGTCGCCTACGAGCACGGTCCCGTCGGGCCGTCGCAGTGCGCCCATGGGAGGGACCGTGAACTGGCCGGGCGCCGGGCCCTGCGATCCATAGTGAAAGCGCAGGCGGCCGGCCGCATCGTAGCCCCGGACCTGGTATTCGCCCATGTCCGTCACGAGGTACCCGCCCGACCGGTCCGCCGTAACGCGGGGGTGCACGTTGATGACGTCGTCGTTCTCCTCGAGGGTGATGGTCTCGCCCCAGACGACGACGTCTTCCAGCGAGCTGACAAGGACCTCCGCTCGATCGACGGCGTCCGGCTGCCTTTGGCAGCAGAGGGCCGAGCCCAGCAGGAGCGCCGCCAGCGGCAGAACGGCAGAGCGGCAAAGGCGGCGGAAGCGGCAGCGCGGTGCAGGAGCCTCCGGCATGAAGGCCCCGCTCGCTCCAGATCGTGCGTGCATTGTCTACCTCCGCTCCAGCGTTGCCGCCAAAACCCGAGTGGCGGCGGGAGACGATACGGCGGAGATGAGGTCGAGCGGTAACCAATCGAACGCAGGGCGGAGCCCAGCGTTGCATTGCCCTTTGGAGCGGTCGGCCAGATACTGATGGCGTGCCTGTGGCGTTCCGGCTCGTCCTGCCCGTGCTCCTTCTTGCGGCGGCCCCCCGGCCGGCCGGTGGTCAGTCCGCCGTTCCGCCGCCCGGACGCGTCGAGCTGTTTCGCGATCTCGCGACCGACGGCCTAGCCGGGTGGAGCGAGATCCGTCTCGCCAACCGACCCTCCCGCTACCGGGTCGCGAGCGAGGGCGAGCGCCCGGTGCTCAGCGCCGAGAGCGACGGAGGAAACTCGGCGGTGTGGCGGCGGGTGGATGTGGCCGCCGACCGCGGGACCACGGTCTCGTGGCGCTGGAAGGTCGAACGGAGCCTCTCAGGGAACCGCCGCGAGCGCTCCCGCCGAGGCGACGATTTCGCCGCCCGGGTTTTCGTGGTGTTCGACGCGCCCGAGGGGCCGTGGTCCGGGAAAGCGTTGTGCTACGTCTGGGCGGCCACGGAGCCGGTGGGTTCGATCTACGCGAGTCCCTACACCGGCGACGTTGCGATGATCGTGATGGAGTCGGGCGACGCACGGGCTGGGAGTTGGGTGGACGTCGAGCGGAACGTCCTGGAGGATTACCGCCGCGCGTTCGGCGGCGTGCCCGCCACGTTGAGCGGCATCGCGATCGTGGTGGATACCGACAATACGCAGTCGCGCGCACGGGCGTGGTTCGACCGATTGGTAGTGAGCCGGTCGCCTTGAGCCCACCTACACGTTGACCAGCACGCCTTCAGGCGCATACCCGCACGGCCGGATGGTGACCTCGTCGGGTTTTACTCGACCACCCACGCACCAAATCGACCGCCAGGCTATCCCACGCGGAACAGTTCGATCCCCCGCTCGTAGCGCCGCTCGATGCGCTGCCGGATTGCCGCGTGCACGGGCGCCGACAGCGTGGGATCCCGACCGATCACCTCCAGCGCCGCCGTGCGCGCGGCGCCAACGAGGTCACCATCCTCGGCGAGGTCGGCATACCGAAGATTGAATCCGCCTGACTGGCGCACGCCGGCCAGCTCGCCGATGCCGCGCTCCTTGAGATCCAGCTCGGCAATCTCGAAGCCGTCCGCGGTCCTGGCGACCACGCGCAACCGCTCGGCCGCGCGGCCGTCGTCCGTGAGCAGGATGCAATGGCTCTCCTCCGCGCCGCGCCCCACCCTGCCCCGCAGCTGGTGCAACTGCGCCAGCCCGAACCGCTCGGGATGCTCGATCAGCATTACGGTCGCGTTCGGCACGTCGATTCCCACCTCGATCACCGTCGTGGCCACCAGCACGTCGAGCGTACCGTCGCGGAAGCGCCGCATCGTGGCCTCGCGCTCGTCGGGCTTCAGGCGACCGTGCACCAGCCCGACGGTGTGCGGCGCCAGCCGCTCCGCCAGCTCCTCGGCCATGGTGGTGGCGGCCTTGAGGTCGGTCTTCTCGGATTCCTGGATCACGGGATACACGACGTACGCCTGGCGGCCCGCCGCGCACTGCTCCTGGATGAACCCGTAGACTTTGGTGCGGTCGCGGCTCGAGCGCACTCCTGTCTTCACCGGCCGTCGCCCGTCGGGCTTGGTATGCAGCGCGGAGATATCGAGATCGCCGTACAGCGTGAGCGCTAGCGTGCGCGGGATCGGCGTGGCCGAGAGTAGCAGCACCTCGGGGGCCTCGCCCTTCTCGATCAGCGCCGCGCGCTGCTCCACGCCGAAGCGGTGCTGCTCGTCGATCACCACCAGACCGAGCTTCCAGAAGTCGGTCTGCTCCTGGATGAGGGCGTGCGTCCCCACGATCACGCGCGAGCCGCCCGAGGCGATCCGCTCACGGATCGACGCCTTCTCGCCGGCCGACAGCTTGCCCAGCAGCACCTCAGGCGCGATCCCGAGCGGCGCCAGCAGCGCCGACAACGTGCGGCCGTGCTGCTCCGCCAGCAGCTCGGTGGGGGCCATGAACACGGCCTGGCAGTCGTTCTCGACCGCGAGCAGCATGGCGAACAGCGCGACGATCGTCTTCCCGGTCCCTACGTCGCCCATCAGCAGGCGGTGCATGCGCTCCGCCGACGTCATCTCGGCCGTGATCTCGCGAACGGCCTGTTTCTGGTCGGCCGTCAACTCGAAGGGGAGGGACTCCTTGAGCGCGGTGGTCAACTCCCGCTTCACGACGAAGCGCGTGCGTTTCTCGACGCTCTTGGCGAGATGGCGCGCGCGCGCGACCACGAGCTGAAGGTCGAACAGCTCGTCGAAGGCGAGGCGGCGGCGGGCGGTTTCCCAGCCGCCCCGCCCCACCCCGGCAGAGCGGGAGAGCGGCAGAGCGGCAGGCGAAGCGACGGGAGGAGCGGGAGGAATGGGAGAAGCGGGAGGGCGATGGACGGCGAGAAGCGCGTCGCGAAGGTACATCACCTTCGCCGCCTTGCGTACTGCATCCGGGAGGTGATCCTCCACCACCGCCACCATGTCCTCGAGGTGATCCTGAATCACGCGGCGTATCAGCCGATGACTGAGCCCCTCCGTCGCCGGGTAGATCGGTATGACCATGCCGCCGATCCCCTCTGCCGCTCTGCCGCTCTGCCGCTCTGCCGCTCCCGCCTCTCCCGCTTCCTCCAACACGATCTGCTCCCGCGGCGCCACCTGCCGGCCGTGGTAGTACTTCACCGGTCCCGAGACAAGCAAGAGCTGTCCCGGCTTGATCACGCGGTCCAGGAACGCCTGTCCGGGCCACGCGCACTCGATGATGCCCGTGTCGTCTCGCAGAACCGCGCGGAAGATCCGGAGCCGGCGGCGGGTAGGCATTACCGCCTTCGAGACCACGCGGCCCACGAACGTGGCTTCGTGCCCTACTGTCGCCTTGGCAATGGGGGTCACCGTCGTCGCGTCGAGGTAGCGGTGCGGCGTGTGGTACAGCAGGTCTTCGACCGTCCTGACGCCCATCCGACCGAACGCCTCGGCGCGGCGAGGGCCGACGCCTTTGAGAAACTGTACGGCGGTGTCGAGTTGGAGGATCATATTCTTCGGGTGGGAAAGGCGGCAGAGCGGCAGAGCGACAGAGCGGCAGAGACTCGCGCGGCCCGGCTCTGGGACGATCTCCGCTGGGCGCCCGCGTGTTGGGCCAATTGGGTCACGGCGCTCCGGACTCTCCTGCCTGCCGCTCTGCCGCTCTGCCGCTCTGCCGACATTCCTGCGCCTCCCGCTGCTCCCGCCGTCATTCTTCCAACAACCGCTCCGCGAACCGCTCCGCGTCGAACGGCTCCAGGTCCTCCAGCCGCTCACCCACGCCGACGAACTTGACGGGGATATCGAGCTCCCGGCGCAGCACGACCACTGCTCCGCCCTTCGCGGTCCCGTCGAGCTTGGTCACGACGAGCCCCGTGACCGGCACGGCCTGGGTGAACGCGCGTCCTTGTTGCACGGCGTTCTGTCCGACGGTGCCGTCGAGCACGAGCAGCGACTCGTGCGGAGCGCCCTCGCGCTTTCGGGCCACGACGCGCGCGATCTTCTTCAGCTCTTCCATGAGGTCGCCGTGCGTGTGGAGCCGGCCGGCGGTATCGATCAGCACGATGTCCGCGCCGCGTGCGGCCCCGGCCTCGATGGCGTCGAACGCCACGGCGGCCGGGTCCGCTCCGTGCGTTCCCGTGACACATGGGACGTCGAGCCGCGCCGCCCACGCCCTGAGTTGTTCGGCGGCGCCGGCCCGGTACGTGTCGGCGGCGGCGAGCAGCACCTGCTTCCCTTCGTGCTTGCAGCGGTACGCGAGCTTGGCGATCTGGGTCGTCTTACCCACGCCGTTCACGCCGAGCACCAGCACGACCGCGGGTCCCCGGCCATCGCCCAGCGCGAGCGGCGCGGCGGCGTCGTTGGCCGACGGAAACGACGCCACGATCCGCTGCTTGAGCCACGTCCGCACGTCGGCGGGCGTCTTCAGGTCGCCCCGGCGCAGGCAATCCTCCAGGCCCTGGACGAGGTCGAACGCCAGCGGACCGAAGTCCGCCTCGACCAGCACCCGCTCCACCTGCCCGAGCGTGTCGCGATCGAGGCCTTTGACCAGCACCCCCACGTCGGTCAGGGCTACCTGCTTGATCCGCTGCCACAGGCTCTTCCTCACGGAAGCCCCCGGCGCCAGCGCCACGCCCACTCGCCCGCGAACGCGAGGACGACCACCAGGAACATCCACCACCATTCCCGCGGGTAGCGCTCGAGCAGCGTGTACGCTTCGCTCGCCACGCCCGGCATGTCCATCACCGGCCGCGGCGAATACTCGGCCGAGTACGGCTCGACCACCGTGAGGCCGCGCGCGCCGACGTCCGGCGACGCCCAGCGATACTCCCCGGGCTCGAGGGAGAGCATGGCGGCGCCCGCGGCGTCGAACCGCAGCGCCCAGTCGCGGGTCGAATCCGCGCCGGTGATGCTCACGACCACGGAGTCGGGGATCGAGTCGCCACGCCACCGGAACACGACCGGGTTGCCGCGCTCCACCACCGGACCGGCCACGAGCGGCGCGCGCCCGCCCCCACCGTCGTCTGCCAGCAGCCAATCGACGCCCGCGGCGAGCACCGCGCGATACGCCTCCCGCGGCGCGCCACCGCGGAACCGCCAGCGCCACAAGCCCTCTCCCGCGGTCGTCAGTTCCCGCCTCCCCGCCGAGTCGCGCCCCACGAGCACCGGCCGCTCCGCCCCGCGCCGTCCCTGCCGCGCGGTGAGGGCGACCCACTCCGAGCCGCCGGGCGACAGCGGCACGATGCCGCTGAGCGGCGGCAGCGAGTCCCACTCCACCGACGCGAGGCGTCCGGCGAGCGGTGACACGGGCGTGTCCGCCGTGGGGTACCAGTCGCCCTGGAAGACGGCGGCGCGGGTGTCGCTGCCAGCGGGCCAGCGCCAGGTCGGACGGCGCCCCGTCCCCGTGGGGAGGGTGGGGCGCCCGCGGATCACGAGCAACCCCGCCGCGCCCGCGGCGGCGCGCACGTCGGCCTCGGGTACGCGGCGCAGCGTTCGCATGTCGAGCCACGCACTGCGCGCGGTGCGGGCGAACCCACGGACGGTGGTCCGCGCGATGTCCGTCAGCTCCTGCACCAGGAACCGCCCCTCCCAGTCGGCGGGATCGACCAGCACGACCACGGCGGGCTGGGCGGACACGTCCACCACACGCCAGCGCTCGTTGTTGCGGGTCTCGAGGTCGCCTTCGACCAACAGGCGCAACCGGATCACGTGCGCGCCCGGCCCGAGGAGCCGCGCCGGGAAGCTCACCGAGCGCCGGGCGCTCCCGGGGGACGGTGGCAGGTCGATGGCGGTGATCAGCAACCGGCGGTTGTTCACCAGGATCTCGAGCTCGGCACTGTCGGCCGTCAGCGGCCCGAACGTGCCCACCGTGACCGTGGCGCGCACGGAGTCGTCGCGCTGCACGCGCTCGGGCAGGTCGGCGGCGAGCAGCGCGGCGTCGGCTAGGGTGTCACGCGGGAGCCGGAGGAACTGCGTCCCGGGCGCGAGCACGGGGGTGAGCCCGCTGGCGTCCTCGATCTCGCCGTCGGTGATGACGATGGTGGCGCCCTCGCGCGCGCGCGCCGCGGTGAGTGCGTCGCGCAGCAGGCTGGTGCCGTCCGCCGGTGGCAGCGTGTCGAACGACGCGACGGTGGAACCGAACCGCCACAGCACGCCGCCGTCCCGGGTGAGCGCCATCGCGGTATCGAGCGCCTCGCGCCATTTGCCGCCCGCCGCGTCCATGCTGAGCGAGGCGTCGAGCAGCACGGTGGGGGCACCGCCGGTGACGCGCTGCGTGCGCGTGGGATTGACGAGCAGCAGGACCAGCACCGCGAGGGCGACCGTTCTGAGGGCGGCCATCCCCACCCCGGCCGCGCCGAGCCGCTCGCGCCGCAGGTACAGGAATCCGGCGAAGAGGGCCGCGGCGATGGCGCCGAGCGCTACCGCGAACACGCGAGCGCCTCCGCGACGCCGAACCGCCCCTCGGAGAGCGACCGGCCCACGATCACGCCTGCCAGGCCGCGGCGTTTGGCGTCCCGTAGCTCGTCGAGGCCGGCCACACCCCCGGCGGCGATCACGGCCACGCCGGTAGCGGCGAGGCGCTCGGCGCCGTCCAGATCGGCGCCGAGCGCCTGTCCGTCTTTGTCGAGGTCCCGATAGACGACGGTGCTCACGCCGTAATGTAGCGCGATACGGGCCAGGTCTTCAGGCGTCGCGGCCGATACCTGCCCGCCCCCGCCCCGCACGGCGGGGCGCCCGCCTCGTACGTCCAGGTTCAGCGCCGCGCGCTCGGCACCGACGAGTGCGACGAGGCTTGCGAAGGCACCGCTCAGTGCGGTGGCGGTTCCGAGGACAATCCGCGCAGCGCCGGCGTCGAGCATCTCCCCCGCCCATTTCGCGGTATCCACGTTGCCGCCGATTTGTACGTTGGCCTTCGGGAGGTCACAGATCCGGCGCACCCACGCGGTGTTTTCCCGGCCCGTCTTCAAGGCGCGGTCCATGTCGACGACATGGAGCCAGCCGGCGCCTTGCTCGAGGAAGATGGCTGCCTGCTCGACCGGATCGGTGGCCGGCTGGGCGCCCGCATGGCCGCGGGCGAGGCCACCGTGCCGGATATCGATGGCGGGAAAGATCTCCATGGCGCGAGGGGGCGGAGACGCTACTCGGGTTCCCCTTCACGGAACGGATCGCGCACCCGGATGCCAAACCGTTCGAGGTCGCGATCCACCGTCCACAGCTCTCGCACACCATGCTCGACGACCAGCGCCGCGATGTGCGCGTCGTGCGCGAGATTGCCCGTCGCGCGGCCACGGAGGACCGCGCGCCGGAGCTGGCCTGGATGCGAGGGACCTTCGCCGAGCAGCATGAGCGACGGCGACGCGAGGAGAGAGTCGAGATCTTCCAGGGCCGCGTCAAGATCCGTGGGAGGATCGAACACGCGAGGGTGCGTCACCACGCGCAAGAACTCGTACACGCAGGGCCACGGCAGTGCCCACGGGTCGGCCCCCTCGGCCATTCGCGCGAGCAACGTCCTGGCATCGGTATGGTGCGGGGCCTCCTCGCGTCTGGCGTACACCAGGATGTTCGTGTCCAGCGCGATCACTCGCGTCCCTCCAGGAGGTCGAACAGGGCGTCCCGATCATCGAGCCGGACCCCGGGCTGGATCCGGCCGCGCTCGGTACGCCACTGGAGGGTGAAGGAAGACCTCGCGCGGGGGCCGGCGAGATAGGCCCGCAGGGCCTGCTCCATGACCTGGCCCAGGGTCTTGCCCTCGGTGGCCGCGCGGCGCTTGGCCTCGCGCAGCAGGCGGTCGTTGAGGTTGATGGTGGTGCGCACGCATCAATACATATGCAATAAGTCATATTGATGCAAGCGAGCGACCGAGTGAGCCGCTGGGAGCGGCGTCGGATCCGGACGCGGCGCTTTCGCGGTACAACGCCTTCGTGCCGCGGCTGCTGCGTGGTGGCGGCGGCGCGGTGAAGCGGTTCTAGGATAGGAACGGCTCGGAGACCCGGCAAGAACCGTGGAGTGCAAGTCCGCCGGTTTGCAGAATCCCTGGCGTACGAATCGCTAAGACGAGGTGCGAATCGACGGGCGGCCGACGACCAACCCTACGGCGCCGGCGCCGGCAACCCCCCATCAACCAGAAACGCCTCCCGCGGAAACACGAACGCCGCCGCCGTGAAATAATCCCGCTTCAGCAATTCCACCCGTTCCCGACTCGCCGTGCAGTGCCACGTCTCGAGCCCACGCGGCTTGGCCGTGCCAAACGCCCCCGGCACAAAGACCCCCACGTTCACGCCGCCCTCGGTGTCTCGTGCGGACGGATAGCGGAACACTTCGACACGAGCCTCGCGCATCGCCCGCCCGAGCGCCTGCGGCTCAGCGTAGTCCACGGGAGAGGCGATGACCGAGCGGTGCGCGTCGAACGGGGCAGCGACGAGATCGATGCCGTGCTGCGAGTGCACGCGCACGGTGAAGGCGGTGAGCTGGGTCGCGACGGTACCAAGGTCTGCCGCCGTGCCTTCGAGAAACACGAACCGGTAGTAGGCCACCTCCGCGAACGCCGCGCGCGGCGTCTCGGAACCGTACCAGATGCCGGTCGCGTGACGGTCACCGAACCGCGAACCGTGGCGGAGCGGCGGATACCGGAAGGGGGTGGCGAGGAGGTAATGCAGCCTGCCGACCGTCGGATCCGGCGGCTTGGAGGCTTCGATCAAGTCCTCGAGCAGCACCTGCTCTTCCAGCGTGTCCACCAGTTTGCGCGTAGAGACCTGGTGCTGCGCCTCGACGGTCCGCCACGGCGAAAGCCGCAGCGGACGGAGCTCAGAGCTTCCCGCGCATTGCGTCCAGATACTCGACGACATCCACCAAGCCCTGAACGGTGCGAATCCGCTGGGCGGGCACGCCGCCCAGGTGGGCGTTCTCCGCCTGGAGCCAGGCCCGCGCCTTGACGTCATCGCCGCCCACCAGGGCGTCGAGCCCGCGGTACAGGCGCAGAAAGAGCAGCGCCAGCTCCCCCACCTTGGCGTGCGGATCGATAGTCCGCCCACGCTGCAGCCGTGAGACGGATGCCTCGCTGGCGCCGAGCACCAAGGCGAGATGGCGATTGCGCAGGTCGAGCCGGGCGGCCGCGGAAAGGACGGCCTTGGTCAGCACGGCGGCGGACTGGGGCGCGCGAAGCGCCGCGGATCGGGGAGTCATTTCACACGCAACTTAATGGCTTCGTGCTTTCTGTGGCAAGGAGGAGCTGGAGAAGCGGCAGAGCGGGTGGCCAAAATAACGACCATCTGCCACGCGCCATCTGTCATAAGCGGGTGGCGGTGGGGTGTAGCGCGGCTCAGTCCACGCCCGCCGATACCACCGGCGGCGCCGGCCGCCATTCGAACAGCCGGTCATAATCCGCGCGCACCGACTCGAAGTCGGCGCGCCGGACCTCGGGGACGGGGTCGCCGTCGCCGATCTCGAGGCCGTAGCGCGGATCGACGTGCTTGCCGTTCTTGAGGAATTCGTAGTGCACGTGCGGCGCGGTGGCGAGGCCGGTGGACCCCACGAACCCGATCCGCTCGCCCTGCCGCACCCGCACCCCCGCCGCGATCCCGCGCTCTAGCCGGCTCATGTGGGCGTAGCGCGTCTCGATGCCGTTCACGTGCCGGATGCCCACCATCAGGCCGTATCCGCCCCAGCGCCCGGTGCGGATGATCGTGCCGTCGGCCGTGGCACGGATCTCGGCGCCGAACGGCGCGCCGAAGTCCACGCCGAGGTGTGGGCGGTAGGTCTTGAGGATCGGGTGGTACCGCCGCCGCGAGAACCGCGAGGTAACGCGGTACGGGACCGGCGACAGCTTGAACGCCCGGCGCAGGGATTCCCCCGTCTCGTCGTAGTAGACGTTGCGGCCGTCCTCGCCGTCCAGCACGTAGGCGCTGTTGAGCGTGCCGCGCGTCTCGACGCGGGCGGCCACCACACGGCCGAACCGCCGGTCGCCCATCGGCGAGATCAGGCGCTCGTACAGCAGCTGGAACTGGTCGCCCTCGTAGACGTCGCGGTTGAAGTCGATCACCCAGCCGAAGATCCCGTCCGCCAGGTCCCAGGCCAGCCGCGCCCGCTCCTCGAAATCGAGCAGCGAGTCGGGGATGGCCGCGTCGAGCGTCTCGAAGAGCGACGACGAGATGGTGCCGGTCACGCGCTCGAGGTGCACCGTCCACGCGATCGGCTCGGCATAGCCGTGCCACCCGGCCTGCGTGTCGCGCACCAGTGTCAGCACCTGAGCGTCGCCGAGCCGCGCGATCACGCGGTCCGGCGCGGCCTCATTGACGGCGTAGCGGAACTGAAACACCTGACCCGCCCGAACGCGCCGGGGCTCGAGGCCGTCGGCGGCCGCCAGCAATTCATAGAGCTCCCGGCCGTCGATGTTATGGCGGGCGAAGAGATGGGACAGCGTCTCGTTCCGATGGAGCGTGTCGAGGCGCGCCTCGTGCGCCGTGCGGATCACGATCGGCGGCGCCTCCGGCACTGGGGCGGTGCCCCCGGACCACAGGATCGCGAGCACGATGGCCGCGGCGATGGCTACAGTTGCGCCGGCGAGGTGGCGCGGGGTCGCCGCGCGCATCAATCCATTTGCCGCCGGATGAACGTGGGGATCTCCATGTCCGAGATCTCGGCGGTGTCCTGCGACGCGGGGGCCGCCTTGGGCGCGGCACCGCCTCGGGCCGGCGCGGCCGGCCGTACCGGCCGCTGGGGGAACGGCAGCACGCCTGGGGTCCCCGGCCGGCCGAGCGGGCCCGCGTCCTGACCCAACGCCTTGTCGAATCCCGTGGCGATCACGGTGACGCGCACCTCGCCCGCCATGGCCGGATCGTGCACGGCGCCGAAAATGATCTCGGCCTGGTCGCCCGCCGCGTCGTGAATGATCTCGCTGATCTGGTTCACCTCGCCGAGCGTGAGATCTTCGCCGCCGGTCATGTTCACCAGCACGCCCGTGGAGCCGTTGATCGACACGTCGTCGAGCAACGGGCTGGCGATCGCGTGCTGCGCGGCCTCGATGGCCCGGTCCTCGCCGCGCGCGGCGCCGGTGCCCATCAGCGCCGAGCCGCCGTTCTGCATCACGGTGCGCACGTCGGCGAAATCCACGTTCACCAGACCGGTGACGCTGATCAGCGTCGAAATGCCCTGCGTGGCATGGAGCAGCACCTCGTCGGCCTTCTTCAAGGCTTCCTGGAACGGCACGTTCTTCCCGACGACGGTGAGCAGGCGCTCGTTGGGCACGACGATCATCGTGTCCACGTGCTTTCGCATCTCCGCGATGCCGATCTCCGCCTGGCGCATCCGCTTGCGGCCCTCGAACAGGAAGGGCTTCGTAATGATGCCGACGGTGAGGGCGCCCACGTCGCGGGCGAGCTGCGCGATGATCGGTGAGGCGCCGGTCCCCGTGCCCCCACCCATGCCGCACGTGATGAACACGAGATCGGCGCCGTCGAGCGTCCGGAGGACCTCGTCGCGGTTCTCCTCGATGGCCTGCCGGCCGATCTCGGGGCGGGCGCCGGCGCCGAGCCCTCGCGTGAGCTTCTTCCCGATCTGCACCTTCACGTCGGCCTTGTTGTGCAGCAGCGCCTGCGCGTCGGTATTGACCGAGATAAACTCGACGCCCGTGAGATGCTCGTCGATCATGCGATTGACGGCGTTCCCGCCGCCGCCGCCGACGCCCACGACCTTCATCCGGGCGTTTTGCGCGATCGTTTCCTCGAGTTCGAAGACCATGCTGTTCCTCGCCGTCCTCGCTTTAGAAGAAGTCCTGGAGCCAGCGCTTGACCGGGGCCAGGAACCGCCCCATCGACGTGTCGCCGTACGCCGCTATCCCCCTCACCCGCTGCCGCGCGCCGTACAGCACCAGTCCCACCGGCACGGCATAACGCGGCGCCTGCACGCTGTCCACGAGCCCGCTGATGTCCGCCTGCGGCACTCCCTTGCGCACCGGCGTCGCGAACACCTCGCGCGCGAGCTCCACGATCCCCGCCATGTGCGCCCCACCCCCCGTGAGCACGATGCCCGCGGGCAATCGCTGCGCGAATCCCGCCGTCTCGATCTGCTCGGCCACCAGCCCGAAGATCTCGTCGAGCCGCTGATGGATGATGTGCGCCAGCAGCTCGCGCTTGGCATGCCGGTCGCCCTGTCCCGGCGTCCCCGGGAGCTCGACGGTCTCCTCGGAATCCACGAGCGGCGTGTACGCCACCCCCCAACGCTCCTTCAGGCGCTCGGCGTCGGACTGTGTGACGCCGAGGCCCTGGACGATGTCGCTGGTGACCAGCCATCCGGCGAAGGGCAGCGACGAGAGGTGCTTGAGCTTGCCGTCGTGGAAGATCGAGACGGTCGTGAGGCCGCCGCCCAGCTCCACCAGTGCGCAGCCCAGCTCCTTCTCTTCGTCGGTCAACACCGCCAGCGACGCCGCGAGCGGCTCCAATACCAGCTCCGCGATCCGGTATCCTGCGCGCTCCACCGACTTGCGCACGTTCTGGGCGGCCTTGCTCTGGACCGAGACCAGGCACATCTCGACCTCGAGCCGCAGTCCCACCATGCCCACGGGATCGCTGATCCCGCCCTGCGAGTCCACCTTGTACTCCTGGGGGATGTAGTGGAGCAGCTCAAAGCCGTCGCCCAGGTCCACCGCCTTGGCAACCTCTTCGACACGTTCCGCGTCCTGCCGCCGGATCTCCTCACCCGCCACGGAGGCCAGTCCCGTGGTGAGCTGCGTGCGGACGTGCTCGCCGGCGATACCGCAGTAGACCGCCGGGATCTGGATGCCGGCCATGCGCTCGGCGTCCCGCATGGCGCGCTGGATCGAGCGGGTGGTTTCCTCGATGTCCCGCACCTTGCCCAGCTTCACGCCGTTGGTCCGCGCCAGGCCGATTCCGAGAATTTTGGCACCGGTGGCCCGGTCGCTCGGGACCGCCTCCGCGATCACCGCACAGGTCTTCGTCGTCCCGAGGTTCAGCCCGGCGACCAGGTTGTCGCGCTTCACGCCCGACTCCGCCGCGCGATGATCCGGCCCGCGAACCGGGCGTCGAGCTGTGCCGCGCGCCGGCCGGTATCGGCCAGGTGGCGCCGCACCTCGCCCACGGCACGGATCTCCCTCGCGGTGGGCACGCCGGCGAGCACGATTTGCTGGCCCGCCAGGTCCAGCACCACCGCGCCGCCGACCGCGCGATGCGCCGCCTGCACCTGGCCGAACAGCGAGGAGTCCGTGGCGCGGACCACCCACAGTGCCTGCACCACCAGCGAGTCCGGCCGCGGCACCAATGGCAGCCCCAGGCCGGTCGCGGCCGGGTCGTACGGCAGCGGCGCGCCCTCGGCATCGAGCGCGATGAGCCCGTTGGCGCCGGGCGCGAACGCCACCGGCTCGCGCTGCACCAGTGCCACCCGGAGCGTCCCCGGCAGGCGGCGCTCCACGCGGGCCTCCACGACACCCGGCAAGGCCGCCGCGCGTTTGGCGACCTCGTCGTTGTCGTCGAACAGATGCCGCCGGGGACGGAGCTCGAGCGCCACGAGGACGCTCTCCGGGGCGAGAAATCGCGCGCCCACCACCTCGACCTGCCGGACCCGGAAGAACGGCACCTGCCGCAGCGCCAGCGGCAACAGCCAGAAGGCGGACACGAGCCCCGCGGCCCCCGCCGCGAGCGCCCAGCGCCGCCGGTTCACGCGGGTGTCCCCGCCAGCCGGTGGAGCAGATCAGGTCCGACCTCGGTGATGTCGCCCGCCCCAATGGTGATCACCACGTCTCCCTGGTTCAGCAGTTCCAAGACCCGCGCCGCCAGCTCCTCGCGCACGGGCGCCCACACCACGGCGGCGCCGGCCGCCCGCGCCGCCGCGGCAACGAGTTCCCCGGTCACGCCGGGGATCGGCTGCTCGCGCGCCGGATACACCTCGGTCACGACCGCGACGTCGGCCGCCGCCAACGCGCGTCCCATGGCGTCCGCCATGGCGGCGGTGCGCGAGAACAGGTGGGGCTGAAACACGGCCACCAGTCGCGCGACCGGGAACCGCTGCCGCGCCGCCTGGAGTGTCGCGGCCAGCTCCGTCGGGTGATGCGCGTAGTCGTCGACCACCGTCACCCCACCCCGCGTGCCGAGCACGTCGAACCGGCGGCCCACGCCCGGGAAATGCTCGAGTGCCGCCGTCGCCGGCTCCACCGGATGCCCGAGCACGTACGCCACCGCGACCGCCATCGCCGCGTTCCGCAGGTTGTGGACGCCGGGCACGGCGAGCGCGAGATCGACCGTGCGTCCGTCGGGCAACGCGAGCCGGGCACGCGAGCGTCGGGGCTCCGCCCGGATGGCGCCGAGCCGGATGTCCGCGCCGTCCGCCGTCCCCACCCGATGCACCGCGGCACCGAGCCCCCGCGCCACCCGCTCCGCTCCCGGATCATCCCCCACGAGCACGTGCTGGGCGCGTCCGGCGAACTCCCGGAACGCCTGCTCGAGCGCCTCGACGGAGCCGTAGCACTCGAGATGATCCGACTCCACGTTGTTCACGACCGCCACGGTCGGGTACAGCGACAGGAACGCGCGGTCGTACTCGTCGGCTTCCACCACGAACAATCCATCGGCGCCGAACCGCACGTTGCCGTCCCAGATGCCGACACGGCCGCCGGCGATCCCGGTGGGGTCCGCGCCGGCGGCCGTGAGCGCCTCGGTGGTCATGGCCGTGGTGGTCGTCTTGCCGTGCGTGCCGGCCACGGCGACGACCTGCCCCCGGCTCACCACCTCCTGAAGTGCTTCGGCGCGGCGCAACACCGGAACACCCAAGGCGCGCGCGGCCTGCAGCTCTTCGTGTTCCCGGGAAACGGCCGCCGTGTAGATCACGGCGCGGGCGCCGGTCACGTGACTGGCGTTATGCCCCGAGAAGATTCGGGCACCGCGCCGGGCGAGCTCCTCGGCGCCGCCCGGGTGCGTATCGCATCCGGTTACTGCCACCCCACGGCGCATGGCGACCTGCGCCAGCGCGCTCATCCCCGCGCCACCTATCCCCATGAAGTGAAGGGGGCGGGGATCGTCTTGGGTGAACAGCTGCATCGGCTGGGCAGCTAATATAAGGTGTACCCGAAAGCTCCGAAAGGTCTTGGACTTAGCTCACTATCGCCGCGATCCGGTCGGCGATGCTTCGGGCAGCATTCGGACGGCCCCTCTGCAGCGCGCTTTCCCGCATTTCCCCCAGCATCGTCCGGTGCTCCAGCAGCCGGCTCGCGTGCTCCCACAAGAACTCGGGAGTCAGCTCCCGCTCCGGCAGGTGGACCATCGCCCCGGCCCGCGCCAGCGCTTCGGCGTTTCGCGACTGATGGTCGGCCGCCGCCGTCGGCAGCGGAATCAATACCGCGGGGAGGCCCCACGCGCAGAGCTCGGCGGTGGTCATCGCACCGGCGCGCGTCACGGCGAGATCCGCCGCGGCGTAGGCGTGTGCCATCGGGTCCCAGAACGGCCGGAGCTGCCGCAGCGGCGGAGCGTCGAGCTGCTTGAATTCGCTCCATGTCCCGTGGCCGGTGCTCCACAGCAGCACGCACCGATCCCACCAGCCGCGTGCGATGCCGGCGGCCAGCGCCCGGTTGATGCTCCGCGCCCCCTGGCTACCGCCCGCGACGAGGACGACCGGCGCCCCCGGCGGGATGGCGAGACGCTGTCGGGCGGCCGCTCGCTCGGGGCGGGGCTCGGGCGGCGGGGTGATCGGGTTACCGAAGGCGAACACGTCGGCGTCGGGGGCGATGCGCAGGTGGTTCCGCGCCTCTGGAAAGCCGAGGTAGATCTGGCGGGCGCGGCGGGACAACCACCTGGTGGTCGTGCCGGGCCGTGCGTTCTGCTCCTGGAGCAGGACGGGGATCCCACGGCGGGCGGCGCGGAACAGGATCGGGCCCGCCGCGTAGCCGCCGGTTCCGAGCACCGCGGCCGGTGCCTCGGCGTCCAGCAGCGCGCCGCATGCACGATAGAGCCGCCACACGAGGCCCGCCCAGCGGGCGTTCTTCCACCACTGACGGCGGTACAGCGGCTCGGCCGGGAGGAGGTGATAGCGGTACGGGCGGGTGGGCAGGATGTAGCGCTCCACCCCGCGCTCGGCGCCGACCATGACCGGCTCGATGTGCGGATGGGCGTCCCGCAGCGCGTCGGCCACGGCCAGCGCCGGCATCAGGTGCCCGCCGGTGCCACCGCCGGCGATGAGCACCCGGCGGGTCATCGGGTGGCCCGGGGAAGTCCGCGGCTGTCGGCGATGTTGATCAGGACGCCCGTCGCCAGCAGCGAGACCAGCAGGCTCGTGCGCCCGTACGAGATGAACGGAAGGGGGAGACCGGTCGTGGGCACGAGGTCCAGGGTGACCGCGACGTGGAGCAGCGCCGTGACCGCCACCATCGCGGTGAGTCCCGCGGCGAGCAACATGCCGAACCGGTCCGGCGCCGTCCGCGCGATGTGCAATCCCAATCCCGCGTACACCGCGTACAGCAGAAGGATGACCGTGACGCCTACGAACCCCCACTCCTCGCCGATGGTACTGAAGATGAAATCGGAGTAGGCGTACGGCAGGTATCCCAGCTTCTGGAGCCCCTCGCCGAACCCGGTGCCGACGAACCGTCCGGCGCCGATCCCGATCAACGACTGCGTGATTTGCCAGCTCGCGTCGGCGGTCTCGTCGCCGCGGCTGAGAAAGCTCACCATGCGCGCAAGCCGGTACTGCACACTCACGATCTCGTGCCACGCGATCGGCAGGGCGACCAACGCGAGCAGCAGGAAATGGCCGATCCGGGCGCCGGCCGTGAACAGCACGACGCCCGCGAGCAGCATCACGAGCACGCCGGTCGACAGGTCGGGCTCGAAGACGATGAACGCCGTCACCGGGACGAGCACGATGAGAAACGGGAGAATCCCGCGCCGCAGGTGCCGCAGGTCGTCGCCCTTCTTGGTGGCGAGCATTGCCGTCCACGCGATGACCGCGAACTTGGCCACCTCGGACGGTTGCAGGCCCACCGGCCCGAGCTGGAGCCAGCGCCGCGCCCCGTTCAGCTCGGGCGCGATCGGGCTCGCAAACGGCATCAGCAGCAGCAGCAACACCAGCGCGGTCACGCCAAGGACCGGCCACGCGAGCCGCTGCCAAATGTGATAGTCCACCCGCGCGCCGACGATCAGCAGCACGACGCCCACGACGGCGCCCTGGAGCTGCCGCATCGCGAACCAGGAACCCGGGTCGCCTCGCTGCACCGCGACGATGCTCGAGGCGCCGTACACCGCCGCAATGCCGAACACCACGAGCGTCGCGGCGACAATGCCGAGCAAGCGCCCCTGCCACTGGAAAGTGCCTGCGTGGGCGGCGCCCGTCACAACGCCTCCACCAGCGCGCGGAAGCGGTCGCCGCGCGCCTCGTAGTGCTCGAACTGGTCGAAGCTGGCGCACGCCGGCGCGAGGAGCACGGCGTCACCGGGCCGCGCCTGCCGCCCGGCCTCTCGGACCGCGTCGTCGAACGCCTCCACGGCCAGCAGGCCCGGCACCGCGGCGCCCAGATCGCGCGACAGCGCCGCCCGGGCCTCGCCGTACGCGACGACGGCACGGCACCGCTGTCGGATGAGCGGCGCGAGGAACACGAACGGCTCGCCCTTGTCGCGCCCTCCGGCCACCAGCACGATCGGGCGCGTGACGGCGCGCAGTGCACACGCGGCCGCGGAGACGTTGGTGGCCTTGGAGTCGTTGATCCAGAGCACGCCGTGCACCTCTCGGACGGGCTCGAGCCGGTGCCGCAGGGAGTGGAACGTCCCGAGGCCGCGCGCAATCGCGCCCGGTGCCACGCCGGCGGCCCGGGCCGCGAGCGCCGCCGCGAGGGCATTGGCGACGTTGTGGTCGCCGAGCAGCTGCAGTGCGTCCCGCGGCAGCAGGGGCCGGCGGTCGAGCATCAGGCGGTTCCCAGAGCGGTCGAGCCACGCGTCCGCCGGCCCGGCCAGCCGGAACAGCGCGCGGCGACCCTGCACGCCGCCCGCCAGCTCGAGTACCGCGTCGTCGTCTCCATTCAATACCCAGGTCGAGTCGTCGTCGGCATTGCGGAACAGGAGACGCTTATCCGCATAATAGGCCGTCGCGTCCGGGTAGCGGTCGAGGTGATCGGGGGCCAGGTTGGTGACCACGCCCACCGCCGGCGCGAGGTGCGGCGCGTCGTGCAGCTGGAACGACGACGCCTCCACCGCAATCCAGTCCGCCTCGTTACGGTCCGCCAGCTCGATGAGGGGCCGGCCGATGTTGCCGGCCGCCTCTGCCCGCAGCCCGCCCACCGTCAGCAGGTGCGCCACGAGCGCGGTCGTCGTGCTCTTGCCGTTCGTGCCGGTGACGACGACCAGCCGCGCCGTGGCCAACGCCCGTGCCCCAAGGTCCAACTCGGCCACGACCTCCACGCCGACCTCGCGCGCGGCAGCCACGGGCGGGGCGCCCGGCGGCACGCCGGGCGAGACGACCGCGGCCGCCGCGCGCCGGATGCGGGCGAGGTCGTGGCGGCCCACGTCCACCGCCACGCCGAGTCCCGCGAGCTCCGCCGCCACGGCGCGTACGGCAGGGGTGTTCGCGGCATCCGACGCGTAGACGGCGATCCCCTGCCCCGCCAGCCACCGGGCCGCCGCCCGCCCGCTGCGCGCGAGACCGACCACGGCCACCTCGGCGCGGCGCCACGCGTCGGGGATCAGCGGATCTTGAGCGTGGACAGGGCGAGCAGCGCGCACAGAATGCCGACGATGTAGAACCGCACGACTACCTTCGCCTCCGGCCATCCGACCTGCTCGAAGTGGTGGTGGAGGGGCGCCATCCGAAACACGCGGTGCTGGCTGGCGTACTCCCGGCCGCGGCGGAGCTTGTGCCAGCGGAAGACGCCGGTCTGCAGGATCACCGAGACGGTCTCGGCCGCGAACACCCCGCCCACGATGAGCAGCAGGAACTCCGACTTCAACAGAATCGCCACCGTGCCGAGCGCGCCGCCGATGGCCAGGCTGCCGGTGTCGCCCATGAAGACCTCGGCCGGATGCGCGTTGTACCACAAGAACCCCAACGCCGCTCCCATCAGGCTCGCGCAGAAGATCGCCATCTCTCCAGCGTCCCGCAGATAGTACACCTGCAGATACTCGGTGGCGTCGACGCGCCCGAAGAGATAGGCGAAGATGGCGAACGTGCCCGCGGCGATCACCGTGAGCCCCGCCGCGAGACCGTCGAGGCCGTCCGTGATGTTCACCGCGTTACTGGTGCCGGTGATCACGAACGTCACGAACGCCACGTACAGGAACACCGGCAAGTGCCAGAGCAGGTACTTGAAGAACGGAAGCTGCGTGGCGCTGGCCGGAAGGTCGCCGGCCAAGGGAAACAGGAGCAGATAGGTTCCCAGGGCGATCCCGAACGTCACCTGTCCCACGAGCTTGTAGCGCGCCACGAGGCCGCGGGATTTGCCCGAGACGAACTTCAGGTAGTCGTCCGCGAATCCGATGCACCCCATCCACAGGGTGGCCACGGCCGCGACGATCACGTAACGGTTGTCGAGCCGTGCCCAGAGGATCGTCGGAACGAGCGAACAGATGATGATGATGATCCCGCCCATCGTAGGCGTACCGCGCTTTGCGTGATGCGACGCCGGCCCCTCGGCGCGGACCACCTGCCCCACGTGCCGCCTGCGCAGCGCCCGGATCACCGCCGGGCCCACGACGAACGCCAGCAGGATGGCGGTCACCGTGGCTCCCGCCGCCCGAAACGTCAGGTAGTTGAACAGGTTGAACGCGATGTGCTCCGACGCGAGCGGGGCTAAGAAGTGGTAGAACACGGAATCGGCGTGTCCGGCAACAGGTGAGGGAGCGCGCGCTCGAACCGCACGCCCCGCGAGGCCTTGAGCAGCACCAGCTCCGTACCGTCGAGCCGCGCCGCCAGCTCGCGGCCCAAGGTGTCGGGATCGGGCGCTACGAGCAAGCGGTCGCCGAGCGCGGCGGCGTGTGGCGCGAACGCGGCGGCGAAGGCGCCGACCACCGCCACCAACGCGGGGCGAGCCTCCAACACCGTGCGCGCAACACGCTCATGGAGGGCGGCGCTCTCGTCGCCCAACTCCCGCATCGTCCCCAGCGCGACCACCAGGCGCCGCCCGCCCAGCATGGCGCGCGCCGTGGCGAGGGCCGCCTCCACCGACGCCGGGTTGGCGTTGTACGCGTCGTACAGGACTCGCAGCCTCCCGCGATCGAGCACCTGGCAGCGCCCGGGCGGCAGCGTCACGTCGCGCAACGCCGCCGTCGCGGCGTCCAAATCCACGTCCAACGCCTCGGCCACCGCGAGCGCGAGCACGGCGTTGTCCACCTGATGCGCGCCCACGAGGGGCAGCCGCACGTGCCGCCCCCGGAACACCAACTCGCCGCACCCGTCGGGCGCGACGGCCCAGCGGTCGGGCACGACGTCGGCCGGCGGACCGAGACCGGCCACCACGGTGCGGCGGGCGAGCGTCCGCACCCGGTCGGCGAGCGCGGGCGGTTGCGTGCCCACCACCGCCAACGGCGCACCCTCCGCCAGCGCCGCCTTCTCCGCGAGGACGCCGTCCATGCCGCCGAACCCCTCGACGTGCCCCGCGGACACGTTGGTCACCACGGCCGCGGTGGGCTCGATGATGTCGCGCAGCCGCGCGATCTCGCCGGGGACGCTGGCGCCGGCTTCCACGACCAGCGCCGTGGCATCGGCCGGCACGTCGAGGATGGTGAGCGGGACGCCCACCAGGTTGTTGAGATTCCGGCGGGTGGCGTGCACCCGCCAGCGGGCGCCGAGCGCGCTGGCGAGCATCTCCTTCGTCGACGTCTTGCCGTTGGTTCCCGTGACGGCCACCACCGGACCCGTGATCTCCCGGCGGCGCGCGCGGGCCAGCAGGCCCAGCGCCTCGAGTGTATCGGAGACCTCGAACGTCGCGAGACCCTCGACGGCCGGTGTCCCGCGCCGGACCACGGCGCCGCGTGCCCCGCGCCGCCGCGCCTCGTCCAGAAACGCGTGCGCGTCATACCGCTCTCCCGCGAGCGCCACGAACAACGCGCCCGGCGGCATCGTCCGGGTGTCGGTCGCCACCGCGGTGAACGTCGTCTCCGCAGCGCCGCTCACGCCGAGGGCGCTCGCCACCCGCGCGGCCGTCCACCCGCTCATGCGACCGAGCGCTCGCGGAGGGCGGCGCGCACCAGCTCCCGCTCGTCGAACGGGACGCGCTCCGTTCCCAACACCTGGTAGGTCTCGTGCCCCTTCCCCGCCAGCACGAGACAATCCCCGTCCTCCAGCAGCCGAACCGCGTGGAAGATGGCGGCGCGGCGGTCGGTGATCCGGAGGTGCGCGACGCCATCCATCCCCGCCTCGATGTCGTCGATGATCGCGTCGGGGTCCTCCGTGCGGGGGTTGTCCGACGAAACGATCGCCACGTCGGCGCCGCGCGCGGCGATCCGTCCCATCACGGGCCGTTTCCCCCGGTCACGATCGCCGCCGGCACCGAACACCACCACGAGCCGCCCGGCCGTTACCGGCCGCAGCGCCTCGAGCACGCGTTCCAGCGCGTCGGGGGTATGGGCGTAGTCCCGTAGGATGACGAACCCCTCGTCCACCAGGCGCTCCATGCGGCCCGGCACCTGTGGCGCGCCGCCGAGCCGCTCGGCGATCACCGCGGGCGCGGCCCCCAGCGCCCACGCCGCCGCCGCCGCGCCGAGGGCGTTGCTCACGTTGAACCGGCCGACGAGAGGGAGGCGGACGTCGACCATCTCGTCGCCCACGCGGAGACGGAGCGAACACCCGCCGCGGTCGAGATCCGTCCGCTCCGCGGCCACGTCCACGCGGGCCCCGCTCCCGTAGCGCACGACGCGGCGCCCCGCCTGGACCGCGAGTTCCCGCCAGGCGGGATCGTCGTCGTTGATCACCGCGACGCCGTCCTGGCCCAGGTAGCCGAGCAATCCGCGTTTGGCCTCGCGGTATGCCTCGACGGTGCCGTGGTAGTCGAGGTGATCCTGGGTCAGGTTGGTGAAGATCGCGGCGCACAACACGAGGGTTTCCAGCCGGCGCTGGTGCAGCGCGTGCGACGAGGCTTCCATGACCACCCAGCGCGCCCCGCGCTCCCGGAGGTTTGCCAGCGCCGCGTGGAGCTCGACGGCACCGGGCGTGGTGAGCGTCTGATATCCCGCCACCGGGCGGCCGGCGGGATCGAGCGCGCCGAGCGTGCCGAGGCTTCCCGCCGGCCCGAGCGCGCCCAGGAGGTGCCGCGTGAGGGCGACGGTGGTGGACTTTCCGTTGGTTCCGGTGACGGCCACGATGCCCAATCCGTCCGCGGGCCGGCCAAACCATTCGCGCGCCGCGACCGCTGCGGCGGTGCGTCCGTCGCCTACGACGATCTGGGGAATCGGATCGTCCAGCGGGCGCGTGACGAGCGCCGCCGCGGCGCCCCGCCGGCGGGCGTCGGGCACGTAGCGATGGCCGTCCTGCGCGGTACCATCGATGGCGCAGAACAGCATTCCCGGCTTCACGGCGCGCGAATCGTCGGCCACGCCCGTCACCGTCGGCAGGCGGGGTGGAGCCAGGGCGAGCTGGCCGGCGTCTTCCAGCGCCTGCACGATGGCTTCGAGGTCGCTCACGGCCCGGGGCGCCGCTCGTCGCCGAAGACGGTTACGGCGGTGCCGGCCTGGACGGCGGTGCCGGGAGCCGGCTCGGTACGGTCGACCACTCCCCATCCCTCGACGCGAACGCGGAGGCCGGCTTCGTGCAGCCGTTCGGCGGCGTTGCGGAGCGGGAGGCCGCGCACGTCGGGCATGATGCGCTGCAGCGGCACCGTCGCGGCGGAGTCGGGCGGCCATGGAAACACGTAGGCCACCGACCCCGCGCCGATGGCGGGATCGCCGCTCGAGGCGGGGCGGGCGCGTACGAGGCGCGCCCGATCGAGCGCGCCGTTCTCGCCCGCGAGCACCTGCTCCAGCACCGAGCGGGTCACGGGGGCCGCCGTCAGCCGCGCGTACGTCCCCTTGGGGTCGTCGAGCTTCACCACCATCACGAGCTGGGGATCGTCCGCCGGAAAGATCGAAGCGAAGTTCGCGATGTGCGAACCGGCGATATAGCCACCCGGACCCGCCCGCCGCGCGGTCCCCGTCTTGCCGGCCACCTCATAGGTGGTGAGCGCCGCCGTGCTCCCCGTCCCCCCTTCGTACACGACGCCGCGCAGCATCTGGCGGAGCTGCGCGGCCACATCGGGTGAGACCGCGCGCCGCACCGGCTCCGGCGCGTGACGGTACACCACCTTGCCGCCGGCGTCCCGCACCTCGGCCACGAGCGCGGGGCGCAGCAGCACGCCGTCGTTGGCGATCGCCGCGTACGCGGCCGCGAGCTGCAACGGCGACACCGCCACTTCGTACCCCATCGCGAGACTCGCCGCGGTCGTGCCACTCCACTCGGCGGGACGGCGCAGGATGCCACTGGCCTCCGTGGGGAATTCGATGCCGGTGGGTGAGCCGAGGCCGAAGTCGCGCAACGTCTGGTACTGGATCTCCGGCGGCAGAGCCGCCGCGGTCTTGACGATTCCGATGTTACTCGAGCGCTCGATCACCTGGCGCAACGTGAGCCAGCCGGCCGGATGGTCGTCTTCGATGACGCGCCGGCCGAGCTCGTAGCGCCCCTGCTCCGTCCACACCGAATCCTCGGGATCGGCCAGGCCGTGCATCAAGAGCGCGGCGGCCGCGAACACCTTGGCGGTCGATCCCGGCTCAAAAGCGCCGGTCACGGCGTTGATCGCGGAGCCGGTTCGGTGGTACGACGCGATGGCCAGGACCTCGCCCGTGCTCGGCCGCAGCGCCACGAGGTCCCCGCCGAGCGCGTCGAACCGATCGATCGCCGCCTTCAGCGCTTCCTGACAGATTTCCTGCAGGTCGACGTCGAGCGTGAGGTACACGTCGTGGCCGGGTACGGGGAACGCATCGAGCCGGGCGGGCGACACGTATTCCCGTCCGAGCGGATCCTGGAGCACGACGGCGCGGCCGGGCGCGCCCTCGAGCAGCTCGTCGAGCACCCGTTCGACGCCTCCCGCCGGACGGCCGGCGGCGGCGGGGTGCCCGAGGACCGGGCGGGCAAGGTCGGGATCGGGGTAGAAGCGGACGACCTCGCTCTGGAGATCCACGCCGCGCATGGCGCGGAGCGGGTGGACCACGATGGGCGAGTAGGTACCGTGGTAGTAGACCCAGCGGCGCTGCCGCAGTTGCCGCCGCAAGTCGGCGCGCGAGACGCCGAGCTGCTTGGCGATGATCTCGGTGTCCGCGTCGAACCGGGCGAGCCCGTCGCGGTCCACCTGGACGTGAAACACCTCCCGCGACCAGGCGAGGGCGATGCCGTTCCGATCGTAGATGGCACCGCGGGGCGCCTTGAGCACGCGCTCCGCGGTGCGCTGGCGCGCCGCGGTGGCGGCGTGCGTGGCGCCCTGGATGAGCTGCACCTGTGCCGCGCGACCGAACAACACAAGGACGCCCAGCGCGAGCGCCAGCTCCACGGCACGGATCCGGACCACCGGCTTCGCCATTAGCGGTCCTCCTCGAGCGGCTCGATGTAAACGGTCTCGCTGTCGTCGGCCAGGCGCAGGCCGAGCGCCTCCGCGCGGGGGATCAGCACTGCCCGCGACTCCGCCTGCCGGATCCGCCGCAGCAGCTCGGCCTGCCGGGCTTCCAGGCTCGCCCGCTCGTTCCGCAAGCTATCCAGCTGGGTGGCGGCCACGACCGCGGCCGTCTGCCGCGCGACCACCCACGCCAGCGTGGCAAGCACGAACAACAGCCACAGGAATACCCAGAACCGTCCTCTAGGCGCCATCGGCGATGCGGAACCCCCGCAGTCTCGCGCTCCGGGCCCGCCGGTTGGCGACCGCTTCCTCCGGCGACGGCGCGACGGCGCGACGGGGATCGAGCGTGCCGAGCGCCCGGCCGCGACAGCGGCACACCGGCATCCCCGGGGGACACACGCACGCCCGCGCCCATTCACGGAACGCGTGCTTCACGATGCGGTCCTCGCCCGAATGATACGAGATCACGAGCAGGCGCCCACCGGGGACCAGGGCATCGCGCAGGGCGGGAAGCGCGAGACGCAGCTGCTCCAGCTCGTCGTTCACGGCGATGCGGACGGCCTGGAACAACCGCGCGAAGTCCGCGGCGCCGCTGCGCGATCCGAGCGTCTCGCGGACGGCAGCCACGAGGTCGTCGCTCGTCGCGAACGGGTGCCGCGTCCGCCGCCGCACGACCGAGCGGGCCAGCCGACGGGCGTGCCGCTCGTCACCGTAGTCGCGGAAGATGGTCGACAGCTCCTCGGCGGTGGCGCGGTTGAGCAGATCGGCGGCGGTCGGGCCGTGCGGCGTCATGCGCATGTCGAGCGGCGCGCCGGGCCGGAATGAGAACCCGCGTGCGGCGTCGTCCAGCTGATCGCTGGAGAGCCCGAGGTCGAGCAGGGCGAGGTCGGGGCGGAACCGGGCGATCGCCTCGAGCACCGCGGGATCGCCGAACGCCCCCTCCCGCCACAGGAATCCTTCGGGGCCGAGGGTACCGCGGGCCGCGGCGAGCGCGGCAGGGTCGCGGTCGATGGCAAAGACGGTGGCGCCGAGTGCGCGGAGGCGCGCGGCGTGCCCGCCTCCACCGACGGTGGCGTCCACGGCGCGCCGCGCCCCGGCCGCGAGGTCGGCCACCACATCGACGAGCACGGGAACGTGCAAAGGCATGGAGAAAAGGAACGGCCCCGCGTGCTGGGCAGGCGGGGCCGGGACATCGACGCAGCAAGGTGATTCGTCAAGCGGGGCTGACGGGATTTGAACCCGCGGCCTCCGGTGTGACAGACCGGCACTCTAACCAGCTGAGCTACAGCCCCAGAAATGCGCAGCAGATCAATCTAGATCGGCCGGTGGGCGAATTCAAGCGTCCCGGGTCATTGGCATTTGAACGCCGCGCGCAGCTGCGGGATCCGGTCGCGCTCCAGCGAGTTGTATTGCTCGAGGTACTGGTCGGCGGCTTGCGGCGCTACGTTCCGGCCGCGGGTTAGCAGCGTCTTCGCGCGCGCGATCCGTTGCGCCTCCTCGTTCACGAGCCGGCAGGACTCCGCGGCCCTCGCCTGTTCATCGAGTTGGTACACACCGGGCAGCAGCGCGATCCCGAGGAAGAAGCTCGCCTGCTCGGCGAGGCGCCCGTTCCCCACGTCGGTGGCGATGGTCGCCTCGAGCCAGGGAATGGCCAGATTGGGGCGTTGCGCCCGCTGCATGAGCGCGATGCCGGTTTGGGCGTAGCGGACCGAGGCATTGAGCAGCAGGCTCGTATCGCGGGTCGACGCGACGAGTCGGTCGAGATACGCCTTGCCGGCGTTGAGCCGCGTGGTGTCGAGCGGCGTGACGCTGTCGATCGGCGCGTTGTCGAGCAGGGCCTGCGCCGCCGCCAGCATGCTCGTCACGTCCTGCGGGTCACGTTGAAGAATGCGATCGTAGACGGCGACCATCGAGTCGGTCATCCCGGCGGCCTGGAGCGCGCCGGCGTGGGCCCGGAGGAACGGGACGTGATCCGGGAGACGCGACGAGGCCTCGTAGGTCCATTGCAACAGCGCCTCGTTGTCGTTCACCGACTGCGCGGCACCGATGATGGTGCCGTAGAACGCCGTATCGCCCACGAGGCTGCTGTCCCTCTCGTACTGCGCGGCCAGCTCCTGCAACGCGCACAGCCACAGCTCGCCCTCGACGCACGCGCGGATCTTGAGCTGGCGGAGCTCGGCATCGTCCGGATGGCCGGCGAGCCATTCGTCGAGCAGCTCGCGCGCCCGCGTGTAGTTCCCCAGCGTCATCTGACCCGCGATCACCGCCCGCCACAGCTGGCGGTCGTTCGGCTTGGCCGCCAGCTGACGCTCGGACGCCTCGATCGCCTTGGCGGAGTCACCCGCCTGGATGTACAGCCGGGCCACGCGCTCCAACGCCCGGATCATCAGCGAGTCCCCGCGGATGGCGCGCTCGAGCATGACGATCTGGCTGTCGACCGGTGCCTGCATGGCCTCGAACACCACCGACGCGCACATGGCGGAAGACGGATGGTTGGGATAGATCCTGAAGGCGCGTTGCGCGCGATCGAGCGCGTCACGGTAGTCGCCGCGGTCGCGCTCCTCGAGGCACTCGCGCGCGTGGCGGGCGGCTTCCGACTGCCGGTCGAGCGAGTCCACGACCAACTCGGCGAACTCCTTGGGGCCGAGCTCGCCGGGCGCAGCGACGTGCACCCAGCCGGAGAGTCCGGACCGGCCCAAGTCCACGAGGTGCAGGGTCGCCTGGGGCCCGCTGTTGCGGGTGATCTCGCCTTCGATATAGGCGTCCGACCGGAAGTGCCGAGCGAGCCGTTCGGCGTCGGCCGAGCCGAGAATGGCGTTGCAGGGATACCCGGACTCGCGCAAGAGCTCGCAGATCTGGTCGGAGGGGATGGTGACGAAGCTGTTCCGCAGCTTCGACTCCATCCGCTTGCGGGCCTCGTTTGCGAACTGGACCGCGTAGTTCGAGTCGGACGGTTCGGCCGGCGCGGGAATCAGGAACAGCACCCGTTCGGTGGGGCGCCGTACCGCGAGCTGGGCGTCGGCCAGGGACGCCGTGGCCGCCAGTGCCACGGCAACCAGACCCAGCGTTCTCCAAGGCTTCAAAATTTCACCACGCGTGCTCGTGACCACGACGGCCTCCCGTTCGACCAAGACGCCCGTGCCCATCCCCCGTTCAGTGGGCGAAGAGGGATTCGAACCCCCGACTTCCTGCTTGTAAGGCAGGCGCTCTCAACCCCTGAGCTATTCGCCCGCGGCGCACCGGTTCCGCTTGGCTCAGAGTGCCAGGCCGAGCGGGAACAACACGCAATAGCCCAACACCAGCAAGATCGGGGCGAGCGTCGTGGACCCACCCGCGAGCAGCACGTAGCCGCCGGCGAGAGCGGCAACGGCACCGCCAAGCAGGATCACGTTCCTGCCCCGGAATCGGAGCCGAGCGGGCGAGCCCACTCTATCAGACATAGACACTCAGGCTAACCGTAGGTTCCGAACGCGTCAAGCGCTTGTGTCCCAAGGGTCTTGGTGCACAACCCAGCCCTCGTCCAGGGCGGCGCGCCGGCCACGATCGCGGCGCCGGCGCCACACCCAGAGCACCACCAGCAGCGCCCCCGCGACGCTCCAAAACGCCGAGAACGAGCCGATCAGGAGTAACCAACCATACCGGTTGCGCAGATCCTTGGTCCAGAGATCCTCGAATTGGCCCAGGGAAATGCCGTAGGTCGTCCGCAGCGCGCGATCGAAGTCCGCGGTTTCCCCGAGGGCGGCGATCAACGGACCCAGCCCGCGGTCCCCGCCCATCCGCTCGAGGTAGAGCACCGCCGTGCCGGCGAGTGCGTACGCGGCTTCGGCGTTGCCCGCGGTCCGGTCGCGTAGGTACCGATCGATCTGGGGGAGAGTCGGCGTGCGCCCGCGCAGCACGATCCAATTGACCCGGAGGGCGTCGAGGCGGTCCCATTCGCCCGCGGCGCGGACGGCGTACCCTTCGTCGAACCAGCGCGGCGCGCGGCGCACCACGTCGTTGAGCGCCAGGTGCGCCAGCTCGTGGCGGAGGACGCGGCGCGAATCGCCGGCAAGCCGCAGCACGACGGTTTGGGCGCCGGGGAACGCGGCTGCCGCCCCCCATTCGGGCACGCGCCCCGCGGTGAGGGAGTCGAAGCGTTCGCGCGAGGACGCGAGGATCAGCCGTATGGGGCGCGCCGGCGGGTCGGGGATGCCAGGCCAGCGCTGTACCCCGTCCGCGTGCTCCGCCAGCGCCGCGGCCGCCGCCCCATCTCTCCCCCAGTAGATCGCGGTCACCCGCCCGACCCGGAGCAGCGAAGGATCCTGCGCGGCGGCGGTGGCGAGTAGGGTGAGGGCGACTAGCGTGGCGGCTCCTGTCCCTGCGCGACCAGGTCGACCATCTCCTTACAGCGCTTCCCCCAGGGGTTGTACTTGTTGGTCTGATATCCGCGCGCCCAGGTCTCGCCCGCGGTGTCCCGCTGCCCGCCGAACCACTGCGCCCGGCCCAGCTCGTAGTACGCCTCGATCAGGTTGGGCCCGAGCTTCAGCGTCTTCTGGAGGAACGTCTCCGCGTCCTCGAACATCTCGCGCTCGAGGTAGACGAGCCCAAGGTAGTAGTTGGCGTACAGGGTGGCCTTCTTGTCGTTGTCGAGCCGGATCGCCTTCGAGAGATGCTCGATCGCCTCGCCGAAGATGCGCTTCTTCAAGCAGATGTAGCCGACGTTGATGCGTGCCAGCGAGTTTGCCGGCTCCTTCATCAGGACCTTCTGGAACGTGGCCAGAGCGGAGTCGTATTCCTCGTTCAGCATCTGCGCCCAACCCAGCAGGGACTCGGCTTGCGTATCGCCGGGCGACAGGTGGAGCGCCTTCGTCAGCGCCTGCACCGCGCCCGGATAGTCGCCGAGCGAGATCAGGTTCCACCCCTTCTCCACGAACGTGGAGGCGCCAATATGATCGGCGTGCAGCACCGGCACCGCTCCCGTGAACTGCGGCGCGCGGTCGCCGCTCGCGCTCTGCGCGAGCTGCTTGTACCGGTCCACCAGCACGCGGATGTCTTCCTTCAACGCGGAGAGATCGGTTATGGCCTGATCCACTGTCTTGAACAGGCGGATGATGTCGCGCTTCAACGGCTCCCGTTCGTCACCCGACCGCACCTCGTCCAGGCGGCGCGCGATCTCGTCGTATTCCCGGCGGAGGCCGGCGGCCACGCCTTCACTCATGACTCACCTCCGCGGCCAGCGCTTCAAGCTCCACGCGCTCCTTCGAGCTCAGGAGCTTCCCGGTCGCGAGGACGACGACCGTCCGGCCCGTCAGCGCGACGATCCCGGTGATGTACTTGGCGGCGAGGCCCTGGACGATCTTGGGGGGAGGCTGGACGCGATCGGCGTCGACCTTGAGCACCTCGAGCACCGCGTCCACTACGACGCCGATCTTTCCATCCTGCCACTCCATGATCATGATCCGCGTCTCTTCCCGTACCTCGTGCGGCACGTTGACGCGCTTCCGCAAATCCACCACCGGGACCACCGAATCCCCGTACTGCAGCACGCCCTCCAGAAACTTGGGCGACTTGGGGAGCGGGTTGGGCTCCTGGTACCGGAGAATGCGCTCGACCTGGAACACGTTGAACGCGAAGTCGCGCCCGCCGAGTCGGAACGTGACCAGTTGAATCTCGTCGCCTGTGCTCATCGCGCCTCGCTCCGCACCACGGAAGACAACCGCTCCGCCAGGACGTCCACGTCGACGATCGGAATCACGCGCTCGCCCTCGAGGAACCCCGACGCCCACGCGATGCGCCAGCCTTCGGGCACCGGCTTCGGCGTCTCGGGCAGGACCGCCTCTGCGTCGTCCACCTCGAGCACCACGCGCGCACCGCCGCACCGGACGATCACCCCCGTGCGACCCCGCGCCGCGGGGGGGGCGCTTTGCGCCAGCAACGACCGCAGATGCACCAGCGGCAGCAGTCGGCCGCCGACCGCCGTGACGCCGCGCACGGCGGGCAGCCGGCCCGGCGCCGGATGGACGTCCCCCAGATCCAGCACGTGCTCGACGTCGGCCACGTGCAGTCCGAGGGGCGTGCCGTCCGCCCGCACCACCAGGATGCCCCTCATCGCTCCGCCCGCCGCCGCAACTCGGTATCGATGCGGGACGCGATCTCGCCCAGCGGCACGGATTCGCGCGCGCCGCCGCCGCTCACCGCTGCCTGCGGCATGCCATAGATCACGGACGATGCCTGGTCCTGGGCGAACCCCACGCCGCCGGCGTCCCGGATGCGGCGCAGCCCCGCCGCTCCGTCACGACCCATGCCCGTCAGCACGACGCCCACGGCATGGGACCCGAACCGCTCGGCCACCGAGTCAAAGAGAGGATCTGCCGCGGGGCGCACACCCCACACCGGCGGGCCCTGATCCAGCCGGAGGCACGGGCCGTCGTGGTCGGCGGTGACCCGCATATGATAATCGCCGGGGGCCACGTAGGCCGTATCCGCGAGCAGGGGCACGCCGTCATCCGCCTCCACGACACGCAGCGGACCGGTGCGGTCGAGACGCTGCGCCAGGCTCCTGGTGAACTTCGGGGGCATGTGCTGCACGATCAAGACGGCGGCCCGCCGCCCGCCGGCGAGCCGGGGAACGACCTCGGCCAGCGCGCGCGGGCCGCCGGTGCTGGCGGCGATCGCGACGACGTACCGCGCGCGACCCGGGACCGTGACCGCGTCGGCGGGGCGCGGCGGCGCCACCGGCATCCGACCGAGCATCGGCACGCGGCTCAGATCCGCCTCCATCGCCGCGTCGAGCGCCGCGAGCAGCGCGGCCTCGAACTCGGCGGGGATGTCGGCGGTGCGCGTGCCGGGCTTCGCGACGACCTCGACCGCGCCGAGCTCGAGCGCGCGAATCGCCGACTCGGTACCGGGACCGGCGTGCGCACTCACGACCACCACGGGCCGCGGCGCCTCGCTCATGATGTATCCGATGGCGCCGAGCCCGTCGAGCTGGGGCATCTCGATGTCCATCGTCACGACGTCGGGGTGCAGCCGGTGCGTCTTGGCCAGTGCGTCCATGCCGTCGCGCGCGGTCCCGATCACCCGGAATCGGCCGGACTGCTGCACGATGTCCGACAGCATCCGCCGCATCAGGGGGCTGTCGTCCACCACCAGCACGGTCGGGGTGGAATCAGAGGTCTTGCGGCTCATGACCGGCCGTGCGCACCCGCACCGTGCCGCGCCCGACGTCGAACCACACGGACCGTCCGGTCTGCCCACCGACCGCTTCGGCGACGACCCGGATGCCGATGTCGCGCAGCCCCTTCCGGCACGCCGTCACGTTGCGCTCGCCGATGTGAATCGCCCCCGCCATGAGGAGCTCGGCGAACATACTGGCCCCGCCCACCAGCCGCGCCACGATCCGCGACGGCTCGGCACCCTGCGCGCGTATGCGCGCCGTCGCGAGCGGGATCGCCGTGTCCGCCGTCCGCGCCGGGTTCGACCGGTCGCGCGAGAGCGACTCGCTCGGCAGCAGCACGTGCGCGAGGCAGCCCACCTTCGCCGCGGGGTCGTGCAGAATGACCGCAACGCAGCTTCCGAGCCCGAGGGCGACCAGAGTGCCCTGCCCGCTGGCCACTGCCAGCTCGCCCATGCGCACCAGCGTGGCGTCCTTCAGGGAAGTCACGGGCGGCGATAGATACGCTCGCGGGGGTTTTCGAGAACGAGACGCTCTCGCGCTCCGCCGAACAGGATCTCGACCTTGCCCAGCACGAGATAGCCACCCGGCCGCAACGCGTCGACGAAGCTCAGGAACAGACGATCCTGGGTGGGACGGTCGAAGTAGATCACGACATTACGGCACATGATTAGGTCGTACGGCGGTGCGGGCGGAGCCTCGCGCAGCAGATCGTGCCGCAGGAACCGGACGTGCGGCCGCACGTCCGGCCCGACGCGCCGGGGCGGCGCGGCGGTGAAATACCGCGCGACCAGCTCCGCCGGCGCCTCCTCGAACGCGGCGTCCGGATAGACTCCGTCGGCGGCGCGCGCCAGGCTGGCGCGATCGAAGTCGGTGGCGTCGATCCGGATCCCGTCGGGGCGGCCGCCCCGCCGGCGCGCGATCTCCAGCAGCAGGATGGCCAGCGTATACGGCTCCTCGCCGGACGCGCACCCGGCCGACCAGCCGCGCACCCGCCCCCCGGACTCGTCCCACAGCGCCGGGAGCACGGCGGCCGCCAGCGCGTCCCACATCTCGCGATTGCGGAACAGCTTGCTGACGTTGATCGTCAGCGCGTCGAGCAGGCGCTCGTACTCAGCGGTGTCTCCGTCCAGGACGGCGGCGTACTGCTCGTAGGTATGCACCCCCCTGGCGCGCATGCGCACCGCGAGCCGGCGCCGCAGGCAGCTTTCCTTGTACGAGGAGCAGCCCACTCCCCGGGCGCCGGAGATCTTCGCGATGAGCGCGTCGAGCGCCGGATCGCGGTCTGCCGACTTCACGTGAGGGCCTTCATCGTTTCGAGGTTGGTGCGCGCGAGCTCGTGCTTGGGGTTCAGCTCCACCACGCGCTGCCAGTATTCCATCGCGCCCCCGCGGTCGCGCCGCTTGTACGCGATGTTGCCCAACCGGAAGTACACGTCGTCTCCCAGCTGGGGCTCGAGACGCACCGCCCGCTGATACGAGTCCCACGCGTCGTCGAACTTGCCGGCGCGATACAGCAGGTCGCCGAGGTTCTTGGAGAGCTGCGGGAGCGAGGGATCCTCGACGAGCGCGGCGCGGAGCAAGTCTTCCGCCGGCCCCATCTCCCCGCGGACCTCGAGCAGCACGGCGAGGTTGTTCTTGAGCACCACGTGATCGGGATGGCGCTCCAGGCCCTCGCGCAGCGTCGCTTCCGCGTCGTCGTAGTGCTCCAGCCCCGCCGCCGCCAGCGCGCGCGACCAATACCAGAGGACCGGACGGGCCTCTTCGCGGGACACCTCGCGGGCGCGCTCCAGGCGCCCCGCGGCGACCTCGTAATCGCCGCGCCGTAACGCGGCGATGCCCCAGCCCGTCAGGATCCGCGCGTCGTGGCGCGCCTTCGCCGTCGCCTCCGCGTACGTCGCCTCGGCCTCCTCCAGCCGCCCGGCGCGCTCGAACGCCAGGGCCAGGTTGTAGAGGATGGCGGGCTTGTCGCCTTCCAGGTCAGCGGCCGCTCGAAGGTGATCCGCGGCCTCCTGCCATTGCGCCTGCTTGAGCGCGATCAACCCCACGTAGAACCGGGCGGCGCCGTCGGCCGGTTTGAGCTCCACCACCCGGCGGAACTCGCGGCTCGCCTCGTCGAGCATCCCCGCCTTGTAGAACGCGATGCCGAGGTTGCGATGCTCGTTCAGCCGGCCGTCGCCCACTTGCTCCGTCACCCGCGGCTGGCTCCGCCCCGCGCGGTGCGCGAACCCGGCGGTGATCAGACCGTACAGCGCCTTGCCGACCTCGAACTCGCCCAAGCCGGACTCCTCGATGACGCCCGACACGTCCCGCTCGCCGTCGAGCAGCGGCACGATCCGCTCCTGGTCCGCCGTCAGGGTCACGCCGCTGGTCTCGAGGTGCTCGCGATCGAGGGCGAAGATGATGTCGAACGACGGCATCTTCTTCTCGATCAGGCTCCATTCGTCGATCCGGCGGGCGCCCTCGAGGAGCAGCGACTCGGGGTTGATCGAGATGGGAAACTCCTGGTGCTCGGGGCGAACGTCGCTCTCGAAATGGAAGGTCCCGCGCGACCAGGTGAACAGAAAAAACACCGCCTCTTCGATCTGCACACGGACGTAGTGCTCGAGATCGTCGCGGGAGATCGCCCCCTGCGACACCAGCAGCTCGCCGACCCGCCGCTCGCGCGCCCGATGCTGCTCTTCGATGGCGGTGTCGAGTTGGCGCCGCGAGACCTTGCCGTTCTTGACCAGGATGTCGCCGAGTCGGTCGCGCCGGTTGACGATCGACGCGTCGACGATGCGCCCGCGCTCGAAGTAGATGTGTCCCAGATTCGAGCGATCGGCGATCGTCAGGCAGCCGGTCTTCTGCCCCAGGGCGAGCAACTGGAGTACATCGGGGAGCGAGGCCTCTTTGAGGCTGCCCTTGATGGCCACTAGAACAACTCCTCGATCAAGCGCTCGGCAGGATCGGGCCAGTGCCACACCGTTTTCTCGTGACTCTTGATCCCGCCGAGGGGGGACGCCACCACGCCACTCGTGCGCTGCGCGCCACCGCGGCGGCGCCCGGCGCCGGCGCCCTCCACCAGCTCGCGGGCGAGAATGGCGTCGGGTGCCTGCCCGCGCGCGTCGGCGACCTCGATCACGCGTTGGGCGAGCGCCACCACTGCGCGCACGGAATCAGCCGGCCGCGCGGCCAGGTAGTCGATGAGGTCGGCGCTGACGGTCTCGCCGACGTGTTCCTCGAGTTTGCGCGCCACGACGCTGTGCCGCAGCGCGCGGTCGGGCGGCTGCATCGGCGCCCACAGGCCGCTCGCCAACCGCGACACGATCCGCGCATCGAGTCCCTCCACGTCCTCGGGCGGCGCGTTCAGCGAGAAAGCAAGCTGCTTGCCGCGTTCGCTCAGCTCGTTGAACATGTTGAACAGCTCCTCCTGCGACTGCTTCTTGCCGGCGAGCAGGTGGACGTCGTCCAACAGAAACGCCCCGACGTTGCGGTACCGCGAGCGCCACACGTCCACTTTGTTGGCCCGAATGGCCTCCAGCAGGTCGTCGAGGAACTGCTGAGCGGAGAGGCACGCCACCCTGGCCTCCCGCTTGGCGAGCGAATGCCCTACGGCGTGGAGCAGGTGCGTCTTGCCCACGCCGCTCGGCCCGGTCAGCACGAGCGGGTTGTATTGCATACCGGGCTTGGCCACCACGGTGAACGCAGCGTCCAGCGCGAAGCCGTTGGCCTCGCCGCGCACGAAGTTGTCGAACCGCCACGCGCCCGAGGGGCCCGGCGGCGGCGCCGCTTCCTTGCTCGCGGCCTGTACGATCTCCTCGGCCTCCTGGACACGGTCCGGATCCGCGAACACGGCATCGTCCGCCCGCTTCGGGTCCAGCTCCTGCATGCTGGACCGCAGCGTGCGCAGCCGCCTGACGTCCCGCTCGAACTCCTGGAGCGCGCGCTCAGTGGGCCCCGCCACGCCCTCGGCGAGCAGCTCCTCGAGCCGCGCGGTCCGGTACCCCTCGGCGCTCCACCGCTGCATCGTCCGCTCCACCCGGGCCCGCCACGCGTCGACCTGCTGCTCCAGGGTGTGCGTCACCCCCGAAAGAAAGGCGGCGAACTCGTCGCCGCGCGCGCCGCGGGGTGACACGGGTGTCTCGGCCGCCGCGGCGCGGGCCGGGGCGGCGCGGGCCGCCGCCGGCGCCTCGCCCGCCAGGAGCGCGCGCGCCACGTCGGCCGTCAGCGCGTTCCCGCTCACGGCCTGGAGCGCCACGACCCGATTCAACAGGCCGAGCAGCTCCCGCACGTTGTCCACGTCGAGATGCGCGACTACCTCGAGCACGTCCGCGGAAAGGTCGGCGCCGCGCTCTTCGGCGCGACGTTGGAGAATGGCGAGGCGGGTCTCGTATTCCGGCAGGCCGATGTCCACCACGAGACCGCCGTCGAGCCGCGAGACCAAGCGCTCGTCGAGGTTCTCGATCTCGGCCGGGGGGCGGTCGCTCGTCAGGACGATCTGCTTGCCCGCCGCCTGAAGCAGCGAGGTCAGCCGCAGCAGCTCCGCCTGCATCTCGCGCCGATCGGACAGAAACTGCACGTCGTCGATGAGCAGGATATCGACGTTGGCGAACCGGTTGCGAAACGCCTCGCTCTGCCCCGCGCCGACCGCCGCGTGAAATGCCTCCACGAAGTCTTCCAGCGTCAGGTACTCGACGCTCGTGGCGGGCGCCACCTTGCGCGCCAGCTGCCCGATCGCCATGACGAGATGGGTCTTGCCCAACCCCGTGGCGCCGTACACGAAGAGCGGGTTATAGGACGCGCCGGGCGTCTCCGCCACCGAGCGGGCGGCGGTCACCGCAAGCCGATTGGCGGGCCCCACGACGAGCGTCTCGAAGCTGAACCGCGGGTTCAGATCGACCGTCACGCGGGCGACTCCTGACTCAGCTTGCGGAGCACCAGCTCCGAAGCCGCCTTCAGCGTCTCGAAGATGCCCGCCCCACCCAGCGCCTCGGCCGAGAAGGACGGGACGGCGCGGAAGTTCAGGGCGTCGTCCAGTTCCTCGGGCGTGAGAATCAAGTCTTTGGGGAGATCCTGCTTGTTGAATTGCAGGATCAGCGGCACTTCGCGCACGTCGATGCCTTGCTCCAGCAGATTCACCTGGAGATTCGCCATGCTCTCGATGTTCTCCTCGAGCTGCCGGGCCTGGCTGTCGGCCACGAACACCACGCCGTCCGCGCCCTGGAGGACGAGCTTCCGGGTGGCGTTGTAGTAGACCTGTCCGGGCACCGTGTAGAGCTGGAAGCGCGTCGTGAAGCCGGATATCGATCCCAGCTCGAGCGGCAGGAAGTCGAAGAACAGCGTGCGGTCGGTCTGGGTGGCCAGCGACACCATACGCCCGCGGCGATCCTGCGGGACCCGGTGGTAGATGTACTGCAGGTTGGTGGTCTTCCCCGATCGTCCCGGGCCGTAATAGACGATCTTGCAGGTGATCTCGCGGGTCGTGAAGTTCACCAGGGACATCGTTACCGTCCAAAGAGCGCTGCGAGACTGTCGTTGAGCTCACGCTCGAAATCGGCCGCGAGAACGAGCTTTCGGGTCTCCGGCGGGGGGCAGGCGGCCTGCAAATCGCTCACCAGGTGCTCGAAGAATAACTGGACCAATCCGATCGACGAGTCGGGCCCGTAGACGGCCAGGACCAGCAGGGGTTCCCGCGGCGTGGCGAACGCGGCGAGAAACACGCCGTGCCTCGCCCCCTGATGGTTGAGCGTGGCGACCGGCCGGCCGTCGATCATCCGGGCGATCTCGCGGCTCGACGACACGATCGCCGCACCGAGCGCCGCGGCCGACATGACGTCCACCGCCCGCGTGAACCCGTGCTGCGCCAGCACCTGACCTGCCGGGGTCATGAGCAGCACCAGGCGCACGCCCGCCTCGCCCACGAACTTGTCGAGCGGCACGAGCGTCCAGGGCTCGACGGCGCGGGTCGGGCGCGTCACGCGACGGCCTCCGCCGCGCGCAGCATCTCCAACCGCAGGAGCCCGACGTTCACGTCCCGGTCCCCGACGGCGACGACCAGGATGCCGTCGGGCGCGGGGACGGCGATGAGGGTGCCGCGGCGCGCCTGCAGGTGAATGAACACCGGGACACCCGCCCCGCTGGCCTGCGCCCCTTTGGCGAGCCGCTTGGCGAGACTCGCCGCGAGCGCGGCGACCGCGTTGCCGCGCACGCCCTCCATGAGCGACTCGGCCACGATGAGCCCGTCATCGCCCGCCACCAACATGGCGCCGCGCACGCCACGCACGCGGGTGATCCCGTCGAGGATCTGCCGAAAGCGACCGGTCACGCCCGCTGCTCCTCCAGCCAGCGACGGCTGACACGGGCCGCGCGCTCGGCGAGCACCGCGAGGCGCCCCGGCGGAACGTCTCGATCCCGCGCCACGAGGAGCAGCGTCTCGCCGGTCGGGCGCGCGACGTGAATGTTCCCCTCCTCGCCCTCGACGACCATCGCATCCCACTCCCCGAGTTCGAGCAGCCGGGCGGTGCGCTCCGCCTCCTGCGCCGCACCGGCGAGATACGCGGCGACCTCCTCGGCCACCGCCCGGTCCTGGTCGACGATGCCGCCGGTGAGCACGAGGCCCCGCCGGTCCACCAGGAGGAGGCCGTGGCGGCCGCCCTCGAGCCCGGCGAACAGATCCTCTTCGCTCGGTCCCTCCACGTCGTCCGGGGCCGGCTCCGCGGCACCCGCAGGGCGCCGCGTGGCCTCCCGGACCTTGTGCAGAGCTTGCACCACGGTGCGGTCGGTCGGATCGGAAGCGAGCGCCAGCTCGAGATGGTCGAGCGCCGCCTCGAAATCCTCCCAGCGGTAGCACAGGAAGCCCAACCCTTTGTGCGCACCGAAGTGTCGCGCCTCGATCTCGAGCGTGACGCTCCACTCGTCGTACGCCCGCTCGTAGTCCCCCCGGTCAACCAGGATGCGCGCGTAGAGGTCGTGCGCGGCGGCCACGTTCGGATGGCGGACCACCCCGGTGAGCGCGATGCGCGCCGCGGCATCGAGCTGCCCGCGATGACGCAACGTCTCGCCGAGCTTGAGGAAGATCAGGCTCGAGGGGTCGCGTGCGAGTGCGGCGCTCATCGCCTTGACGTCTTCAGCCATGGTCGCCCAGCAGCGCGTCCAGGGTTTCCGCGGCCCGCACGGCGGCTTCGACGTCCTGCGGGTCCGCTGTGACGTCGTCCCCGTACTCCCCGATCTTGAGCCAGCGACTCCACCACTCCACCGCCTCGCGATAGCGTCCCTGCAGCGCCAGGGCGTTGCCGAGCAGCCGGTGGGCGGTGACCATCAACGGGTCGAGCCGGAGCGCGCGGCGGAGGTGGTCTTCGGCCTCGCGGGGCCGTTGGGCGGCCAGCTCCAGACGGGCAAGCACGGAGTAGACACCGGGCTCGTGGGGACGGAGCGAGCGCGCCGTTTCCGCCCATCCCCGGGCGGCGTCGAGGTCACCCTTGGCGATCGCCTCCCACGCGCGGCGGGCCAGCTCGTCCACGTCCGCTTCCACCTCCACCTCGGGGTCGCGCGCCGCCGGGCGATCGACCACGGTGAGGACGCCGGCGCTCTCGAGGCCGAAGACGGTCTTGGCAACCTCGAACTCCGACCGGCCCAGCATGGCGGCAATACCCCGGACATCGCGCTCCCCGTCGATGGCCGCGAGCACCTCCCACTCGGTGGGCAGCAGGTCGAGCGTTCCCTCCTCGCTCGCGCCCTCGGTCAGGACGGGCACGACGCCGAGGTGCGGAATCTTGGACTCGATGCGCGACCACTCGTCGATGCGGCGCGCCGCCTCCATGAGCAGGGACTCGGTGGGGATGCGCACGGGGGGATCGTCCTGCGCTTCGTCGAGCGGCCCCTCGGCGAAGGAGAAGTAGCCCTCGCGCCAGCTCATCAGCTCGAAGACCACCTCCTCGATCTGGACGCGGACGTGCCGCTCCAGCTCGCGCGCCGAGACCGCACCGATCTCCACGAGGACGTCGCCCATGCGGCGGCTGTCGCCGCTTTGCTGCATGTCCCGCGCGCGTTGCAGGTCGGCTTCCCCCACCTTGCCAGCACGAACGAGCAGCTCCCCCAATAGATGCGGGTTGCTCTGGATCCCGGCCGACACCACGCCCCCTCGGGAGAACACCACGGTCCCCTGATTGCGCCGCAGGTTCGAAGTGACCGTCAGGGTGCCGGTCTTGCGGCTCAGGTCGAGGAGCTGGAACACATCGTGGATCCCGAGCTCCTTGAGCGGTCCCTCGATCGCCATCGACTACGCGGCCTCGGTGCGGAAGATGCGTTGCAAGTCGAGCGCCGTGCGGGCGTGCCGGCGTGCCTCCTGCGCGTAGGAGCTGCCCGGGTCGATGGTGACGACGCGCTCCCAGCGTTCGACGGCGTCACGATACCGCTTGAGCCGCGCCAGCACGACACCCTCGAAGAACAGGCCCGCCACGTGGCGGTCGTCGAAGGCCAGCACCCGGGCGAACGCCTGGCGAGCGTCGTCGAGGCGCTCGCTGTCGAGCAGCGCGTGGCCAAGGGCGAGGAGAGCGTCCAGGTCCGCGGGATCGGCGGAGAGCACGTCCACCAGCAGGTTCACCGCGGCCTGTGGCGCGCCGCGCTGCCGGTAGAGCGCCGCGAGGGCCAGCGCCGCGTCGCTGAACGTCGGGAGCACGTCGAGCGCCGCGCGGTAGCAGGCTTCGGCGTCCTTCCACCGCTCGCGCTGTTGCAGCACCCGCCCGAGATCGAGCCGGACCTGGACGTATCGCGGGTCGATCTTCAAAGCGTCCTCGTAGGCGCGCTGGGCGGCCGCGAGGTCGCTCATCCGCATCGCGACGTCGCCCTCGAGCTTGAGGATGTCGGCGCGTTGCGGCGCGCGCCGCCGGGCGGCGCGCAGCGATTCGAGCGCGGCCGCGGGATCGCCCGCGGCGAGCTGTACCTGGCCGAGCGCGAGGGCGACGTCCACGTCGTCGGGATGGGCCGCCGCCAGATCGGCGGCGTCCTCGAAGGCGTCCGCGCCGCGCCCGAGCGCCAGCAACGCGCGCACCACGCCGAGCCGGACGTCGCGCCGCGCGGGGGCCAGGTCGCGCGCGGCCCGATAGCGCTCGAGCGCCTCGCCATGCAGCCCGCGGCGCGCGAAGATCTCCCCGGCCAGCACGTTGGCCTCCACCTGGTCGGCGCCGCGGCTCAGGGCGCGATTGACCTCGCCGGCGGCGACGTCCAACAACCCCTTGGTCATGTAGTCCCGCGCCAGGGCGAGCGGATCCCCGGACGCCCTGGGCGCCGCTTTGGCCGCCGGGCGGTCGAGCTCGGCGAACAGGCTGTCGAGGAGCTGGCGATCGAACTCCAGGTGCTGCGCCGCGAACTCCGCCGCCACCTCGCCGGAGATCTCCGGCACCACCGCAATGGTGGACTCCTCGTACTCGACGTCGATGGCGAGCTGGAATTTTTGGGGCACGTAGAACGGATCGAGGGTCTGCGCCCTGGTCACCGCGCGCAGCGCGCCGTCGTAGTCGCCGAGCTGGGAGAGCGCGAAGCTCAGGTTGTAGTGGGCCTCGGCACAGTCGGGATCGCATTCCACCGCCCGCGCGAACGCGTTGCGGGCGTCTTCCACCCGGCCCATCTCGTTCAGCACCCATCCCACCCCGTTCCACGCCGGCGCCGAGCGGGTGTCCACTTCGAGCGTCTGCCGGAACGCCTGGATGGCGTGCTGGAAGCGCCCGAGCTTGAACAGGAGGAGCCCGAGGTTGAGCTGGGCGATGGTGAGGTCGGGCTTGGCGCGGAGGGCGTCGCGCAACGTCTCGACGGCATCGTCGTGCCGTCCCAGCTGCGATAGCGTCACCGCGAGGTTGCTCCGCGCCAGGGCGTAGTCCGGCGCGATCTCGGCGGCCCGCCGGTAGGACGCGATAGCGTCGTCAAACCGTCCAAGCTGGTGCAGCACGACGCCGCGCTCGTTCCAGAGCTTGGGCATCTCGGGCAGCTCCTGGACGAGCCCGTCGTACAGCTCCAGCGCCGCGAGGTGATCCTGCTTCAGGAGGTGGACCTCCGCCATCGCCTGAAGCACCAGCGCCCGATCCTCGCCCCGTTCGATCGCGAGCCGGTACTCGCGCAACGCCTCGTTGAAGTAGCCTTGTTGCCGGAACGCACGGCCCAGGTTGTAGTGGGCCAGCGTCTCCTCTTGGGACGGCCGTTGCCGGCGCTCGTCGACCGCGGGCACGGCGCCGCTCTTCCGCTCGGGACTGAAGCGTTCCAGCGTGAGATTGGTCTGCGCGCGCCCGAAGGTGGGGTTGAGCCGAATGGCCCGCTTCGTCTCCTCCCGGGCTTCCTCGTGACGCCCCATGTCGCCTAGGACGAAGGCCATGAGGTAATGGGCCTCGGCGTTCTCGCCGGACAGCTCCGTGGCGCGGCGCAACGCGGCCAGCGCCTCACCGTTCAAGCCCCGGTTGTACAGCACCTCGCCGAGGTACAGCTGGACGACGCTGCTCTCGGCATCCAGCTCCGCCGCGCGCTGGAGCGCGTCGGTGGCGGCCTCAAGGTTGCCCCGTGCTTTCTCGGTGACGGCGAGCTGGATGAGCGCGGCGACATCCCGCGGATCGCGAGCGAGGAGGGTACCGAACTCCGCGGCGGCCTCGTCGTGCTGCCCCAGGGTGGCGTAGGCCCGGCCCAGCTCCCACCGCGCCGCGCGGTCGTCCGGATTGGCGCGGACGCGCTCCTTGAGCTCGGTGACCCGGCGGTCGTAGTACCCGCTCTCGGTGTATGCCGTCTCCAGGTTCCGCTGCGCCACCGCCATCTTCGGATCGAGCTCGAGAGCGCGGAGGAACTGGTTGATCCCTTCCTGCACCAGCCCCTTCTGGTAGTAGAGCACCCCCAGATTGTTGTGGGCACCGGCGTCGGAGGGATCGATCCGTCGGGCGAAGGACCGGAGGATGTCGCGATCCTTAGCCGAGAGGGCTCGCCCCGGCATGTGGTCAGGCGATGCGGATGGCGTCGAAGATGGCCTTGAGCGACGCCAGGTCCGGCAGCAGCAGGAAGTGTCCCTTGAGGGTGCGCCCGGCTTCCTCGAAGTGGAAGTCGCTCTCGACGCAAAACACGAAGTCCCGCTCGCGCCCGAAGTTCACGAACGCGGAGGTCAGCACCGCGGCCGAGAGATCGATCACGAGGCTCGGGACGGACGGCAGCAGCATCATCCCCATGAAATCGGACAGCGCGTTCATGTAGGCGCCGCCGAGGATGTTGCCGGCCTCCTTGAGCGCCGACTGCTCCAGGTCGCCGAAGGTCGTGCTGGACCCGGGCGTGCGCCGCAGGAGGAGATCACACAACAGCTTGGCGTTGGGCTCCGGCAACGCGAGGAGCGTGCGCCCGGTGAGGTCGCCCAACATGTGCATGAGGACCGCCGCAACCACGTCCTCCGGGTCGCCGAGCATCTCCGGCACTTCCTCGAGCCGGCGCACGGTGGTCTCCGGCACGCTGATCATGATGCGGCGGTTCGTGAGCTGCGACAGCGCGGTGGCGGCGTGCCCGGCGCCGATGGTGGCCACCTCACGGAGCGCGTCCAGCTGCAGGGTCTTGAGGTCCCGTAGGTCTTGCATGCGTGCGTCTCCTACACCAGGCCGCCGGCATCGAGAATCAGAGCGGGGAGGCCGTCACCGAGAATCGTGGCACCGCTGAAAATCGGCATCGTCCCCCCGGGCGGATCGAACGTCTTCACCACGATCTCCTGCTGTCCCATCATCGCATCGACCACCAGCCCCGTGCGGCGATCGCCCACCTCGAGCACGATCACCGGCCGCCGCGGGGCCGCGCTCCCCGCCGCACCCACCAGTTGTCGCAGGTGGACGAGGGGGATCACGCGGCTCCGGAACCACAGCGCGTCGCGCCCGTCGATCTCGGTGATCGCGGCCGGATCCAGCTCGACGGTCTCCGCGACGTGCGTGATCGGCAGGGCATAGCGCTCGCCACCCACCTGCGCCACCAAGGCCCGGACGATCGCGAGCGTCGTGGGCAGGCGGAGCGTGAATGTGGTACCCGCACCCACGTCCGTGCGGATCTCCACCGTGCCGCCCATCGCGCGAAGCCGGGTGGCCACCACGTCGATGCCGACGCCGCGACCGGATACCGCCGACACCTCGACGGCCGTGCTGAACCCGGGCCGGGCGAGGATGCGGAGCAGCAGGTCGTCCGTGAGGTGCTCGGTCTCCGCGTCCACGATGCCCTGGCGTTTGGCGCGGGCCAGGATCGCCGCGCGGTCGATGCCGCGGCCGTCGTCGCCTACCCGGATGGCGACGGTGGCGCGCTCCCGGATGGCGCTGAGGACGATCTTGCCCTCGGCCAGCTTCCCGGCCTTACGGCGCAGGTCCGGCGGCTCGATCCCATGGTCGACCGCGTTGCGCAACAGGTGGACCAGCGGATCCCCGATCTCGTCGAGGATGGCGCGGTCGAGCTCGATCTCCTTGCCGTCGACGACGAGCGATACCCGCTTGCCGAGGCCTCGGGCCACGTCCCGGACCAGCCGGGGGAAGCGGTCGAACACCTGCCAGACCGGCGTCATCCGCGCCTCGACGATCTCCGTCTGGAGCGACCCGGCGAGGTGAGAAATCTTGAGCGCGACGTCGTCCAGCTCCGCGTCCGCCCGGCGGGCGGCCAGCTCGGTGAGGCGGTTGCGCGCCGTGACCAGCTCGCCGATCTGGTTCATCAGCGCATCGAGCCGTCGCAGATCCACGCGCATGTGCCGCGTGCGCCCCGCGGTCGCGCCGGCCTGCGGGCCCGCCGTCTCTTCGAGCTGGATCTCGACCTGGTCGATGTCTCCCGCCTCCCGCACCGCCCCTTCCAGCTCGGCGTCGTCCACGCCGCTCTCGAAGCGGAAGGCGAACCGCCCATCGAAATCGTCGCGCTCGAACGCGATCGGCGCTGGCTGCACGCTGGTGATGCGCCCCAGGCCCTCCAGCCGCTTGAGCACCATGATGGCGCGCGCTCCCTTGAGCGGTGACTCGCTGTGCACCGTCACGTGCACCTGGCGTCCACCGTCGCCCGGCGTGGCGGGCGGCGCGGGCTCGGCCCTCGGGGCGGCGGTCCCGGCGCGGGACGTCGTGGCGGGGCGCTCGGCGGCGGCGCCGAGGTTGCCCGCCGCCTCGTCGAGCGCCCGGCTGACCTCGCGCGTGTCGACTTCGGCCTCCCGGCCCGCCACCGCTTCCTCGACGGCGCGCTCCAGGACGTCGGCTGTATGGAAGAGCAGCTCGAACAGCTCGTCGGACGGGGCGCGGTCGCCGCGGCGGAGGAGGTCGAAGACGTTCTCGGCCTTGTGCGCGAGGTCGGCGACGGCGTGGAACCCCATGGAGGCCGCCATCCCCTTGAGCGTGTGGACGGCTCGGAAGATCACCACCACCGGCTCGGTGGCGTCCGGCTGCCGTTCCCACTCGAGCAGCACGCGGTTGAGCGTCCCGAGCTGATCGCGACTCTCGGCTAGGAACAGCTCGGCGTACTGCGGGAGGTCCATGGAGGATCCTGTCTCAGCCCAGCACGCGCTGTACCGCTTCCAGCACTCGCGAGGGTTGGAACGGTTTCACCACGAAATCCTTGGCGCCCGCCTGGATCGCCTCGACGACGAGGGCCTGCTGGCCCATGGCGCTGCACATCAGGATGCGTGCCTGGCCGTCGAACTTCACGATCTCCCGCACCGCGTCGATCCCACCCATGTCCGGCATGACGATGTCCATCGTCACCAAGTCGGGCTTCAACTGCTTGTATTTCTCGACCGCCTGCACTCCGGTCTCCGCCTCACCGATGATCTCGTATCCCGCCTGCGACAGGATATCGCTGATCATCGTGCGCATGAAGATGGCGTCATCGCACACGAGCACGGTGTGGCTCACGCTTCCTCCCTACGTGTGAAGAACGGACCGAGAAGCGCGTCGAAGTCGAGGAGCACGAACGACAGATCCGCCCGTCGACCCACCGCGCGTACCACCGCCGGATCGACGCCGGGCAACGCGTCGCGCTGCGCCAGGTCGCCGGTGGACACCGCCACGAGATCAACCACCTCGTCCACCCCGAAACCCACGGTGCGCGAGCCCACATCCAGGAGGACGATCGGGCCGTCCTCCCCGGCCGGCGCATATCCCAGCGCCCGACGGCCATCGACGAGCGTCAAGAGGCTTCCGCGGACGTTGATGAGACCAGCGACGGCCTCGCGGGTACCCGGTACGCGGGTCGCCGGCTGCGGAGACAGGATCTCCCGCACGGACGCCGCCTCGGCCGCGCACGTCAGATCGCCGATGCGGAAGACCAGTAGCCGGACCCCGGAGAAGTCGGCCATCTTATTTGTGGAAGCCAAGATACTCCAGCACCGGAGAGCGAGCAAGCAGCGTCGCGTCCTGTGCCGCCACGGCGAGCGTCTCCCGCAGGTCGGGGGGCCAATCGGACCGGAACACGACCTCGGCCCGGGAATCGGGATGGCGAAACGCCAGCTCCGCGGCATGGAGCGCTTGCCGAGGGGTGGCCCGCTCGATCGCCTCGGCATGGGGCCGCTGGGCGCCCGTCACGCGCCGCGCCCCCCCACCACCGTACACCGGGTCCCCGACCACCGGGTGGCCGACGTGCGCCAGATGCACGCGGATCTGGTGGGTCCGCCCCGTGTCAAGCGTCACCCGCACGAGGTCACAGGTCGCGAAGCGGGCCGCCTGTTGCGCGCGGGTCCGGGCCGGACGCCCCCCGGCGAGTACGGCCATGCGCCGGCGGTCCTTCGGGTGGCGGGCCACCGGGGCGGCCACGTCGAGCGTCCCGTCCACGTGCCCCCAAACCAATGCCGCGTACACGCGCCGCATATGACGGCGTCCCAACTCATGCGCGAGCCAGCGGTGCGCCGCGTCGGTCTTGGCCACTACCATCAGGCCCGAGGTGTCTTTGTCCAGGCGATGCACGATGCCGGGCCGACCCGTCGCCGACGAGAGCGCGGTATCCCGCGCCACGAGAACGTTGAGCAGGGTGTCGTCCCAATGCCCGGGCGCGGGGTGCACCACCAACCCGGCCGGCTTGTCGAGCACGAGCAGCGCGGCGTCTTCGTGAACCACCTCCAGCGGCCGGTCATACGGCGCCAGCTCGCGCGGGGCCGCCGCGTCGGGGATGGCGACGTGGACCATGTCGTGGCGCTTGAGGGTGGCGGACCCGCGTGCCGTTGCGCCGTTCACCGTGACGGCGCCGTCGGCGATCAGGCGGGCGGCCCGTGTGCGGGACAGGGCGAGCTGATCCGCGAGGAAGCGGTCGATCCGCTCGGTGCTGGGGGCGCAGACCTGGAAGGAGAAGGCTCGAATGGACTCAGGCTTCCGCGGCGTCGGCGGACTCGCCGGCGCGGGACGCCTCCTGGATCTGGCGGCCCTCGTACCAGAAGGTGGCGGCGAGGGCGAGCGCGCCGCACGTGACCGCGATGTCGGCGAGGTTGAACGTGGGCCAGTGGAACGAGCCGATGTAGACGTCGATGAAGTCGACCACGCCGCGGGGGCTGCGGATCCGGTCGAGCAGGTTCCCGACCGCGCCGCCGCACACGAGTCCGAGGGCGGTGAGCCGAAACCACTGGGTGGGCGGCGTACGGTACGCCATGGCGCCGAGCACAACGAGCGCCACGATCGCCAGCACCATGAAGACGATGCGGGAGTAGGCGCCCACGTGGATCCCGAAGGCGGCTCCCGGATTGTAGACGAGCTTGAACATGAGCCAATCACCGACCACCGGCACGGGTGCCCGCGACAGCGCGCTCACCGCGATCTGCTTCGTCGCGACGTCGGCGACGACGGCGGAGAGCCCCACCACCCAGAACAACATCCGCCCGCTAACCGCGCTTCCCATCTTCTTCTTTCGCCTTGCATTTGATGCACAGCCGGGCGTGCGGGAGGGCGTCGAGGCGGTCGAAGCCGATCTCCCCGCCGCACTCCTGACACTTGCCGAACTTATCGGCCTCGAAGTACAGCCGCCGCAGGGCTTCGTTCACGTGCCAGAGGTAGCGCCCTTCCTTCGATGCGAAGAGGAACTGCTTTTCCCGCTCCATGGCGTCGGTGCCCTGGTCGGCCATGTGGAACGAATAGGACGAAAGGTCGCCGTCGGAGTTCTGGAGCGTTCCGGCGAATTGCTCGCCGTAGTACCCCAGCTCCTTCATGACGCGAGTCCGCTCCTCCAGGAGCCGCTTCTCGAGGTGCGCGATTTGCTTCTTGTTCATTGTCGCGTCCATGCCGCATAACGCGGCGTTGAGTTACCGATCGCCGGCGTCGAGCCGGCGCACCGACAGCACCACGATCCGGCCGTCGAGATCCACCGTTTCCCGCACATCGGCATCGGACAGGTCCGTCCCGAGCTCGACGGTCCGGGACAGCGTCTCGGCGCCGATGAAGCCCCGAAAGGCCTCCGCGGCCGCCAGCCCCTCAGGGTCGCCGGAGATGCTCAGGGCAATCCGTGTAACGTAATCGTATCCGGCTTCTTTTCGCAGCCGCTGGATACGGTGCACCAGCTCGCGCGCGATTCCCTCTCGCCGCAGCTCGGCCGTGAGATGCGGGTCGATCGCCGCGACCAGCCCGCGGTCGCTCTCCACCAGCCAGTCGGTGACCACCTCCCGTTGGACCAGCACGTCCTCTGGACGGTAGCGGAACGTGCGCCCGTTCTCCCGCACCTCTTGCGGCTTCCCATCCTCGAGCGCGCGCAACTGCTCCGCCGAGAGGCGTTCGGCGGCCCGGGCGGCGAGCGGGGTGTCCTTGCCGTATACCTTGCCGAGCGAGCGAAAGTTGGGCTTGCCGCGGAGCCGGACGAGGCTCTCGTCCGACGCGACGACGCTCACCTGGCGCACGTTGACCTCGGCGGCCAGGAGACCCAGCAGCTCGTCGCTCACGCGCCCGCGCAGCGCGGCCGGGATCGCGACGCGCGTGGCCGCCAGCGGCTGACGTACCTTGAGGCCAGCGCGCTCGCGGGCCGCCCGCGCGAGCGACGCCAGCCGGCGCACCACGTCCATGCTCTCGTCCAAGGCGGCGTCGTGCCGGCCCACGGCCTCCGGGAACGGCGCCAGGTGCACCGACGCGCCGGTCAGACGGCGGTGGATCGCGTCGCTCAGGAAGGGTGCCGCCGGAGCGAGCAGGCGGCACACCGTGACCAGCACCTCGTGCAGCGTCGCCAGGGCGGCGGGGTCCGCCGCGGCGTCGGGCGCCCAGAAGCGGGGCCGGTTGATGCGCACGTACCAGTTCGAGAGATCGCTGTCGCAGAACTCGACGATCGCGCGGACCCCGACGGTGGGGTCGTAACCCGACCACGCGTCCCGCACCGTGGCGACGAGGACGTCGAGCCGGCTCAGAATCCATCTGTCCGCCACCGGGCGCCGCTCGAGCGGCGGCGCACCCGCCTCCGGCGTCCAGTCTTCGGCGTAGAGGGCGAAGAAATCGTAGGTATGCCGCAAGCGATTCAGGAAGCCGGCGGCAACCTCGCGCACCGCATCGGGATCGAACCGCTTCTCGAGCCACACCTGGCTGGCGGCCATCAGGTAGAGCCGAACGGCGTCGGCGCCGAACTGGCGGACCACCTCCACCGGATCGATCACGTTGCCCAACCGCTTCGACATCTTGCGGCCGTCGGCATCGAGCACGAGGCCCGTCACGATGACGTGACGGTACGCCGGAGCGTCGCATACCCCCGCCGCGATCGCCAGCAACGAGTAGAACCAGCCGCGCGTCTGATCCAGCCCTTCGCAGATGAAATCTGCGGGAAAATGGCGCTCGAATTCCTCGCGCTGCTCGAAGGGATAGTGCCATTGCGCGAACGGCATCGCGCCCGAGTCGAACCAGGCGTCGATCACCGGTGGGACCCGCCGCATGGTACCGCTACAGGCATCGGACCGGCACGGGAAGGTGATCCCGTCGACGCCCGGTTTGTGGGGATCGAAATCGTCGGGCAGCGGAGCGCCGCGATAGCCCGCGAGCTCGGCAAACCCGCCCACGACGACGCGATGCTCGTTGGGCGCGGCGTCGCATTCCCACACCGGCAGCGGCGTCCCCCAGTACCGGTCGCGGGAGAGCGCCCAGTCGACATTGTTCTCCAGCCATTCGCCGAAGCGGCCCGCCCCCACCTCCGCCGGGTGCCAGTCCACCTCGCCGTTCACGGTAATCATCCGGTCCTTGAACGCGGACGTGCGGACGAACCACGATTCCCGGGCGTAGTACACGAGCGGGGCGTCGCAGCGCCAGCAGAATGGGTAGCTGTGCTCGTAGCCTCGCGGCTCGTACCGGCCGAACACCTTCCCCTCGGCCTGCAGGCGGCGCGCGATGACCTCGTTGGCCTCGAACACGGTCCGCCCCTCGATCTCGGCAAAACGGGTGCCCGCGAACCGGCCCGCGGCATCAACCGGATTCACGAACGCCAGCCCCTCACGCTGGATCGTCGCGTAGTCGTCGGCGCCGAAGGCCGGCGCCATGTGCACCAGCCCCGTGCCTTCCTCGTTGGTCACGAACTCGCCCGGCACCACCCGGAACGCGCGCGCGGGATCGACCGGGACGGCATCGAGCAGCTGCTCGTAGCGCCACCCCACGAGATCCCGGCCGGCGTACTCGGCGTTCGCCTCGAACTCCGCGAGCGGTTTGCCGTGCGTGGCGCCGGGGATCGCCTTCGTCTGAGCGATAGTTTTCTCGACGATCACCCGGCGGCCGTCCACGTTCACTTCGACGTAGGTGCAATCCGGATGGACCGCGATGGCGACGTTCGACGGCAGCGTCCACGGCGTCGTGGTCCAGACGAGCAGGTAACGCTCCCCTCGCCCGCCTGCCGCTCTGCCGCTCTGCCGCTCTGCCGTGCCCGAAGGCCGCTCGGTGGCCGCCGCGGCAGCGGACCCCTCGACCACCCGGAACAACACGTAGATCGACGGGCTCCTGTGCTGCGCATACCCCTGCGCCAGCTCGTGGCTCGACAAGGCGGTGCCGCAGCGAATGCAGTACGGCAGCACCTTGTGCCCCTTGTACAGCAGGTCGCGGTCGGCGAGCTGTTTCAACAGCCACCAGACGGTTTCGATGTACGGGTTGGTGTACGTGATGTACGCCCGCTCGTAGTCGAGCCAGTAGCCGATCCGCTCGGAGAGCGACTCCCAGTCGGCCTTGTAGCGGAACACGCTCTCGCGGCACCGCGTGTTGAACTCCGCGACGCCGAAGCGCTCGATGTCGGGTTTGCCGCTGATCTGGAGCGCCTTTTCGACCTCGATCTCCACGGGCAGTCCGTGGGTATCCCAGCCGGCGATCCGCGTGACGGACCGGCCGCGCATCGTGTGATACCGGTTGATCAGATCCTTGACCGTGCGGGCGAAGACGTGGTGGATCCCGGGCTTGCCGTTGGCAGTTGGTGGCCCCTCGTAGAACACGAACGGCTCACCGTCCTGCGTCGCCTCGAGCGTGCGATGAAACAGGCGCTCCGCCCGCCACGCCTCGAGCAGGTCGCGCTCCAGGTCGTCGGGGGTCGCGTTCGCGGCGATCCGGTCGTACGTCATCAGGGCAGTTGCCGCAGGAGCTCGGTCACCAATCTGGTCAGCGAGGGCTCCGCCCGCTGGGCGGTGGCGATGATCTTTTGGATGTCGGCGGGCTCGAGGGCGTCCGGCTTGCACTCGTCCGTGATGATCGAGAGGCCCAACACCCGCATGCCGGCATGCACGGCGACGATCACTTCGGGCACCGTCGACATCCCCACCACGTCGGCCCCGGCCGCGCGCAGGAAACGGTACTCGGCGGCCGTCTCCAGGTTGGGACCGGTCACGGCCACGTACACCCCCTCACGCAGCGGCAGGCGCAGCGCCTGCGCCGCCTGCCGCGCGAGCGCGCGCAGGCCCGGGTCGTACGGCGCGGACATGTCGGGGAAGCGCGGGCCCAGCGCGTCGTCGTTCGGCCCGATCAGCGGATTGTCGCCCAGCAGGTTGATGTGATCGGCGAGCAGCACGAGGTCGCCGGCCGACCAGAGCGGGTGCAGCCCACCACACGCATTCGAGACGACGAGCGTTTCGGCGCCGAGGGCCCGCAGCACCCGCACCGGGAAGGTGATCTGCTCCATCGCATACCCCTCGTACCGATGGAAGCGGCCCTGCATGGCGACGACGGCCTTCCCGCCGAGCCGGCCCAGGAGCAGACGCCCCGCATGGGTCTCGACCGTCGAGAGCGGAAAGCCCGGAATCTGCTCGTAGCCGATCTGCGCCTCGAGCGCGATCTCGCCGGCGAGCCCGCCGAGACCGGTGCCGAGAATCACGCCCACGTCGGGCGCCATCGCCGACGAGCGGCGCACCGCGGCGACGGCTTCGGCGACGCGGTCCGCGAGGCCGGTGGATGCGCTCACGGCGCCTCCGGCGGCGTGCCGTCCCGCTCGTGCTGCCCCAGCGCGTCCACCTGCGCCAAGTAGCGGTGCAGCAGATTGCGGAATGCCGTCAGGTAACCGGACAGGTCGTGCTGCGCGGTTTCGAGGTCGCGCAGCACCGCGGTCTCGCGCGCGCGCGCCGCCGCCACGATCTGATCGGCCTTCACCTTCGCTTCGCGCGACACCAGCTCGAGTTGTCGTTTGGCCGCCTGTTCCGCGTCCTGGCGGACTTCCTGCGTCATCAGCACGGCTTCGTTGATCGCTTTCTCGCGGTCGCGATACGCCTTGAGCTGCTCCCGGAGGTTGTGGACGCGCTCCTCCAGCTGCGTGCGCTCGCGCGAGAGCCGTTCCAGCTCGTCGCCCACGCGGTTGCGGAACTCTTCGACGTCGGCGCGGTCGTAGCCCCAGAACGTCCGCGCGAACTCCTGCCCGCGAACGTCGACCGGTGTGAGTCGAAATCCTTCCTCGCTCATAACGCTCGTTCTCCAAACAGAACGGTGCCCAATCGCACCATGGTGGCTCCTTCCGCAACCGCCGCCCCGTAGTCCCCGGACATCCCCATGGACAGCTCGGGGAGCGGGAGACCGCCCTGCACGAGGCGCTCCTGCAGTCGGCGCAGACCGGCGAACGCGGCCCGCTGCTCCGCTTCGTCGTCGGTGAACGGCGCCATGGTCATGAGCCCCGCCAACGCGAGACCCGGGAGCGCCGCCACGTGCTGCGCGAGCTCCACCGCGTCCTCGGGCCGGCAGCCGCTCTTCTGCCCCTCACCGGCCACGTTCACCTGGAGGAGCACCGCGAGCGCCCCGCCGTCCCCGCGCCGTGCCGCCTGATCGAGGGCGTCCGCCACGCGGGACGAGTCCACCGAGTGCACGAGCGCGAAGCGCCCCGGGACCCGCTTGGCCTTGTTGGTCTGCAGGTGCCCAACCAGGTGCCACCGCACCGGCAGCGGCGGCAGCTGATCCTGTTTCTGGATCGCTTCCTGGACGCGGTTCTCGCCGACGTCCGTCAACCCCGCGTCGAGGGCGGCCCGGACCGCTGCGGCGGGATGCCCTTTGGTCACGGCGACGATGCGCACCGCGTGGCCGAGCCCTTCGCGGGCCTGCACGCGGGCGATCTCCTCGCGCACCCGAGCGAGGTGGCCCGGCAGCGCGGCAAATGACATAAGACGAAGAACTTACCTAGACGGCGGAGGAGCGGGAAGAGACGTGGCCGGCGTGTCCGCGAAGACGGCGGGGGTGTCCTCCACCAACGTGTCCGCCAGGAGGCCGGCGAGCTGCGGGATGGGCGACAGCTGGTTCGCCATGCGGAACATCTCGATCGCCTTCCGCTGATCGCCGAGGAACGAGTACGCCTGGCCTAGCGCGTAGAACGGATAGCTCAGATTCGTGGCGATATTGGCGGACGTCGGGTCGAGCATGAGCGTGTCGGCGTCCATCAGGCCTGCGTAGCGGTACACGTGCGTGACGAGCGTGTCGGTGCGCGGCACGTCCACCGGCACGCCGAGCAGTCCGGGGGCCAGCCGGTTCGAGTCGGGGGGCTGGGCGGGGTTGAGCCGGAACGCCAGGGCTTCCTGGGTGAGGTGGTCTCCGAGCCCCACCCAGTTTCCGCTCCCGGCCGTGAGCGCGAAGTAGATCGACCGCCGCTGCCAGTTCTCCTGGATGAGGCGCAGGATCAGCACGTCCTTCACGTAGAACGGGGTGCCCTCGGGATACCGCTGCCGGATCCGGCCCACCTCGATGTTGAGGGGCCGGGGCAGGAGCATCGGGACCACCCCGGCAATTTGCTCGTCGGTCCACGAGTGCAACGGCGGCGGCGGCGCGTCCGGCGCCAGGCTCGCGAACCACGGCGCCTGCGCCGGATCGAACGGGCGCACCGGATTGTCCCGCAGCTGGCGGATGTACCAGTCGGTGTTGCCGAGCGAGAGGTTCACCACGGACACGTCCTGGCGGATCTCCTCCACTTCCTGGACATACCACAGCGGGAAGGTGTCGTTGTCGCCGTTCGTGAAGATGATGCCGTAGGGCTCGACCGTCTGCAGCAGGTCGTACGCGAAATCACGGGCGAGCTCGGCGGCGGGGCCGTGGCGCCGGCTGGCCGCGGTGAAGTTGAGCACGAACGGAACCAGCGCGAGCGCGAGGACGGCGGGCGCCCACCGGGCGACCCCCCGTGTGCCGTTCCCGGCCGACGCCAGACGGTCCCGAATGGAGCGGTACAGCCCCACGGTGCCGATGCCGGCAAAGATCCCCCACGCCTGGAACGACACGGTGAAGAAGTAGTCGCGCTCCCGGACCTCGTGCATCTCCATGTCCGGGAACCCCTGGAAGCCAAGGAACGGGTTCCATCCGAGCGAGAACCCCGGCTTGAAGTTCATGTACCCCATCAAGCCCGGCCCCGTCGTCAGAAACAGGACCAGCAACAGCCAGAACATCGACCGGTCGCGCTCACGCAGCACCGAAAGCCCGTAGATCCCGAGCGAGGTGAACGCGAGAGTGAACGGGAGCCGCACCGGCGCGAACACCGCCTCGGTGGCCGCCAGGCCGTTGGCCCACTGCCAGTCGAAGTACTGCAGATAGTTCTGGATCTGCAGCAGGATGATCTCGATGGAGCGCCCCGGGTTGTCTGGGCCGGAAGGGTAGATCGGATTGTCCAGCGGCGAGCGCGGCGGATACTGCTCGCGCCGGATGACGGCCAGCAGGTTGTCCCACGTGGAGGGGTCGGCCTCGTTGATGAACGGCCCGACCCTGGCCCGGAGGTACAGGAACAGATAGGTGGAGGCACCGACCGCGGCGAGGACGAGCACGGCGAGCGCGAACCGGCCGGCGCCCACCACCACCGCGTAGATCAGGGCGCAGGCGAAGACGACCCCACCGCCGATTAGGAGCGTCGTGCTGCCGAGACCCGTGCCGATGAGCAGGGCCCACACGCCGGCCAGCACCGCCAGCTGCGCCCACTCCAGCCGCTGATCGCCGTCGGCCGGCAGCGGGTCGGTCTTCAGCACGTGCCACATGTACACGATGAGCGCGGGGCCCACGAGGAGCGTGAGGAGGTGTGTTCCCAGAGAGATGCCCGCGAGATACACGATGAGCAGGAGCAGATGCGCCGCCCGCGCCGTTCCCCGCGACGCGCGCCACATCCACGCCAGCCAGCAAATCGCGCCGATGCTGAGGGTCGAGACCATGTAGACCTCGGTCTCGTTCGAATTCTGCCAGACCGTGAACACGAACGCGGAGAGCACCGCGGCCGCCGCGGCGCCCCCGACCGTGAAGACGCGGTCGCGCTCGGCGGTCTCGACCGACGTAGCATGGCCGCGCAGCGCCTGGGCGGTGACCAAGAAGAACAGGGCCGCCGCCGATGCGCTGAAGATGGCGGTCATCAGATTGGTGCGGTACGCATACTCCCCGATCGGCACCAGAAACGCCCAGACGTGCGCCAGCACGACGAAGAGCGGCGTCCCGGGCGGATGGGGGATACCGAGGATCTTGGCGGTCGCGATGAACTCGCCCGCGTCCCAGAACGTCACCGTGGGGGCCAGGGTCACCACGTAGCCGCCGAGCACGACGGCGAAGATCACGAGGGCGGCGAGGTAGGGAGGCCGCTCCGTGGCGGCGGCATCGGGCGTCGTCGACGTCACGTTTGCGCGTAGCCGATTGGTCATAGACGGGGTGGTGGGTGATTCAGGCCGCTGAAGCGTCGCCAGACGACTCGGCCAATTCAAGGGCCGGACGCTCTCGCGCCTCCAGGGTCTGCCGCACGTCGTCCGGCGTCACGCCGCGGCGCAGCAGGCCGCGCACGGCCAGCGAGATCGTGGAGGTCTCCTCGGACACCACGATGACCACGGCGTCCGTCTCCTCGGAGAGCCCGAGCGCGGCACGATGTCTCGTGCCCAGCGAACGGTCAGGCACGGGGAACTGCGTGAGGGGCAGCACGACGCCGGCCGCGACGATCACGTCACCGCGGATGATCACGGCGCCGTCGTGCAGCGGCGAATACGGTGTGAAGATCGTCGTGAGGAGGTCGGCGGAGACCGCCGCGCGCATCTCGGTGCCGGTCTCGAGATACTCGTTCAGGGCGGCGTCCCGCTCGACCGCGATGATGGCGCCCGTACCGCTCCGCGCCAGCCGCGCCACGGCATCCGCGATCTCGTCGGCGACCGCGTGCTTGCTGACCGTCTGGAGGAAGCGGATCGCGCGTGAGCGCCCCAGGCGCGCCAGTGCCTGGCGCACCTCCGGCTGAAAGACGACGATGGCCGCGAACGCCCCGTAGGTGAACGTCACGCCGAGCAGCGTGGCGATCACGTGGAGACGCAGGAGGACGGCCGCGAAGTAGATCACCCCGAGCACCAGGAGGCCGACCACGATCTGGAGGGCCCGGGTGCCCGCCAGGAACAGGAGCAACCGGTAGATCACGTACGCAACGATCAGGATCTCGATGACGTCGTACCAGTTCGGAATCAGAAACCGGAGGTGGTCCAGCGACATGCCGGTCAGGCGCTCCGCACGGCGTGGGCGACGGCGAGCGCCTCACGCGCGCCCGCGACGTCGTGAACGCGGAACAGCAACGCGCCGAGCAGATACCCCACGGCGCACGCGGTCGCCGTGGCGCGGTCGCGGTCGGCGACGTCGCGGCCCGTGACGGCGCCGAGGAATCGCTTGCGCGACGGGCCGATCATCACGGGATAACCCAGCCGGGCGATCGCGGAGACGCCGCGCAGCGCCTGCAAGCTCTGCTCGGGAGTCTTGGCGAAGCCGAGGCCGGGATCGACCACGATGGCGTCGCGGGACACGCCGCGCGACGCGGCGAGGGCCGCCGCCCGGCGCAACTCCTCCGTGACGTCGGCCACGACGTCCGTGTAGGACGCGTGATCGTACGTGGCCATGTCACCGGTTGATCCCCGGGAATGCATGAGGACGAGACCCGCGCCGGCCGCGGCGCACGCGTCGGCGATGGCGGGATCGAGACGCAACCCGGACACGTCGTTCACGATCCACGCACCCGCGTCGAGGCTCCGGCGGGCGACCTCGGCTTTCACCGTATCGACGCTGAGAGGAATCTCGGGAAAGCGCCCGACCAATGCGGTGAGGACGGGCGCGAGCCGCCCCCACTCCTCGGACGCGGGCACCGCGGTCGGCCGGCCGGGCCGCGTGGATTCGGCGCCGACGTCGAGCACGTCCGCTCCCGCGGCCACGAGCTGCTCGGCGTGACGCAGCGCGGCCTCCGGGTCGGCGAACGAGCCGCCGTCGCTGAAGGAATCCGGGGTGACGTTGAGGATGCCGACCACGACCGGGCGCTCGAGCGGGATCGGACCGCGCGCCGTGTGCCAGCGGCCCGGGTGGTCACCGTCCGCCGTGCGGTCCGCCTCGCCGTCCGCCCCCCACCGCCCCGGCGCGCCTCGACCGGCGTCGGGGCGACGCGACGCGAGGGGCGGGCCGCTCACGCCCCCGCCGGTTCCGCCGGTGGGGTGCCCAGCACCGGGCCGCGCTCGGACTCGGCCGCCCGCTCCTTGGCCGGGCGCGGGGGCGCCGGTGGGCCGCTGGTGGGCTCGATGGCCGGCGCCCGCGGCGGCAGCGCCTTACCCCGCGCGATCAGCTCGACCTCGTCGCGGTCGAGTGTTTCGCGCTCGCGCAACGCCTCCGCCATCTTGTGCAGCGTGTCCATGTCGGACTCGAGAATCTGCCGCGCGCGGCGATACGCCTCCTCGAGGATGCGCTTCACTTCCGCATCCACCAGCTCCGCGGTCTTCTCGGAGACCTCGCGGTGCTGTGAGAGTTCGCGGCCCAGGAAGATCTGATGCTCCCGGTCCCCCACGGCGACCGGACCCACCAGGTCGCTCATGCCGAACTGGGTCACCATCCGGCGGGCCATCTCGGTGGCCTGCTCGATGTCCTGGGCGGCGCCGGTCGTGACCTTGTCGGGGCCGAAGATCAACTCCTCGGCCACGCGGCCGCCGTACGCCATGGCGAGCCGGCCGAGGATGTACGCCTTGGTGTAGTTGTGCCGATCCTCCTCAGGCAGCGAGAAGGTGATCCCCAGGGCGCGGCCCCGCGGCACGATGGAGACCTTGTGAACGGGATCGAGCCCCGGCACGCGAATACTCACCAAGGCGTGCCCCGCCTCGTGATACGCGGTGAGCTTCCGCTCCTCCTCAGAGAGCACGAGGCTCCGCCGCTCGATCCCGAGCATGACCTTGTCCTTGGCGTCCTCGATGTCGCCCATTGCCACGTGCTGCTTGTTGCGCCGCGCGGCGAGCAGGGCCGCCTCGTTTACGATGTTCGCGAGGTCGGCGCCGGCGAGTCCGGGCGTGGCGCGGGCGATGACGTCCAGCTTCACGTCGCTCGACAGCGGGATCTTGCGCGCATGGACCTTGAGGATCATCTCCCGGCCGCGCACATCCGGCATGTCGACCACGATCTGGCGGTCGAATCTCCCGGGGCGCAGGAGCGCGGGATCGAGCACGTCGGGACGGTTGGTGGCGGCGATCAGGATCACGCCTTCGTTGGACTCGAAACCGTCCATCTCAACCAACAACTGGTTGAGCGTCTGCTCGCGCTCGTCATGCCCGCCGCCGAGGCCGGCGCCGCGGTGGCGGCCCACGGCGTCGATCTCGTCGATGAAGATGATACAGGGCGCGTGCGCCTTGCCCTGCTCGAACAGGTCACGGACGCGCGACGCGCCCACTCCAACGAACATCTCGACGAAGTCCGAGCCCGACATCGAGAAGAACGGCCGTCCGGCTTCGCCGGCGACGGCCCGCGCGAGCAGCGTCTTGCCGGTGCCCGGCGGCCCGACGAGCAGCACGCCCTTCGGCAGCCGTCCGCCGAGGCGCTGGAATTTCTGCGGGTCCTTGAGGAACTCGATGATTTCCTGGAGCTCGACCTTGGCCTCGTCCGCGCCGGCCACGTCCTGGAACGTGACCTTGGGCGTGTCGCCCGTGAGCAGCTTGGCACGCGACTTCCCGAACGAGAACGCGCGGTTCCCGCCCTGCTGCACCTGGCGGAAGAAGAACACCCACAGCCCGATGAGGATCACCCACGGCAGCAGGTTGAGGAACACCGTCCCGAAGGACGGCTTGTCCTGCTTGCCGGAGAGGGTCACTTCCTTCTCCTCCAGGCGCGCCTGGAGCATCTCCGAGTTCGGGAACGGGAGCACGACGTTGAAGCGCGTCACGTCCCGCCCGCTCACCGGAATGGGCTGCTTGAGCTCACCTTTCACGAACTTCCCGTCGGTGATCTCGACGCGGGCGATGTTGTTCTGCTCAAGCTGCTCGAGGAACCGCGTGTACGTGATCTCCTGATGCCCGTCGCGGTTCGCGTCGATCATCTGATAGAACGCGATAGGGATCAGGATGATCAGCAGCCAGAAGACCACGTTCCGGCTGAGCGTGGCCCAATTGAATCTGCGGGGTGGCGTCGGTCGGTCCGGCATCTATTCCCTCAAGCTCCCCACGAAAGGCAGGTGGCGAAAGTCCTCGGCGAAGTCCAGCCCGTACCCCACCAGAAAGTCGGGCGGCGCGTCGAATCCGACGAACGCCGCCTGCTTCTTGAGGCCGTCGGCCCGGTGCTTGTGCAACAGCGTACAGATTTCCAGGCTCGCCGGATCCCTGGTCTCGAGCAACCGGATCAGCCGGTCGAGCGTCGCACCCGAATCGACGATGTCCTCGACCAACAGGACGTGCTTGGCCTCCAACACCGTCTGGGGATCGTACAGCAGACGTACGTGGCCGCTCGACGTCTTCCCCTTGCCGTACGAGGCCGCCACGATGAACTCGAGCCGGTGCGGACGCGGAATGTGCCGCACCAGATCGGCCATGAACATGAAGCTCCCCTTCAGCAACCCCAACACCAGCAACTCGCCCGAAGGGTAGGAGTCACCGATCTCGCGCCCGAGTTCCCGGACGCGCCGGGCAATCGTCTCGGCGTCGATCACGACGTCGACGGTCGCTTCTCCCGTCAGCCCGGCTGTCTCGACCGCCACTGCACCTCCACTTCGAGAGCCGTATCGCCCGGCGCCGGAACGTCCCCCTCGGCGCGACAGATGCCGGGAATCCACAGGACGTCGCGGCCGCGGACCAGCAGCGGGTACGCATGGCGCTCGGTGCGCGGCACGCGAGCCTCCATCAGGAGCCGCGCCACCTTGCGCCGTCCCACCCCGCCGAGCGGCAGCAACCGATCGCCGGCGACGGGAGGCCGAATGAGTCCCGGCCCCGTGGTGACCCATGTCGTGAACGAGGCACGGGCGGCCGTCCCGGCACGCGCCGGGCGCCAGGCAATCTCGCTCGCGCTCCACGACGTGCGGCCTTCGGCGCCGACCAGCGCCACCGGCTCCGGGGCCGGCGCCGCCGTGCGCGGTCCCACCAGTCGGAGTCGATCGAAGGCGAGCTGCGCCTCCCAACCCGCGCCCAACTCCATGCGACGGCCGCTCTCCGCCGTGCAAACGAAGCCTGCAAGCCGCGCCGCACGTCGCGGACCGAGCACCAATCCCGCCTCCCGCGCCAAGGCCCGCAAGAGCCCTTCGCATAACAATTTATCATACCGCGACAGGGGGGTGCGGGCAACCTCGGCAACCCCATCCTCCAACACACACTCCAGCTCGGGCAGGGTCCGCAGGAGGGCGGCCCACGCGGCGCGGTCGCGCGTGGCGTGGCGGGAGACGTCCAGCAACCGCCGATCCAGCTCGGCGCCGTATCGCGCCCGGAGGAGCGGCAGCACCTCCTGGCGGATCCACGAGCGGTCGTGCCGCAGCGTGGAGTTGGCCGGATCGTCGAACACCGCGAACGGGCGACCGAGTTCGCGCCCCCTGGCCTCGAGCCACTCGCCCAGCTCCCGCTTCGAGAACGGCAGCAGCGGGCGCACCAGTCCGCGCGGCCCCTGTTCCGGCACGCCCGCCAGGCCGGCCACGCCGCTGCCGCGCAGCAGCCGAAGCAGCACCGTCTCGACCTGGTCCTCGGCGTGGTGGGCCGTGAGCAGGTAGCGTGCGCCGAGCGTGCGCTGGAGATGGCGCAGCGCCCGGTAGCGCGCCGCGCGGGCGGCGGTCTCGGTGGCGTCCGCGCCGAGGGCGAGCCGCTCGAGGTGGTACGGCGCACCGTACCGCGCGGCCAGATCGGCCACCCGATCCGCCACGGCGGCGCTCCCCAGGTGGATGCCGTGATCGACGTGGCCCACCGCGAGGTCGAGACCGTGCGCGGGCCCCACGGCGATCATCAAGTCGAGCAACGCCACCGAATCGGAGCCACCGCTCACCGCTACCAGCGCCGTGCCAGGCACGGGAAAGAGATCCCGCGCGGCCACGTGACGCCGTACGCGCTCCAGCAGGCCGGCCGGCTCGCCGGTCACGAGGCGTCTTCTTCCATGATCTTCCTGCGGGCCTCCGCGAGATACCCCGGCCGGAGGTCGAGCAGGTTGGACACCTTGCGCATGAGGTAGTCCTCGTGCTTGGCCAGCCGGCCGTCGGAGTAGACGAGCCGCCACATGATCTCGGCCAGGACCATCTTCTGTCCTTCGTCGTAGCGCTGCGCGATCAGCGAGGTGAACTGATAGAGATCGACCGCCTGCCGCCGCTCCCGCTCGGCCAGGGCCATCATCTCGCGCGCAGTGTCCGACGGAAGCGCGAAATGCCGCATCAGCGACTCATGGATGTGATCCTGCTCTTCGTCCGTGAACTCGTCGTCCGCGTGCGCCAGCTCCAGCATCAGCGCACAGGCGGCGACCTGGATGGGATCGGGCCCGGTCCGCTGGCCGGCGGGCGGCGCGTGAACCTCCCCCGAACCGGGCTCCTCCCCGGGATCCGCGTGGCGGGTGAAGAAGGATTTGATGGCGTCGAGCATGGGGGAAACTCCTACGGCAGCGATGCGACTCCCGCTGCTCCCGCGCTCCCGGCACCGGCGGGCAGGAGAAGCGGGAGGAGCGGAATGAGCGAGAGGGTGAGACGCATCAGGTTCTCTCTCCATCCCGGTTCCACTGCACGACCTCTTCGAGCGTCTTCCGCGTGAGATCCGGCACCGTGGCGTCCTCGGCGGGATAGCCGACGGGGAACAAGATGTAGGGTTTCTCATTGCCGGGACGCCCCAGTAACCGCGAGAGAAATCCCATCGGGCTCGGCGTGTGGGTCAGCGTGGCCAGCCCCATCTCGTGCAGGGCGGCAATGAACAGCCCGCACGCGATGCCCACACTCTCGTTCACGTAGTAGTTCGTGACCTTCCGGCCCAGACCGTCCAGCCCGTACGCCTCCTTGAAGACGACGACGAGATAGGGAGCAACCTCCAGAAATTCCTTCCGCCAATCGGTGCCGAGCGGCGCCAGCGCGTCGAGCCACTCCGGGGGGAATCGGCCGCCCTCGTAGTTCGCCCGTTCCTCCTGCTCCGCCGCCTCGCGAATGCGCCGTTTCAGTTCCGGATCCTCCACCACCACGAAGCGCCACGGCTGTCGGTGCGCGCCCGACGGCGCCGTCCCGGCGCTGCGGATGGCGTACTCGACGCACTCCCGAGGCGGCGCTTCGGGGGCAAACGCCCGCACGGAGCGGCGCCGGTTCAAGCGCTCGTAGCACGCCGCGGCGCGGCGCACCATCTCGGCAGGCGGCACGCGGGTGAACTGGAGCGGGACGAAGCGGGGGTGCGTCGTCATTTCGGGAAAGTTAGTCGGTAGGGTGACAGGTGATAGGTGACAGGTGACCGGTGACCGGTGACCGGGTTTGGTGTGCGTACCCTAGTCACCGTCGTGCGAGCTGCTCCTCACTCCTCACTCCTCCCCACCACCGCCGTGTCCGCACACACCGGCACCCCTTCGAGCCAGCCGGGGGGTGTGCCCACGCCGATGCCCAGCCCGCAGATCACCGGCGCATCCAGCGGAATCAGGACCGCGATCCAGCCCTGCGGCCCGGCTTCGAGGATGTCCAGCGCGGTGCCCTCGGCCGGCGTGTACCGAAGGTCGTTTCGGTTGCCGGCGTACCTGACGTGATCCGCGAAGTACGCCTCCTGCGAGACCACGAGGTGGCGGAGGTCCGAAAACGCGCCGCGTCTGATCTCGTCGATGCTGCGCGTCGGCGCCGCATCGGCCGCGGCGGCCTCCATCGCCATCGGATCGGCCGGGCGGAGCTCGCGTGCGGCCCAGCCGTAGAGCTGCACGTATTCGACGTCCACCGCATCGAGCCACCGGCCGAGCACGTAGCGGTCGGTGACCTCGAGCCAACTGAAGCGCGGGGGCAGGGTCACGCACGCCGCCGGCGCCCCCGCGGAGTCGTACACGGCCCATTCCCGGCGGCCGCCATCCGGCGACACGTCGCCTGACACCCACAGGTACCCGGCGTCGTCACGCCGGACGTAGCGATACCAGGGCGGCCCCCGGGGGGCGGGCACGTGCCGCAACGCCTGCGCCACCGCAACCCGTGCGGGGCCGGGAAACACGCCGTCCACCCAGTTACGCCGGAACAGCCAGACGTCGAGCGCGAAACGGTCGAGCGTGTCCAGCCGCATGTTGGTTGAGCCGAGGAAGCGGCCTGCGGCGTCGAAGTCCGAGAAGCGGTCGACCTCCACTGCGCGGACCGTATCGCCGCGCCGGTAGATCTGGCGGAGCGCGGAGAACTCGCCGGGGCCCTTCCCCCGGCCGCCGGCGCTGCGGAGAAACGTCCCGGTGGAATCGAAGTAGCGCAGCTCCTGGGTGCCGGCGTTGGCGAGGGCGATGATGCCGTCGCGCAACCGAACGGCGCCGGTCACGCGGAAGAGCTGGTATTGGGACTCGCCCTCGAGCACGCCGATGCTCACGTCGGGCTCCGGATTCAGCGTCCATCGCGGCAGTTCGGGAGAGCAGGCGGGCGCGTTGGCGGGCGGCGGCTCCGCCTCTCCCGCACACGCCAGCGCGGCGGCGACGCCCGCCGCGACCGCGAGCGGCGGGTTGCGGCGCCTGCCGACGCGCCCTCTATTCACTTGCAGCCAGAGCATCTCTGCGCGCAATCCTAATGCCCATCGACGGCCGCGGCCAATGACGCACGCCATCGAGATCCGCGACCTCCACTACCGCCCCGGCCGAGGCTTTGCGCTTCGGGACCTGACGGTCACGGTCCCCACGGGCAGCGTCTACGGCTTTCTCGGCCCCAATGGCGCGGGGAAGACGACGACGATGAAGCTCGTGACGGGTTTGCTCCGTCCCCGCTCGGGCTCGTTGCGCGTGTTGGGACGGGACGTGCCAAGACGGGCCGCCCAGGTCCTCGCGGACGTGGGCTACGTTCCGGAGGCGCCGCACCTCTACCAGTCGCTACGCGTGGGCGAGGCCATCCGCTACCACGCCGCATTCTATCCGCGATGGGACGCTGCGCTCGCCGACGACCTGGGTCGCCGGCTCGACTTCCCTCATGACCGCAAGCTCTCGGCGCTCTCCAAGGGCGAGATGCGGAAGCTCATGTTGCTCCTCGCCCTCGCCCACCGTCCCCCGCTCCTCGTGCTCGACGAGCCGACGGACGGCCTCGATCCGGTCACCCGGCGCGAGCTGCTCGACGTCCTGCTGGAGACCGTGCGGCGCGGCGATACGACGGTGTTTCTCTCCAGCCACCTGGTCCACGAGCTGGAGCCGTTCTGCGACTGGATCGCCGTGCTCGACAAGGGAACGCTCGTGGCGGAGTCGCGCACCGCGGAGCTGCGCGACGCGGTGAAGCGGCTGCGCGTGGACGGCGCCGCGCCGCCGTCGGAGGGCGCGCCCTTCACGGTGATGCGGCGCTCGCCCGCCGGCCCGCATGGCGAGACGTGGATGGTCCGCGGCTGGCAGGATCGCATGTCCGGATTCTTTTTGACGGGCGGCGCACGGGTCGCCGCGGTCGAGGACGTCGATCTGGAGGATGCGTTCGTCGAGCTGCTGCGCTGGGCGCGCCGGACGTCGTGAGCCGTGCCGACCTTCATCGAAGTGCTCCGCACGCAGTGGCGCTGGGCCCGCGCGGGTCTGGCGCCGTGCGCCGTGGTCGGCTTCACGATCCCGATCCTCGCCGTCCAGAGCTTCAATAACCCGGCGGCGACCGGCTTTCAGGTCGGCTTCCTCCTGTCGCAATCAGGCCAGTGGTCGGCGGCGTATCCCGTGCTGGCGGCGGCCGTGGGACTCCTGGTCGGGTTCACGGCGTGGAGCGCGGACCACCGGGGGCGGCACGTGTACGCATTGTCGCTGCCGCTGCCACGCTGGCAGCTGGTGTTCCACCGGTTCGCCGCGGGCCTGGTCCTCCTCGCCGCGGTCACGGCGTTCCTGTGGACCGGCGCCTGGATCGCGGGGGCGGCCGCCCGCATCCCGCCCGTGTTGCAGGCCTATCCCCATGCGCTCACCGCGCGGTTCTTCCTCGCGTCGCTGCTCGCGTTCGCGGTGTTCTTCGCGGTCTCCGCGGGCACCGCGCGGTCGGCGGGTCTCGTGCTCGGCGCGGCGGCGGTGCTGGCGATCGCGCAGCTGCTGCTCCGCATGTTCGGAACGGGCACCGATCTGCTGGGGCCGTTTCTCGACATCCTGCGAACGGTCCCCGGCCCGCTCGCGATCTTCGGCGGCCGCTGGCTGCTGATCGACTTCTAGGAGGCGGAACTGCGTCAGCGACGATTCATGCCCGGATCCGCGAACCGCACCCGGCCGCGTTCGAGCTACGTTCCACTCCTCCTCGCGGCGCTCGCCGCGTCGCTCCCCGCATCCGGCGCGGCGCAAGCGGTCGATGAGTACCGCGACCGCGTCGAGCGGCTGCGGCTGCTCTGGGACACCGCTACGGCGCGGGCCGAGCGGGCGGGCCGTGTGCGCGAGACCTCGACGGTCGTCACACTGGAGGCCGGATCGCTGTTGCTCCTGGTGGCGCCTCATTTCGAGCGGGTCGCGCGCTCAGCGGCTCCCATCCTCGCCGCGCGCCTCGGCGAGGGACTGGGTGCGGACACGACGTTGCTGCGCGGCCTGGCGCTGTACCTGCCGTGGGGCCCTGAGAGCGCGCCGCCCGTGGAAGGCCGCGAGGTGGTGCGCCTTCAGATGCTCGAGGACGGGCGCGCACGGCTGGTCGAGCGCCTCCTCCGGTGGACGGAAGGATGGCTCGGCCGCGACAGCGACACGACGTTCACCCGCTGGCTGGCACGGAGCGTTCCCCTCGTGTCCGGCGGTCCCCAGGCCGAGGAGATCTTCGCCGAGCTGCAGGTGGCCCCCTCGCCGCTCGCGGGCGCGTGCCTCGCGGGCGATCTCCACGCCTGCCGTGTGGGACTCGTCCTCGAGCCCGTGGCGGACTCGGTCGGCGAGTGGTATGACGCCGAAGGACGGCGCAACCTCGTGCGCAGCCTCGTGGGCCTGCAACGCTCGGATCCGGCGGCCGCCCGCGTGTGCATCGAGCGGCGGTGGGATCAGGTATGTGACGATCTCCTGCGGCATTTCGTGGCGGGAAGCGTACCCCCCCCGATCAGCTACGCGGCACGCGAACACCTGGTGCGGTTCGCGCTGGCACAGGGAGGACCGGGCGCGCACCGCAGGCTCTACGCCGCGGCGGCCGGCGGCGCGCCGGTGGAGGCGATCCTTGCCGCGGCCGCCCAACGGGGCGCGGTTCGACTGCTGGCGGACTGGCAGGCGCGCATCGCCGCGTCCAAGCCGCGGGCGGTGGCCCTGCCGGGCCGCGTCGCCGTGACCTCGCTGCTCTGGATCGGCGCGTTCCTGGGTCTCGCGCTCGCGAGCACGCGATGGCGCTGACCACCGGGCGATGGATGGCCGTCACCGTGCTCGTATGCGCCGCCGTCGCAGTGGCGTATCTGCCCCCGCGGAGCTTCGAGGGGTGGCCGTGGGGCAGCGTGCTCACGCCCGAGTATCTCGCGGCCCGCCGAATTGGCGGCGCGATGGGGCTGGAGATCCAGGCGCTGCGTCTGCTCGAGCGGCGGGACGTGGCGCTCGCCGCGCTGGAGCCGGACGCCGTGCTGTTTGTCCACTCCGCCGTGCCGCCGCGCCTGGCGCACGCGCTGGAGGAGGCGCTCTCACGGGCCGCCGATTCCCTACCCCGCGGCCCCGTGCGCTTCGCCGCTGCGTTGTTCCTCGACACGGTGACGACGTGGAACGGCATCCGGGTCACCCCGCCGCGGATCCAGCCGGACATCCGGTATTTCCTCCCGGACGCCACCGGCGGCGCGACGTGCCTGACCATCGTGACCGTCGGACCGACGCATCGAGACCGGGCACTCGAGGCCGAGCCGGACGAGCCCGTCCCGCCCCCCGTGTCGCTTGGCGACCTGCTCGGGCCGTGCGGCCTCGTGGGCGAGCTGGGACCGCCGGGGCGGGCCATGGCGGCGTGGATCGAGGTGGGGTTCTACGAAGGCGAGGCGGCACTCGGCGGGCGCTGCGCGCGCGGCAACGAGGAGGCGTGTCACCATCTGCTGTTCCGCTATCTCGAGGCGCCGCCGCCACGGATGGGCGCCGCCCGCTTCAGCGTGCGTGGCGGATCCGGTCCCGCATTCGGCCACCGCTTCACCCGAGGCGACGCCGCCCTGTTGCGCGGACTGCGGGACTCGGTCGGGCCCACCCGGTTCGCGCAGCTCTGGAACGCGGAGGGTGACATCGCCGCGGCGTTCGAGCGGGCGGCGGACGTTCCGGCCACCCGTTGGATTCAGGACCTGGTGACCCCCGAGGACCCGGCCGCATTCCGCGAGGGCGACCGCCCCTCGCGAAACGCGGTGCTGCAGGGCCTGGCGGTAGTGCTGGCAGGCCTGTTGGTGGCATTCGCAGTGGCGTGGCGGAGGGAGGCTATTGGCTGATGGCATATGGCGAGTAGCGTATGGTTGATGGCTTGGGACCGATCGCTCGTGCCATGAGCCACCCGCCATTTGCGATACGCTACCGGTCAGAAGTCCGGCTGCAACACCCAAATTCCCGTGTGCATGTCGGCGAGATACAGCAAACCGTCGCGGAGCTGTGGTGCCCAGTTGCACGTCGTGGTCGCGGACGGGCTGGGGCAGCCGCCGCCGGCGGCGGCGTATTGAAGGCCCGCGATCTCCCGTCCCTGACGGTCCAGCTCGCCCAACAGGTCGCCGCTCACGTCGAGCGCGCGCACACCGTTCTCGTACCACGACAGGTAGAGGATCTCGTTGGCTTCGTCGAGCCAAAAGTTGTGCGGCGTCGCCCCCGCGACCCGGAACGTGGCGACCTCGCGGGGCGCGGTGAGGTTGCGGACATCGATCACGTGCATGATGCCGTAGGGTGAAGCAAAATCCTCCTCGCCGACGAACACGTAGCCGGCCGCGGGCCAGTACCATGCGTTGTGCGTCTGGCCGCCGGCCGTTTGGATTCGACTGACCTCCACGACATTGCCGGGCGCGCCGCCCGCCATCCCGTTCCCCACATCGAGGATCACGAGTCCTGCATCCCAGTGCGACAGAAGCGCGAGACCGTCGCGCACGTACACGTCATGCAGGAAGCTCGAGCCCGCGTAGAACTCGTCGGCGATCACGGGGTTCATCGGATCGCTGATGTCGAGCACGCGGAGGCCGCTGGCGGGGCTAATGCCGTCGACGACGAGATAGACGTAGTCGCCCTCGATCCACGCGTTGTGGACGCCGGTCTGGAGCGTCTGTCCGAACCGCGTGATGAGCGTGGGATGGGCCGGGTCGGAGAGATCGAGCAGGGAGACCCCGTTGTCGCTCCCCGATTCGTGCGTCATGACGGCGAGGTTGCCGTCGCTCCGAACCTTCACGTCGTTGATCACGAACGCATCCGCGAACAGCGAATCGGTCAGCACCGGTGCGGCCGGATCGGCGATGTCCCACGCGTACAGCGTATTGCCGATGTTGCCGTTCCGGTTGGCCCACGTGCCCGTATAGGCGGCGGCCGCGGTAGGATGCAGCCACAGATCGGAGTTGTAGCGGCCGTCCTGGACCCCCTGACCCACGACCGTGAAGCTCCCCGAGAGTCCGCGCACCGTGACGTTCACGTCGACGGTGTCGGCGAACTCGCCCAGGCTGGCCACCACCTGGACGGTCCCGGGCGCGTAGCCCACGAACCGCCCGCCGGCCGCGGCGAGTCCGGAGCCCGCGGTCACGACCGACCACTGCAGCACGACGCCGGCAATGGGATCGCCGCCGGCGTCCCGGCCTTCCGCCGTGAACGTCACCAGGTCGCCCTGGCGCACGTTCGCCGGGCCACCGGTGATCACCACCTCCGCCAGGTTCCCGGGCACCACGGTCTGGATCTCGAAATCCACTTCGGACGTGGCTTGTATATCGCCGTCCACGCGCGCCTGGAGCGCCACCGCATACGCGCCGTCCGGCGCGCCGGCGGGCGGGTCCACGGTGACCTCCACCTCGCGGCTCTGGCCGGCGTTGAGCGTGGCGATCTCGCCGGGGGCGAACGTCACCGCCACGCCTTGCACCGGGGCGCCGGCGCCGTCCAGCACCGAGCCCACCGCGAGCAGGACCGGACCCATCGGCGCCGTGCCCGTGTTCCGCACCTCGATCGTCCCGCTGCGATCCGTCCCCAGGTCGACCACCGCGGGGTGCATCTCCAGCCGCAGCACCTCGGGATCCGTGGAGTCGCCGGTGCACGCCCCCACCACCCCGGCCGCGAGCGCAACGGCCGCCACCCGAACCGACGTCATGCGAGTAAACCGGTACACACATCCTCCGGTGGTAGATGAGGGTCCCCGAAACGTTCCATCAGACCCGTGCGGCGCGCGGACGTTCCGCTCTCACCACCTGGCATAGACGACGCCGAGGGTGAACGCCCCCGTTTCGGTGCGCCACCGCACCGATCCGGTCTCGAGGTCGATGGCCGCGACGCCGCCTTGCGTGCGCGTGTCCCCTTCGTAGGACACGAACGCCGTCCGTCCGTCGTCCGCGAGCGCCACCCCATGAGGATGCGCGCCGTCAATCCGCACCCGCATCCGCTCGCGGAGCGTCCGCACGTCCACCACGGAAACGGAGCGATCCTCGCGGTTGGGCACGACGAGCGTGCGTCCATCCGCGGTGATGGCGATTTGTCCCGGCCCCGCGCCGGTTGCGGCGCTGCCGACAGCCCGGCCGTCCCCGACCCCAAAGCGGCGCACGACGCCGGCGTGATGCAGCGTGACGTAGAGCGTCTCTCCGTCCGGAGCCCACACGAGATTCATCGGCTTGAAGCGGGGCTCCCCGGGCACGCCGGGCGTGGCGTCCACGTAGAATCGCGCCAGCTCGGCCAGCGTGTCGGTGTCGAGGATCACGATCTCGTCGCTCAGGCTGCAGGCGACGGCCACACGGGATCCGGACGGGTCCACCTGCGCGTCGTGCGGGGCGGTACAGACGCCCAACCTCGCCACGACCTGCAGGTCGTGGAGCTCGACCACGGCGACGTCGCTGCGCCGGCCGCCCCCTCCCCGGAAATAGTCGGGCACGAATGCCCGGCGCCCGTCCGGGGTGATCCCCACCCGGCCGGCGCCGGCCGTTCCGAGCGGCACGCGACCCACGAGTCGGTCGGTCGCGAGGTCGAACTTCCACAGGGTCGGCTCGCCGTGCGCCACCGAGACGTACCAGAACCCCGAGGCGGGTGCGACGCTCACCGCGTGCGGCTCGTCCGACTCACCGGGCCGCGGGTCGACGGCGATGCGCGACACGACGTTGCCGGTGCGCGGATCGAGACGCACGGCCTCGTCGCCCATACCGACCGTGACGTACAACCGCGCGTCGCCGCCGGTGCCGCATGCCGGCACGGCGAGCCCAGTGGCCAACCACCACCCGAACGCCCTGGTGACGCGTCTCACGCCGAATTACGCTCCCCCGCAGTAGTATTCGACATACCTCGAAACGGTCGGACGGCTCGACGCCGGTTGGGCCGGCGGCACGCGAACCGGGTATGACGAAGTTGAATAATAAGGATTAAGTGATTCTCGATGCGATCCAGCCCCCCGCGCTTTGTGTGGCCCTTGCTGCTCGCCGCCTTGCTTGCGGCCTGCGGCGAATCGCCGGGGCCCACCGGCCCCGGCAATCCTCCGCCCCCGCCTCCGCCCCCACCCCCGCCGGGTGGCGGCAACCCGCCCCCAGCGCCGGCGGACACGCTGATCGGTGTGCCACTCATGGACATGAGCGGCGCGTACGAGGGGTTCGCCGGCGGCCTGTACCCCGGCGGCAACACGATGCCTCAGGCCCACTTCGATGCGGGACTCGCGTTCGCCAGCCGGATCGAGCCGTTGGACGAGAGCGGGAACCCTTCCGCCAATGGCCGGTTTGGGCTCATGTCGCTCGGGATGTCGAACACCCGCGACAGCTTCTGCGACTCACAGCAGAACGAGGGCCCTTGCGGGCCGAACGGGTTCGTCGGGCAGGCGCTGGCAGACCCCGACGTGAACACGACGACGTTGGTGCTCGCCAACGGCGCGCAGGGCGGCCAGGTGGCAGAGGTCTGGACCGATCCCGCGTCCCGCACGTACGACGAGGCCGAGACCTTGCTGAGTCGTCAGGGTCTCAGCGAAGCCCAGGTGCAGATCATCTGGGTGCTGCAGGCGAACCCGAGTCCTGACGTCGCCCTGCCCGACCCCGATGCCGACGCGTATCAACTCTTTGCCCACCTCGGCAACGTCGCCCGCGCCGCGAAGCAGCGGTATCCCAACCTCCAGATGATGTTCTTTTCGAGCCGCATTTACAGCTGTTCGCGCAGCGGGCTCAACCCGGAGCCGTACGCGTACGAGTCGGGGTTCTCGGTCAAGTGGCTGATCGAAGCGCAGATCAATCAGATGGAGACCGGCGTGATAGACCCCGTCGCCGGCGATCTCGACTACCAGGACGGCACCGCGCCGTGGCTCGGCTGGTCCGCCTACCTCTGGGCCGACGACGGCAACATGCGGTCGGACGGCCTGGTCTGGCTCGACTCCGACCTCGCGGACGATTGCACGCATCCGGGCACGACGGCACGTCAAAAAGTCGGCGCGATGCTGTTGGACTACTTCAAGACCTCGCCGCTGACCGAGTGGTTTGTGAACTGAGGAGAAGCGAAGGAGCGGGAGGAGCAGGAGGATTACCCAGCCGCAGCCACTGCGGCTTCTGCCGCTCTGCCGCTCTGCCGCTTCTCCGGCCCCCCATGTGATCCGGCTCACCGCAATCGACCGGCCGGTCAGCCCATTCTACCGCGGTCATGTCGCGATCCGGGTGGAAGCGGACCGCGATCCCGTTTCAGCAAGTTGCTTCGCAACCGATCCGTCGTGTGAGATGCGGTCGCGGCGCCCGGCGCCGGCGGCGGCCTTTCGCATTGGCCACGAGAATAGATCCGATGAGATGGATTCGTGTCATCACCCTGGCCGGCGTGGCGCTCGGGGCCTGTACATCCGAGACCACGACCGGGCCCGGCGGGCCGAACCCGCCTCCCAGCGGCGACGAGCCGTTCCCGCTCAACGGCTCCGGAACGTATCTGGGCTTTACCGGAGGCCTCTATCCGGGCGGGAACGCCCTGCCGGCCGCGCACGCCACCGCCGGCCTGGCCCTCGCTGCGCAGATCGAGCCGCTGAACGCGGACGGTGATCCCGATCCCGACGGCCGCTATGTGCTGTTGTCCATCGGGATGTCGAACACCACCCAAGAGTTTTGCAACGCCGCCGCCGCGCCCGACTGCGCCGACTGGACGTTCATCGGCCAGGCGTCGACCGATCCCGACGTCGACGAGACCAACCTCGCGATCGTGGACGGCGCGCGCGGCGGTCAGGTCGCCAATACCTGGGAAGCGCCCGACGCCGAGAACTACGACGTCGTGCGCGACGAGCGGCTGGCGCCGCGTGGGCTCACCGAGGCGCAGGTGCAGGTTGCGTGGGTCAAGCTGGCGAACGGCAACCCCACCGTCTCCCTTCCCGACGAGAACGCCGACGCGTTCGAGCTGGAGCGGCGGCTCGGCAATGTGGTCCGTGCCCTCCAGGCGCGGTACCCGAACCTCAAGCTGGTCTTCCTTTCGAGCCGGGTCTACGGCGGATACGCCACGACGCCGCTCAACCCCGAGCCGTACGCGTTCGAGTCCGGCTTCTCGGTGAAGTGGCTCATCGAAGCCCAGATCGAACAGATGGACGGCGGCGGTGTGGACGACGTCGCGGGCAACCTGCGCTACGATGACGGGACGGCGCCGTGGCTCGCCTGGGGACCGTATCTCTGGGCCGACGGCGAGACACCGAATCCCGAAGGCCTGGCCTGGGTGCGCGACGATTTCGAAGCGGACGGCACCCACCCCTCGCGCAGCGGGGAGGAGAAGGTGGCGGACGCGTTGCTGGCGTTTTTCGTGACCGCCCCGCACGCGACCGGATGGTTCCTCTCGGGCAACCAGGCGCCGCCACCACCACCACCCCCACCGCCGCCACCTCCACCCGCAGGCGACACGCTCGTGGGCGTGCCGCTGATCGACATGACGGGCACGTATCTGGAGTTCGAGGGCGGCCTGTATCCCGGCGGCGTCAACTCCCCGCCCGTGGCCCACTGGAACGCCGGGCTCGAGTTCGCCGAGCAGATCGAGCCGCTGGACGAGAGCGGTAACCCGTCCGCCGGTGGCCGGTACGGGCTCATGTCGCTCGGCATGTCCAATACCCGCGACAGCTTCTGCGACTCACAACAGAACGAGGGGCCCTGCGGGCCGAACGGATTCGTCGGACAGGCGTTGGCTGATCCCGACGTCAACACCACGACGCTGGTGCTCGCCAACGGCGCGCAGGGCGGCCAGGTGGCATCGGTATGGACCGATCCGGCGTCGCAAACGTACGACGAGGCCGAGACCTTGTTGAGCCGTCAGGGCCTCACCGAAGCCCAGGTGCAGATCGTGTGGGTGCTGCAGGCGAACCCGAGCCCCAGCGTGTCGCTGCCGGACCCCAACGCCGACGCCTACCAGCTGTTCGGATATCTCGGCGCCATCGCGCGCGCCGCCAAGCAGCGGTATCCGAACCTTCAGATGATGTTCTTCTCGAGCAGGATCTACAGCTGTTCCCGCTTCGGCCTCAATCCCGAGCCGTACGCCTACGAGTCGGGGTTCTCGGTGAAGTGGCTGATCGAAGCGCAAATCAATCAGATGGCGACCGGCGTGCTTGACCCCGTCGCCGGCGACCTGAACTACGAGAACGGCACCGCCCCGTGGCTGGGCTGGTCCGCGTATCTGTGGGCCGACGACGGCAACGTGCGCTCCGACGGCCTCGTGTGGCTCGATTCGGACCTCGCCGACGACTGTACACACCCGGGCACGCCCGCGCGTCAGAAAGTCGGCGCGATGCTACTCGACTTCTTCAAGACCTCCGCCCTGTCGACTGGATGGTTCCTGAACTGAGAGCGGGTGTGCCCCCGCGCCGGCCGGCGCGGCGGTCGACAGCCGCCGGAGAGCTCATGGCCGTGCGACGATCCCTCATCGCCCTCGCGATCTGCCTTGCCACGTTCGGTCCGACGGCCGCGGCTCAACTCCCCGGTACGGTGGAGCTGGGCGCCCTGGGCCGCTTCACGATCTTCGACAACCCGCTGGGGTTGGGCGATCAATTGGGCGCCGGCGGGCGCTTCGGCTTTTTCATCGCGCGTAACATCGCGGTCGAGGGCGACGCGTCCTACACGGAGACGGACTTCTTCATCGTGGGGCGCGCGGCGTACATCCCGATTCACGCGCGGCTGGTGTGGAACCCTCCCCTGCACCCGCGCGTGGCGCTGCTCATCGGCGCCGGCTACGCGCGCAACGAGTACCGCATGGATCTGAACGCGAGCGACAACGGCATCGCCGGCCTCCTGGGTCTCCGCGTGCGCCTCTCGGAGGTGGTGTCGCTGCGCGGAGAGGGAACCCTCGACTACGTGATCGACGCGCCGGCCGGCCTCCCGGGCAACCCGGATCGGTACTACCACGTGGGCGCCCAGCTGGGACTGTCGTTCCAGTTCGGCCCGCGCGAGCGGCGCGACGCCGACGGCGACGGGGTGCACGACCTGAACGACCGGTGCCCCAGCACCCCGCCGGGGTACACCGTGGACCGTAGCGGCTGCCCGATCGACCAGGACGGGGACGGCGTGGCGGACGCCGCGGATCGTTGCCCCGGTACGCCCCTCGGCGACGCCGTGGACGGATCCGGCTGCCCGCGGGACGGCGATCTCGACGGCGTCGCGGACGCGCGCGACCGCTGTCCGAACACCGCGCCGGGCACCGCGGTGAACGAGCAGGGATGCGCGCTCGACGCCGACGGTGACGCCGTGTCAGACGCGGTGGATACCTGCCCCAACACGCCCAGCGGCGCCCGCGTCGATGAGCGGGGCTGTCCGATGGACGGCGACGGCGACGCCGTGCCCGACGGCCTCGACCGATGCCCCAACACCGCCGCCGGCGTCGCGGTGGGCGACGACGGCTGCCCGCCGCTGTTCGAGCAGGGCCGGACCACGGTCGTGCTCGAGGGCGTGACGTTCAACACCGGGAGCGCGGCGCTCACCGAGAGCGCGCGCTTCATCCTGCGGCGCGTGGCCGAGTCGCTGATGGCCCATTCGGAGGTCCGGGTGGAAGTGGCGGGTCACACGGATGCCACCGGCGCGCGCTCGACCAACCTGCGGTTGTCGTGGGCGCGTGCGCAGTCCGTCCGAGAGTTCCTGATCGCCCAGGGCGTCCCGGTGGAGCAGTTGGAGGCCCGCGGCTATGGTCCGGACGATCCCATCGCATCGAATGCCTCCGCGTCCGGGCGGGCGCGGAATCGTCGCGTGGAGCTGCGGCGGCTGGGGCAGTAGAAGGCCGGCAGTCGGGAGTCGGCAGTCGGGGCGAGGCAGCAGGGAGGAGCGCCTGCCGCTGACCCCTGGCCACGTCGACTGCCGACTCCCTGCCGTTCTCTCGATTGACGCAAGGCTTCAGGCCCGCTAACCTAGACGCGTTCAACAAAGCAACTTACCAGCAACCCGTTCACCGAGCGGCGAGCCGATTCGCATGTCCCTTGCCGAGACCCTCCGTGAGGTCCCCCTGTTCGCCCAGCTGCGCGAGGGCGACGTCGAACGGATCCTCCAGGCGGCTCGGGAGCGCACGTACCCCAAGAACAGCGTCATCCTCTTCGAGGACGACCCGGGGGATGCGCTCTACGTGGTGATCTCGGGGCAGGTGAAACTGGTGCTCATCGCCGAAGACGGACGGGAAGTCATCCTCTCCATCCGCCGGAAGGGCGACTTTTTCGGCGAGATCTCGCTCATTGACGATGAGCCCCGCTCGGCGCACGTCATCGCCATGGAGGACTCCAGGCTGCTCGTGCTGCGGCGGGAGGATTTCCAGCGATGCCTCCAAGAGATGCCCTCGGTCTCCATCGGCCTGCTGCGCGCGTTGTGCAAGCGCCTCCGCCAGGCCGACAACAAGATCGGCAGCCTCGTCCTCCTGGACGCGACCGGACGGGTGGCGCACCTGCTGCTGGAGATGGCGGACGAGAACGACGGTGTACACGTGGCGCAACGGCTCACGCACCATATGATCGCGCAGATGATCGGCGCCAGCCGGGAAACGGTCTCCCGCACGATGCGCGACTTCGCGTCCCGCGGCCTCATCGAGGTCGCCCGCAAGACCCTCACGATCCGCAATCGGCGCGACGCGCGGCTCGGCGTACGCGTCCCCGATGACGCCGGCGAGGAGCTGGTGCAGGTCACCCGCCGCGTCATCGCGATCAGCGACCGCCCCGCGTTGGAGCTGGCGGCGGGGAGAGCGTAGAGAGGGAAGAAGGGGAAGCGCCTACCGAGTCACCAGCGGCTCCAGCGCCACATCCACGGCCCGACGGTTCCGCTCCGGGTCGCCCAGCAGGTCCTCGGCCTCCACCTGGCTCCAATCCCCGGCGTGCCAGCCCATCTTTTCCACCACCCTGAGTCCGCCCGCACGGCGGTACATCTCGACGCCGGCCAGATCCTCGATGAACACATGGAGCGAGAGCACCCGGACCATCCCCGACGGCAGGTCGGCGTCCCGCTGGCCCTGGTCACCGAGCGCGGCGAGGGCGCCGAGGACCGCGCCGACGATCGCGGGCCCGGTTCGCACCACGCTTTCCGAGACGCCATGCCATTCGACCCGGCCGTCGTCGAACGGGACGTCCTCCACCCAGAGCTCCGGGTAGAGGAGGGCGTCGGCGCCAAACCCCAGCTCCAGCTCGTCGGCGAGTTGGAGACGCGCCTCCCCGAGCTTCGCATCGTCAGGCACGCCCGTCAGGGGATCGTAGATCCCGCCGACCCGCTCGAGCACCGCCTGCCAAATCCGTGCGTACTCGGCGGACGGCACCACGTCGAAACCCGCGTCGCGCAACCGCGCGTCGAGCAACGTGTCGAGGCGCGCGAGCCCCTGCTCCGCGATCACGACCTCGGCGGGCGGGCGCACCGGCGCCATGGCCACGACGCGCGTCGAGGAAAAAAACTGCTCCGGCGCCACGAGAAACGCCGCCGCCTCCGCTCCGCCACCGCAGCCCGCGACGCCCGTCACGATGAGCGGGAGCGCGTGGCCGCAGCGCCGGGACACCGTGCGGAGGATCATGTGGTGGTAATACCAACCGCAGGCCAGGCGGGTCCGCGATGCCACACTGCGCTGCGGTATATCCTCCCGCTGCCCCGCCTCTCCCAGGCAGGGGAAAGGCCGGAGAATCGCGAGAGGCGGGAGCACAGGGTATCAAACGGCGTTCGGCTGGATGATCGCCTTCGTCACGCGGAGGGCTTCGACGTCCGCCAGCGCGCGGCCGGCGTCCTCCAGTCCGTACCGGGCACCGATCACCTCACGAAACGGCAGCCGGTCTCGGTGCTTGCCGAGCAAGGTCAGCGCGCGCACCACGTGCCGAAAGTCCGTCCCCCACTGCCCCCGGACGTCGGCGTGTTTCCGATTGATGTGCAGGTGCGGGTTGATGGGCACGCTGCCGGCGTCGGTGTAGTGGCCCGCCACCACGTACGTGCCGCCGTCACGCAGCAACTCGAGCCCCTCGGGCACGGCGGCGGGGTTGCCGCTCGCCTCGATCACGACGTCGGCGCCGCGCCCTCCGGTTTGGGCGCGCACCGCGTCGAGGCGCGCGGCCACGGCATCGTCGGTCAGCGAGAGGGTGACGTCGGCGCCGAGACGGGTGGCCAGCGCCAGTCGCGCGCGCGGCGCGCCGATCACCAGCACGGCGGCCGCTCCGCGGAGCGCGGCGAACGCCGCAGCCGACAGCCCGACGGGGCCGGCGCCCTGGACCACCACCACGTCGCCCATGGCCAGGCCGCTCCGCTCCACCGCGGCGAACCCCGTGAACAGACCGCACCCGCCGCCGATCAGGTCGTCCGGCGTCACGCCGTGCGGGAGCTTGAGCACGCGCACGCCCGGCTTCAGGTAGATCCGCTCGGCCCAGCCGCCGAGCGGGCCGTCGGCGGCCGAGTAGGTGATGCCGTAGACCCGGCGCGCCGGACACCGGTTGGGCTGTCCCGCCACGGCGCAGTGATAGCACGCGCCGCAGGTCTCGTGCACGTCGTAGAACGTGACCAGGTCATCCGTCGCGAGTGGGGCGCCCAGCGCGTCACGATCGACCTCGCGCGCCTCGCGCACGCGTCCCACACTCACGTGACCGGGAACGATGGGATAGGGCACCCCGGCCAGACAGCCGTGGTGGAGGTGCACGTCCGTTCCGCACACCTCACTCGCGATCGTATCGAGCAGGATGCCGCCCGGCGCGATCGCCGGGTCGGGGAGACTCAGCACGTGGATCGGCTCCCAAGGAGCCGTCATCACAGCGGCGCGAATCGGCACCTATCGGTTGTGGCGTATGGCGTATGGCGAATTGCGTATGGAGTCGACGCGGTCCGATCGTCGCTCACTCGCCTCGTCGATCAACCTTGCGCCGATCGCCGCCGGAGCGGCGGTCCGTGCGCCGGCGCTCTCGGCCGGCCCGGCGCTCGATCCCCGCGACGCGCACGGTGCTGGACTCCTCACCATCACGCCGGTCGTCGTCGGCGCGGCGGTCGAGCCCCGTGCGCCGGTCGAAGCGGAGCCGGTCGCCGGCGAGCTTGCGGCGCTGAAACCAGCGACGCTCGAACGCGAAAGGTCCGGAGGTGTTTGGCGGCATGCCGCGGTAACCTAGCTTGTCCGCCGCGGCGACGCCATTGGCTCCGCGCGGCACTTCACCCCATGACACGCAGGTATTCGCGATCCCACGTCGCCACGACGCTCTCGCGGGCGGAATACGGCCCGGGCCGGTACGCCAGCGAGGCGATGCCTCGCTGGCTGCGCTCGCAGATCACCAGTCCTGCCGATTCGTCGTGTCCCAAAACGCCACCGCGTCGTCGGGATCGAACGCGGACAGCGCTTCGGGCCACAACGTGTGGAACGTCACGTAGTCCGGATGAAGGCTGAGCAGCAAGTTCGGGACGATGGAGCCGCCGTCGCACGCGATCGTCATGAAGCCGCCGAGGAACGCGCCCTCGACGAGATCGTTTGCGCCGCTCTGGTAGGTCGAGAGCCGGGCGAGCTCCGGGTGCAGCGTCGGGCAATGGAGACACTCAGGAGTAATTCTCGCACACCAGCTTCCTGGTGACCGGTGTGAATCTCGCTCTGCGGGGCGCGGCTCACAACCGTGTGGAACCCCGCAACACTTGTTTGGCTGCGAGCGCGCCCGGCCCCCCGACGATCCCCGGCCCGGGATGAGCCGCCGACCCCCCGAGAAACAGGCCGCGGACCGGCGTGCGGTACCAGGCCCATCCCGGGATCGGTCGCATGAAGAGCGCCTGATCGAGCGCCAGCTCGCCGTCGCCGGCGTCGCCTTCGGGGAACCCGAACCGCTCCTCGAGGTCGTGCGGCGTGAGCACTTCGCGACCGATGACGGTGTCACGCACGCCCGGAGCGTATTGCGCGACGGCGTCGATCACTGCGTCGCCCAGCGCGTCGCGCCGGGCGGCCGTCCAGACGCCTTCGCGCAGCCGATATGGGGCGTACCGGACGCGGATCGAGAGCACGTGCGTCCCCGGCGGGGCGAGCGACGAGTCCCACAGTGTGGGGATCGCCATCTCCAGGGCGGGATGGCGCGACACGGCGCCGTACTTGGCGTCGTCGTACGCCCGCTCGATGGCGTCGAGGCTGGGCGCAAGCGCGATCACCCCGCCCAGCAGATCCTGGTGACCGTTCACCCCGGCAAACCGCGGCAGCTCGCCGACGGCCACGTGGACGTGCGCCGTGGACCCCCGGTAGCGGACGCGGGTCACCGCCTCCACGAACTCCGGGTCCAGCGCCGCCGGGCCCACCAGCTCGAGCAACGTGTGGCGCGGATCCGCCGTCGAGACCACCGCTGCGGTGGGCAGCTCGGCGCCGCCCTGAAGGACCACGGCGCGGACCGCGCCGTCCTTCACCTCGATTCGCTCCACCGCGGCGCCGGTCCGGATCTCGACGCCCCCCACCCGTGCCGCCGCGGCGAGACAGGCGGCGAGCGCGCCGCTGCCGCCCCGCACCCTCGAACGGACCCGGAAGCAGCCCGGCGCCGAGCCCACGAGCCGGTGCAGCAACACGAACGCCGTGCCGCCGGCGCGCGGCCCCTGGAACGGCCCGTGCACCCCGACGGCCCCGATCACCGCCTTCAATGCCGCGCTGTCGAACCGGTCGTCCAGCAGCTCCGCGACGCTCATAGGAAGCGCCCGCAGCAACTCGACCATGTCGTGGCGGCCGAGGCGGCGAAGGCGGGCGCCCAGGGCGCCAAGCGCGAGCAGGTCGCCCGGGCCGCCGTCGAACGGCCGCGGTGGCGGCGCGGCGTACACGGACGCGAGGAACGACGCCATCCGGGCGGCCCACTCGCAGAAGGCCGGCCACGCCGCCGCGTCGGCGGGCGACAGCGGCCGAATGGCGTCGGCCGAGCGTTGCAGGTCGCGCGACAGCGTGAGCGCGCCGCCGTCCGGCAGCGGCGCGAGGACGTCGATCACGGGCGAGATCGGTTCCAGTCCGTGCCGCCGGAGGTCGAGGTCGCGGACCAACCGGTCGGGAATCCATCCGGGATCCTGCACGCCGGCGTCGCACCGGATGCCGGGGGCAATCTCTATCGTGGCGGCGCCGCCGCCGATCACGTCGCGGCCCTCGAGGACGACGACCCGCTTGCCGGCGCGCGCCAGGTACGCGGCGGCGGTGAGGCCGTTGAGTCCGGAGCCGATGATCGTTACGTCGTGGGGGTTGGGCACGGGGATCGATGGCGTATAGCGTATGGCCTATGGCGTATGGCGGATAGAAGCGGTTCTACACGACAAGCGATACGCTATCAGCCATATGCCATGTGCCACCATGACTCACACTCCATCCCGCAGGATTTGCATCCCCGCCAGCCTTCCCGACGCTCCCATCACGCCGCCGCCCGGATGCGTGCCCGAGCCGCACTGGTAATAGCCCTTGATGGGCGTCCGGTACCGCGACCACGATACCGCCGGTCGCAAGAAGAAGAGCTGGTGGGCGGCCAGCTCGCCCTGAAAGATGTTGCCTTCCGAGAGACCGGTGATCTGCTCGATGTCGAGGGGGGTGAGCACCTGCCGGTGGAGGATGGACGATTTCAGGTTCGGCGCGTACTCCGCCAACGTGTCGACGACCGCATCGCCGAACGCCTCGCGCCTGGCCGGTGTCCAGCCGCCGTTCAGCGCGTAGGGCGCATACTGCACGAAGATGGACATGACGTGCTTGCCGGGCGGCGCCATGCTCGGATCGATCATCGAGGGCAGTAGGACGTCCATGTACGGCCGCCGCGAGAACTCGCCGTACTTGGCGTCGTCGTACGCGCGCTCGAGATACTCGACGCTCGGACTGATCGACACCGCGCCGCGGAGGTGCGGCCCGTGCCCTGGAAGCGCCGTGAAGTCCGGCGGCTCCGACAGCGCGAGGTTCACCTTCCCGGACGATCCGCGGAACTTGAAGCGCGTGACCGCGGTCACCAGGTCGTCGGGAAGCTCCCGCGGGTCCACCAGCTCGAGGAACGTCCGCCGCGGATCGAGCCCCGACACGACGATGCGGGACCGCACCTCCTCGCCGCCCTCCAGCACCACGCCCGCCGCGCGCCCGTCCCGCACGAGCACGCGGTCGACGGCCACCCCGGTGCGGATCGTCGCACCGAACGCGCGCGCGGCCGAGGCGATCGCCTCGCTGACCCCGCCGGTTCCACCGCGGGCGAATCCCCACGCGCGGAACGCGCCGTCGATCTCGCCCATGTAGTGGTGGAGGAGCACGTACGCCGTGCCCGGCGACCGGGGCCCCAGGAACGTGCCGATGATCCCGCTCGCGGCTTTCGTGGCCTTGAGCGCGGGGGACTCGAACCATTCGTCCAGATAATCCGCCGAGCTCATGGTCATCAGCTTGCACAGCGCATAGCACCGCTCGGCGCCGAGCGACCGGAAATGGCGGCCCAGGCCGGCCAAGGCGAGGAGGTCCCGCGGATGGAGCGACGTCGGATCGGGCGGCACCATGCCGAGGATCGGTTTCACCGCCATCGCCATATGCACCAGCAAGCGACCGAACTCGTCATATGCGTCGGCGTCCCGGGGCGAATGGCGATACAGCTCGCGTCGCGATGCGTCGTGATCGGCCCACGACGCCAGATAGTCGCCGTTCGGCAGCGGGGTGAACGTGCTTTCGAGCGGCAGGATGTGGAGGCCGTGGCTCGGCAGGTCGAGGTCGCGGATGATCTCGGGCCGCAGCAGGCTCACGACGTACGAGAAGACGGAGAAGCGAAAGCCCGGGAAGACTTCTTCGGTCACCGCCGCCCCGCCCACGCGCTCGCGGCGCTCGAGCACGACCACACGCTTCCCGGCGCGGGCAAGATACGCCGCGGCGACGAGGCCGTTGTGGCCGGCGCCGATGATCGTCACGTCGTAGGGGGTGAGCACCCGGATCTATGGCGTATGGCGTATGGCGTGTGGCGTGTGGCGTGTGGTCATGGCGCCTCTCGCTGGTCGTCGAGGCGCCGGCGTAAAGCGTTCAGTTGCTTCGCGAGACTGTCCGCTGACGCGTACAAGGCGCGATGAGTCGCGCGACCGATGTAGCCGCGATCCAAGGCCAAGTAGGTTCCCCCAACCACCTCTGATAGCTCACCGAGCGCCAGAGCCAAGCGGTGTCTGAACAGTGCTCGCGTTGCAAGCCCGGCGCCCTCGGGAATCAGCAGCACAATCTCGCCCGTCCGCCGCATACGCCATAAGCCATACGCCATTCGCTGTACCACATTCACGCCTTTTTCCTCGGAGGGTCAAAGAACGGCTTCTTCACCACCTCCGCCAGCGCCCGTTGGCGCCGGTGCTCCACCGTGATCTCAATCTCGAGGCGCGTCCCCAAGGCGGCGTAGCGGGCCTCGACGTGCCCCAGGGCCAGGAAGCGCTTGAGGAGCGGCGACCAACAGCCGCTCGTCGCGTACCCGACCTGCCGTCCGCCGGCGTACAGCGGTACACTCGTCCGCCAGGTGACCGTGGGGAGTCGCGGTGGGAGGTGCACCGCCGCATAGAGCGCCTCGAGCGAGTCCCAATCCACCTGCAGCCCGACGAACGACCACACCGGTCCCCGCTCCCGTTCCGCCACGAGCGCTCCCCGGCCGACGAACGTCGCTTTCTCGAGCTTCACGGTCCACGCCAAATCCAGCTCGAACGGCGACGACTTCTGATCCTCGATCAGCGCACGCCGCGCGGAAACATAGTCGACGTCGAGGAGAATGAGCCCCGCCTCGACGCGGGCGAGGTCGAGCGCGAGGTTGCCCGCGGGGACCAATCCGTACGGGCCCCCGGCTTCGAGCAGGGCATCCCACACGGTCAACGCGTCCGCGTGGTCGATCCACACCTCATATCCCAGGTCGCCGGTATACCCGGTGCGGGAAATCGTCACCCGGGCCCCGCGAATCACGGCCGGCGTCAAGTGGAAAAACCGGAGGCTCTCGAGATCCGCCTCCGCGATGCGCGCGAGGATCTCGCGTGACGCGGGGCCTTGAAGCGCCAGGGCCGCCACCCGATCGGTGACGTCTTCGATCGTCGCGTCCATCCCCACGGCGTTGAGATGCAACCAGTGGAGGTTGGGATCGGCCGCCGTCAGGCGGAACGTCTGCTCGTCCAATCGGGACACGGTCCCGTCGTCGAGCTGCTTCCCCGCCCGGTCGCACCACGGCGTGTACAGCACCTGATGCACGCGACACCGCGTCACGTCACGCGTCACGACGCGGTCGAGCAGGCGGGCCGCGTCGGGTCCGCGGACGAGATACTTGTAGAGCGGCGAGACGTCGAACAGCCCGGCGGTGCTGCGGACGGCGGCGTACTCGCGGTCGTGTAGCAGCTCGTACGCGCTCGACACGATGTACCCGGCCCAGCGGCGCCACGCGCTCCCCTGGTTGAGGGAAGCGGTACGGGGATGCAGGGGGGTGGTTTTCAGCATGGGCGGCGTACGGCGGATGGCTTATAGCCTATGGCTCGTGGCCCAACTCGAAACGATGGCTGCTCTCGCGCGAGGGCATCCCCGAGCCGACCTCCATATGCAATTCACTATTCGCTATTCGCCATACGCCATACGCCCGCCCGCTCCTCAGCTTAGTTCGTGACAATCCGAAGAATCTGTCCCGCCGGCGCCGCTTGGGTCGTCAAGTACAGCTCGCCCATTGCGTCTCGCCCGAAGGACACCACGAACTCCGGCGCGACAGCGTCCCACGCGAAGTTCCCGACGACCCGCCCGTTCTCGAACACGATGCTCCGGAGGAAGGCCGAGCAATAGTCGGCGTAGAAATAGTGCCCCTGCACTTCAGGGATGGCGTTTCCGCGATAGACGTAGCCGCCGGTGATGGAGCACCCTTCGTCGTGCGAGTACTCCAGCACGGGGACCCGCAAGCCGGTGCGGTCGCACATCGTGCCGGGCGGGAAGCAGTTGGTCCCCTCCATGATGCGCCATCCGTAGTTCACGCCCGCCTCGCCGTCGCCGACGACGCTGATCTCTTCCCACGTGCTCTGGCCAACATCCGCGACGTAGAGCGAGCCGTTGTCCCACGAGTAACGCCACGGATTGCGCAGGCCACGCGCCCAGATCTCGTCGCCGAACGGATTGTCCGGCGGTATCACGTACGGCTCCCCACCGTCCACGTCCACCCGCAGCAGCTTCCCGAGCATGACGCCGAGGTTCTGGGAGTTGTTGGCGGGATCCTGCTGCGGGCCGCCGTCGCCAAGGCCGATGTACAGCATCCCGTCGGGGCCGAAGGAAACGAGCCCGCCGTTATGGACTTCCGTGGGCTGATCGATCGTCAAGATCGTGTCGGCGGAGTTCGGGTCGGCGACGTTCGGATCGGCCGACACCGAGTACCGCACGACGCGGCTTCGGGCGACGAAATCGGCGCCGCTCTGATCGTCCGTGTAGTCGACGTAGAAGAAGCCGTTGGTTGCGTAGTCCGGATGGAACGCGAATGAGAGCAGCCCCTCTTCCGCGATGAGCGGATTGGACACCAGGTTGGTGATGTCGAGGAACGGCGTCGGCAGCAGGACCCCGTTCTCTATGATCCGGATCCGCCCCGGCAACTCCGAGACGAAGAGGCGCGGATCGCCTGGGGGCGTCGTGAGGAATGTCAGGGTGATCGCCTCGCCGTCCACCACCGGCTCGAGCGCGAGCAGCCCGGGATCGAGCACGTTCGCGGACGCCTGGTCGGTCAGGCCCTCGACCGATGCGGTGATCGTCGCGGTCCCGACGCCAACCCCGCTCACGCGACCGCTCACGTCCACCGTCGCGACGGCCTCGGCCTGACTCTCCCACGTCACCTGCCGGCCCACGAGCAGCGTCCCACTCGCATCCCGTACCTCCACCGACAACAGCACAGTCCTTCCGGGCGTCATCCCCACCGCGTCGGGCACGATCAGGACGGAGGCCGCCGGGACGGCCGAGACAGTCACGGTGATCGTGTCGCTCTGCTCTTCGCTCGTGGCCACGATCTCGGCAGTGCCGACGCCCTCGGCCGTCACCAATCCCGACGCGGACACCGAGGCGACGGCGGGGTTGAGGCTCTCCCAGATCACCGGGCGGTCAGGCAGCAGCGCGCCGTCAATCGCGGTGATCGTGGCGACGAGCTGGAACGTCCCCCCCTGGAGCAGCGACGGCGACTCCGGCTCCACGGTGAGGCCGGTGACCGGGACGCCGGCGACGCCGAAAATGGAGAACCCGGTGATGGTTGCGGTGACGGCCTGCGCCGCGGGGTTCACCGTGCTCCCCACCGCGACCCACCCGCCGCCCTCCACCTCGAAGAGGCGCAGCTCTTCATCGCGCACGCCGGGGGCGACGCCGGCTTGATCGTAGAACACCGCGAGCTGGACGCCGGCGGCGAACTGGAGACCCGCCGGCCCGAACTCGAACACGGTTCCGGGCACCACCAGCGGGTTGTCGGGGAAATCGTCCAGGCGCCGTACCGTGATCGAGACCGGCGCCGTGACGGCACCGGGCGGCACGTTGAGGCTCACGGTGCCGTTCGCGAACGTCAGCGTACCACCCTCCGGCCCAATCGTGTTCGGGCCCATGAGCGGCCCGGGCGCGACGTCCTCGCAGGCGGAAAGCGCGAGAAGCAGCGCAAGCAATGGAAGCGCGCGAACTGGCTTATGGCTCATGGCGTATGGCGTATGGCGCTTGGCCTATGGCGTTTGGCATCTGGCTCATGGCGTATGGCGTATGGCACCACCACGTCATGATGCGTTTAACGTATTGGGGTTCACAAGGATATGCGGAAGTCAGGCAATAGCCAGTTTCGTGCCAGGGGGCGTGGCGTGGTGGGGATGGGAAACCCAGCGCCCGCGCGGACCGCGAGATGACGCGATCCACGCTTGGTGCCTCCCGCCATTCGCCATCTGCCATACGCCATAAGCCATCTGCTATTCCCCAATCTTCACCAGCCGGGCCACCCGCCCGGCCACGTCCTCCACCGCCGCTTGAAACTGCAGTAACTCCGGATCGTCCGCGGCAATCAGGCCGCCGTTGATGTCGGTGATGAGATGCCGGCAGATCTCGGTGGCGCGCTTGAGACGAAACTTGGCCACGATCGAGTGATGACCGCCGGACTGCGCCGCCGTGAGGATGGCCCAGACGCTGACCCGCGTGTGGTCGATGGCGAGCTTGAAGTCCTCGAGGCACTCACGAGTGGGCTCACCCCGCACAACTTCCCGCTCGATGGTCTCGAGCGCGTCCTTGAGCCGCTGAACCCGTTCGGTCAGTCCCTCTCCGTTCATGATCCCTCGCATGGTGCTCTGCGATCCCGGCGTGCGTAGACAGTTTACCGCGTCGGCGGGGAGTTCGGAACGGCGGCGGTTGGGAGAGGCGAGAAGGGAACGGGGCGGAGGCCCGCACTCCACCCGTCGCTCCGCGATGTCCCACCGGTGAACACCTGGGCTTCTTCTCCCTTCTCCCCTCTCCCTTCTCCCCCTCCCGCCATCGAGTTACCTTCGCCGCCCACCAACGGAGGCAACCACCACATGGCCGAACGACGAAGCGGGCGCGGCCGGCTCGTGCTCTGGCTGATCCTGGTCGGACTGGGCTTCGGAGCGGGCTACTACGCGCGCGACCGCCAGGCCGAGCGCGAGGTGCAGGAGGCGGCGGTGAGGGCCCGCGAGGAGATGGAGCACGCGGGACTCGAGGCCATCGAGCGCGCCCGGCGGGCGGGCGGCGACCTGCGCGCGGGAGCGCAGGCGGCCGCCGACAGCGTTCGCGCGGCGTTCCGCGAGATCCTGGGGAACACGCGGGAGCGCTAGCGGGCGGTGGGCTATAAGGTCTCCAGCCGCTCGATCGTGCGCTCGTTGCGGAGGTTCCCCGTGTTGCGCGTCGCCGCGGGCTCGAAGAGGAGTACGTGCACCTCCTGCGCGGCGAACGGCTGATGCTCGACGCCCCGGGGGACGACACAGAACTCCCCCTCGTTGAGCGTGACCTCGCCGTCCTGGAACCTGAGCACCAGACGCCCCCGCAGTACGAGGAACAGCTCGTCCTCGTCCGGGTGGTGGTGCCACGGAAAATCGCCGAGCAGCTTCGCGAGCCGCACGTGCTGCCCGTTGAGCGCCGCGACGATCTTGGGGCTCCAGTGGTCGGCGAAGGAGGCGAGCTTCTCGCCGAGATTCACCTTCCGGATCCCGCCGCCAACCCCCGGCCGCGTCACGGGCTCCGCCGCAGCAACGAGAAAATACCGGACACGATCGCCTTCTTGCCGTCCTTCGACACCGGATTCTCACCGAGATACACGTCGAACAGCGCCCACGGGAGCGCCGGGGTCTGCATCACCCGGGGCGCTTCGCCGCCGATCGCCGTCACCAGGGTATCGCCGGGCAGCCAGCTGAACACCAACTCCGTCTCCTTGCCTAGCCGGTCGATGCTGAAGTAGCCGCGAAAGGTCGCCAGCGCGTCCTCGCCGCCCGGAGCCCCGGTGCTGTCGGCCCAGTGCAGGACGCGCGGCCGGAGCGCGCCGTCGAACGCGTCGGCCATGTCCGTCCCATCGACGTCCCGGGTCATCACGAGGCGCAGCGATTTGCCGAAGCTGGGCGCGAGCAGCGCGCGATACAGCGCGGGATCCTCTTGCAGCTCCCGCGCCGGCGTGCCCTCCCACACCGCCAGCGCGGTCGCCGCGCCCGCCGAGTCGAGGTAGAGCCCGTACGCGTACACCTGGACCTTGAAGATCGTCCGGGTGCGGATGCCGACGCCGGTGAGCCGGTGCACGGCCTCGCGGTCGGGTACCGCGAGGTGCACGGGGAACTTGCGACCGCTGTTCGGCTCGGCGACGGAATCCGCCGTTGCCTGGCCCTGGGTGCCGGCGGCGGAGCCGCTCACGGCCGCGAGGGCGCCGCCCACCAGCAGGAGGGTGGTCGAGGTGAGCCGCACGAGACCTCCTTCACGCCGTGGTGCGGAATTGCTTTTGATCTTAGCGGACCGTCATCCGGCCCGCGAGGGCGGCGATCGGGCAGGCTCCGCGAAACACGCAACTGTGGTTGTGAGCCGATGCGTTAGCCGCCGGCCGCTCGCGTCCGCGCGCCGGCCGACGGGTCCATCACGAACCGGCGGCAGGCCTCGCAGCGGAGCAGCGTCCCGGGCGGGACGCCGGTTTGCTCCACGGGCCGGCGGCTGAGCGGACGGCCGCAGCGCGGGCACGGCGGACGCGTGTCGCCGCGCTCGAGAGATCGCTGCAGCGCCGAGACTTCCTCCGGCGAATACTGCGCGTCGCTGATTCTGTCCGTGGCCATCATCGCCGTCCCTCCCGTTTGACCGAGAACCCACCGGCGGCCGGGGTCACCTCTCGTTCCGGGATCGGCTCGTCTAGTGGGGTCCAAAAGCCACAATGAGGGTAGAAAACCGCGCCAAACTCGAAGGCAACGCCGCCCACCGTGAAATCAAGTGGTTGCAGCGGCGGTGGTTAGGCCTTGAAGCGGGAGACCAGGTCGTTCAGGCGTTTGGCGCTCTGCTGCAGGACTTCGGCCGTGGCGGCGACCTGCTGCGAGGAGGCGGCCGATTGCTGCGTCGCGGCGGCGGCCTCTTCGCTGGCCGCCGCCTGGGCGTCCGCTTCGTCCTCGAGGCGCTGCAGCAGCTCGCTGAGCCGGGCGAGCGCGGTGCGGCTGGCGCGCGCGGCCTCGCCTACCGCGCCCGCCACGAGGTCGACCTGCGTCACCGATTGCCCGATGGTGTGCAGCGCCGCGGTGGCGCGCCGCGACGTCGCGTCGATATCGCCCAGCCCGGTGACGCCGCGCTCGAATCCGGCGATCACCTGCTCGATGCGGCTGGCCGCGTCGCGCATCACCCGATCCACCTCTTCCGCCGCGACCGTGCTGTCGGCCGCCAGCTTGCGCACTTCCTGGGCGACGACCGCGAATCCCCGGCCGTGGTGTCCGGCGCGGGCGGCCTCGATGGCGGCGTTCAGTGCCAGCAGCTCGGTTTGCCCCGCAATGTTCCGGATGACCCGCACGAATTCGCCCACGGCGCGCGAGACCTCGACCAGCCCGGACACGCGGGTCGAGGACTCGGCGATCACCGTCTGGGCGCCCCGCAGGCTGGCGATGGCGCCGTCGATCTCCTCCTGGGTCCGGATCGCGGTGTCCTTGATGCTGCGTCCCAATTCCACCGCGCGTGCGGCGGACTGCTCCGTCATGCGCGTCGACTGCTCCACCTCCTCGGCCGAGGCCTTCGAGGCCGTCACGGAATTGCGCTGCGATTCGGCATCGCGGGCGATCGACGCCACCACGGTGCTCAACTCGCCACTCGAGCGGGCCGCCTGGCCCGCGGCCCCGCGCAGCCCCTCCGCGGCCTCCGACGTGACGCGTGCCTCGTCCTGAATCTGCTGCACGACGGTGCGCAGATGCGCGGCCGTTTCCGCCAGCGCGTCGGCCACCACCTGGTACTCCTCGTCGAGTTGCTCGGGCGCGTGGTTGACCAGTAGGTGTCCCTGTCCCAGCGTGCGGGCGGTGTGCACGATGCCGTCGAGCGGGCGGGTGATCGACCGCCACGTCGTGTGCCCAAACGCCACGGCGGCAACGAGTCCGAGCAGGAGCAGCACGCTCAGGAGTCGGCGGCGGGCGGCGACCAGCTCTTCGACCGCGGCGACGGTGACCGCCGTCCGGTCCACCTGGTCCGCGCTGAGGGCCGCGGACTCCGTCAGCAGGGTATCGAGCGTCAGGGTCGCCAGGTTCGCCATCCGGAACGCGTCGTCGACGCGGCCGACGTCGCGATACGCCCGCGCGACGGAAAGCCGCACGTCGATGCGCGCCTGGAGCGCACCGATCTCCTCGAGGCGTTGCCGCTCGGCCGTGCCGAGCGCCGATTCCGTGACCACCAGCCGCCGGATCGAGTCGGAGAGCTGCGTGAGGCTGTCGATCTTGGCGCGGCTCCCTCCCTGCCCCGCCATCAAATCCGCCTGGGCGAGGGCCACCGTCCGGAGCGTCGCGTCGTGGCTCAGGAACAGCCGGTCGCCGACCGTCGCGACCTCGCCGATCCGGTCGCGCAGCCCGTCCTGCAGGGAGTCGAGCGCCTGAATCCCCACCACGCCGGCGCCGAACAGGGCGATGATCACGAGACCGAACCCGAGCATGAGGCGGACGCGGATGGTGCGGAAGCGACCGATCACCGTCCCACCTCGGTCACGACGATGGGCCGGTTCACGGCGTCGCCCCACTCGTTGAAGCGGATCTCGCCCGCGACGCCCTCCAACGCCGGCCGCTCGCCTCCGATCGACGCGATCCAGTCGCGGATGGCGCGCCGGTCCGGCCCGGCGTCCATCGCCGCCCGGCCGATGACGATGGCGGCGTCGTACGAGAGGGCGGCCCGGTGATCCGGCTCCGCCCCGAAACGGCGCCGGTACTCCTGCACGAACCGCTCGCCGACGGCGTTCGGCGGGCGATCCGCCAGGAAGAACGCCGTGTACCGCACGCCGCGCGCTTCGCGCAAGCTCGCGGTATCGCCGTTCAGCGCGGAAAGGTCATCCGTGCCCAGCACCACGGGGTTCACCCCGGCGCCGCGCAAGGCGCGCAGCACCGCCAGCGCATCCGTTCCGCCGCCGGCCAGGATCACGCCGTCGAGGTTGCCGCGCCGTGCCACGCGCGCCGCGTAGGCCTCGAACTCCGTGATGCCGGCGAGGTAGGGATCGCGCAGCGCGATGACACCGCCCGCCCGCTCGAACACCGGGGCGAACGCGCGGAGGAAGCCCCGACCGAACAGGTCATTCCGGTACACGACCTCCACGCGACGGATGCCGAGCGTGTCGGCCGCGTACCGCGCGAGTGCCTCGGCCGCATCCACGTCGGTGGGGCAGACCCGGAACACCCAGGGGCTCGCCCGGGTGACGACGGGATTGGTGGCGGTGGGCGAAATGGCCACGACGGCGCTCCGCCCATCGTGCTCGACGTCACCGTAGACCGGCGCGGCCTCGAGCGTTTGCGCGCTCCCCGTGTGGCCGACCACCCCGATCACGCTGGGATCGTCGCGGAAGGCGGCCGCGACGGCCACCTGCGAGGTCACGTTCTCCTCGGACGCGCGGACCGCGAACGGCCGCGCCCCCTGCGGCCGATCGGCGTTGAGGTGATCGACCGCCAGCACGACGCCGTTGCCGTACGGCGTGGTGAGCGCCGAGCCGGCGACGGCGACTCCAATGTACAGCGTATCACCCGCCGTGGCGTCGCCGCCGGAGAACGGTCCACCGCAGGCGGCCATCAGCAGCGGAAGCGCCGCGGCAAGCGCGATAGACCGCCTGCTGGGAGGGGAGAGGCTCGGCACGGGGGGTCAGTTTCCCATTCCGGGGCCGCGGCGTCAAGGCCCGACCCGGGGGATCGCTCGCTCTAGGACGCCCCTGAAGCGGCGCTCTCGGGCGCTACAGGCCGCTCCAGAACGTCAGGTGGTGCAGCAACACGAGGTAGTAGATCAGGAACGTCAGGAAGATGGCCACGACCGCCAGCGGCCGGGCGCGATAGCGCCACAGAAACACGCAGCCGAGCGACACGAGACCGAGCTTGGCGAGCACGAACGCCAGCGCGCGCTCGGCGACGAGATCGCGCAGCAGCGCGTTCAATTCCTCGGCGAGCCCCGACTGGACCCAGAACAGCGTGAACACCGCGTCCAGGAGGTTCAGCACGACGGCGGCCTGGACGATGCCCTCGAGCCACCGGTAGTGCTCGGCCGTGCCGATGGCACGCCCCTCCCCCACCCTGTCGCCCATGACCATCGTGCGAACCGGCATTGCCCGTCCTCCCGTCCGGGGGTTCGCGGATCGTAAAGGCAACAAGCATGCCGGTCGGATCACGTTCCGTTCGCGCTGTCGTCACCACATCGCAGCGCGGCGCGAAACTGCGGGACGAACTCGCCATATGCGTCCAGCCCTTCCATCACCCGCTGCGCCACCGCCGGGAACGCCGCTCGCCCGATCGCGGTGGCCTCGTGCGCGCGGGCGATCACCTGCTCCTCGTGCGACACGAGATCGCAGGTCTGCTCCTCCCGGATCGCGGCGTCCAATTCCTGCACCACGTAAAACAGTGCGAGACCGAGCAACGAGTGCGCGGTTTCGCGGACCCGTTCCCCCACGTCGTGCGCCAGGGCCTTCTCGAGCCAGTCGGCGGCGAGCCGCGGTGCCTGGTGCGCCCGCACCAGACGCGAGGCGGTGCCGAAATAGATCGCGGCCGCCGTCTGGCGCACGTCGTCGCTCGCCTGCGGCGTGGCGACGGCGGCGAGGAGGGAATCGGCTCGCCGCAAGGCCGCGGTGTCGAGCGCCGCGGCGGAGTCGATCCGGAGGTACGCCTCGTCGACGAGCAGGTGCGCCGCGGCGAGCACCGGGCGCGGGTCGGTGGGATCGGTATCACGCAGGTGCGCATAGGCGGCCAGCGCCGAATCCCGGAGCCCAACCTGCGCCAACGCCGCGGCCCGGGCGACGTGCAGCGCTCTGAGCGTCCGCTCCACGTCCCGCAGCCGCGCCTCGGCCTGGCGCGACGCCTCGGCGGCGGCGGCCACGACCGCTTGGGTCTGCCGCACGGCCTCCGTCGTCCAGGTAAGCACGGCTTGGCCGTCCCCCGCCTCCTGCGCCGCCGCGATGATCCGGTAGTAGTACGCCGTGTCGCCCACCAGGGATGAATCGAGGGCGTACAGCCGGCCGAGCGCATCGAAGTGGCAGGACCACAGCTCGTTCGCAGCGCAGGTCGCCGCCACCAACCGCACCAGCCCAACGTCGCTCTCGTCGCCTACGCCGTCCATGGTCAGCAACGCCATCGCGGAGTCGGCGTGTCCCGCCGAGATCCAGCCGGCCGCGACGAGCTTCCGCAGCGCCTGGTTCCCGGGCTCGCGGCGCAGCTTCGCCGTCAGAATGCCGAGCGCGGCCGCGGAGTCCCCACGGTCGAGGTACAGCTGGGCCAATCTGTCCTGCGCGCGGAGCTGGAGGCTGTCGCCCGCTACCGCCGTGGCGTAGGCGGCGATCAGGCTGTCCGGCGGCGCCCCGGTCAGCTCGTACACGCTGGCCAGGCAGAGGGCGGCCGACGGATGACGCGGGTTGACCGCGAAGGCGCCGTCCGCCGCGGTCTTGGCATACTCGTACTCCCCGCGGTCGCGGTAGTCGTAGCAGTACCGCGCGCTGCGGGCGGCCACCACCTCGTGCTGCATCGCCTGCACGACCGCTTCCACGAGCGCCGGCGGCGGCGACCCCGCAGGCACCCGGACCGTCACCCGGCCGGAGAAGCCGGTGCGCCGCCGATCGTGTAGCCGGAGGTCCAGCACCACCCCGGTATCGCGCGCCAGGTGCCCGACCACGAACGCTTGGGCCCCCGTCGCGGACGCGAGCTGTTCTGTCTCCAGGTGCGACATCAACTCGTCGCACGAGAAGTCCGACATCTGAAGGCGCTCGCACATCACGTTGGTCCGGACCACCACGTAGTCGCCGGCCCAGCGGAACCGGTTCCGCAGCTCCTTGGCGAAGGCGAGCGCGTACGCGGAGTCGGCCGGGTCCTCGACGCCCGGCGTGCCGATGAGGAGGTAGCCCTCCTGGGTCGCCGCGGCGGCGGACGGCGCCGCGGCCAGGGCGCAGCAGATCAACGCAATGGGGGAGAAGTGGGAGCGTACCAACATCGTCTAGGCGGATCCGAGGTTGATGGATCGTCGTCGGAGTGTTCAACCCGCGCACGCGGGAGCGGTTCCGCACCCGCACCATGCACGGGCCTGCCGGCGACCGGAACGTCGGGAAGGACTATGGGAGGATGCGCACGAAGCCGTAGGTCTTGAGACGGGTCTGATGCCGGGAGGAGGCCCCGTGCCGCTCCGACTCCGTGCGGCGGGCGAGGATCTCGTAGTCCACCCCGACGCCCAGCGGGCGAAACAGCGGCACTTCGAGGGCGGCGCTGGCAAGGTGCGTGAGATGCCGCGCATCCGATCCGTTCATGGTGTCGACCCTGTATCCCCCGTAGCGGACGGTGAGCAACTGGTGATCCGCCACCCGCAGGGCCAGGCCGGCCTTGGCGCCGACACCCGGGCCGTAGTCGTAGTTGCGCGGTCCCCAGCGCGCATGCTCGTAGCGCACGGCGGCGAGCGCGAGTCCGACGGCGTCGACGGAGGCGCGCAGCTCGAGACCGTCCGGACCACCCACCCGAGCCCGGGCTCCGAGCCCGAAACTCTGGCTGCCGAACTCCCCGCCGTCATCGTTGATGAAGTCCATGTGCTGGAAAGCGCCCAGCACCAGCCGCGAGCGCCCCGGCTCACCGAAGGCGTGGCCGAGCAGGATCCCGGCGATCTCGAGCCGACCCACCGGGTTCCCCGTATCGAACGTCAGCTGCGCCGACAGCTCGAAGCTGTCGAACGGCCGGCGCACGTCACCCGCGAACGGGTCGCCGTAGCGCAGCGTAATGGAGAAGATCGGGTCCACACGCGGCCCCGCGGAATCGAGGCCTGGCCCCAGGCGCCGTACGCCCGCGCGCAACACCCCTTCGAGCCGCGGCGGCAGGCCGCACGCACCGGGCCGCGGGCCCGCGAGCAGCTCGTGCACCCCAGTGACCGGGTTGAGCACGAATCCCGCGACCGCCGCCAGGAACCCGCCTCGCTCGCCGCGCCGGGCGAGCACCGCCTCCGACAGACGGTGTGTCGCCTCGCCCATGGCCATGCCGCCCAGGCTCGTGCTGACGAGATCGTTGATCGAGGGCCGGTGGGTCTCCATCAGAAACTCCCAGATCCCGCTCCCCGCGGCGCTGAACGCCGAGGCCCCCAGGAAGCCCACGCCGTGGCTGCGGGCGGACGCAAAGTACAGGGCGCCGTGCAGCGGGTGGGAGAACTGATTGACCGAGAACGGATTGGTGTCCCAGTTGGGACCTTCCTGGAAGTTCCGGCTCCAGCTGGCGAACCCGATGCCGTAGGCCTCGTCGCCCCGGATCTTGTGGTAGGCGAACACCCCCAGGTTGTTGCCCACCACCTCCAGGCCGGCGATGTGCGGGCGGTGGGGGGCGGCGCACGACGCGTCGCCGGGACCCGCGTCCTGGGCGCGGGCCTCGCCGCACAGCAGACACACGCAGCCGGCGACCACGCACGCCGCGAGCCTTGGCCACTTGGTCAACGCCGGTCTCTCCCTCATGTCAGTGGATACCTTCGTATCAATGCCAGGGGTTACTCCCCGGCGTCAAGAACCTGGATCACGTTCCGCGACCCCTGCCCGCCTATCGCCGGGCCCGCCCGCCGGATAGAATCCCTCCCCGTCGTGCCGGATCTCGCCAGCGCCCTCACCTTCTACGTCGTCTTCCTGTTCTCGACGACGCTCCACGAGGCCTCCCACGCCTGGGCCGCGAAGCTCGGCGGGGACCCCACCGCCTACCACGGCGGGCAGGTGACGCTCGACCCGCGGCCGCACATCCGGCGAGAGCCGATCGGCATGGTGGTCCTGCCCGCGATCTCGCTCCTCCTGTCCGGCTGGCCGTTCGGATTCGCGAGCGCCCCGTACGACCCTCGCTGGGCCACGCGCCACCCCAGGCGGGCGGCGTGGATGGCGCTCGCGGGACCGGCCGCGAATCTGGCCGTGATCGTCCTGGCGGTGGCCGCGATCCGGGCCGGGGTCGCGGCCGGGGTGTTCCAGCCGCCCGACTCCGTGGTCTTCTCCCGGGTGGTGGCGCCGGAGACGGCGGGCGGGCTCTGGTCCGGTACGGCGTTCATGCTGAGCGTCTTCTTCTCCCTCAATCTGGTGCTGTTCGCCCTGAACGTCCTCCCGTTTCCGCCGCTGGACGGCAGCGCCGCGGTCCCGCTCCTGCTGAACGACGCCGCGACGGCCCGCTACCAGCAATTCGTGTGGGGCCACCCCGCCCTGTCGTGGATCGGCATCCTCGTGGCCTGGCAGATCTTCGACTTCGTGTTTCAGCCGGTCTTCCTGTTCGCGGTGAACCTGGTGTACCCCGGGGTGCAGTACGGCTGACGGCGCCTGCCGCCGATCGTGCTTCGGTCGCCACGGGTGCCGCACGCCAGCCACAACCTTGGCGCCGGCCCGGCCATGAGCTGATGGTCATCTTGCGGTGTAGCGCGGACTTGGACCGTCCCGCGGGGGCATGCCCGTTGCTCTACAATACGGGCTGCTTGTGGGCTTGCGCGCGCCGGGCGCGCCTCGCCGCCACCACCCCTCTCCTGGGATAAGCCATGGTGCAGCGTCCTGAAACCGATTCGACGACCTACGACGTCGCCATCCTGGGCGGCGGCCTTGCCGGTCTCACCCTCGCCCGACAGATCGCGCTCGAGGAGCCCGGCCTGTCGGTGGTGCTGGTGGACCGTCTCTCGCGGCCGTTACCGGACGCGGCGTTCAAAGTCGGCGAGTCGACGGTCGAGATCGGGGCCCAGTACCTGGCGGGCGTCCTCCAGCTGCGGGAGTACATGACCGAGCGTCAGCTTCCCAAGTACGGGCTGCGGTATTTCATGGGGGGCGGCACCGGGCCGGTGCACCGCCGGCCGGAGTTCGGCCTGTCGCATTTCGCGCCGGTCCGGTCGTATCAGATCGACCGCGGCGTCCTGGAGAACGACCTCCGGGAGATGGCGGATGCCGCCGGGATCGAGTTGCTCGAGGGCTGGTCGGTGGCGGACGTGGAGCTGGGCGAGGGCGAGTCGCCTCACACCGTCCTGTGCCAGAAGGTCGGTAACGGATCCAACCGCACGCTCCGGTGCCGCTGGGTCGTGGACGCCATGGGCCGGCGGCGGCTGCTCCAGAAGAAACTCGGCTTCGCGCGGAAGGCCGGGCACGGGTGCAGCTCGGTGTGGTTCCGCTACGAGGGTCGCGTCGACATCACCGACCTCGTGCCCGCCTCCGAGCAGTCGTGGCACGCCCGCCTGGCGGAGGGGACGCGCTATCTGTCGACCAATCACCTCATGGGCGACGGCTACTGGGTGTGGCTCATTCCCTTGTGCACGGGAAATACGAGCGTTGGGATCGTGGCGCGCGAGGACGTGCACGCCTTCGACTCGTACCGCACGTACGAGCGCGCCATGGAGTGGCTGGAACGGTACGAACCGGTCCTGGCGGCGCACCTCGCGGGCCGCGAGCCGATGGACTTCCTCTGTATGCGGAACTACAGCTACTCATCGCGCCGCGTGTTCTCGGAGCAGCGCTGGACCTGCGTGGGCGAATCGGGGGTCTTCGTGGACCCGCTCTACTCGCCCGGTACCGACTTCATCGGGTACGGCAACAGCATGACGATCGAGCTGATCCGGGCCGACCGGGAAGGGCGGCTGGACCGCACGCTCGCCGACGAGTACAACAATTTCTATCTGTCGCTGACCCACTGGCTGACGAACAACATCCAGCGGGGCTACCCATACATGGGCCGGGCGACGGCCATGACGTCGAAGATCCTGTGGGACACGTGTTCCGCCTGGGGATTCCTGGCGCCGCAGATGTTCGCCGGGATCTATCGCGACCCCGCGCGCCGCGAGCGGTACCGCCAGGCCTCGTCGCACACGTTCGAGCTGGGCTTCACCATGCAGCAGCTGCTCTCCGACTGGGGCGAGCGGGCGCCCGGCGGGCTGGCGCTCGAGTTCATCGACTACCTGTCGGTGCCGCTGCTGCGGGATCTGCACATCCGTAACCTCCAGACCGGCAAGGAAGAGGACGAGCTCCTCGCCGACCAGGCGCAGAACGTCCAGCGATTCGAGGAGCTGGCGCAGGTGCTGTTCCTGCTGGCGGTGGAGGACGTCTTGCCGGAGCAGTTCCACCGGCTCTCGCCCGACGGCTGGTACAATGCATGGGCGCTGAGCCTCGATCCAAGCCGATGGGACGAGGACGGCGTGTTCGCGCCGAGCACCGCGCCCCGCGCTCTGCGGCCGGTGTGGGAGAGTTTTCGGAAGTGGTTCCTACCGGCCCTCGGCACCAAGGAAGAGGCAATGCGGGCCGGGTCCAAGCCGGCACCCGCGCGGGCCGCCAAGTAGCGAGGCCGCTCGCGCGAGCTCGCGCGGTGAGCGCCTCCACGGCGTGCTTCAGCGCGCGCCGGCGCGAACGCGCCGCCGAGCCGGCCCTTCAGGGCCGGAACCGCGCCGGATAAGGGCCCTACAGCCCCAGCTCCCGACGCACCCACCCCTCCTCGGCAAGCCGCCGCATCGCCGCCCAGCTCTCGAACCCGGTGCCGCACCGCACCACCTCGTCCCACCGGGCCTCTGGAATCCGGTCCACGTCGCCCAGCGACTCGACGTTGTAGCGGCTCTCGGCGACCATCTCGTCGAACGTTTGGAAATCGGTGTGCCGCCGCATGAACTCGGGGGTGAACAGCTCGGAAACGGGCACGCGGTCCACGTTGCCGAGGGCTGCGGCGCGTTGCTCGAGCTCCCGCACGCGCTTCTTGAATCGGTCGACCCCGTGAAACCGGATCGTCATTGGGCGGGAGGGTATGTGGGTCCTCACGGTGAATCTCCTGGAGCCTGGCGGGCCCACAGAATACCGAAGATATCCCGAATGTGCAAGGCCACGTACCCAGCGAGGGAACCGGGAATCGACCGACGAGACCCCATTCACGCCCCGCCGCCCGTCGCCGCCGTCCGAGGCGCACGGCCGCGCCGGGACAGGAGCAGCGCGTACACTGTCGCGTTCAACAGCACGACGAGCACGGCGAGCCACATCTGCAGGTGGGGGGTGAGGTTGGCGGGGTAGACCAGCGGCTCGAGGTAATGCTCGATGAACCCGCCTTCGTAGCCGGCCTGGCCCGCCCGGCGGCGGAAGCTGTTCTCGAGCGCGGTCAGCGGGCACGCCCAGCTGACGAACTGGACCAGGACGCCCCACGCTGCGGCCGGGAGATGCACCCAAGCGAGCCGAGGCCGGCGCCACACGAGGAGCCCGCCCAGCCCTACGAACGCGATGTAGGCGGCGTGGACCAGGAAGAACCCGTCGGCGACGAGCCGGGAGAGCATGGATCCAAGATACGGGGTGTCGGTTTGGTGGGCTCGCGTTCGTCTATGTTGTGGGCGAGACTGGCTTCCGTGAGCGGTCGCCTGCCCGGCGCGCGGTGCCGGGCCGGAAGGGCGCCTCGCACCGCGTGATCTGGGCGACTCGCCCCTGCAGCCGCCGAACCGCCCGTTTCGGCGCCAGAACTCCGCCTCCAGCCGCCATGGAGAAGACTCGATGCCCGCAAATTCCCTTCCCCCCACAGTGCTCGCATTTCTGCGCGACCTCGCGAAGCACAACGACCGGACATGGTTCGCGGGCCAGAAGGCGAGATACGAGCGGGACGTGCAGCAGCCGGTGCTGGCGTTCGTCGAGGCGATGGCGCCGCGGTTGCGCAAGGTGTCGCGCCACGTCGTCGCCGATCCGCGCAAGGCGGGAGGCTCCATGATGCGCATCCATCGCGATACCCGCTTCTCCAAGGACAAGCGACCCTACAAGACGAACGTGGGCATCCAGTTCCGCCACAATGCGGGCAAGGACGTACATGCTCCCGGCCTGTACGTGCACATCGAGCCGGGAACCGTGTTCTTGGGTGCCGGACTCTGGCATCCCGAGCGCGAGGCGTTGCAGGGCATTCGCGAGGCCATCGCGGCCAAGCCCACGGCGTGGCTCGCGGCGCGCGACCATGCGCCGTTCCGGAAGGCGTTCGCGCTGGAGGGCGACAGCCTGAAGCGGGCCCCCGCGGGCTATTCGCCCGATGATCCGATGATCGAGGATCTGCGTCGCACGGACTTCATCGCGGTGCGGCGGCTCAAAGAGCGCGACGTCACCAGCACGTCGTTTGCGGACGACGTGGCGAAGGCGTTTGGCCACGCGACCCCGTTCATGCGGTTTCTCTGCAAGGCCGTGGGGGTGGGGTACTGAATGTGCGCCCTTGGTTGGCGGCCGCCCGTCGCGGGTCCGGGCCTGAATGCCCGGCTCGGCGCCGCTTCAGCGGCGGACTCCCTCGACGGCGCGCGACAAAGCAGCCTCAGGCGGTCAAGCGATAGGTCGGTCAGGGGGGGTGGAGCTTGCCAGGCCAGGCGGACAGATGGGTTTGGAGCCGAGTACCGGAATGATGAAAGGGATACCGGCCACGTCATGAGGCCGTATCGCGCGTCGACACTCACGGCGGCCACCGCGCCACCACGGCGGCGGCGATCTCGTCCGCGACGCCCTGCGGCAAATCCAGTCCACCCATTCCAATGCTGCGGTCTGGCGATCCGATGGGGTTCATGATCACGCCAGCCGAGACCACCCGCGAATCGAGTAGCGTCGCCAAGCGGCCGCCGATGTTCTCACTGGTCACAGCCGCCAGGCGGGCTGCCCCGTCGGGGGTCAGCCGCACGTCGAGCAGCACGTCGTTCCCCCTGCGCTCGACACGCACGTATGCGATCTGCTCGTCCGACACGACGACCCGTTCATCGACATAGATGCCGGTGTCGGGTGGCGGGGCATCCATGTACACGAATCCCGGCGCCGGCGTTTCCCGAGCGAGACGGAGTTGAATCACCGGGGCAAGTGAATCGGGCTCGTGCGCGACGTCCGGCTGGCAACCGGCGAGGAGGAGCGCCGTGACGACGGCGGACACGACGGGGATCAGTCCGGGCAATGCTAGACCCCGACCCTGTTGGTGTTCGCCGAGACTTCGACTTTCACGCGAGCTTGCCCTCCGGCCATCCGACACCCCAAGGTAGTCGTCCGGTGTCATGGGAGCGTCACACCGCTCATTGCGGATGGACAAAGCCGATGTCGACACCACGATTGATTACCTTTGACACGTGCCTCGAGCGACTCCCCCCCACTCCCTCCTCGGCGATGAATCTCCAACTCCTGCAATGTCCGGCGTGAGGGGTCGATCCGGCAAGGTGCGGGTTGGCCTGCTGGTCGGGCTCATCGTGCTCGCCGCGACCGGCTACTACGGGTTCGTGTTCGGTCGCGTGTACTGGCAGAAGTACGAGCTACAAGAGATGCTGCAGCAAGACTTTGGGTTCGTCGGCCAGCTCACGGACGAGTCGATCCGTCAGAAGGTACTGGACGACGTCGCCAGCATGCATCTGCCGTCCAAGTCCCTCAAGGTGCAGTGGCTGCAGACCGAGCAGCCGCGGGGGATCGGCGTGACGATCTCCTACGTGGTCACCGTGAACCTCCTGTTCGCCAAGAAGCCGCTGCCGGTGACGGTGGACGTGAGGCGGGCGTACTGAGGCGAGGCCCACCGGCGGGCCCAACGGGCATCCATCGTTGCGCTGCGTAAATAGGTCCGCAGGCCTTCCAACCGCAGCGCAGCCGCTTTTTCCCGGAGTATGGCGCCATTCTCGCTGCGGCCGGAATCATCGCCGCCGCCGCGAAAGCGCAGGCAAGCAAATCAGTGGGGGCCGGGGCCGGCGCACAGGGCGCCGGGCACTATGCCGGTGTAAACGGTATCAAACTCTCTACGAGATCCATGGCGCGGCGCTGATCGTCGCAGGAGATGCCGACATCTTCCCGCCTTCACACGCGGTGGAAATGTTCGGGCTGCTTGGAGGCGGTCAGCAAGACGGCGGCTGGGATGGCTCGGGCCGGCCGAAGTCGCGGCCGGCGATCCTGCCGGGGCTGACGCTCTACGCGATCTTCGCGATCAGGCATTGGCGGAGACGGTAATTCCGTTCTTGGAGGAAGCGGCGGCGGAGAACGAATGAACGGCGCGCGGCGGGCACGCCTGTGAGAATCCCGAGACGTACGAAGGCCGAGGGCCCACATTGGCCCTCGGCCTTCGACGATAGCGGAGGAGGACCTCGAATCTCCGACACGTGGAGCATGATTTCGGTGCGCTAACCAGCTGCGCTACTCCGCCGTGGTCCACTCTACGCCGCCAAGCCAGGTGGGCTATTGAGTCGCGAGATATCGCGGCGATCCGCGAACGCCGTCGCCGAAGGAATTACTCGACAGTGGACTGGACGCCAGAGCGATCTGACAACGGGGCGATAAACGATCTGACAGCGATCTGACAGCGATCTGACAGAGGATCTGACAGCGATCTGACCCGGAGGGCCTACGTTGGCCAGCGGCTGTTCTGGAGGTAATAAGCATGTCCCACCGGCCGCTCGCCGTTGCTGCACTTTGCGCGCTTCTCGCATGCGACAACGACTCTCACTCGGACATCACGGCACTACCCCTTCCATCGATGGTCCAGGCGGAGGCTACGGACGATACGGTCCGTATTCCGCTCATCGACATGGGGGATACGCTGACCTATTACGGCTTCGTCGGCGGTCTGTACCCGGATGGCAACGCAATCCCTGCGGAACATCTGGCGAGCCGCCCCGACGTGACGCCGATCGATGACCTGATCGTCGTAGTGTCGATCGGGATGTCGAACGCCGCCTTTGAGTTCTGCGCATCAGGCACTGCTGTTCAAGTGTGTACTCCGCACAGCTTCATGGGACAAGTCACTGTCGATGAGGCGGTCAACCCACAGATCTTGACCGTCAACGGCGCACAGAACAGTCAGACGTCCACCAAATGGCTGGGCTTGAACTCTCCGGCTTGGACCGTGCTGGTCGATCGAGTGCAGAGCGTGGCGAGTCTCGAGCAGGTTCTGGTCTGCTGGGTAAAGAACACGAATCACTATCTCTCGCCGCCCCTGACGCTTCCCGATCCGAATGCCGACGCGTACGGATTCCTTCGGAACACGGCGCGTGCCCTTCGTAACGCCAAAACGTGGTTTCCGAACCTCGGGCAGTGCTACTTGTCGAGCCGGATCTACGCGGGATATGCGTCACAGGGTGGGAGCATTGAGCCCGTGGCCTACGAGACCGGCTTCGGCATCAAGTGGCTGATCGAAGCGCAGATGCGCCAGCTCGCGACAGGCGAAATTGACACTCTGGCGGGGGACATGTCGCTCGACGCGGCTCCATGGATCGCGTGGGGACCGTACGTCTGGGCTGACGCTGCAAACCCCCGTTCCGACGGACTCACCTGGATTCCGAGCGACTACCTGTTCGATCTGATCCACCCCGATACTACCGGAGTCGTCAAGGTCGCCACCTCACTGGTATCGTTCTTCAAGACCTCGCCGGCCACCATGGATTGGTTCCTCGCAGATGGGGGTGAGCCGAACGTCCCACCGACAGCCGGGTTCACCATCATCTGCACCGACCTCGCCTGCGACTTCACCGACGCCAGCCTCGATCCCGACGGCACGGTGGCCAACTGGGATTGGGACTTCGGCGACGGCAACACGTCCACCGCGCAGCATCCCAGCCACACCTACGCGGCCGGCGGTACCTACCCCGTCACGCTCACCGCCACCG